>Ga0126311_10001566_pt1 | contig 11121 bp, 10 predicted proteins | sample Plot61_FD_92539 | JGI IMG/M metagenome (GOLD analysis project Ga0126311, IMG submission 92539) | Serpentine soil microbial communities from UC McLaughlin Reserve, CA, USA - Plot61 | ecosystem: Environmental > Terrestrial > Soil > Grasslands | place: USA: UC McLaughlin Reserve, Lake County...
GCTGAGATCCGGCAGTCGCTCGTTCTTTGGATTGTCGATGGTGCCGAAGAACATGCGCTGGTACAGCCACAGGAAGTAACCTGCATTGAGAATGATTCCGAGCGCCGCCCACGCCGACCAGTATGGATTCGCCTCAAACGCGCCGCGCAGCGCGAGAAATTCCGAGATGAACACTGCCAGCAATGGCAAGCCAATCGCAGTCATCACCATGCCGAGAAAGATTGCCGCGTAACCAGGCATCACGTGCGACAGTCCGCCAAACTCCGCCACGTTGCGTGTGTGACGACGCTCATAAATGATTCCGACGAGCAGGAACAGCGCGCCCGAGTAGATGCCGTGATTGATCATCTGCATCACGCCGCCGTTCATGCCGTTCGGATTGAGCGCAAACAGTCCGAGCATCACCATGCCCATCGACGACACGGATGAATAAGCCACCAGCTTCTTCACGTCACCGTCTTTTTTGACGACGAAATACATCGCGGCCAGCGCGCCGTAAATGATGCTCACGATCGCAAGAAAGACGACGACACTCCTTACGCCGAAGGTGCCAAAACTACTCTGATCTCGCGATGCCCACGGAAACATCGGCAGATTGAAGCGGTAAAAACCATAAGTCCCGAGTTTCAGCAGGATGCCGGCAAGGATCACCGAGCCGGCTGTCGGGGCTTCCACGTGCGCGTCAGGCAGCCACGTGTGAAATGGAAACATCGGTACTTTGATCGCGAAGCCGAGCGCGAACGCGGCGAAGAGGAGCACTTGCAGAGTACCCGTCTGAAGGAACGGACCCATGCCCTGCATGAACACGATATTGAACGTGCCGGTGTTATTACCTACCGCTGTTTGCCACGTATTCCAGACCATTTGCCCGGCTTCGGAACTTCCAGCAAGCGCATTGATGGCCGACTGTGTGACCTTGCCCGCGACAGCTGGATCCTGCGTCAGGAAGTACATCTTCAAAACGCCGAGCAGCATGACCACCGATCCGACAAGCGTGTATAGGAAGAACTTGATGGCGGCGTAGAGACGATTCTCGCCACCCCAGATTCCGATCAGGAAATACATCGGCACGAGCGACACTTCGAAGAACAGGTAAAACAGGAACAGGTCCATCGACGCGAAGACGCCGATCACGGCCGTCTGCAAAAGCAGTAGCAGAACGTAATACTCTTTCTCTCGTTTTTGAATGTAGTCCCAGGAAGAGAGTGCGGCGATGGCGCCGAGCAGCGTAGTCAAAACGATCAGCAGCACGGCAACGCCGTCAACGCCCATCTGGTAACGCGCGCCGAGCATCGGTATCCACGTGTGATCTTCGAGAAACTGCATGCCGCCGACGCCGCGGTTGTACTTCAAGAGCCACAGCGAGATGATGAAGTCGAGCGCAAACCACGCGGTCGCAAAGCGCTTGATCAAGCTCGACTGGTCCTTCTTCATGAGCGCGAGAATGAGGACCGCGCCCACGGCTGGCAGCCAGGTAATTAAGGAGAGAAGATAAGAGTTAGTCATTTGAATCCTGTTTTAAAGATCCGCGTACATAAGCGGCTTATCTTTGAAAGACTGCAAGAATGTCGCGCGCAAAGAACACAGCGACCGCCACGATCAATCCCAACACCATCACAAGCGCGTAGTTCTGCGTGAAACCCGTCTGCGCAGCGCGGAACAAGGGCGACATCAAACGCATGATGAAAGCAGCAATGGTGTTGACGAGCCCATCGACGAAGTACTTGTCAAAGGCGCCAACGATGCGACTAAACAGCCGGCTTAGCCAGGCGAGACCATTGACGATGCCGTCAACGATCCGTGAATCGAACCGATAGACTGCGCGCGCAAGGTCCATCGTGCGGCGCGTGACGGCCCAACCATAAAACTCGTCGACCCAGTACTTGTTGTAACTCGCGACATAAAGTGGACGCAGACGTTGTGACCAGATACCCGCGAGCGCTGGGCGCCAAACGTAGAACAGGCCACCAAGCAACATACCGATGCCCGCAACGACGAGTGAAATGAGGATGAAGATCCATTCGGTTGCAAGCGGGCTGTGAGTCGCGCCTTCGACCGTATGAGCGAGGTTGAAGCCGGTGTCACCGTAGACAGCCGCAGCGCTTCCATGACCACCTTCGGCAGCCGCTTCGTTGACGGGTGCAGCAGTTTCGGCGGGCGCAGCTTCGTGACCGCCTTCAGGCGTATTGAACTCGCGCGTGACCGGGTTCCAGATGATGGGAGCCAGCCAGTTCGAGATATTCATATGGCCGCCCGGATGGGGGGTTCCCGTCCATGTGCGAAACGCTGGGCCAATGCCGATTAAACCACCAATGGTTGCAAGCACTGCCAGCACAGCGAGCGGAATCCACATCGACGGCGGCGACTCGTGTGGCATGTGTACGCCGTGATGCGAAACGTCTTCGTGTACTGGTCCAACATGCTCGCCGGGCTCGTGTCGCGGGCGATCTCCGGCGGCTGGGTAAGTGGCATCGTGCTGAGCTAAACCCTTGTCATAAGCAGCAGCGTGCGCCTCGTCTGCTTCACCGCCTGCCGGCGCTTCGAGAAAGCGCTCGCGGCCCCAGAATGTCATCGCCATCAGGCGCGTCATGTAGAACGCGGTGCAGGTCGCCGCGATCGTGCCGACCAGCCAGACAAGCCAGCCGAGCGGAATGTGCGTAGTCGAAGCTGCGTTCCAAAGTATTTCGTCTTTGGACCAGAAACCGCTGAACGGAATGATGCCGCAGATCGCGAGCCAACCGGCCATGAAGGTCCAGTACGTGTAAGGCATGTACTTCTTCAAGCCGCCCATGCGCCGCATGTCCTGCTCGTGGTGCATGCCGTGAATGACGCTGCCGGCGCCGAGGAACATGAGCGCTTTGAAGAACGCGTGCGTCATCACGTGGAAGATGCCGATCACAAACGCGCCCACGCCGCACGCCATGAACATGAAACCGAGCTGTGACACGGTTGAATAGGCGAGCACCTTCTTGATGTCGTTTTGCGTGATGCCGATCGTGGCCGCGAAGATCGCAGTGGCGGCGCCGACGAGCGCGACGACGAGCAGCATCGTTTGCGAGTGCTGGAAGATGACGTTCGTGCGCGTGACCATGTAGAGGCCGGCCGTGACCATCGTTGCGGCGTGAATCAGCGCCGAGACTGGCGTTGGACCAGCCATCGCGTCAGGCAGCCACACATGCAACGGCAGTTGTGCCGACTTGCCGCACGCGCCGATAAAGAGCCCGAGTGCGATCCAGGAGAGGATGCCCCAGTGACCGAGCAGCTCGATCGGATAACTCTTCGCCTGTTCAAAGACATCGACGTATTGAGCGCTACCGAAAGTTGCGATGATGCCGAAGATAGCGAGTGCGAAGCCGAAGTCGCCGACGCGGTTAGTAATGAATGCTTTGCGTGAAGCGTTTGCGGCTTCCTGTCGATCGAAGTAGTAGCCGATCAGCAGATACGAGCAGAGACCCACACCTTCCCAACCGACAAACATCATCAGGAAGTTGGAGCCCATCACGAGCACGAGCATCGCGAACATGAAGAGACCCATGTAAGCGAAGAAGCGGTAGAAACCGGTCTCGCCGTGCATGTAACCGGTTGCAAAGACGAAGATGCACAGGCCGACGCCCGTGACGATCAGCATGAAGATCGACGAGAGCGGGTCGAGCTGATAGCTCCACTCGATGTTGAGCAATGCGAAGCGCGGTGATGCACCAGCACCGGCAATGATGGCCGGGTGCTGACTGCGCTCTTCGGGCGTCATCGCCGCGAGCTGTTCTTCCGCGTTCTTGTTCGCTTCAATTGAAGCTTTCTCGGAAAGGCCCTGGTTGACGCTGACCATGCCCCCCGGGATCCAGCTAAAACTAAAACCGTCCTGGCTGGTCACGTAAGGCTTGGGCCACTCCGGATGACCACCGAACCCATACGAATAGACTGCCGCAACGCTGATCAGAAACGAAAGAATAATGGAGCCGACAGCGATGCTTCCGATAAGCGGTTCGGAGAAACGAAGCTTCCGGCCCAAAAGACCATTAATTGCGGCGCCGATTAGCGGTAGCAGAGGAACTAGCCAGATGTATTTTTGCATTTAGAAGCTTGCTTAATTACCACTTCAACAAATCAATCTCATCTACCCAGATCGTTTCCTTGTTACGGTAAAGCGCGATCACGATTCCCAAACCGATTGCGGCCTCAGCCGCCGCCACGACGATTACAAAAACCGTGAATATCTGTCCTGCGAGCGCGTTGCTATTGCCCATTCCGGAGAGATAACGCGAGAACGCGATGAAGTTCAGGTTCGCGGCGTTCAGAATCAACTCGATCGACATGAAGATGACGATGATGTTTCGCCGCGTGAGCACACCCGCCACGCCGATGATGAAAAGCAGCGCGCCGATGACGAGAAACTTCGACAGGTCGGGATTAGCCGCCGCCTGCTTCATCTGAGCAAACCGGGTAACTTCGACTGCTTCCTGTAGTAATACTATGGCGTTGAAACTAAGCATGTATTTGATCCGCGTTAATCCGCGATCCCGGGATCCGCATCGTCAGCCGATGCTTCCTGCTTGAGCGTTCTTGCGAGCATCACGGAGCCGATGATCGCCACGAGCAACAACACGCTCGCGATCTCAAACGGCAGCGATGCGTAGCGATAAAGACTGCCACCAACATTCTCGGCATCTTTGGTGATACGGCTGCTGCCGGTGGCTGACGCAGGGTGCGCCTGATCTCTCATGGATTCCTGCGCCGCGACAACGTCGGGCGTCGTGGTATTGCGCGACTGCATACCGCGATAACCCGTGTTGATTGAGTAGAGCATTCCGGCGACGAGCAGCAGGCAGAAGATCAGGCTCGCAGTAACTTGCCTCTGGTTGTTAAAGATCTCTTCACTGCCACGCTCTTCGGCACCGACGTTGACGAGCATGATCACAAACAGAAACAGCACCATCACACCGCCGACGTAGACGAGTATCTGCACGCCGGCGATGAACTCCGCGCGCGCCAGAATGAAGAGCGCCGCGACCGACACGAGGGACGAGATCAGAAACAGCGCGCTATGCACAGCATTGCGCGCCATCACCGTCAACAACCCCGCGAAGATCGCCGACAGGCCGAAGATCCAGAAGAAGAGTGCTTCGTAACCGGAAAGAGTCATAATTTAGTTGCCACAAAAAGCACAAAAGGCACAAACAAAGTATTCCCCACAAAGCCAAAATTTTTTCTGTGCTTTTTGTGCCTTTTGTGGCTAAACCTAGCTTGTGTACTTCACCGTCTCGCGGCCCTGCTCGAGCATCTCGCGATTCCACACAAACCCGGCGCGCGAGTAAGTGGCCAACTCGAAGTCCTGCGTCAGCTCCAAACAATAAGTCGGACAAGCTTCCTGGCACAACGCGCAGAACATGCAGCGCGAAGTATCGAAGATAAACTCGTCGAGCACTTTCTTGCGGCGTGGCTTGCCGGCCACGACGATCTCGACATCCATCGCGATGACGTCGATGCAGTCTTCAGGACACGCAATCGCGCAGAGGTTACACGCGATGCAGAGCGTGTCGTGCGTTTCCGGATCCATGTTCAGGCGCGGCGCGCCGTGGAAACGCGGCGCCACGTCAGGTCGAACTTTCGGATACTGTTCGGTGTAGATTCCCTTGCCCGCCACTGCGTCCTTATCAGTGAACGCGCCGAGATTGTATTTCAACGTCAGCCCGAGCCCTTTGACCAGGTCCATCATGAAGAAGCGTTTGAGCTTCTGAGCGAACGTCGACTTTGGAACTTTTACTAATGGCATATTTAACTCCCCGGCTGCACAGCGGGTTTGCCCTTCGGCAAATTCACCAGCTTGATATTTCTGCGCTGAACCGTGAGATTGAAATCTCGCGAGCGCCAGTTGATGCGCGAGAGCAGCACGGCCGTCGTGAACAGCCCCAGGATTCCGAAGACGATCATGATCACTTTACCGGTGGCTGTCAGGTTCAACCCGCGATCGAGAAACTCGATCGTCTTCATTCCTCGATAACCATTTAGGGCCTGCACGACGAAGATTGCAAATGCCGAGAGCACGATATTGATCAGCGCCGACGGAATGAGCCACTTCCAGCCAATATCCATCAGTTGATCGTAACGGAAACGCGGCAACGTCCAGCGCAGCCAGAAATAGAAGTAAAGAATGAGTGAAGTCTTAACCAAAAACACGAGCACGCCGGCAATGACAAACAGGTTGTGATGCCCTGTCTCTTCGAGTCTATAAACAAACGGGAAGTACCAGCCGCCGAGATAAACGGTTGTAGCAACGGCCGCGACGACCACCATCGCCGCATACTCAGCCATGAAGAAGAGCGACCAACGCATACCGGAGTATTCAGTGTGAAATCCGGCGACGAGCTCTGACTCCGCTTCAGGAAGATCGAATGGCGCGCGGTTGTTCTCGGCGATGCCGCTGATCAGAAACAGCATGAAGCCCGCGGGTTGATAGAGGACGTACCAGATCGAATCCGACCCCTGGGCTGCGACGATGCCTGAAAGTGAAAGCGTGCGCGCAAACAGCAACGCGCCGATAAGCGAAAGGCCCATGGCGACTTCGTACGAGACCATCTGCGCACTCGAGCGCAGCCCGCCGAGCAGTGCGTACTTCGAGTTTGACGACCAGCCGGCGAGTATCAGCGCGAGCACGCCGATGCTAGAGACTGCGAGCACGAGCAGCAGTCCTATATTAACGTCGGCAATCACGGCCCAGTCGGGACCAAACGGAATCACTGAAAACACGATGAACGCCGAGGCGACGGCGATGTAAGGCGCGAAGAAGAAGATCCAGCGATCGGCTTTTTCGGGAATGAAGTCTTCTTTAGTGAGCAGCTTGAGTCCGTCAGCGATCGGCTGGAGCAGTCCCCACGGACCGACGCGCATCGGGCCGAGCCGCGCCTGCATGAACGCGGAGATCTTTCGCTCGAGGTAAGTCGCATAAGCGACCCAGAGAGCGATGAGTGTGACGATCAGGCCGATCTGGATCAGCGGCCAAACAAAGAACGTGATCGCATCGTTGCTAAGGCCCAGCCTCAGCAAGAGGTGGTTGAGTACGTCTATTGGAGCGAAAAGAAGCATGTTCTTGATCAGCGATCTATTTCTCCCAAAACGATATCCAACGTGCCGATGATCGCCACCACATCCGCCACGAGGTGCCCGATGCACATCTGCCGCAGCGCCTGGAGATTAATAAAGGACGGCGGCCGCACCCGGACACGCCACGGATGCGCGGTGCCATCAGCCACCAGATAACAACCAATCTCGCCTTTCGGTCCCTCGATCGAGTGGTAGTAATCGCCTACAGGCGGCTTCACGATCTTCGGCAGCTTTGCGTTCACCGGCCCGTCGGGAAGGTTCTCCAAAGCTTGGTCAATGATCCGCCGCGACTGCCGCATCTCTTCAAGTCGCACGAGGTATCGATCGTAGGTATCGCCGTTCTCGCCCACCGGGATATCGAAATCCATGTCGGCGTACGCGGCGTACGGACGCGACTTGCGCAGGTCCCACGCGACGCCGGAACCACGCAGCGCGGGTCCTGATAAACCGATCGCAATCGCATCCTCAGCAGAGATCACGCCGATGCCGACGGTTCGACTCAGCCAGATGCGGTTCTCCGAAAGGACGGTTTCATACTCGTCGAGTCGCTTCGGAAAGTTGTTGACGAACTGGCGAACGTCTTTGTGGAAGTCGTCGTAAGCATCGTTCGGCATGCCGCCGACGCGCCATGCGTGACACGTCAGTCGCGCGCCAAACTGTCGTTCGAAGATCTTCAAAATTTCTTCGCGCTCGCGTAGCGCCCAGAGGAGGACGGTGACGGCGCCGATGTCGAGTGCGTGTGTCGCGAGCCAGAGCAGGTGCGATGCGATGCGATTGAGCTCGGTGAGAATCGTGCGCAGGTAATGCGCGCGCGGTGGAACCGGGAGGCCCATCATCTGCTCGACCGTTTCAACCCAAACGAGACCGTTGGAAACGGCGGCGATGTAATCGAGGCGGTCCCAGTAGGGCGCGATCTGCGTGTACATGCGGTTCTCGGCGATCTTCTCCATGCCGCGATGGAGGTAACCGATATCGCAGTCGAGATCCATAACGGTCTCGCCGTCGAGCTTGAGAACTACGCGCAGCACGCCGTGCGTAGACGGGTGCTGCGGGCCCATGTTCAGCACCATCTCCGGGCTGTCGAGCAGTGTCTCCTGAGTTGTCGCTATTTCTACCTGGTGCATGCGATTTATCTGTCTTCATCCGCGTTTATCTGTGTACTAACTTGCTCTAAGCCGCAGGCACTTCGGAATGCTGCGGCTTGTAACAACCAGTCACGCTAAACGGCTCAATCACTAAACCAATATCGTCAACCTCGCCAGCTTCCCTTCTCTCAACGAGCTTCAAAACGATCGCATTCGCCGCACTCGCCTTGTTCCACACATTCCGCGGCGCCAGGGTTTCAGTCAAAACAAACCCCGCACCCTCTGCCGCACCCGGCGAGTCGAATACTTTCGCTTCGTAAAGGATGGCGATCTCTTTGGGCGTCATTTATCTTTCGGCATTACTTCCTTGCCGCCAATAAATATCTGGCGCATCAATCGTTCCTGTGGCACTGAAAGAACCTCGAGACCATACGCACGTCGCTGCTGCAACTGCTCCATCTCGACGTCAGTCATTTCAGGCAGATGTGTCTCGGTCCACGCATTCTCGACAAACTCGAGCGGGTAATCCTTGCGCAACGGATATCCTTCCCAATCAGGCGGCAAGAGCAGTCGCCGCAGATCCGGATGGTTGTTGAAGCGCACTCCAAACAGATCGAAGACTTCGCGTTCGGGCCAGTTCGCCGCAGGCCAAACGCCCGTGACACTATCAACGCTTTCTCTGGTTCTGACTTTAAGTCGTACTCGCTCGTTCGATTCGATCGAAAACAGGTTGTAGACAATCTCAAACGGCGCGGGAGTGCGAGGCCAGTGAACACACGTCAGATCCGACAAATAATTGAAGCTCGTTTCGCCATCACTCTTTAGGAAATCACAGATCTCGACAATGCGTGCGCTGTCGACATTAACGGAAAGCTGTCCGATGAACTCGCTCGCCTCACCAACCGCGTCACCGAATTGACCCTTCAGTTTTTTAACGAGCGGGTGATCGCTTGCGTCGGTAGGCTTTGGCCCTTCTTCCTTTTTCTTAACTGGTGGTTTCGGCGCACCGGGCGCAGTCTGGTCGGCCGCGAGTGAGTCTTTCACCGCAGCCACGCGCGCTTTCGCCTGCTCAACCATCGACGCTTTCTCGGCGTCGGCTCCGGCGAGCGTTCCTGCGGGTGGAATTGCCGAAGGGGGTGGCGTGCCGGACGCCTCAGCATCTGAGACGCCCGGCGGTGTGGGTCCTTCAGAATCTGGTTGCTTCGTATCTTCTGACATTTATGCCGGCAGCCCGACTACACGTACACGGCTGTTAGCTGACGATCTCCCCAATGGGCTCCGCAATGGGATCGGGGAGACAATCGCTTCGTAAACACTGCTGTTACAGCGAGTAAGAGAAGAAAGCGAAAACGGATTATAGCAAAGCGCTGTTCATATTACCTCATGGTGATAACGATCTCACGAAATTTTTGCAAATGAGATAGAGTGTCGCCGTGTCAAACAATCACGGAACGCGGGCTCCGCTCAACCGAACGATGACGCTCTCCGCATCGGAATTAACTGGCTACCGTGCCTCACTCACGAGACTCGAGGCGCCCGCAACTCTCGAAAACGTCAGCGACAAGGTTTTCTGTCAGGATGTTTTTACACTGTTGCCTTTTCTACCGGACCAATCCGTCGATCTGATGTTTGCGGATCCGCCGTACAACCTCACGAAGAGTTTCAACGATCGCAAATTCAAGCAAACATCCATCGACGAATACTCGGACTGGCTCGATTCATGGCTGTCGCAGACTGTCAGGCTACTCAAGCCAACGGCGTCGGTTTACATTTGCGGTGATTGGAGAAGCTCGTCGGCCATACAGCGTGTTGGCGAGAAATATTTCGTTCCTCAAAACCGGATTACGTGGGAACGAGAGAAAGGGCGCGGCGCGAAGTCTAACTGGAAGAACTGCTCGGAGGATATCTGGTTTTTTACAGTCAGTGACGATTACCACTTCAATGTTGAGGCGGTGATGATCAAACGACAGGTGATCGCGCCTTACACGAACAGCAACGGCGAGCCCAAGGACTGGACGGAGACTGAAAACGGGCGTTTCCGAATAACGCACCCCTCGAATCTTTGGACTGATCTGACAGTGCCGTACTGGTCAATGCCGGAAAACACCGACCATCCGACCCAAAAGCCTGAGAAGTTGTTGGCGAAAATTATATTGGCAAGCTCGCGCGAAGGTGATTTGGTGTTTGATCCCTTCAACGGCTCCGGAACGACGACTGTGGTTGCGAAAAAACTGGGGCGACATTACCTCGGCGTCGAAATCGATGAGACTTACTGTTGCCTCGCGCAGAAGCGGCTGGAGATTGCGTCATCCAATCAGAGTATTCAGGGGTATGCGGAGGGGGTCTTTTGGGAAAGGAATACCGGCAGATGTCGAAAGAAAACCCTTTGAGAATCCTGTCTAAACTTGACGCATAACCGTGCGCCCACCTATCATATCCTGTTTGAAAATGCGGCCCGCGTGCCGCCTATGGAAAGTGACGAGATGAAACCAGGAATTCACCCAGAATACGTCGATATAACCGTTACCTGCGCTTGCGGCGAGACATTCAAGACCCGCTCAACCAAGAAGGGCGACCTGCACGTCGAAATTTGCTCGGCTTGCCACCCATTCTTTACCGGCAAACAAAAGCTGGTCGATACGGCGGGACGCGTGGATCGCTTCAACAAGCGCTATGGCAAGAAACCAGCCGCTGAGACGGCCTCCGCACAGTAAATCAATTGATGCTTTTGCGTAACCAGCATTAGCCACTCCAATCTGTAACGCCGGCATGGTTTTCCGTCGGTCGCTAGTCGTGCATCGAAGCACCAGCGATCGACCAGCATCGCCGGCGTCACTGTTTTCGATTCACGATTCACGATTACTAACATGAGTACACCAGAACGAGATCTAATCGTTGGCGGCCAGGCGGTCATAGAAGGCGTGATGATGCGCACGCC
>Ga0126311_10001568_pt1 | contig 11120 bp, 12 predicted proteins | sample Plot61_FD_92539 | JGI IMG/M metagenome (GOLD analysis project Ga0126311, IMG submission 92539) | Serpentine soil microbial communities from UC McLaughlin Reserve, CA, USA - Plot61 | ecosystem: Environmental > Terrestrial > Soil > Grasslands | place: USA: UC McLaughlin Reserve, Lake County...
GGTCGTGTCGGTCCTCCAGTCGATCGCCATCTGGGACGAGCTCGAGGTCGAGGTCGTCCCCGAGGGCCTCGGCCTGGAGGTCGAGGGCGGCGGCCTCCCGCCGGACGAGACCAATCTGGTCCTGATGGCGGCCCGCGAGCTGGCCCGGCGCTCCCGCGACCTGCCCGGGGCCCGCTTCCGGCTCCGCAAGGGCATCCCGGTCTCGGCCGGGCTGGGCGGGGGCAGCGCCGACGGGGCGGCCGCCCTGATCGCCCTCGACCGGCTCTGGGGCCTGCATCTGCCGGCGGTCAACCTCCATACCATGGCCGCCGAGGTCGGCTCGGACGTGCCCTTCTGCATCGCCGGCGGCACGGCCGTGGCCACCGGCCGCGGGGACAAGGTCCGCGAGGTGCCATCCAAGGGCAGCACCTGGTGGGTGGTCGGCATCGACCACGAGCGCCTGGCCACCCAGGACATCTACAACCATTTCGACGAGCTCGCCCTGGCCGCCCCGCTGGAGGGCCGCTGGCCCGACGACCTGCTGGCCGCCGTGGCCGCCGGCGACCTCGGGCGGCTGGCCGCGTCCCTCTACAACGACCTGGAGCCGGCCGCCTTCGACCTGCTGCCCGGCCTGGCCAAGTCCAAGCAGCGGCTGCGGGAGGCCGGCGCGCTGGGGGCCATCATGAGCGGCAGCGGCCCGACCATGCTCGGGCTGTGCGCCGACGAGGACCACGCCACCCAGGTGGCCAGGGCCGTCCGTGCCGGCTTCGCCCGGGTCGAGGTGGCCCGCGGCCCGGTGCCAGGAGTGACGTTCGGGTAGCCTTGCCTGACCTCCGATACCCTTGGGTATGGGGTTGGGGGGTCTGCAGGGGGGCGCAGCCCCCCGCATTTGGCGGGTGGTGTAATGGCAGCACGGCGGCCTTTGGAGCCGTCAGGTCAAGGTTCGAGTCCTTGCCCGCCAGCTCCGAGGATCATCGAGGAACGGGGGACCCGATGGGCGAGAGCCTGACCGTCGTCGTGCTCGCCGCCGGAGAAGGCAAGCGCTTCCGCTCGGCCCTGCCCAAGCCGCTGCACCCGGTCTGTGGCCGGCCGCTGCTGTGGCACGTGCTCGCCGCCGCGGCCCCGCTCAAGGCGGGCAGGACGGTGGTGGTCGTCGGCAACGGCGCCGACCAGGTCACCGCCGCCGTCGACGGGTTCGACCTTGGCCCGGTCGACTTCGCCGTCCAGGCCGCCCAGCGGGGCACCGGCGACGCCCTGGCCGCCGCGCTGCCCCTGCTCGAGGGCGACGGCGACGTGCTGGTCCTGTCCGGCGACACCCCGCTGGTCTCGGCCGGGCTGCTGGAGGGGCTGCTGGCCGCCCACCGCTCGGCCAGGGCGACCGCCACGCTGCTGACCTGCACCCTGGCCGAGCCGGCGGGCTACGGCCGGGTCCTGCGCGACCCCGCAGGGGCCGTCACCGGCATCGTCGAGGAGCGCGACGCCACCCCCGAACAGCGCCGCCTGCGCGAGGTCGGCGCCGGCCTGTACGTGTTCCGCCGCCCCGCCCTCGACCTGCTGTCCGAGCTGCGGCCCGACAACGACCAGGGCGAGTACTACCTGCCCGACCTGGTGCCCCAGGTGCTGGCCGGCGGGGGCCTCGTGGCCACCTTCGAGGGGCCGCCGGAGGAGGCCAGGGGGGTCAACGACCGGGTCGAGCTGGCCGCGGCCGAGGCGGCACTGCGCCACCGGCTGCTGGAGCGCCTGATGCTGGGCGGGGTGACGGTCACCGACCCGGCCACCACCTTCGTCGACGCCGACGTCCAGGTCGGCCAGGACACCGTGCTCGCCCCGCTCACCTTCCTGGAGGCCGGCACCCGGGTCGGGGCCCGCTGCCGGCTCGGGCCCAATGTCCGCCTGGTCGGCTGCACCGTCGGCGACGACGCCACCGTCAGCCAGGCCGTGGCCGTCTCCTCGGTCATCGGCCCCGGAGCGGTGGTCGGCCCGTTCGCCTCCCTGCGCCCCGGCAGCGAGCTGGGGGCGGGCTCCAAGGCCGGCACCTTCGTCGAGGTCAAGAACTCGGTCGTCGGCCCGGGGTCCAAGGTCCCGCACCTCAGCTACGTCGGCGACGCCGACATCGGCGCCGGGGTGAACGTCGGCGCCGGCACCGTGTTCGTCAACTACGACGGGGCCCGCAAGCACCGCACCACCGTCGGTGACGGCGCCTTCATTGGATCGGATACCATGCTGGTAGCCCCCGTGACGGTCGGGAACGGGGCCCAGACCGCCGCCGGATCGACGATCACCAAGGACGTGCCGCCCGACGCCCTCGCCATCGAACGCTCCGACCAGCGGACGATCCAGGGCTGGGCGGCCAGGCGCCGCCAGCGGAAGACCAGGGAGTGACGGGGAGGCGACGGTGAGCAACGGTGTGACGCCCAAGCAGGTGGAGGCGCTTGGGCGCAGGCACCTGATGCTGTTCGCGGGACGGGCCAGCAAGGAGCTGGCCGCAGAGGTGGCCACCCACCTCGGCATCGAGTGCGGCTCGGTCGAGGTCCGGGACTTCGCCAACGGCGAGACCTACGCCCGGTTCGGGGAGAGCGTGCGCGGCACCGACGCGTTCGTCATCCAGACCCACAGCGCGCCGGTGAACGAGCGGATCATGGAGCAGCTGATCATGATCGACGCCCTCAAGCGGGCCTCGGCCAAGCGGATCAGCGCCGTCATCCCCTACTACGGCTACTCGCGTCAGGACAAGAAGGGCCGGGGCCGCGAGCCCATCTCGGCCAAGCTGATGGCCGACATGCTCGACACCGCCGGGGCCGACCGGCTGATCACCATGGACCTGCACTCCGGGCAGATCCAGGGGTTCTTCGACGGGCCGGTCGACCACCTGACGGCCATGCCGCTGCTGGGCCAGCACATCCGCACCACCTGTGAGGGCCGCGACCTGGTGGTGGTCGCCCCCGACGCCGGGCGGGTCAGGACGGCCGAGAAGATGGCCGGCCAGCTCGGCGCCCCCCTGGCCTTCCTGCACAAGCGGCGCAGCCGCACCGAGGCCCACAAGGTCGAGGTCCGGGAGGTGGTGGGCGAGGTCGACGGCCGCCAGTGCGTGCTGATCGACGACATGATCGACACCGCCGGCACGATCGTGCAGGGGGCCGAGGTGCTGATGGACAGCGGCGCCGCCCGGGTGACGGCCGCCGCCACCCACGGGATCTTCTCCGGCCCGGCCATCGACCGGCTCAAGAACGCCCCCATCGGCGAGGTGGTGGTCACCAACACCCTGCCCCTGGCCGAGGACCAGAAGCTCGACAAGATCCGCGTCCTGTCGGTGGCCGGCATTGTCGCCGACGCCATCCGGGCGGTGTTCGAGGACGCCAGCGTTTCCGAGATCTTCAACGACCAGAACCAGCTCTGACCCCGTTTGCGGGGCCCGCGCGCCGTCAATGCTTAGGGGAGCAGGAGTTCCCCGTCCTCGATGAGGAGGAGCACGTGGCAGGCGAGCTGCAGGGCAAGACCATCGCGTTCCTGGCCACCGACGGCGTCGAGCAGGTCGAGTACACGGAGCCACGCAAGGCGGTCGAGCAGGCCGGTGGCACCGCCCACCTGGTGTCGCTGGAGGCCGGCCAGATCCAGGGCTTCAACCACCTCGACAAGGGCGACACCTTCCCGGTCGACAAGGCGGTGGCCGAGGCCAGCGCCGACGACTACGACGGGCTGGTGCTCCCGGGCGGGGTGGCCAACCCCGACTTCCTGCGCGCCGACGACGACGCCGTCCAGTTCGTGCGGTCGTTCTTCGAGGCCGGCAAGCCGGTGGCGGCCATCTGCCACGGCCCCTGGACGCTGGTCGAGGCGGGCGTGGTCAAGGGCCGCACCGTGACCTCCTGGCCGAGCATCCGGACCGACCTGGAGAACGCGGGCGCGACCTGGGTCGACGAGGAGGTCCACACCGACCGGGGCCTGGTCACCAGCCGCAAGCCGGACGACCTGCCGGCCTTCAACGCCAAGCTGGTCTCCGAGTTCGCCGAGGGCGCCCACGCCGAGCAGGCCCAGGCCACGGCGAGCGCCTGAGCCGGCCCGTGGGCAAGCCGATCGCGGTCCTCGACGTCGACGGCACCCTGGTCGACACCAACTACCACCACGCGATCAGCTGGTACCGGGCCTTCCGGGACCATGGGCTGACCCTGCCGGTGTGGCGGATCCACCGCCACATCGGCATGGGCGGCGACCACCTGGTGGCCGCCCTGGCCGGCCAGCGGGTCGAGGACCGGCAGGGCGACAGCATCCGGGCGGCCGAGACCGCCCTGTACGCCGACCTGATCGGCGAGGTGGAGCCGTTCGCTGACGCCCGCCGGCTGCTGGAGCTGCTGGCCGAGCGCGGGCACCGGCTGGTCCTGGCCAGCTCGGGCCAGCGCGACGACATCGAGCACTACCTGGACCTGCTGGACGCCCGCGGCCTGGTCGAGGCCTGGACCACCTCTGCCGACGTCGAGCGGACCAAGCCCGACCCCGACCTGGTCGTCACCGCCGTCGACAAGGTCGGCGGCGGCGAGGCGGTGCTGGTCGGCGACTCGACCTTCGACTGCGAGTCCGCGACCAGGGCCGAGGTCCCGACCGTGGCCATCCTCACCGGCGGCTTCTCCGACCAGGAGCTGCGCCAGGCCGGGGCCGAGGCGGTCTTCGAGTCGCTCACCGAGCTGTGCCAGCACCTCGACGAGACGCCGCTTGCCTAGGTTTGCCCGGCCCGAGATCGGGCTAGGAGTTGACCAACGACGGAACGACCAGGAGGAGGGTGCGACGCAGATGCCGAAGACGGCCCGCGACGTCATGTCCCCGAACGCCGAGTGCGTCGGGGAGAACGAGACCCTGCTCGACGCGGCCAAGAAGATGGCCGACCGGGGCTTCGGGTCCATGCCCATCTGCGGTGAGGACAACCGCCTCAAGGGCGTGCTCACCGACCGCGACATCGTCGTCAAGGCGCTCGCCAAGGGCAAGGACCCGTCCTCGACCCGGGCTGGCGAGCTCGGCGAGGGCAAGCCGGTGACCATCGGGGCCGACGACTCGCTCCAGGAGGCCCTGAAGACGATGGCCCAGCACAAGGTCCGCCGGCTGCCGGTGATCGACGGCCACGACCTGGTCGGCATCGTCGCCCTGGCCGACATCGCCCGTGAGCTGGAGGACGACGCCTCCAAGGGCGACCTGATCGAGGCCATCTCCGAGGGCCCGTCCGACCGCTGACGGGCACCTCGAGACCGCCCCCGGGATTCCTCCCCGGGGGCGGCCCCGTTTCGTGGCACCATCGAGGGCATGGACCTGCCGGTGATGCCCCCGATCCGCCCCATGCTGGCCAAGTCGGTCTCGATCCTGCCCGAGGGGATGCTGTACGAGCCCAAATGGGACGGGTTCCGCTGCGTCGTCTTCCGCGACGGCGACGAGGTCGAGCTGGGCAGCCGCAAGGAACGGCCCCTGACCCGCTACTTCCCCGAGATCGTCGAGGCGGCCCGCACCCAGCTGCCGCCACGCTGCGTGGTCGACGGCGAGATCGTCATCGCCAGCGGGCCCGGCCTCGACTTCGAGGCCCTGCTCCAGCGCATCCACCCGGCCGCCTCCCGGGTCAACCTGCTGGCGGAGCAGACCCCGGCCTGGCTGATCGCCTTCGACCTGCTCGCCCTCGACGACCAGTCGCTGATGGAGCAGCCCCTGGCCGAGCGCCGGGACGCCCTGGAGGACGCCCTGGCCGGCGCGGGCGCGCCCGTGTTCACCACCCCCTTCACCGACTCCATGCGCCAGGCCGAGCGCTGGTTCCGGGTGTTCGAGGGGGCCGGCCTCGACGGGGTCGTGGCCAAGCCCCGCGACCTGCCCTACCTCGAGGACCAGCGGGTCATGTTCAAGGTCAAGCACGAGCGGACCGCCGACTGCGTGGTCGCCGGCTTCCGCTGGCACAAGAAGGGCCCGGTGGTCGGGTCGCTGCTGCTCGGGCTGCACGACGAGGAGGGCCGGCTCCAGCACGTCGGCGTGTCGGCCTCGTTCTCGATGGAGCGGCGCCGCGAGCTGCTGGACGAGCTCGCCCCCTACCGGCTCGAGGAGGGGGCCGAGCACCCCTGGACCGGCTGGTCCACCCCCGAGCGGACCCCAGGGGCGATGGTCTCGCGCTGGAACGCCAAGAAGGACCTGACCTTCGAGCTGCTCAAGCCGGAGCTGGTGGTGGAGGTGGCCTACGACCACATGGAGGGCCGCCGCTTCCGCCACACCGCCCAGTTCCGGCGCTGGCGCCACGACCGCGACCCCGCCTCCTGCACCTACGCCCAGATCGAGCGGCCGGTCGAGTTCGACCTTGGCGACATCCTGGCCGGGGGCGGCCCGGCCTGATTCGAGCCCACCCTCGCGGGAAAGGAGACAGCACATGGACGAGACGGGTGGGCAGGAGCCGGTGAAGCGCGAGACGGCGCGGCTGGCCGACCTGCCGGTGGAAGGCCTCCCCGCCGACGCCCCGGAGGCGCCGTACGCGGCCACCGACACCGCCCCGGCCGGCGTCGACCCGGCCGAGACCGCCAACGACCCCGGGGCCGAGCGCGGGCCCAAGGCGCTGATGACCGCCTACGCCTCGGCCCTCGCCGCCGGCGACGCCGGGCTGGCCGCCGGCCTGTACGCCGAGAACGCCCTGCTGACCAGCGCCGACGAGCGGCTGTCGGGCCGACCGGGGATCGCCGGCTGGCACGAGGACCTGCTGGCCAGGGGGGCGGTCACGGCCAGCCCGGCCGGGCAGGGCAACGACACCGGGCGCCTCGAGGTCGAGAGCCCGGCCGGCCGCTACGTGGTCGAGCTGGCCTTCGACGCCTCGGGCCGGATCGGCACCGCCCGCTGGCTGACCCCGGCCGAGGCCGACCGGCCTCAGGAGGAACGGGAGCGGACCGCCACATGACCGAGTCGTACGAGGGCGCCGCCGTCCGCTACGAGGGCGACCGACCGGTCGCCGTCGGCGACCTGCGCCTGGCCCAGCCGACCAGGATGGCCACCACCAGCGCCGGCTTCTGGGGCCTGTACGAGGCCGGGGACGAGGTGCTGGTCGTCCACCCGGGCGGGGCCGTGCGCGGCCCGGCCGACCAGGTCAGGGCCCGGCTGGCCGCCCTGGCCGCCGACGAGAGCGGCGACGACGCCGACCGGGAGGCGGCCCGCTCGTTCCTGCCCTTCCTCGGTGCCGACGACCCCGGCGCCGCCGGCGACGTCCCCCGCTCCCGGGTCGAGCAGGGACCGCCGCCGACCTACACCCTGTCGGACGAGCGCAACGCCCCCCCGGCCCCCTAGGCGCGCGTGGCCAGGATCAGGCGGGTCGACTGCTCGGGCCCTGGCATCCGCCGGCGGCGACGGGGGCGGTCCTTCAGCTACGAGGCGCCGACCGGGGAGCCGGTCACCGACCCCGAGGCGCTGGCCCGCATCCGCGGCCTTGGGATCCCGCCGGCCTGGAAGGACGTGTGGATCTGCCCCATCCCCAGCGGCCACCTCCAGGCGGTCGGGACCGACGCCGCCGGCCGCCGCCAGTACCTCTACCACGAGGCCTGGCGGACCCGGCGGGAGGCGGCCAAGTTCGACCACATGCTGGAGTTCGCCCACGCCCTGCCCGGGCTGCGGGAGCGGGCAGCCGAGCACCTGGCCGAGGCCGAGCTGTCCCGGGAGCGGGTCCTGGCCTGCGCCACCCGGCTGCTGGACCGGGGCTTCTTCCGCATGGGCACCGAGGGCTACGCCGAGCAGAACCAGACCTACGGGCTGGCCACCATCCAGAAGCGCCACGTGCGCCTTGACGGCGACCTGATCAGCTTCGACTACGTGGCCAAGAGCGGCAAGCGGCGCCTGGCCTCGGTGCTCGACCCGGCCTCCAGCGAGGTGGTGGCCGAGCTCAAGCGGCGCCGTGGCGGCGGCCCCGAGCTGCTCGCCTACAAGCGTGACGGCGGCTGGGTGGACGTCCGCTCCGACGACATCAACGCCTACATCAAGGAGCAGACCGGCGGCGACTTCACCGCCAAGGACTTCCGCACCTGGAGCGCCACCGTGCTGGCCGCGGTGGCCATGGCCAGCTCGTTCCCCCAGGCCCGGTCCAAGACGGCCAGGGCCAGGGCGATCAGCCGGGCCGTCAAGGAGGTCGCCCACTACCTGGGCAACACCCCGGCCGTCTGCCGCGCCTCCTACATCGACCCGCGGGTGTTCGACCGCTACCGCTCCGGCCTGACCATCGCGGCCGCCCTCGAGCAGCTGGGCGACGTCGGTGAGCTGGGCGAGCCGGCCCACCAGGGCCCGGTCGAGGAGGCCGTCCTCGACCTCATCGAGGACAAGCACGGGCCGGCCCTCGAGCTGGACCTCACGATCGCCCAGCGGGCAGGTTGAGCCGCCGCTCCGAGCGCTGCTACCCTCGGGACCTCCCGGCCCAACCGGGTCCTATTTGTTCTGCGCCCCCGAGGAGGCTCGTCCCCCATGTCCGAGTACAAGCTGGCCGCCGAGAACCGCTCGGACGCCGGGAAGGGGGCCGCCCGCCGCCTGCGGGCCTCCGGCCGGGTCCCGGCCGTGCTCTACGGCCACGGCACCAAGCCCCAGCACCTGAGCATCGACGCCCGCCAGTTCGGCCAGGCCCTGCGCACCGACGCCGGCGCCAACGTGCTGATCTCGCTGGAGGTCGGCAGCGACCAGCACCTGGCCCTGGCCAAGGAGGTCCAGCGCCACCCGGTCAAGGGCGACTACATCCACGTCGACTTCATCCAGGTCCGCCGGGGCGAGAAGGTCCACGTGCAGGTGTCGGTGCGCCTGGTCGGGGAGGCGCCGGGGGTCCGCGAGGGCGGCATCGCCGACCAGGACCTCTACCAGCTGAACGTCGAGGCCGAGGTGACCGCCGTGCCCGAGGCCGTCGAGGCCGACATCTCCGGGCTCAACATCGGCGACGTCCTGCGGGTCGGCGACCTCAAGGCCCCCGGCGGGGCCGTGATCCTCGACGACCCCGAGTCCCCGGTGGTGTCTGTGGTCGCGCCGACGGTCGAGGCCGAGCCCGTGGCCGAGGAGGCCGAGGAGGGCGAGGCCGCCGAGGGCGGCGAGGACGGCCAGGCTGCCGAGGGCGGCGGCGAGGGCGAGGACCGGTCCGAGGCCTAGGTGGCCGGCGCCACCTCCGATGGCGGCCCCTGGATCGTGCTCGGCCTCGGCAACCCCGACGACGAGTACGGCAACACCCGGCACAACGCCGGCGCCATGGTGGTCGCCCTGCTGGCCGCGCGGGCCGGAGCCAGGCTGAAGCGGTCCTCACGCACCCGGGCCCTTGTCGCCGAGGTCCGCGACGGCGACGCCCGGGTCGTGCTGGCCCGGCCGGCCAGCTACGTCAACGAGTCCGGCGGGCCGGCCTCGCTGCTGGCCCGCTGGTACAAGACCCCGGTGGAGCGGATCGTCGTCGTCCACGACGAGATCGACCTGGCCTACGGCAAGCTCCAGGTCCGCCAGGACGGCGGCACCGCCGGCCACAACGGCCTCAAGGACGTCGCCAAGGCGCTCGGCTCGCCTGACTTCCTGCGGGTCCGCATCGGCGTCGGCCGTCCCCCCGGCCGCAAGGACCCGGCCGACTACGTGCTGGAGCCGATCGCCAAGCGCGACGCCGAGGACTTCGCCGTGCTGGTCGAACGGGCCGCGGACGCGGCCATGGACCTGGTCCACCTGCCGCTGGCCCGGGCCCAGGACCGCCACAACCACTAGCGCCTATCCTGTGCTCGGTCCCGCCACCCGGGCGGTTGCAGGAAGGAGCGAAGGGTGGACCCAGCAGCGGTGCGTTCCGCAGCGTCGCGGATCGCCGGCCAGGTGCACCGGACCCAGGTGCGGACCTCGGCCACCCTGGACGGGCGCACCGGCGCCCAGGTCCTGGTCAAGGACGAGGCGGCCCAGAAGACCGGCTCCTTCAAGGCCCGCGGGGCCCTCAACCGCCTGCTCACCCTGCCCGACGAGGCACGCGAGCGCGGCCTGGTGTGCGTCACCGCCGGCAACCACGGCGCCGCCGTGGCCTGGGCGGCCGCCCAGACCGGGGCCAAGGCGACCGTGGTCATGCCGACCTACAGCCCTGCCGCCAAGGTGGCCGCCTGCTGGAGCTACGGCGCCGAGGTGATCCTCCACGGCGACACCACCACCGAGGCGTTCGCCGAGTGCGAGCGGCTCCAGCACGAGCGCGGCCTCACCTTCGTCCACCCCTTCGACGACCCCGAGATCGTCGCCGGCCAGGGCACCGTCGGCCTCGAGCTGACCGAGGACGCCGGCCCGGTCGACACCTGGGTCGTGAGCGTCGGCGGCGGCGGCCTCTGCACCGGGTCCGCCCTGGCCGTGCGCGACGCCAACCCGGGCTGCCGGGTGGTCGCGGTCGAGCCCGAGGGCGCCGCCGCCCTCAGCGCCGCCATGGCCGCCGGCCACCCCGTCCCGATCGTCGCCCGCTCGGTCGCCGACGGCCTCTGCGCCCCCTTCGCCGGCCCGCTGACCTTTCCCCTGCTGCGCGAGCTGGTCGACGAGGTCGTCCTGCTGTCGGAGGCCGAGGTCCTGGCCGGGGTCCGCTTCGTCATGGAGCGCATGAAGGTCGTGGTCGAGCCGGCCGGAGCCGCCACCATCGCCGCCCTGCTCGCCGGCAAGGCCGGCGACCTCGCCGGCCAGCGCGTCGGCACCGTCCTCACCGGCGGCAACCTCGACCTCGGCGTGGTCGTCCCCCAGCTGCCGCCCGACTGACCCGCCACCGGAGGTCCGATGGAGCCGCTCGCCACCGCCGCCCGCCCGCTGCGCGTCGCCGTCGTCGGCGCCGGGCCGGCCGGGCTGTATGCCGCCGAGGCCCTGCTCAACAAGCCCGGCCTGACGCTGACGGTCGACGTCCTGGACCGCTTCCCGACGCCGTTCGGGCTGGTCAGGGACGGTGTGGCGCCCGACCACCAGTCCATCAAGGCGGTCACCCGGGTGCTGGACCGGACCCTGGCCGACCCGCGGGTGCGGCTGTTCGGCAACGTCGCCTTCGGCGTCGACCTCCACCACCGGGACCTCAAGCGGCACTACGACCAGATCGTCTATGCCGTCGGCGCGCAGGCCGACCGGCGCATGAGCATCCCCGGCGAGGGCCTGCCCAACAGCCACGCCGCGATCGCGTTCGTCGGCTGGTACAACGGCCA
>Ga0126311_10001569_pt1 | contig 11117 bp, 10 predicted proteins | sample Plot61_FD_92539 | JGI IMG/M metagenome (GOLD analysis project Ga0126311, IMG submission 92539) | Serpentine soil microbial communities from UC McLaughlin Reserve, CA, USA - Plot61 | ecosystem: Environmental > Terrestrial > Soil > Grasslands | place: USA: UC McLaughlin Reserve, Lake County...
ACTTTTAGCGCGGGGAAATTTAGCGGTTAACGGGGCGGTGGCTAAGTGGAGCGTTTTGGAGCAACGGAAACGCGGTTAAACTGCGTAACTTATTGAAAGGATTGGTAGGCGCGTGGGGATTTGAACCCCAGACCCCTACCGTGTCAAGGTAGTGCTCTACCCCTGAGCTACGCGCCTAAATCGGAAGGATTGTCAAAAACTCAGCAACAACTCAGTTCTTATAGACCTCCGCGTTGTTGCTTGTCCGCCTGTTCTACGGAACTCAACGGGCGAATTGGGTGGTCATAATAGCACGTGACCTAAAATTTTTCCCACCATGACAAATACAGCGTTGCCTCAGCAAAAGCATTTCTGCTTTTGGCCTTCTTTGCGGTTGCTGTTGCTAAAATAACTTGCTGCCGATTTTTGCATTCGCGAGCGGAGTGACGATCGTCGCCTCGCCACTGTCGGCCTTGGGATACTGCACGCCGAGACAGAGAAACTCCGATACTGTCGTTCCCACCTGTCTTGGCTCGAAATTCAAAACTCCGAGGATAAGCTTGCCAACCAACTCCTCCTGGCTGTGTTTGGTAAACCGGCCTACTGACGTCCTCACGCCAAACCTGCCAAAGTCTGCCTTGATCACATAGGCGGGTTTTGCTGCTCCCTCGGCCGGCTCGATTGCAAGAACACGGCCCAGGCGGATGTCGAGCTTATCGAAGACCTCTTCTTTCGACACAATTGGTTTGGTTTCTTCAGCCATAGATTTAATCTCAACCCTTCCGGGCGAACGCTATAAACATCTCTCCATGCTTTTCAGGATAAAGAGATCTCACCGCTAAATCGGCTTGAGCCGCAAGCTGTATATCGCCCGAGCGAAGATTTTCTATCCCCAGATCGTAAACTGCAATCTGCGGCAGCATGCAAAACGGGCGAATCTGCACGTCTTCAAAACCGACCGCTGTCAATAACTCATGCATTCGTTCGATGCTGGGAGAATTTTGCCGAATCAAGTCTTTCTGTCTTTCATTGTAAATAGATAAATATGACAGATGACTACAAGCCATGTCCCAGGTGGATATCGCCACATGTCCTCCTGGTAAAAGAGCATCTAAGGCCTGGCTTAACGTCGGCTGTTGATCCTCACGCGGGACGTGTGAAAACGTGCCCATCATGCAAGTGATCAGATTGAATCGGCCACCCTTGAATGGCAGGTTTCGCGCGTCAGCAATGATGTATTTTGGAAACTCGAGGTCTTCCACCTTCGCCGTCGCATACCTGATCGCATGGGGCTCGATATCCAAACCATATGATTTCGCGCCGAGCCATCTCATAAGTGTCGGGTAACGGCCAGTGGCGGAACCGATGTCGAGGGTAACTGGTGGAATTGACTCACCGAGTAAATAGAGAAGATTAACGGTCTCAAGAAACTTCTTTGTCTCGTCTTCGGGTAAGGCGTAGTCGTATTTAAAGAACAACTCTTGATCGTAATTAAGACGAGTTCCCGTAATGCCGCGACAAAAGTGTTCGTTAGCCCGGAGCTCTTGAATGATATGAGCCACGCGTTCGCGCTCGCTGGGTTGAATCAGCACCTCAGCCGTTCTCGCCTGCATGACGCTCTTAAGCTCGTCGGCCAGGTCATGCTTAGGCGCGTTGGGACCAATCAGGCCGATGGTCAGACTCGTAAAATCAGAGCGCAGGTGGTCTCGTTGTTGAGATTGTTCAGCAATAGGAATCAACCGTTCCAGGCGATCCCAAATGTCTCTATAGTTAATGTCCCACGAGGCTAATAGCTGGAAGTGACTGATCGCACCATCCCACTCGTTGATCTCTTCGTAAGAATTGCCAAGGTTGTAAAGCACCTGCTTCGTATCGCTGTCGATTTGCTGTTCGCGCGCCCGGCGATAGCACGCCGCGGTCGCTGTCGGAAGCTTCTCGGCGGAAAATGAGGCGGCGCAATTTATCATTGCCTTCGAGGTATATGCTGAATCTCGGGCTGCGCGTTGAAAGTGAAATATCGCGTCGCGATGCCGGTTTTCTTTTTGGGCCAGCATTCCGAGTTCGTAATGCGCCCAATAATTACTCTCGGAAAATACAATCGCGTTCCTTAATAACTGATTGCACGTTTTTTCAAATTCGGTTGAGGCCGCACCGTGGTGACCATCTCTGATCGTTTGCAGGCGTAAGTATCCATATTCGTAAAGGCCGTATTGAGAATAGAGCTTGATCAGTCTTTCCAGCACAGACGTAAGCTCAACGGCATTACTCGAAGATATCGCACGCTCCAACACAGACATTTCCTTTTGCGGCGCAACACTGCAACAGTTTTCGAGAAAACGGACGATGTGATCGCCTGAAGCAATGCAGATGCGAGCCGCGTCGTCTGAGGCCGTTACGGACCAAACTTCACCGCTGGTTTCCAGTTTGCCGAGCGGTAAACCGGTGTCGTTGATCAAGTACACCCAACCGTCAAAGCTGCCACAAACGAGGAGTCCGCCATCGGCTGACATCGAAACGCCGCAAACTGGTCTTTCACATCCAAACACCTTGCACTCGTTGCTGGTGCCACGCTCGAGATCGATCCTCAGTAGCGATCCTTGTCGCAAGCCCGCAACCAGTGCGCCGGTATTTTCTGCCAGAGCGATGTTATAGGCGCCATTAGTGCAATCGTATCGCTTCTGTTCTTCCCAGTTTTCATCGAGGACGATGATGGCGGAGTCGTAGGCGCAGAGATAAGCAGCGCGACCATCTTTCGTGAGCTTGATTCCGTAGAGGCCGCTGGGTGAGCGGGAGTCATAAACAGATTTAAGATGATAGGTGCAACAGTCTTTAGTGAACTTATAAGCTTTTCCATTCCAGCAATTCGCTGCCAGCGTAGTGCCATCGCTGGAAAAGCTTAACGACCAGACCGGCGAATTCAGTTTCTCTGCAAGAAGTTGATCGCCTCGTGAGTTATAGACGTAGACGGTGCCATCGGCCGGATTCTTGCAAGCAGTGCCAACGGCAATCACGGTGCCGTCGGCAGAGATTGCGGTGCTCCATCCTTCGTGATCGAGGGCGGATTTTTTCCAGAGCTCCGTGCCTTCTGAGTTCAGTAAATAAAGACTTTTTCCGACCGTTGTGGCCGCAATGGTGGAGCAATTCGCGGTGGCCGCAATGGAGATCACGGCGTCATCACATCGAAATTGCCAGCGCTCTTTAAGACAACCGCTCCGGTGCAACATAAGCTTCTACTTAGGTAAGGTGAAGCAGAATAGAGACCGGCTGAAGGCTTACGAAAGTCCTTCAACCAAAATCATTCGCGTGGTTGCGACGCGTTGTCGCAGATTTTTTGCTTCCTCGTATTCGTCGGAATCCCACCACTGCATGGCTCTTTCAGCACTTTCGAATTCAACTATGACCAAACGTTCCGGTTCCCAATCGCCCTCGAGCACCGTTACCGCACCACCGCGCGCCAGGTATTTGCCGCCGTAGGCAGAAACAGCTTGTGCCGCCATTACTTTATAGTTTTCAAACTCGCTTTTATCTTCAACGTTGACTTCCACTACCAGGTACGCTGCCATTTAGTCCTCCGGTACAGGTGATTGGCAATCAAGCAAGCTGCTCTTTTACCAGCAGTGTCTCTTTTGCGCTTCGCTGATCGCGACAAACTACGTCGAGCAAGGGCGTAGTAATGAATGTTGTAAATATGGCCATCAATACCATCATCGAAAAGAGTGCCGGCGAAATAATCCCGATATCAAATCCGATATTTAGAATCACCAACTCCATCAAGCCGCGTGTATTCATGAGGATGCCCAGTGAACCGGCCTCTCGCCACGACATGCCTGAGATACGCGAGGAGAGCATTGAGCCTCCCAGTTTACCCGCGATCGCGACTACGATGATTAGAGCACAGTAGAACCACATCTCGGCGCCACTGACTAATTCAATTCTCGTGCGCAAGCCGGTTGAAGTGAAGAATAGCGGCACCAGCAGGATGACGGGCAGGGCTTCGAGTTTCTCAGTCAGATCACGCACAAAATTACGTTCCTTCGGCATGATGACACCGACAAGAAACGCGCCGAAGAGGGTGTGAATTCCCAGCCATTCAGTTATTGCGGCGGAACCCAGCACGAGGAGGAGCACCAGCGCGATCATGTTGTGCGTGAATCTCTCTTCGAGCCGGTGTTGGTTCTCGAGTCGCGCCAGCAAACGTCTGACGCCCAAAACCATTAACGACGCATAACTGACAATGAAGAGCAGGTTCAGCAAAAGAGACCCATGCTGTGCGCTCGTGCGGACCAGCACCACGATAAAAGCGAGAATGATCCATGCGGTCACGTCATCAACCGCGGCGCAGGCAATAGCCACGGTCCCGAGTCTGCTTCCAAGCATTCCACGCTCAGTAAGAATACGAGCCAGGACCGGGAACGCCGTGACACTCATAGCGGCGCCCATGAATAACGCAAAACCGACAAACGTTACACTCTCGTCTGATAGACGCGGATAGAGGTAAAGGGCGAGCAAGGTGCCGAGGAAAAATGGGAACACAATGCTCACGTGACTGGTGAGAACAGCCGTGTGCCCCAGAGTCTTTAATAACTTGACGTCTAATCTGAGTCCTACCAGAAACATGAAGACCAGCAATCCCAACTGGCCGAATGCGTTCAAATATCCCAAACTTTCCAGCGGAAAGAGAGTGGCCATCGTCTTTGGAGACAACCAACCGAGAAATGAAGGCCCTAGTAAGATCCCGGCGACCATCTCACCAACAACCTGGGGCTGATTGATGCGCTTAAACAACAATCCGACGAATCGCGCAACGAGCAGGATCGCCCCGAGTTGAATTAGTAATAGACTTAGCTTCGGCATGACTTCGCAGAAAAGTCTGATTCTTCGCGGCTAAAAGAGAACATTCGCGGAGGACTGACGAAATGCTTTGAAAACAACCGGTGCACATTCCTCACACCCGGCTATTCGTAATTCGCCGTCCAACTGAGGCTGCCCCGATATCACTTTGGTCAGTTGCGCTGTAAGACTAAGCGCATTCTTTCCGTTGCAGGCCGATGCGGTCTGGAGTTCAGACGTGCTGAGTGTGGTTCCGCGAAGTTGTCCCTGGATCGTTGTCTGCTCTCGATTGTTCAGGCGCAGCAGCAGGTTCATTCCTGACTGCGAGATGTTCAAAGCCGGCTGCTTGATAGTTGTCAGCAGTTCGGCGCAGGGGGAACTGCTGAGCGGCGCGGAATTGATTTCAATGGTCCATGCGCCGCCAACGGATGACAATGCCCGCATCCGTTGTCCGAGGTGTAATACGAGCGCCACTCCGAGTAGTGGCGTACCCACCATCAACACATAAATACGAATGTTTCGCATTTTGAATATCCCGGCCTATGCTCGACGATCTATTCTCCTGCGCTCAGCAACGATCGCGTTTCTTCATCCGAGAGTCCTTCCAGCTCTGTCAAAAGCCGGCCCAACTCGTTGTCGTCCAGATCCTTGAATTGCATACAGGCAATTTCGACTGCCAGCAACGCGATCGTGGGTGATTCAAAGATGGAGCGCAACGGCAATTCTAATTCGAACGTTGTGCGCACACGCGAAACGATCTGAGTCGCCAGCAACGAGTGTCCACCTAGTTCGAAGAAGTTGTCGTTAATGCCCACCTGCTGTAATCCAAGAACACTCTTCCATATCTCCGCCAACGTCTGCTCCACAGGCGTGCGAGGCGCGACAAACGTGTGTTCCAGATCCGGGCGTTGTTGATCGGGCGCCGGCAGTGAGCGTCGATCCACCTTGCCACTGGGCGTCAGTGGCAATGCCTCGAGAAACACAAACACAGATGGGACCATGTACGCCGGCAGGGTTTCACTTAAGAAACGGATCAATTCCGTCGTGGAGGGAGTGGGACCATGATCGGCAATCAAATACGCGACCAGGCGCTTGTCCTCTTGTCCGCGGACGGCGACTACGGCTTCCTGCACGAATGGATGGCGCCGCAACGCCGACTCGATTTCGCCCGGTTCGATGCGGAACCCTCTGACCTTCACTTGATTATCAACGCGACCGAGAAACTCAACATTTCCGTCGGCAAGGTAGCGGGCCAGATCTCCAGTCCGATACAGGCGTGAGACCGGTTGCCTGCTCAACGGATCAGGTACAAATCGCTCAGCAGTCATGTCCGGGCGATTCAGGTAACCACGCGCCACGGCAACTCCACCGATATACAACTGGCCTGGCACTCCGATGGGCACCTGCTGTAGGTGTTCATCCAGAATATGCATCTGGGTGTTCGCGACCGGGCGACCGATTGGCGGAAATGTGGGCCAGTCGTCCGGGGAAAGGGGTAAGGCAAACTCCGTTACGATATGGGTCTCGCTCGGCCCATACTGATTATGCAATGCGCAGTTGCCCAGTCTTCGGAACAGGTTAAGTAGCGGCTCAGTCATTTGCAGTTGTTCGCCCGCCGCGATTACGTGCTTAAGAGTCGTGGGAAGAGGTCGATCAACAGGCACTTCGGCAAGTTGTTGCAGCGCGACGGGAGGAAGAAACAGTCGTTCGACACCCTTCTCGGAAAGCGTGTTTACGAGTTGATTGACGTCCCTTCGATCTTCTTCAGTGATCAGGACGAGGCTCCCACCCGAACCCCACGTGCTGAACATTTCCTGGCAGGAAACGTCAAAACTAAACGAATGGAATTGCGCCGTCTTCGCTCCCTCGGCCAGCCGGGAATCTTCGATTTGCCAGAGGATGAGATTTGCAACGGCGCCGTGAGTCATAGCAACGCCCTTCGGAATGCCGGTTGAACCTGATGTGTAAATGACGTACGCCAGATTATCCGCACTGACCTTCGGAGGTTGATACGGCCACTGTGCTTCCACTTCCCAGCCTTGGTCCAAATAAATTACTTCTCCCACACCGGCCGGCAACTGCTCCGCGAGCCACGACTGCGTCAACACCACCCGTACGCCCGCATCGCGCACCATCAACTTGATTCTTTCTTCCGGATAAGCGGGATCCAGCGGCACGTAGGCGGCTCCCGCCTTCAACACGCCCAGCATTCCGGACGTCATCTCCAGCGAGCGTTGCACACAGATCCCCACCCGTTCTTCAGCGCCGACACCTAACTGCTGCAAGCGTCGCGCGATCTGATTCGCGCGCTCGTCGAGTTGTGCGTAGGTCCAGTGTTGCTCGCCCGCGACGACGGCTAGGCGCTCCGGCGTTCGCTCGGCCTGTGCCGCAAACAGCTCATGCAGGCAAGCGCCCGCCTCGCGATACTCTACTTTCGTTTCGTTCCACTGCCGCAGTTGTGCTTCTTCATCCGCGCTGAGCAGCGGCAACTCCGTCACGCTCCGTTGCGGCAGTGCCGGCGGTGGAGAGACACTCCCGTTTCGTTCCTTGATTCGTCGCTCAAGGAGCATCAATTTCTCCGGAGACAGTGCTGCCAGGCGCTGCGCAAGCTGGCTCATTTAGTTACCTCGACTACCCATATCTTTAGCTCCATCAGGCGAAAGTGAGTACGACGCCTATCACCGCATCCGTGATGGGCGTCGAAAAGTCCGGTCACAAGCGCTCATCGCGCCCTTGCCGGCATCATGATGTCGCTGGGCTGATCGTTAAGAGCGACCATGAAAACACGTGAGGAGATCGCAAAACTCCTCGGGCTCTAAGTGTGTCACCCGCTCACACGGGTTCACACTTGAAACCCACACGTTCCTGAGGCTGACGCCCCAGGCTTATGCTAACTCCGGGCTTGCACAAAAAAGTCGAAAAACACACTGCGCATTTGAGTTTTCCTCTGCGGCCTCTGCGTATCTCTGCGACCTCTGCGTTGAAATGGCTCCTTAAACGCAGAGATACGCAGAGGGCCGCAGAGGGAAAACTGTCTAATTTCGGACACTACTTGGTGACTCTCGGACTTTTTGTGCAAAGCCGCTAACTCCTGCTTTCGCAGGCTGAGAAACTGATCCTATCTACCTGAGGCGCCTGATGCGCCTACCTGCCCACGGGCGTGCGCGGCGACTGACGCAACATTCTGACTGAGGAGCGATAAGGATTCCGGATCAAGACGGCTCACGTCTATCTGCTGTATCGCGTTCACAAAATTACGATACGCTTCCTCCAGTCGTTGCTTCAGTCTCTCGGCGGCGTCATTATCTCCAGACAAAGCACGCACGTATTCCTGATAGGCTTCCGCAGTTGATCGTTGTCGGGATTCACTCGCATCGCGGACTGTTTTCACGTAGGTACCCTGCGCTTCTTCAACGCGTTGCTGGTTCTCTTCCGTGCCCGCGGCTTCTTGTACGGCCTGCGTGTAATCCTTCTGAGCTTGCAAAAGATTCTGGTTAGCTTCGACGTGAGCGTCGCGCTGTGATTTCATGAAGGTTTCGTTGGCGGTCGAAATATGATCTTGATATTCCTGCCATGCCGATCTGACGTCCTGCATGTAGTTGTATGCGGCATCGTCTATGCTTCGGCGAAGCTTCGGGTCCGGCCGATTTGATTGAGTCGACGAAGTGTCCCTCGCTGTGACTCTAGCTTGAGCTCCTGCTCGTTCCGTTTCGGCCTTTTGTTCTGTCTTTTTTGCTGGATCGTTTGCCATTTCAGCGTCCTTCCTGGTGAGTGTCACTTCGTGGGGGATAGGTGCTGGCGTTCAGACTCACTGTGTAAACGAGAGCATCATGCTTTTAACCAAGATCTCAGGGTGATAGATAGCTCAGGGGAATTACGTTAGTTGTGCAAGGCTGATTCACTTACTGCGTCTCGTTAGGTGTCCTTCAGGCCGGCGCATAAAGTTTACGCATATGAAAGCTTCTCTGACTGTGGAGGATGACAGTCGCATTGCTCGACAAAAAGTGCCTTGCGTATTCCTTAGAGAGGAAGACGCTTCCCATTCATAATCATGCGAGTGTTGCAAGTCCGGTATACACCTTTTAATTTATCATGTCAAACACAAAGTATTTGCTGAATAGCAAGAACTAATCGTTAATACAAAGTTCATTTCAACAAGGATCATTCGCATGATCAACGCCCCAAAACGCACGAATCTTCAACTCTGATCTCACATAGATTTTTCACTACGATGATTGAACAGATGCGTATAATAATTCCAATAGCGCGAATTATCGTTGTGTAGCTTTACGCCTCATAGCCGACCTTTCAGAATAGTCCTCTATGACGCCCGTTATAAATAATTGACAAAAGGAGAACACGATGGCCCGTTTTCTAATTGCGCAGAGTCTGGCTGATAAGAAGCCTGAGCCCGTACGATCGAAAGCCACGTTTTCGAAAATGCGAGTAGCCGTTGCGAGCATCGCCGACGTAGTTGACACAGCAGATGAAGCGGAGGAGGAGCAGGATACGGGCAAAACTTTGATTCTCGAAGGTAACCCCGCGGATATCGAAGCCAAACGGAAAGAACTTCCCGCAGATTACATTCTCGAGACGGAAAAGTTGCGCCGGCCAGGGACATTCCATCCTTTAGTCGCAGCACCTCATAGCGCGGAAGAACTGACCTCCGGCCTCGGCGCAACCATCGAAATAAACGTCTCATCTGCCGGCGCGCCGGTGCCAGAAGCGCAAATAACGATGACGTCTGTCGCACTGCGCGGCGGTTTTCCTAACACTACGTTTGGAGTAACTGATGAAAATGGTCGTGCCCTGTTGACCTACAATCCCAACGTTTGGATCCCACTCGGAGTGGCTGTCTTGCCGCGCTCCAGGGCCTGGCCGGTCTTTACGCAAATCGCCAGGAAAAAATTAAACATACTTCTGCCTCCACTTCCCCGCGGAGGGCCATTGGGATGGTGGCACAGGGTGTTAGGCTTGAATAGTTATTCAGAACAACTCGGCGAAGGCATCCGCGTTGGTGTCATTGATACCGGCGTCGGACCGCATCCTTACCTTTCGCATGTTCGCAGTGCTGGTGCATTTTTAAATGGCAAGCGTTTGCAGTCACCTGAAAGCCTGAACGATGTCGCCGAACATGGAACTCACGTGGCCGGCATCATAGGAGCACGGCCGGCTTCAGGCTCCAAAGATTTCGCTGGTATCGCACCCGGAGCTGAACTGGTCGCAGCACGCGTCTATCCAGGAGGCGGGCCGCCAAACATGGAATCGGGACCTACCAGCAACGGAGATATTGCCCAAGCCATCCTCACGTTAGCCCGAGACGAGGAATGCGACATCATCAACTTAAGCTCCGGCGGACCAATGCGTTCGCGCATCGAGGCTGATCGCATTACGGCCGCGCTGAATCGAGGGACCCTCGTTATCTGCTCGGTTGGTAACGGCAGTGGCTTTCCTGTCATGTATCCAGCCGCAGAGCCGGCCGCTATCGGTGTGTCAGCGCTGGGCCCGACCGGAGGCGTTCCGTTTGGGATCCTTGATATGTTTTCCTATCCGACGCAGCCGGACAGGTTTAGTTTCGCAGGGTTCTTCGCTCCAAACTTTATTAGCGTTGGTATGGAGACAAAGCTTACGGGACCTGGCGTCGGCATCGTGTCGACTGCCCCTGCCCGAGTCGCAGATGAAGCCCCGTACGTTTCGATGAGTGGCACGTCAATGTCTGCGCCGGCGGTCGCTGGAGCGCTGGCTGCAATCTTGAGCCAGGACCCCACATATAAATCATTGCCGCGTAATCGTGAGCGAAGTTCATATGCCTGGAGAGTCTTGCTACGATCGGTTCGTACGTTAGGTCTGAACCAGCAGTACCAGGGTTATGGTATGCCGGTAGTGCAAACATCATAAGATTATGAGCAATAAGATCTACGTCATTGCCGTTAAGAGTGAAAAGGAAAACGAAGTGCAGCAGGACTGGGTTGACCAGATCCGTGAGTTTTCCGGAGTCGAGATTCAGGGAGGCACTTCTGACCAGGTAACTGTCTTAGCCAATGAAGAATCTATCAAGCGTCTCGCGCGCAAGCTCGGGAACGATTTCTTCATTGAAGAAGAGATGATGAGGTATTAAAGATCTCTATTCGGCCTCAAAGTCGGGATTCAGTCTGCGCAGCGCCGTAGGCGCGGGGCAAGCGCCGAAGGCGCGAAATATAGTAGCCAGGCAAGCGCCGAAGGCGCGAAATATAGTAGCCAGGCAAGCGCCGAAGGCGCGAAATATAGTAGCCAGGCAAGCGCCGAAGGCGCGAAATATAGTAGCCAGG
>Ga0126311_10001571_pt1 | contig 11116 bp, 9 predicted proteins | sample Plot61_FD_92539 | JGI IMG/M metagenome (GOLD analysis project Ga0126311, IMG submission 92539) | Serpentine soil microbial communities from UC McLaughlin Reserve, CA, USA - Plot61 | ecosystem: Environmental > Terrestrial > Soil > Grasslands | place: USA: UC McLaughlin Reserve, Lake County...
GTTCCTGACCCTTAACTTTTATCTCGCCCTTGACGCTGATCGTCGAATCACCAATCGCGCGTTCGCTGGATGTGATCGTGTTGAAGAGCGTGATATTCAGCAGCAACGGCGTCAGAAAAGAGTCGTTAGCCATCTCGTATGAATAGGTATCGCTGCGATCGCGGCTCGTGTGTAGGGTCACCTTGACGGGAATCATCTTCGGCGCCTGACGCAACAAACCAAAAATTCCGGAGGCGCGATCCTGCGAAATCGAGCCAACCATCTTTCCGGGCACGGCGAGTTTGAACGAGTTGTTCATGTTCGAGATGACGGTGACTACGGACGACTCAGTCATCGGCATGTCCGATGCGCCCAGGCTCAGGAACGGGTGACCAAAAGCATAAATCCGATCTTCATCGCGCAGAGTGACCGTACCCGCGGCAGCAAGCGAATAGTCGCCGCGAACCAATTGGACACTGATCGAACTTCCCGGCGGGAACGTGTTGCCGTTGACTTCCGCGAGTGGCGTAATCGCCGCCGAACCACCGACGCCCGAAACCGGCAACAACCCGCTTGCCGCGAGCTGCGGCGCGAATGCGGAAAGTGATTCCTGACTGATACCACTGAATACGAGCGGCGTCGCAATCGGCGTCATCTGTTGCCCGATTAGGGGCATCAGCGGTGAGCCGGCTGAAACTGGCGCGAGCAGTGAAACGGACGAAACAGCGGGTTTCGGCAGGTTTGGTTTCCAGTCAGTGCCTGCGAGTTGCGCGAATGAAACTACGCGCGGCTCTTTTGGCTTGACGTTTTCCGATCCCTTGTTGAAGAGATCGATCATCTGCTTGATCGGCGTGATCCCGGCAATGGGGTCTTTCGAAAAAGGAAAACTGAAAGCAATCGCGCCGACGATCTTGCCGTCGATATAAACCGGCGAGCCGGACATACCGGCAAACACGCCCGTCTTCTCGACGTTCGAGCCGCTTAGTCTCGCGATGATGGCTGACTGTCGCGGTCCGGGAAAGCCCGGGAGAATGCCAAGGATCTCAACGCCGAACTCTTCGGTCTCGCTGCCACTGAAAACAGTTCTTGCAGTTCCCTTCATGCCCGGGCGCAGATCTTCGAGCGGAAAGAGTCCCGGAGTTTTTGGTTGCGGAGCTTGAGCCAGGGCGACGACGGCCGCCAGGGCGATGAGTAATGCGCTGAGAATTGGAGTAAATCTATTCATCATACGGACTATAATCTTCGGTCAAGAAAGCGGTCAAGGTTTACAGATACCGACGATGGACGATACAGAAGCCTTCATCCTCGCAGGCGGTGCCTCCAGTAGAATGGGAACTGATAAGTCTCAGTTGCCGCTCGAAGGCCAAACGTTTACCGAGCGAATCGCAGAAACGCTACTGAAGCTGACGGATTCGGTTTTCATCGTCGGCCGCCAGGCGGAATCCGGTTTGCCGAATGTGGCGGATGTGTATCCACAATGGGGCGCGCTGGGCGGACTGCACGCCGCGGTCACAGCGTGCAAACGCGAGTGGGCCATCGTCGTCGCGTGTGACCTGCCTTTTGTCAGCGCGGAACTCTTCTCGTTCCTGGCTGAAAAACGTGTGGGCCACGAAGCAGTTGTGCCGGTTCAGGAGGACGGACGGCCGCAGCCGCTCGCGGCGCTTTATCGCGTTGATCCGTGCCGTCAACGCTCCACCGAACTGATCGAGGCGGGTCATCGCCGGCCTTTAGACTTGCTCGAGGCGGTCGAAACTCGCTGGATTTCGTTTGCAGAAGTCAGGAATCTCGATCAAGCGGAAAGGTTTTTTGTTAACATCAACACGCCCTCAGACTATTATGAGGCGACTCGTAGTGGACCAGTCTAACTAATGCAAACTGTCCGAGGTTACTCACACTAATGCCACCGCGAAGACGAATTGGTAAAAGACTCATCAAGTCTTTCCTGCCAATAGTGCTGGTGATCGTGCTGGCTGTCGTCGGGGCGCTTAGTTTCATTGTTTACTGCGTTTCACGTCCTGCTAAACGACCTTATGTAGTCACGCCTGAGTCGTTCTCGCGAATCAGCGGGCGCGCGCTCAAAGTCACTGATGAGAGCTGGACCACTCTCGATGGAAAGCAAGCTCGCGGCTGGTTGCTCAAAGGAGTGGAAGGTGCTCCGGCGGTGGTGTTGCTGCATCGTTATGGCGGCGATCGTTCGTGGCTGTTCAATCTGGGCGTGAAGATTAACGAGGCGACGCACTTCACGATTCTCTGGCCCGACCTGCGCGGTCACGGTGAGAACCCGTCGATCAAGTGGACTTCACTCGGCGCGCGGGACGGAGACGATCTGGTAGCGGCGCTCAATTATCTGCGCGGTTTGAAGTCGGAGAATCAAAAGACGCTCGTTGGTGAGAGTTTTGGAGTGTATGGAGTTGAGTTGGGTGCGTACAGTGCTTTGAAGGCGACGCGCACCGAACCGCAGATCAAAGTGCTCGTGCTCGACTCGGTTTCCAGATCACCAAACGAGTTGCTGGGTTCGGCAGTTTCGAGTTGCGTCGGTTTGGACAACGGCATCGTGCAATCTTTTTCGCGTGTTGGGATGAGGATGTATATGTTGGGAACGTTCGATAACACTGACGCGTGCGACTTTGCGCGGACGATTGGCGATAGGCGTGTGTTGTTGCTTTCGGGCGCCGAAGCCGGGCGACTGAGAGATTCGACGGCGTCCTTGCAAAGCTGTTTCCCAAATGCGGGGAACGTTGAGATGCGGACGGATTTGCCGTTGAGTGGTTTTAGTCTTCCGTCAGCGACCGGCGAACAAGGCGAGGCATATGACCGGGTCGTGATTGAATTCTTCGCCCGCAACCTACGGTAGGATCATAAGTCGAACTTGGACGAGGTCAGGGTTTCCAGCCGAGAGCCGCGGTCTTGCCGTTGTCGCCGATGATTTCGATTGCGGGTGTGGCTCTGAAGTTCTCCACATACTCGACGGGAATGAACACGACGAACTTGCCGCCACGCGCACGCGCCTCGTCCACTGAGATCTCGTCAAACGTCAACGGCTCACCATTCGGTCCGTAAACCACTCGCCCATACGCATAAAACTCCGCCGAGCGATCGTCACGTCGCTGCGCCAGCACGGGCGCATTCGCATAACCACGCTGGTCTGCCAGTAACAGCAGATCTCTCACGGACTCACGTTTCGCATATGGCGCGGCAAAAAAGTTCAATGCAACCAGCACCGCCACTAATGTCGCACTCGCGATCAACAGCGGCCACTTTGCATTGCGCGCACGCGTCAGTTGATCAGCGACGAGCAACGTTATCGCAGGCACCGCGGGCAACACGTAACCCGGCAGCTTAGATCCTGAAAACGAAAAGAAAACGATCGGCCACAGCAGCCATGCAAACGAAAACACACGCACTACACTCAAGCTATCGTCACCACGCCACGTCCAGCCTCGCGCTTTTGCCAGTACAGCGATGAGATACGGCGTCCACGGCAGCGCCAGCATCAGGATAATTACCGGATAAAAATAGATTGGCTGCGGATGGTGATACTTATTCGAAACGTAACGCGCGAAATGATGTTGGACAAAAAACTCGTCGATGAACGTCCGGCCGTATTTTGCGATCACTGGTCCATACCAAATGGCCGCCACTGCCGCCGCCAACGGCAAGCCCCACAGCAAACTTAGCCAAACAGATCGCGCCGGCCACGAACGTCGCAACAGAAAGTAAACACCGATGACACCGAAAGGGATCACGAGCCCAACCAATCCCTTCGCGAGTAGCGACAGGCCGACAAACGCGTAGAAACCAGCCAATAGCAGTCGCTTCCGCCGGAGTTCATGTAAGAGAAAGAACGCAAGCGACCACGTCGTCGTCATCGTGATGACAATGTCGAAACTCGCGGCGCGTGAAAATACGACAACCCCGAGACAAGACGCGGTTATGATCAAGCTCCAAAAGCCGAAATCAACTTCGCGCCCAACACACCAGACAGCGAGAATGGTCAGCAGTCCGCACAGAGCCGGACCGAGTCGCGCAGACCACTCACTCACACCAAAGATCTTAAAGCTCGCAACGATCATCCAGTAAAGCAGTGCCGGTTTCTCAAACCACGTGTGCCCGCCGAGCGTCGGAGTGATCAAATCGCCGCTGAGAAACATCTCGCGCGCCACTTGCGCGTAGCGCGGCTCGTCTGGTCCAACCAGCGGCAGCTTGCCAAGACCGTACAAGTAAAATGCGATAGTGATAACGACGAGGAGAATGGGGACTCGCTTGGCAAGCGCTGAAGGATGCAAGTATATTCGGCTCCGATTCGTTATTCAGACTAACACATTATGTTGCGCACAGCAGTCATCGGAACCGGCAGTCTCGGCAGCCAGCACGCTCGCATTCACGCCGCGCTCGCAGCGGAAGGTTTCTCGCAACTCACCGCCGTTTGCGATCTAAACGAAGAAACGGCCCGCACGATCGGCAGTGAACGAAAAACAGATTGGACCACTAACTGGCGCGAACTGATCGGCCATGTCGATGCGGTGAGCGTCGCCGTGCCGACTGAAGCGCACTACGAGATTGCCTGCGAACTGCTCGAATCGGGCATCCACGTTCTCGTTGAAAAACCGATCGCGAGAACCGTCGAAGAGGCCGACCAGATGATGCGCGCCGCCGAAAAAGGAAACGCTGTGTTACAGGTCGGACACCTCGAGCGTTTCAATCCGGCGATGGTTGCGTTGCGTCCTCACGTTCGCAAGCCGGTCTATTTTGAGATTCATCGCGTGGGCCAGTTCACCGCACGTTCGCTGGACATCGACGTCGTGCTCGACTTGATGATTCACGATCTGGATATCGTGCAGTGGCTTGTCGGCGAAGACGTTGAAGTCACAAACATTCATGCCGTTGGTATCGCGATTCTCACGAACAAAGTCGACGCCGCGAATGCGCGTCTCGAATTTTCATCCGGCGCAGTCGCGAACATCACCGCTTCGCGAGTCGGGACGGAAAAGATCCGGAAGATGCGTTTTTTTCAGCCACACGATTACATCGCCATTGACTACACCACGAAACGCGCTTCGATAAGCAGTCTCGCGGCGCCGTCGGCGAGCGGCGCCTGGCCGGGCGTACACGTGAAGCATCTCGATATAATTGACGTCGAACCGTTGCGTGCCGAGATCGTTTCGTTTTTGGAGTCGGCGAGGGATGTCAAACCGCCGGCGGTGTCGGGATTTGAAGGTCGCAACGCGCTCAGCCTGGCGCTGCGAACCCTCGAAAGAATTCGTGAGCACGCCGAGCATCCCGGTGTCAGCGAGTTGAGTGCGAACGTTGCGGAATGAACAACTTTCCAACCTGTTGCAAACGCACATCGACACGGGCGAGTTTCCTTCGGCCGTTTACCTCGTCGGTGAACGCGATCAGATCGTCTACGAAGATGCGCTTGGATATTCAGTTGTTGAACCGTATCGCATTGCCAATAAGATCGACACGATCTACGACCTCGCGTCACTCACGAAGCCGCTCGTCACCGCGTTGCTTTGCGCGCGTCGCATTGAACTCGGCGAACTGACGCTCGACAGTTCCGTTTCTCATTACCTTGCCGAATTCGATCGCACTGACAAACAGATCATCACCGTTCGCGAGTTACTGACGCACACCGCAGGTTTGCCCGCATGGCGTCCGTTGTATCTGCTCACCGAAGATGAACCCGAGCGGGCCGCGGGCGCGATTGCGAATCTCGATTTGGAGTACAAGCCGGGCACGCGCGTGGTCTACAGCGATCTTGGATTCATCGCGCTCGGCATTCTGCTGGATCGCATGAGTCATCAGCGTCTCGCGGACATGGCGAAACACGAAATTTTTGAGCCGCTAAATCTGAAGCAGACATTTTTCAATCCAGAGCTGGCGTTACAAACGGGTATCGCTGCGTGTGAGACGGGCAACGCGTACGAGGTTGATATGTGTAAGCAGAGCGGCGCGGGTGAGTATGCGAATTCGCGTCAGCGTTTGATCTGGGGCGAGGTGCATGACGGCAATGCGTACTTTCTCGGCGGCGCAGCGGGCCATGCGGGTTTGTTCTCGACTGCGCGCGAGACGTTTCTGATCGCGCAACAGTTTCTAGGTGACATGACGAAGTTGCTCACACCGGATACTTGCCGGCTCTTTCGCGAGAATATGACGGCGGGATTGGAGGAAGCGAGATCGATCGGGTGGCAACTGGCGGCCACGAAAGATTCGACAGCAGGCGCCTCGCTGCCGCCCGATAGCTTCGGACACAATGGCTTTACGGGAACGTGCGTTTGGATCGATCCGAATGCCCTGCGCGTTTCTATTTTGCTGACGAACCGCACTCACTCGCGCGCGCTGCCGTTCGCGAACATCAATGCGGTGAGGCGCGAGTTTAATACTTTGGCCGCGGATTTACGCAACTGAACGCAGACCACACCTATAACCTGAATCGCAACGTCGTTCCCATGACATTGAGATCGCCCGGAATGCTCACGCCATCATTCTGTCGCAGGTAATAAAAGTCCTGCGTGAAATGCTTGTTGAAGACCTTGCTCGCGCCGGCCGTAAAACGATTGCGCACCCAGCGATCGAGGCTCCAGTCGTAGAACACCTCATCCGCAACGTACAACGACAAGTTCCACTCTTTATCACCCACCGGATGCTCAACCTGAAAACGGTTGCGATACCGGTTTGTCCTCAACCCCGAGTTGCGTATGCGATGTTCAATCAGATTTCGATCACTCAGCCTGAACTTACCGGCGTTGAACCGGAACGTCACCGGCAGCGACAGTCGATTCTCCCAAATTCTGCGTCCTCGAGTGGGCTGCATGCCGATGTGCAGATAGTTCGGCTGAATCTGCCAATGCGTTCCGAGCCTCCATGTGAACCCGACACCAACACGTTCATCAACCGGACGACTAATGTCGCGCCCGAGTCGCAGCGTCCCCAGCAGATTGAAATCGAAGTTCTTCGTGACGGGCACCGCGAGTTGAACATCGGTCCATTGCTGATTATCCGTGTGATCGATAAGCGACTGTGCCGACGCGCACGACGCGAGCAACAGCAAAAGCAGCAGACTCTTCAATTTGTTCCTTTCGTGCCTTTTTGCGGCGGCAAAACAGTGAAGGACGTGAGCGCCACCGTAACCTTTTCGCCGGCCTGCAACCGCGTCGCGCTTGCTTCGGGTTTGGGACGAGTAGCGATGATCGATTTAGTGCTCGAGCGCTCCGGCGTTTCAGTAGTTAGGTAGTAAGGAGTGTCGTCAGCTTTACATTCATCAGCGCCGCTGACATCCAGCCGCAACCGCAACCGTTCGTAAGCACCGACAAAACTGATCTCTTCGATGCGACCACTCGCAAGCCGCGTGTGTCCCGTGCGCGGGAGATCCCCGCGGTTTAACGAAACGTCTTCGGGTCGAAAAACGATCTTCACGCAATCTCCCTCGCAAAACTTTTCTGTATCGAGCGTCGCCGGAATACGCGCCGAACCAACCTCGAGAAAATCTTTTCTCACCATTGCCTCGAGCACGTTGGCCGCACCAAGGAATGTCGCCACGTATTCCGTCGCCGGATGATTGTAAATCTCAAACGGAGTGCCGATCTGTTCGATATGGCCCACGTTGAGCACCGCGACGCGATCGCCGAGCTCGAGTGCTTCTTCCTGATCGTGTGTGATGAAGATCGATGGCACATTCACCTTCTGTAATAGCGACCGGATCTCGCGACGCAGGTGCACGCGCGTCTGCGTGTCGAGCGCGCCGAACGGCTCGTCAAACAGCAACACTTCGGGTTTGTAAGCGAGGGTTCTCGCGATCGCGACGCGTTGTTGCTGTCCGCCGGAGAGTTGCGACGGGTACTTTTTGCGATGCTCTTCGAGTTGAACGAGTGACAACAACTCATTCACCGTCTCGCGAATCTCTTTGCGCTTACGCTTGCGAATGCGCAGGCCGTAACCGATGTTCTTCTCGACTGTCATCTTCGGAAAAAGCGCATATGATTGAAATATGACGCCCACACCGCGTTCACGCGCCGGCAGTTCAGTGACGTCGCGACCGTGCAGGATCACTTTTCCGGTGTAGGGCATCTCCAGTCCGGCAATGATGCGCAGGATCGTTGTCTTGCCACTGCCCGAAGCGCCGAGCAGGACCAGCACCTCCCCCTCAGCGACGTCGAAACTGATGTTCTCGAGCACGCTCGCCTTTCCGAAACGCTTGCTGATGCCAACCACACTGGCAGCCGCAGGCCGTGTCGGATCCGGCTCTTCATGCTTCAGAATGAGTGTCTCTTTCGCTTTCATACCTTAGTCAACATCCAGCCAGTCACGAGCGAAAAACAGCACGCTGAAAATCAGAAATGAAAACAGCGCCAGCACGATCGCGATCGCATTCGCCGCTTCGATCTGACCTTCGTTGAACTTGGCGAAAATGTAGAGCGGCGCAGTTTGTGTCCTTCCGGCGAGATTTCCCGAGACAAGGATCGTCGAACCAAACTCGCCGACAGCACGCGCGAATGTTAGCAACGCGCCGGAAACGATCGCGCCGCGCAACGACGGCAACGTCACGTGCCAGAACGTTTGCCAGCGCGTCGCGCCGATCGTCGCCGACGCTTCTTCGAGCGAACGGCTCATCGTGTCAAAGACCGGTTTGATCACGCCAAACGCGAGCGGAAAAGTAACGAAGATGTTAGCAAGAATGATCGCGCCGGCCGTGAACATGATTTGAAAACCATGCGGCGTCAACAGGCGACCGAGAGTGCCGTATGGCCCCCAGAGCAATAGCAATGCGAAACCGGCGACGGCGGTGGGAATCGCGGTTGGCAGCGAGATCGTGACGATGAGCGCGTTGCGTCCCCAGAAGTTGTAACGTGAGAGAACGTACGCGGCAAAGAGGCCAAATACGACGTTGAAAACGGTGGCCCAAAAGCTCGTGGCCATTGAAAGCTTCAATGCAAAGATCGCTTCGGGCGCCATCAACGCAGCCCAGAATTTATCGAGACCATTGCTGGTGCCGAAAATAAAGATCGAAGCGAGGGGCAGAAACACGAGCGGCAGCATCATTAAAACGAGCACGCCGATGCTCAAGGGTCGAGCCACGTCAAACCCACGCACGTGTCGCATTGCGGTAGCTGCGGTACTCATTTTCTCTGCACCTGATCCCTGAAGATTCCCTCGATCACATCCGGATAGGCTCTGTCCCAACCACCTAAATCGCTAATCGCAAACGGCATCTCGATATGTCCGAAAGCCGTGTTCGCCTGATTGAAGGCGTCATTTGTCGCTGAATAAAAGTGAAACTGAACGAACGCTTGCTGCGCCTCGTCACTCCACAGATACTGCATGAACGCATCAATGACCGGACGCTTCGCCGCCGTAACGTTCTTATCGATCACAACTGCCGGATGCTCGCTTAAGATCGTCGCCTGTGGCGTAATGATCTCGACGGGCGCCTTCGCTTCTTTCATCAACAACCCTTCGAGCTCATAAGTGATCAGCGCATCACCGTTGCCGAGTTCGAAAGTCGTGCGTGCTTCACGCGCCGAACCCGGCGTAGAGATCACGTTTTTCCAGATCGCGCGCAACGTTTGCAGCGCGCGTCCTTTGTCCTGTTCGCCCGACTCTGTTTGAGACTTCTTCAACTCCGATCCGTAGATCGCGAGTATGGACCACTGCGCCCCACCGGAACTTATCGGATCAGGATGGATCAACCTAATGCCCGGCTTTGCCAGATCCGAAAAATCCTTGATACCTTTCGGATTTCCCTGGCGCACAATGATTACAAATGGCGTCTTGTTGACGATCCCGCGGGCCGGCAACGCGTGCCAGTCAGCCGTGACAAACCCGTCTTTCTGCAAGCGCTGCACGTCGCGTTCAATCGAGAGGATCGCGACCTCTGCGGGAGCGCCACGCAGAATCTGATTGGTAACTGTTTCCGAACCCGCAAACGATGATTGAAACAGCAGCACCTGACCGTGTTGTTGTTTCCACTTCGCCGCAAACGCCGGAAAGATCGCCTTCTCAAGCGACTCTTTCATCACCGAAAATCCGTAGAGCGTGATGGTGATATCGCCGCTCTCGCCCGGTGGTTTTGGCAGACAACTAACACCCAGCAATGCCAGGACGAGAATCGTTATACCCAGAAACGTGACATTTCGAGAAATAGTCTTCCTCATTGAGGACCGCCGGGCTTCCTCCTCAATCCTGGCTGTGGGGGTTGCAAGTCTATACCACAGACTTGGGTTGGTGGGGAATAGTAGACACAGATTATGCGGATTGTAGTAGTATCCGCCTGATGTGTAGTTCCCTTGCGCGCAAAGCCATCGCTTTGCTGTTGGCTCACTCTCTCTTTCTCCCCATCGCCTTCGCTCAACAGCAAACTGACACTCGTCCACGACGCACGCAACCGGTCTGGACGCCTCCGGCTGCGACCACACCGGTCATCAACACTCCAAGCCTGACGACTCTGAGCGGCCCAGAGCCGACGATTCGTGTTGCTCTAACCACTGACGCACGCTCCGCCACCATCTCGACAACGGGACACTTGATGAACGCGAGCGGAGGGGGCAACACGCTGCTGGCGCTCGACACGTCGCGCGTTCGTGTCGATCCGAGACTGTTGTCTCCGCTTCCCGCAACGAACGATGACGGTGGGTTTCGAGTAACGGTCGGCGGCGCAGCGACAAAGGAAGAAGCGGAAGAAAACGAGAAAGACATTCAGAAGATCACGGAACGAGACGCGCACGCAGTTTTTGATACCCAGAACAAAACGTGGGACATGTATGTCGGCGGCAAACTCTCGCGCGAAGAAGCTGAAGAGTTGCAGGCTCGTCTCGAAACTGCCGGGCTCGACGCCACGATCGATGGACCACAAACAGTCGCACCAAAGCAAACGTCGACCAACAGCAGCGCGGTGCGATTGACCGCAGCGCGACCTTCTTTTCCGTCGCGTGAGCTCGTGACTTCGTCGGCAACAGGGCAGGTGCTTCGGTCCAGTGCGCCCGTCTCGTTTGCTTCAGACGATGAGAAGAATGCGCCCGTGCGTTTCAACGAGCGACCTTATCGCGGACGCATTGAAGTGTTCACAAACCTGCGCGGCAATTTGACAGTGGTTAACGAATTGGGACTGGAAGATTACGTGCGCGGTGTTGTTGCCAAC
>Ga0126311_10001574_pt1 | contig 11110 bp, 12 predicted proteins | sample Plot61_FD_92539 | JGI IMG/M metagenome (GOLD analysis project Ga0126311, IMG submission 92539) | Serpentine soil microbial communities from UC McLaughlin Reserve, CA, USA - Plot61 | ecosystem: Environmental > Terrestrial > Soil > Grasslands | place: USA: UC McLaughlin Reserve, Lake County...
CTGCTCGTCGGAACCGCTTGATGGCCAGCGGGTACTCACCGCCGATGTAGTTGTATGCCCGCTCCGCGCCACAGACGACGCTGGCGATGAGCATCCCTTCCAGAATCTTGTGCGGATCGCCCTCATGGATGCGGCGATCCTTGTAGACGTTCGGTTCACCCTCGTGCGAGTTCACCGCGACGAACTTGGGGCGAGCCCGCGCCTTGCGCCCGCTCTCCCACTTGATGCCTGCTGGGAAACCCGCGCCACCACGGCCGCGCAGCCCGGAAGCCGTCACTTCCGCGATTGCCTCTTCAGGCGTCATCTCGAAGAGGACCTTGCTCAGCGCGCTGTAGGCGCCGCGGGCAATGGCGTCTTCGATGGAATCGGGTTCAATGACTCCGAAGTCCTCCATGACGATGCGAAGCTGATGCTTGAAGAAGGGATGCTCGTCGAGGGGCGGAATGCCGCCGAACGGTTCGGACCCGCGCACACCAACGGCTCGTTCTTGGAGCTCACCGACCAGTAGGGCGGGTACGTCCTCAGGCGCAATCCAGCCGTAGATCACCGGCGGTTCGCCTGGTCGCTTGATCTCAACGGTCGGCTCAATCCACATGGCGCCATTCCCGCTGACCTCACGCACGATGGCGTTGGTGCCAGCGAGCGCTTCGCGACAGGCGGCGAGCACGCGCAATGCGCCCTTGGGTTCGGATGAGCTGTCGACCCCGACACTCACAACGAGCTGGTCGCCCTGCCACAACGATTCCCACCGCTGCCGGGCGGCCTGCTGGAATTTCTCGAAGTCGACGCGCGTCTCGAGTCTATCGGTCATGGTTGCTCCCAGCGGGGACCGGATGATGCGCGTCCCGCCAACTGCCGCCGCCGGCGATTGCGCCGCGAATCGCCTGGTTGAGCGTCTCCGGCGTGAGATCGCCAAAGAAGTCGGCGTCGAGCTTGCAGATCGGCGCCTTGTCGCAGACGCCGAGACAGCCGTTCACGACCTGCACTGTTAACTCGCCATCTGCCGTCGTATCGCCGTCGGCGATTCCCCAAGCATCTTCCAGATTCTGGATCAAGCGTTGTGAGCCCATGACATAGCACGCCATGCCGTGGCACAACAGCATGAAGTGCTTGCCGCGCGGCTCGGTGCGAAAGTCGGCATAGAACGTGAGGAGTCCATAGACGCGGGTCGCCGTGGTGCCGAAATGGTCGGCTACGACCTCGGCGGCGTCGAACGATACCCAGCCGAAACGCTCGTTCACTTCCTGGAGGGCGGAAAGGATCAGTTCTTGCGCTTCCTGAAAGTCTCGATACTTGAAATGGGAGAGAATCTGCCGGACTTCGCCGAGATCAATGGCATTGTCGGGATTGGTTTGCCCAGACGTTTCGGGAGACTTCTCCAGTTCTGGACCGGAGAGGGCCGGTGCACTATTTTCCACTGTTGCCCCTGACGATTGACGGACTTGAGGATTTCACTCGGTGCACGCTACGCTGGTGAGCCTCAAGACGAGTATAGAGAATCGCCTCAGTGGCCGGTCAACGCGCCCTCAACGCCCTCGTTTGTGCGCTAAGCCAGGGGGACGCCAGGCGACATTCCGTCGGCTAGTCCGGCCTTATCAGCCCTGGAATAGCGCTTTGAAATCGCCGTCGAAACCCTGCAGGAATTGGTGGATCTCGATGACGTCGTCGACCGAAACGGGTTCGCCCGATATGCCCTCGTCCTCCGGCTCGATGTCAGTCCGGGTGCGCACGTGCTCTTCACCCAGGCGCCGCAGGGCGAGCTGAGCCTCTTCGGCATCGCCATCGCCGATCACGGCCGCGACGAAATTGCGCGCTTGGCACTCGCCGCATGAAACCATCAGCATCCACATGTCGGACTTACGTGAGAGAACGTGGACGTCATCGGGTTCGAAACCGCGATGACAGACGCTGCATCGTTCCATACGGTCCAGGACAATGCGCTTGATTTGCTTTTCAGAGGTGTCCATGACTGTCGCTTTCGTAGGAGGAAAAATCCTCAGTTTCCTGACTTGCGATCGAAATCGTCGAGATCGAGGCTATCGATGAAGTCCCGGAAGACCGAAAGTCTCTCTTCATCAACGCCCTCCGCACGCTCGAGTTCCGGCTGAGAGGTCCTCCCCTCGGCATCGGTGTCGTCCTCCTCGTCCGAGCTGAGCATAACGCCTGCTTTGTCCATGACCGAATCGTCAACCATGATCGGGACCCTGGCTCGGACCGCCAGCGCGATGGCGTCGCTGGGGCGGGAGTCAATCTCAACCTCACGGCCGTTCTGCTGCAGGACGATGCGCGCGTAAAAGACATCATCGGAAAGATCGGTCACGGCGATGCGGTCGACGGTCCCGCCCATGTCGTCGATGATCGTCCGAATCAGGTCGTACGGCAGCGGGCGCGAGGCGGTCACCCCCTGCAGTTCCATGGCGATCGCTTCCGCTTCGTAGGAGCCGATCCAAATCGGCAGGTGGCGCTCGCCGTTGACCTCTTTGAGGATCACCACGCGATGCTGGGTCACCAGACTGACTCGGATGCTTTCGACTACTGTCTCGATCATGCATAGCCCTCCGGCCGCAAGAACCGGGCCGGGGAATGACGAACGTCTCCAAGGCGACTCGCTTCGCCTGGACAGCTGGACCCGAGTGAAGTTTACAACCCAGATTCGAGGCCGGGCCAATGTTGCGTGGCCTGAGTCGTCGTGGACGAGGTTGCGCTGGGAGGAGCTACGCCCCGAACGCTTATGGCGTTGGTAATAGCGAAGCTGCAGCCGGCTCCGTATCGTCCGTGTACGACTCATGCGGAACAAATCCAATGTCGGCCACGGGCCAGTACGACACCCAGGCCTTGCCCACGATATTCCCCACCGGGACCGGACCGAACACCCGCGAATCAGAAGAGTTGCTGCGGTGATCGCCAAGGACATACACGTAGCCCTCCGGAACGATCACATCGCAATTATCGGACCGGGCTCCACATCTCGTGCGATCCTGAATGTAATCTTCGGGCAAGAGCTCTCCGTTGATGAAGACGTTGCCATCACTAAAGGTCACTTCTTCGCCGGGCAACCCTATGACCCGCTTGATGTAGGGCTTGTCCGAGCCGGTCGGTGGATCGAAGACGATGACGTCACCGCGCTCCGGCGGATCGAATGGGTAATACCGGTTGCCGCTGATGTCGACAAACTGGTAGGCGTTTCGGTTCACCAGGAGCATTTCGCCATCATCGAGATTCGGCAGCATGCTCTCACCATCGACACGGAAGTTGAGCACGACCAGCCGGACCAGGAAAAAGATGAGTGCCGCGAGCAGGAGCGTCTCGACGACCTCTCTCACCGCCCGCCCGGCCTGATTCCTGGCGCCCGGCGCCGGTTCGACCCCATGCTCCACGACGGCGGCATCCGCCGTGGCTTCTGGGTTCAGGGCTGGTGAGAGGTTGCCATCAGGTGTCATTTGTGCCTCGAGGCGCTGGCGCGACGACTCGCGTCCGCACAAGAAGATGAGCGGGGCGGATTGCCCCGCTCTTGGCGTCGAAATCGCATACTGCGCGCGGGAAAGAGACTAGATCTCGTCGGCGCGAACCTTGGTCCGCTCAGCGGACGGAACGCTGTCGTAAGCATCGCCACTGGCCGCGGAAGCGGCTGCTAGACTATCGGTCGAACCGGTTGACTCTTGCTTGAATTCCTTTACGCCCTGGCCCAGTGATTTGGCCACTTCCGGCAGCTTGCCGGCGCCGAAGATGATCATGATGATGACCAGGACGATGACGAGCTCTTGCCACCCAAGCCCTAACATATTGGATCCTCCTGCTAAAGCAGCGCGTCGCCCTCTAGCGTTGTCAGAATGGCCGAAAGTATAGGCCGGCCAGGAAGGCGCGGCAACCGGCCGCCGCCCTCCCTAGACGAGGAAACTGCTGGCGATGGCCAGCACCACGTAGACGGCCGCGGTCCCGATGGTGAACTGAAAAAGTGTCTTTTCCACGCCACGCCGGGTGCGATTGATCGATCCGGCGTCATTCCCGAAGGCGCCGGTGAACGACGACCCCTTCGTTTGCATCAGGATCAAAGCGATCAAGAGCACGGAGGCGATGATCATTACGATGTTTAACGCGGTTTGCATGATTTGAGGCTCGCTCCAAGTGGTCGAGGCATAGTCCCGGTTAGGACGCTTATCGTGCGCTCGATAATCGTACCACCGCGATCAACCGTTGCGCTTATGCATCGGGCAGCACAGCGATTCCCGGCAAGACCCGGCCCTCAAGATATTCCAGGGACGCGCCACCACCGGTCGAGATGTGGTCGATACGCTGTGCGACGCCCGCCACGTCGATCGCCGCCAACGAGTCGCCGCCGCCGACGACGGTGTACGCAAGGGCGTCGGCGACGCAGCGGGCAATGCCGAGTGTCCCGTTCGCGAATGGCTCCCGCTCGAACACTCCCATAGGACCGTTCCAGAAGACGGTTCGCGCGCCGGCAATCTCTTGGCAGTACCGGGCGACGGTCTCTGGTCCGATGTCGAAGATCGCCTGATCAGGGGGCATGGCGCCGACGGACGTAGTGCTCACCGTCGTCCTGTCGAGCGATCCGGCGACGACAACATCTGTGGGCACGCCCATGAGCACGCCCCGTTGACCGGCGTTGTCGATAAGCCGGCGGGCCTCGTCCACCCTGTCTGGCTCGGCCAGGGAGGAGCCGATTCGATGCCCCTGCGCGAGAAGCACCGTGTTTGCCATGCCGCCGCCCAACAGCAGCGCGTCGACGCGGCCAAGCAAGTGCTCGAGTACGGCGAATTTGTCGGAAACCTTCGCCCCGCCAATGACCGCGACGAAAGGCCGCTCTGGATCGCTCAGGAGACGCGAAAGCGCGGTCTCTTCCCGCTGCAGGAGCAGACCGGCGTAGCTCGGCAGCAGATTTGCTACGCCTACTGTCGAGGCGTGAGCGCGGTGAGCGGCTCCGAAGGCATCATTGACGAAGAGATCGCCAAGCTGGGCCAGATTGGCGGCGAAACTTGGGTCGTTGACTTCCTCGCCCGGCTCGAAGCGTGTGTTCTCAAGCAGAAGGACGTCGCCGGGACCCAGGATGGCGGCGGCACGCTCTGCGTCGGGTCCGGCGACCACGGAGACCGTGGCCACCGGCCGCCCGAGAAGCTCGCCAAGCCTCTGCGCGACAGGAGCGACGGAATACGCGGCGTCCGCTTTCCCTTTCGGCCGCCCCAGGTGCGTCGCGAGGACGACCGCCGCGCCATGTTCGAGCAGGAGTTGTATTGTCGGCAGCGCTGCCCGGATGCGGGTATCGTCGGCTACTTCGCCACCGCGCAGAGGCACGTTGAAATCGACCCGGACCAGCGCTCGCTTGCCGCGAACGTCGGCCTCGGTAATCGACCGCTTTGGCATGTTTCGGTGCTCCGAACGGAATAAAGGGCGGGGAGTGCGATTACTCGTCTTCGTCAGTGGCGAAGCCCTGCTCACAGATGAGGGCGACCAGCTCGGCCACGCGGCAGGCATAAGCCCACTCGTTGTCGTACCAGGCCAGGACTTTGACGAGGTTGTTGCCGATGGCCATCGTGGAAAGTCCATCGACGATGGCTGAGCGGGAGTCACCCCGGAAATCAGAGGAGACCAACGGTTCATCTGAGAAGCCGAGGATGCCCTGCATCTGATCGCTCTGGGCCGCGGTCCGGAAGGCGCCGTTCACGTCTTCCGCGCTGGCATTCTTTTCAGTCTCGATGACGAAGTCGATGATCGAGACCGTCGGCGTGGGAACCCGCAGCGACGTGCCGTCGAATTTCCCCTTGAGCTCTGGGATGACGAGCGCGACAGCCTTCGCCGCCCCCGTGCTGGTCGGAATGATGTTCTGCGCCGCGGCCCGCGCTCGGCGGGGGTCTTTGTGCGGTCCGTCAAGGACAACCTGATCGTTGGTAAACGAGTGCACTGTCGTCATCATGCCGCGGCGAATGCCGAAGTTATCGAGGAGCACTTTGGCGACTGGGGCCAGGCAGTTCGTCGTGCACGATGCATTCGAGATGACGTCGTGCTCGACTGCATCATAGGCGCCCTCGTTGACGCCAAGAACGATCGTGATGTCCTCGTCCTTTGCCGGTGCGGAGATCACAACCTTGCGTGCTCCAGCCTTGAGGTGAGCTTTTGCATCGTCAGCATTTGTGAAGAAACCAGTCGACTCGATGACGACGTCAACCGACTGCGTCTTCCAGGGGATCTTGCGTGGCTGCTTCTCGGCGAAAACGGCAATTTCCTTGCCATTGACGGTGAGACTCTTGTCGCCAGGAGCGATCTCCGCGTTGTAGCGGCCATAGGTTGAGTCGTAGGTAAGAAGCGTCGCCAGCGTCTCAGGCGGCGCCAGATCATTGACGGCAACGACTTCAAATAGGTCTGCAAAGTTGCCCTGATTAATGGCTTTGAACGCCTGCCGGCCGATCCTGCCGAATCCATTAATTCCGACTCGATAGACCATTGGTTACTCCCCAGCGCCGGCGGCAACCAGTTCGCGCTGCCGAGCGCTGACATGATCTTTGCGACGGTCAATATCCGGGGCGTGGGTTTCTTCACGCCAACGGCCATTCGTAAGCTCGAACAGCGCGGTCGCGAGCTTCTCCGGATCGTGCCGGAGCGGGTTCTGCTCCGAAACCACATCGCGGGCAATCACGCGGATGCGCGGATCGATCTGATCCCAGGAGTCGGGAAGTAGCGGTTCGATCGGTAGATCGGGACCGATGGCTTCGGCCGAGGCCACGTTGCTGTTGATGAGTACCGCGTCCAGCTCACCCGGACCGAGTTGCTCGCCCACGACAGCGAGGTGGTCGAGTGCGGTGAAGTGATCGGTTTCGCCCTTTTGGGTGGCGACATTCATCACGTAGACCTTCGGCGCGGATGAGGCCCGCACTGCGCGCACGATGTCGGGCACCAGCAGGTTGGGAACGATGCTGGTGTAGAGACTTCCCGGGCCGAGAACGATCAAGTCGGCGTTGAGGATTGCGGTCACCGCCGGTCGATAAGCGGCCGGATCGCTTGGTGAGAGCCGCACGCAATGGATTGGAGCCTCTTTGTACTGAATCTTCGATTCACCCTGAATCATCGTGCCGTCCGTGAGCTCGGCGTCGAGCCGCACATTCTCGAGTGTGGAAGGGAGGACCCGACCCCGAATGTTGAGGACGGTCGCCGATTCAATGACTGCCCGCTCGAAGCTGCCGGTGACCTTGGTCAGCGCGGTGATGAACAGGTTGCCCAGGGTGTGTCCATCGAGCTCGGAACCGGCCTGGTTGAATCGGTATTGAAAGAGTCGCGACACCAACGATTCATCGTCGGCGAGCGCGACAAGACAGTTCCTAATATCGCCTGGAGCCGGAATGTCGTAGGCGGTGCGGATCTTGCCTGTGCTGCCGCCGTCATCTGCCACCGTGACGATCGCGGTAATGGAGACGTCGTGGCGCTTCAAACCGCGCAGCAGCGTCGCGAGGCCGGTTCCGCCGCCGATGGCGACCACATTGATCTCGGGCCGGCTCAAGCCGAAACGATGCTCGGCGACTATCTGCACCAGATCCTTATCTGCCTTGCTATGGGCCAGCACAGGGAGAATCAGTTCCCGGCTGAAGCGGTAGAGCCCATAGACCATCGATGCAATACCGATGCTGAGGACGATGAGGAAGCGGAGTTCCCGCGGCAGAAATTGCAGGGTAATGACCTGAACCAGACCACTGACAGTTTCCGGAAATGGAACGTATCGATAGGAGTAGACCAGACCCATGGCAACGGCCAGTCCGGTCAGAATTGTGCCAAACAGGAATAAGGCGGCCCACCTTTTGACATGCATCCCAGGACGAAGCCAGGTGCGCCAGCCGCGTGGAATCGTCACGTCTTCCCTCACCCCGACCCAGCCGCCGGGCATCGACGATATCGGCACGGGCACTCGCTGCCGCGGACAGCGACGGCAGTATAACAGGCGATTACCGCACGACATAAATCGCTTTTCGAAGGAGTCAGTTCGCGTTCGAGGACCCGCCAAATGACGTGTTTCTGATCTCTTCAGGAACGCGAGCAGTCACTCCCGCGTTGACAGGACGGGAACCACGCGGCGATCGAGCGCCGGGGCGAGGAGGGGCAATAGTGGACACCGCTCAGTTCGATAGGTGGACAAAGACGCTTTCCAAGTCACGCTCCCGGCGCGGCGTGCTGGCGGTGCTGACGGGCGCCGTTGTTGCGCTCGGATTGCAGCGGCGAGGTTCCGCGCAAATCTCGACTCCGGGTGGCATGTGCGGCGGCATCGCCGGGTACCCGTGTCCCGAAGGGTTTGTCTGCGTTGACGATCCGGGCGACAGCTGCGATCCCACTACGGGCGGCGCGGACTGCTCCGGAGTTTGCCTGCCGATCGACTACGACCCCTGCGCGGCGATTCTCTGCATCGAGGGGACGACCTGTTGCCCGCAATGCGGTGGCATCTGCGTTCCCAATGAAGTCCCATGCTCCGAGGACCTCTGTGTCAGTGAGCCGTGCAATCACGTCATGTGTGGTCCGGCTGAGTACTGCTGCAATGAAAGCTGCAGCCAGTGCGTGGGTCTCGGCCAGACGTGCACGGACGAATACTGCCCACCGCAGCAACCCTCGGGTGAGTCGTGTGGTCCGAACTTCTGTGGAGCGAAAGAGTATTGCTGCAATGAAAGCTGCGGCATCTGCGCTCCGCTGGGCGGTGGTTGCATCGAGGTCTTTTGTGACCCGCCTGTTGAGGTCGGTGTTGCCTGCGGTCCGACGATCTGCGCGCCCGGGCAAGTCTGTTGCAATGAAAGCTGCGGCATTTGCACCGCGCCCGACGGCGTCTGCATCATGATTGCCTGCGTGGACTAGCCAAAGGAGACTGTTTGGGTCTCCAGCGCTCAAGAATCAAGCGCAAGTAGGCGGTTTGCCTCGGCAACTGCCTGCTCCGTGCCCAGGTCTTCGAGCACGATCGAGCGTATCACGCCGTCGCGGTCGATGAAGATGTGGGTCGGGAAGTTGAAGATAGGGTACGCCGAACCTGTGTCGCGCTCATCAGGATCGCTCAAGACCAGAAACGCCGCGCCATTCGCTGCAGCGTAGGCCGCGGCGTCAACAGGAGACTCGCGCAGGCTGACGCCGAGCATGCGCAACCCGCTTGGTTCGAGTTGGGCATAGGCGGCCTGGATATCCGGGAACTCGGCCCGGCAGGGCGGACACCACGACCCCCAGAACATCAACCAGACTGGCTGGCCGCGGAATTGTGAGAGCCGAACCGGATTTCCGAAAACGTCCTCGGTTTCGAAATCGGGCGCGACCTCGCCGACTCTCGGCAGCAGTCGCTGATTGATGCCGCCGCTCCCGATCGATTCCCAGCCTGACTTGGTGCCGATCGTCAGGGCCGCGGCGACGATCAGCGCGGCCACCACCAGACCGACGATTGTTGAGCCAGTGCGCCGGGTGTCGCTAGCGCTCAGCCGGTCATTCACCGGCGCATCACGAGTGGCGGCCGGCGCGGCGCTCTCAGACGCCGCCATACGCGTGCAGTCCGCCGAAGACATAGTTCCCGAAGTAGGTAAAGACGACAGCGCCGAACGCCACGAGCAGGATGACCGCGCTCCGGCTGCCCCGCCAGCCACGTAAGGAGCGGGTATGGAGGTAGACGCCGTAGATGAGCCAGGTGAAGAGGGCGGCCGTTTCCTTTGGATCCCATTGCCAGTAGGTGCCCCAGGCTCGGTAGGCCCAGACCGAACCGAGAATCAACACGAGCGACATGGCAGGGAACCCGATCGTCACTGCGCGGTAGCCGAGATCATCGAGAAGATCCGGGCTCGGCAGCCAGGCGACGTGCCAGCGGTTGGCGATCAGAAAGAGAACAGCGGCCGCGAAGGCGACTGCAAATGTCGCGTAGGCGAGGATGGCCATCGAGACGTGCACTGTCATCAATGGCCGGTTCTGCAATGCCGGAATCAAGGCATTGACCTCGCGCAGCTCGGCTGGCAGCACCCAGATGTAGGCGCACATCGCGACGATGAGCGGCAACACGATCGCTCCGAGCTGGCGCACCCCGTACCAACGCTCAAAGAGCAGATAGACGACACCGGCGAGGAGGACAAAGGTTGTCGAGAACTCATACATGTTCGAAAGCGGCAGCCGACCCGCGGCGACGGTGCGCAGCAGAATTGATGTCGCCTGAAACACCACCCCGAACCAGGCCAGAAGCGTGGCGAAGCGACCAACCCCAACCGCAGCCGGTTCGAGACTGGCTTCATGTGCGACCATAGTCGTTCCCACGCTCGTTGCCATTGTTCTCCGGCGCAGACGAACGCGGCCGATGGCATAGGCGAGGTAGCACGCGGCTGAGGCGACGAAGGCGATGGTGGCGGCCGCGAAGCAATAAAAGGACAGGCGAACTAGCGATTCCATAGCGAGTTCCTCTACGTCTGGCTCACGGTGACGGTGCCGAGCGCTGACCTGATCCGGTGGTTGGGCTTGCTGGCTCGTTGACGTGCAGCTCGGGATCGATACCACTGCGACGACCGACGTCGCTCGCGAGTTGCTCGAACACGCGCTTGGCACTCCAGTCGCGTCTCGCGATGGGCGCGAGTCGGGCGACGCTGCCATCCTGCGTCGTGGAGACGATACCCCGTACCCGCCGGTGTGGGAAGTAGAACGTGATTGCCAGCCCGCCGACCAGCAGCACCGACGCCGCGATGAACAACGGGATGCCCGGGTTGCGCGCAACCTGGAGCACGGAGAAACGTCGTTCCCGGACAAAGCTGAGCGACAGATCGCCGAGCTGAACGGATTCTCCCTGCTTAACTGTGGCACCGATCGGCTGTGTGATCGGGCTGTTGGCGCCGAGCGGCCTGATCATGAAGAACATCTCGCCCGGTCGCAGGTGCAGTCTGTCCAGCTCGGGAGCGTTGGCCGGATTCTCGTCCGGAGCGATAACACTCAAGGCGACGCCCGCCGGCAGGAAATCCATGCGCGCGGCCGGCGCATCAGGATTAAGTTTCGACTGGAACGGACCGAGCGGCAGCGCATCATCGAACAGCACCTGACCGGCACTGTCCTCGACTCTGAGGGCAACCGCCTGACCGAACCCCGACTGATAGAAGACGATGTCGCCGACGGTCAA
>Ga0126311_10001575_pt1 | contig 11108 bp, 11 predicted proteins | sample Plot61_FD_92539 | JGI IMG/M metagenome (GOLD analysis project Ga0126311, IMG submission 92539) | Serpentine soil microbial communities from UC McLaughlin Reserve, CA, USA - Plot61 | ecosystem: Environmental > Terrestrial > Soil > Grasslands | place: USA: UC McLaughlin Reserve, Lake County...
AAATATGCTAACAAAATGACACTTTCTGTCAGTGCTTAAATTGCTCTTGGTGCTTTTAGTGCTTTTTCGTGTGACTCGGATGTGACACCAACTTTTTTTGGGCTTCCGCCATCAGCGACCAATCTCAATTCTTTTCCTGATTTAGAAACTCTCATAGGCGCGTGGTGATTCGAACCCCCAGACCTCTGCCGTTTCAAGCCACCCTCTACCAACTGATCTGCGGGCCTACATCCCACACTTCAAACCAGCATACCAAATACAACAAAGGCAGTTGTTGAGATACCCAAAGCTCAACATGCTGCTGGCCGTCACGAAAGCGAATCCACCTGACAACAGCTTTTGTTTTCCATACCTCAAGCACCCTGTAATACCGATCTCCCTTCGGGGCCTGCCAAGATTTTTGTCGGAACCCTGTCACATTTCGCGGTCCGTGTGTCTCCAGCATACAAGAGCTTATATCCGCCCGGCACACTCGCGAAGGAGACGCATGAACGAACATACGACTGCTACTAACTTTATCTGTCACCGCATAAGGAGGATCTTTGGCCCAAGGAAACAAAGACTCCTTCACTCAAGACAAGCCGAATCCGCATGGCGGAGAACTACGGAGACTCTTACGAGGCAATCGCCGACCGAATCCGAACCGAGAGCGCGCGGTACAAAGCATTCAAGCAGAACCCTCAACTGATCGGCAGAATCACTATCAATATCAAACGGTTGGATTCGCATGAGTTTTCCCAACGCCACTATGAAATAGGGCAACCGCTGGAACCAGAGAACAATGGGGGAAACACTTCTCTTTCTTATACTCATCAGCGGTCAGATATTTCTGTGCTGGAGTTTGTCTTACACGACCAAAACTATCTGCCGCTGTTTGCAATTGCGCGAACTTACAGCGACTGGATCGGTTATAAGGAGTTTGACCTTGGAACCGACGATCGTGTTTTCTACCTCGAGATGGTTAAAGACAAGAAGCCGGGCTATGTCGCGGTTCATGCCGGCTTTAAAACGAGACAGGCCGCTGACGTTCTGCCGCCGGTCACACGTCAAGCCCTCGACTATTTCGAGATGAGTCCTCGTTTCCGGACCTCGCTAGTCTGAGCTTCTCCCGTAAGTGGAAATGTCACAGCAAAAATCTAGGAGCGGTTCCCACATGACGAGTTCGATAGGTGCAACAACCCAACGCAACCAGATCCCGACTCTTTTCCCAAACGCGCTGCCGGCACCGGAGGGAAACCATCAGCAACAATTCGTTCAAAACCTCTGCTCTTAAAACCCATACCCAGAAAGTTCTAAGACATGATCAAAAAGGTGCTCGCGCAGGTCCAACTCGCGGGCACCCACCCTCCCGAATAAGTTACAAGGCTCTCACACGACTCTCTGATAACAAACATCGTAAAAGTCGAACTTGCGACATTTTCGATGCCCTATTCTGGCTTCGTGCAACGCCCTCAACGGCTTTCCTCTCAACTCGCTTCAACTCTGTCAGTACACTCAACACACTTGGCCGCAACCTTTGCGGGAACTGGTAACCCCGGACTCTGTTCGCAACCTAGTACCTACGAACCAAAACAGATCATAGCCAGCGCTATTGGGATAAATGGTTAGAGTTGTTCGCTGATAAAAGCATCCATTGCCCCCACGAGATCCTTGATGAAACGAATACTCTTTCGTAGATCTTCTCGCGTAACCGCGTGTGGAGTAGGTTGGCCCACGACAGGCCTCCAGGATCGGTGAGCAATATCACCTCGCTTTTTGGCAATCTTGTTAAGTTCACTGCGAACCCGAGTTGGATCGTAGTGGTTCCAAGTCCAGCCTTCCGTCACATCGATGTTTAAGTACTTGACAAATATTGCCTTGACTCGATCACTGCTTGGCGTATGAAAGAATTTCAGGTCGTTTTCAAGGGACGACTTATAGAACTTAACAAGATGGTTCGCCTCTGAACCGCGGCCCGAAACTGCATCGGCAGCCTCCACAATTCTGTCTTCTACATAGGTTTCCAGCGCCGCTAGCGCCATCACAAGGCTAGCGCGCTTGAGAACTTCTATTTCCGGTGGTGGTGGGTGTTTGTTCAAGGCGTCAAAGTGATTTAGGAGATCGTCCGCGTCCTGAATCGCATGCTCAAATGTTTGTAAGGCTCTTGATGTCATCTAAAAGTCCGAGTAGTGTGGAATCAAGCATTTCCTCTCCTTGTGGGTCGTTAGAATTGGAACAGCTTGACGGCTTCAGCAGTGAATTTCGTCCGCGAGTAATCAGACAGCAGGCTAGTCCTTCGATAAAAACTCTCCAATTAGGAGCCATGCATCCCTATAATCATCGCAGCGATCAATATCGTTGAAGTATGCCTTACTCCAGCTTTCCGTACGGCACACGTTCTGAACTATCGGCGTCGGGAAGACAAAATACTCTGGAGCGGTGACCACACCACCAACATTTGAGCGGCCGCGATTCAGCTTCACCACTACTACGAAATCCGAAATGAAGCTCTTGATTAGGAATCCGGAAGCACCAGTTGCCCACCGGCTCTTTACCTGAATTCTCGCAGCTCGGTTCTGTTCGGGATTCGTAGCAACAAGGTCGTAACCTGGCATTCTGGTGTAGGTCTTATAGCTTGGGATTCGGTTCAGCAGAAGTTGGCCCAAAACAAGGAACTCCGCAGCTTCTGCCTCTAATCGTGTATCTTGTCTTGGCATGATTCTTAAGTGAATCAAGGTTTTCTGCGGGCTACAGTTCCATTTTTTCCCACTAGCACATTTACAGATCACCCCGGTTTCCACTAATCCTATTTCTTTGGTGATCTACGCCGCTTCTTTACCGTTTCAGTCACTGTGGTTTTTGGTCTGCGTTTGGCGGCTCCCTTTTTTACGAATCTTCCTGTAACTGCGCTTCGTACCCGCTTGCCCGGTGCCTTCTTTCGTGTTGGCATGAGGTGTCTCCTTAGTGAGATTTTACAAACGTTTTGCAATCGCTACTTTATACGGGACTTGGGCCAGTAGCAACGGACGACTGCTCACACTGGTGAAGGTTCTGCCGCCACCTGTTCTTCTCTTAGTTGCTCTCGCTCCAACTCGGAAATCTATTAGAGTCCACATCCTCAAAGTTGCAATGAAACAGGTAGCCTTCTTTAACGGGTTTGTCATGAAAAAATGGTTGCTCCGAAAACTCTTCAACGACCTCCGCTAACCCGTCCCAGGTTTCATAGAGATAGTACACGTTAAGCATGAGAGTCCTTTGCAGGAAACAAGAGGGGGTTATTATCGCCATCAATACAGCTTCAAGATAGTTAACAACCTCTGTTGACGAGATCGCTTTTGATTCTCTAACCGCAACGCGAGTGTACCTCTCGAGGAATCTCAGACACCTCCACTTTTACGACGTGGCCCAAGCTCTCGCTCGAATTGAACCAATTACCGGGCGGCATCGGCGGTGGTGGTGATCATCATTCGCTGGATCTTTAGGCCGTCGTCGTTAATATGAAACCGATAATTGAAGCAATCGCTTTTGTTATTGGCCAAATACGCTCCGATTAGCGACAAACCGGCAGGTTTAGTCGTATGCTTACCGATGTTATCGAAATCAAAACTGGCAATTGCGCCTGTAATGAAATCTGGAATCCTGATTAAGTCTTCGTACCATTCTTCCGAATTTGAATTCGCGGTAGTGAAGGAAAACGAAATATTCCTCTTCACGATATCGATCAGTGTGACCTGAAACAAATCTCGGATGAAATTGCCGCCAAGTTCATTTGTTCTGTCGCGATCGGATAGCCAGCATAGTCTTGTGAGAGCAGTCTCGCGACAGAGTATGCTACTGACGTAGCCACCCAGTAAGGAAATTACAAAGGCTTCGGATAATATCCTGATTTTTTTCTTTTGTCGCAATAGATCCTGTGCGTAGAGAATATTTCGTGACAATGCATCTAGCCGAGAGTGGTTCATCGTATTCCGCCGCCAAAAAGCGACGTAGGCAGAGAGGGTTTCGCAAAACTCGGCCATGTAGTCCTGGAATTCGCCGCTGCTGGTCCAGGCAAAGTACTTGTCCTGCTCGAAAATGAAAGAAATGTTAAGCCAGGGCAACTGGCGAAGAAACTCAATGAAGCGCCCATCAATTGATCGCGTGTGTTTAATATCTCGGGGTGCTAGGGCGCGGACGATACTTTGCAACTGAGGCAATCCGCCGAGGTATGGCAATGAGGTGAACGTGATCACCTTATTCGCTTTGTCATCGCCAAAGTAATAATCGCTCAAAATGATCCAAGAGTCGGAAAGCTTAACATCCTGAAAGTAAGCTTGGCGCATGTCATGAATTGAGCTTTGATAAATCACCTCGTCGAGTAACGAAGTAAGTGGCGAAATCCTGTCGATTGCAATTTCAATGCGCGTTTTTCTTGCCATCTATCGATTAAGTACCTTCATTGCAGATTCAGCCCTCATTTCAGCACCGTTATTGGACCACTAACTAACCTGGAGCTTGCTCATTCCACAACTGAAGGTGAACCTTCCCGATTTAGTTGGCGTGACTTTTACTAGAACAGGCTCATTCAGCGGTAAGTCGCGCTTGATGCCGTTTCTGTACGGAGTAGCACTCTTAATCGGGGTCGAACTCTAAACTTGCAAACTTTAGAAAGTGCCCCCTGGCTCAACCACCAGAGCGACCCTGGACACCGCAAAAACTAACAGGTTCAGAAAGCATATGGAGGACTCCCTTCTGATCGGCCAATCGAGACCTCAACATTAATTCGGCGATATCTCGTGGAAGACATTCAGAAAACTTTAATCCATCAATCGCGGAATCCAAACGCGTCGCGGCACCCAGAATCGGCGGACTTTCGCCGATTCTCCGAAGAATGTCAGCAAATTTCTCATCGCCAAAATCACCGCTCAACTTAATGTTCAAATTAGATGGAATCGTTGAGAGGCCGGTAATTTCTGAGAGACGTTCAGCAACCGCGGCATTGGCCAACATCCCAGCAAAGGTCCACCACATCAGAACACCGTTCGACTCAGGCCCTATCATGAAGGAATAACCTGGTTGCAGCCAGCCGAACTCCTCCTTTGCTTCCTCCAAAGCCAATGCTGCTCGTTGCGAACACCGCTCATTCGTCAAACGAGACTCGAGTACCGCGCGCATTGACTGGCACAGTTGAAAGGACAATACTCGCCCGGAACCAAACCAACGCGAACGACCATTTTCTTCCACAGGCTGAACATATGCGCGACGCTGATTCCAATCCAGTTGGACGAGCTGCCAGTTTCTGCCGCCCAACAAAATCACAGGAATTTTGCCGCTCCGCACGAGGAAAGAGCTCTCGTGCACCTCGCCCAAAACGGCTTCTCCGTGCCGCACCTCAAACGTCGGAGGACTGGTGAACACGGAAAGGAGCTCCATGAAGTTGCGCCGCCCCCACTTAGCTTCGCCTTCTTTTCCAATTGTCATCAGACCATTGTCCGCCCACAAGATTTGTGACTGAAGCATGTGTTCAATCACCGAGTAGCATGTTCCCGCCGGTATTTCCGCAAACGCGGAAATCCCTCCCAACCATTCCCGCCACGTCTCTCGGCCGACGCTACCGTTTTGCAGTGCCAGCGCCATCAACTGTTGCGCAAAGATCTGATATGGCTTTTCCGGCGGGATAATTGGCTCGACGTATCCTTGCTCCCAGAGTCCAACAATCGCGATTGACTGCAAAAGCGACTCGTCGGAGGTGGCGAGAAACAGACAGTTTCGATCCGTGCTCTCTCTTCTACCTGTTCGACCCATCCGCTGAAGGAATGAGGAAACAGTTGTTGGTGCGTCAATCTGAATCACTCGGTCCAGGTCCCCTACATCTATCCCCAACTCAAGTGTGCTCGTTGCGACAATCACACAATCCGACCCATTACGAAACGCATCTTCTGCGCGCCGCCGTTCGTCGATGCTCACTGAACTGTGAGAAACATATGTATCGATGTCTCGTTGACGAAGGTAGGCCGCGACTTCTTCGACCCGAGCGCGGCTATCACAAAACACCAATCGCTTCTCACCGCGATGCAACCGCGAAATCACAAGTGATGCATTTTCAAGGCTGCCGACATAATCAATCTGTACCTGCGCTTTGGGCGTGGACATCTTGTCAGGCGAAATGACACATCTATGAGAGGCACTTCCTGCAGACATCCATCCAAGCATTTCCTCCGGGTTGCCGACAGTGGCGGAAAGGCCGATGCGCTGAACCTCGCGACCGGCTATTCTTCGTAGTCGCTCAAGAACAGAGATCAGATGCCAACCCCTATCGTCGCCCGCAAAGGCGTGAATTTCGTCGATAATCACTGTTCGAAGATTTCGAAACAACAACTCCTCGCGAACTCTTCGAGATATCAACATTAATTCGAGTGACTCCGGAGTAGTAAGAAGACAGTCTGGTGGGTCGTTCAAAATCGCAGACCTCTTCGCACTGGTAACATCTCCATGCCACAGCGTGCACCGATAGCCGACCAGTCTACTGTAATAAGACAATCGGATCTCCAGGTTATTCAAGAGTGCTTTGATTGGACACACGTAGATTACGCTGAGACCGCTCCATTGCTCCATCAGGCTACGCGACAGGATAGGAAAGAAAGCGGCTTCGGTTTTTCCGCCGGCAGTTGGTGCGATCAGAATCGCGTGCGAGCCATCGATTAATGGTTCAATGCTCGCGGTCTGCAACGCCCTAAGTTCGCGCCAACCCAAAGTGTTGACGATATGATGTTGTAGGGATGGATGAAGTCGTTCGAATGGAGTCACAACGATAACTCGATTTCGTCCACGCTGGCTGCTGCAAGCGCATTACGTTCGATTTCGGTCAACTCTGAGGACTGTAGTGTGAGTTTGTAGTGTGTTTGAGGATTGAAGTCTGCAAACTGGTCGATTCGGTCGAGAATGTCTGCCACTAGTTTCTTTAAGTATATGCGTGGAACTATGCCGACTTTCCCACCAAGCCCGCCAGTTAACGAACGTGCAAGCTTTGCGAGGTATTGATCATCAGCAAGAAGTTTGATGCGTTCAGGAAACGAGGAGTCCTCCGCGAACATGTCTCTAATCCTTGATCCCACTTCGACCAACGCACTGATATCGAATCCTTGTAGACGAATCTGGACCGCACGCGGGTTGTCGAACCGCGGATCGGTTCCAAAATCGACATGCATCCGCTGTGCAAGTGGAGGAAGGCGTTGAATTCCTTGATGGCTGTCGTAGAAGGAGGGTGTGCCAGTAATCAGGAGATACAAACCTGGAAACCTTCCAGCGTCCACTTCGTCAAGAAGTTGGCGCATAGCATTTAGTCCCTTTTCACGAACGTCTCCTCTTACACGTTGCAGTGTTTCAACCTCGTCTAGGACAAAGACCAAACCGGCGTAACCCGAGTCTCGTAGTACTAGCAATAGACCCTGAAGGAAACTAAGCGCACCAAAGTGATCAACTTCCCCTTTCAGCCCGGCAGTTCTCTTTGATGCAGCGCCAACGTTTGGTTGGGCCGCAAGCCAAGCCAAAATCCCTTCGGCAGAACCCGTGTCGCCGTTAGACATCGCGCGCCGATAACCGCGCAAAGCTGCTGCGAACATTGGTGCGGTCTGGGAGATTGCGCCCAGCCTGCTCTCCATTAACTCATCAGTCCTGCGAAGTAGCAGATCCTTGTCTGTCGCAGATACATTACCGCCGCCTGCTAACACGTCTTCTTCGAGAGTGTAAAACCAGGCATCAATTATGGACCTGAACGCACCCTGTTCGGTGTCGTTTGTTGAAAGCCGTTCCATCAAGCGTCGATAAACCGTCTCGAGCTTGTGAAATGGTGTTTCAGTTTCCGAAATCTGAACCTCAGCGGAGGCGAATCCTCGTTGCTTCGCACGGTCCTGAATCCAACGCGCAAAAAACGTCTTGCCACTACCGTATTCACCCCGAACGGCTTTAAAGACGCTCCCGCCCGAACGCACAATCTCCAGTTCTCGATCGATCGAATCCTGAAAACGCTCCAGCCCAACCGCAAATGAATCCAAGTTTCTTTGTGGAACGGTCCCTCGGCGCAGCGCATCAATTATTTCGCGTCTTCGTTGTGGGCTTACCATGTGGTTTTCTCATTGCAACTCGAACTGCACTCGCATGAGTTCTTTATTGAGCTTTACCGAACCGGAGGACTCATCCGCAGCAAGTACGTCGTAACCGTCTACGTTCAAAAGACGACGCATCGACGCGATGATTCCCTGCATACGAAACTCAGGCTGTTCGAGTCGTTGCGCAAGGGCTGATTTCAGCATCGTCCCCGCTCTCTCATCCAGCGCCGCCAGGAATCTCCTGATTAGTTCAGCCGATGGTGCCGAACGACCGCTAAGCTTTAGTTGTCTTGAATAGACCGCCGATTGTTGGAGCTCGTCAATCCAACCTCGCGACGGGCTTGGTTGAGCTTCGGGGCTAGAGAACAAGGGAAACTTCTCTTTCTCTTCAGCGATTTTCCTCGAAGCGGTGATATCAATAGCATCAGTAGTTCCCTGAGACACTTGCACGTCTGCGTAGGCGACCGCCGCGTTAACATTCCACCAAGTCGGCCGATACGATGAGATTTCACTCCAGCCTTTCAATGTCTGCGAATGACGTGCGAAAACAGCAAGGGGAACGACCGTTTCTTGCGGGGAAACCCCTCCGTGATAGCCATGCTTCTTTATGCCATATCGAACATCCTCGCCCCATGGGGCAATCATCTCGTTGTTATCTGCTTGAACTCGCGCTCCGCGCACAATTAACTCGCCGTCTAGCGGCTTGCCATCGTTTTCCCTAAATCGCTCTCCTATGCCATCGGCTCCGCGAGAAGTACTGCGGTCGAGCACATGTCCGTGATCGCTGGTGAAGACCACAACGCGGTCGTTGTCTGTAGCGGCAACTAACAACTGCTCCAAAATCGGAAGATGCTTCAGCGCCCAGGGCACTAGAAGCTGATCGCCTTTTAGCAAATGATCGTCAACTGCGTTGATCACGGCCGCAACAATTTTCCGCTTCCGCGATTCGATTTCTCGAATTACTTCCGGGGCAAGTTCCGACCCACCGCTTCGCGTTAAGTTGCCTTTGTGAAAAAGAACTGGAGGAAACCCATTTCTCGATGCGTTTAGAAGGTCTGGGTTGTTGCTAAAAAACTGAACTTCGTTAGTCGATACACCTCGCGCGAGCTTCCCAGCTAACAAGCTTGTTCTGGACACCGCAGTTATCGAGGGCAATCCCGAAATTACTGGTCTTGGCAAATTCGCCTCGGCGTTGCCCAGTTCAATCCAACCTCTCTGCATAATATCTTGGGCAAGCTCACGAAATACCGCATAGCTCATTCCATCAATGACAATCAAGAGCAATGGAGAATTCTCCGCAATCGATGCTACGACCGTCTTCTGTATCTGCTCGATTGTTAGAAGTGAGTCATCCTTCGATCCACTTTGAGTCCAGTTCGCGAGCAAGGCGGCATACTGCCTATTTTCGATCTCCCGCCGTCTCAAGATTTTCTCAGCGAGTTCTGCATACGCTTTTGAAAGTTCGACGGCACTTTCACCCTCGTACAACTTATGTCGAGCCCAATCGACGAAACCACCATCTTTTGCATACTTCCAAGCGGCGTCTGCCAAGCTCTGCTCTCCCTCTGACTCTCTGGTCAACAGCGTCCCCAGCCGCAGTGACATTTCCACCCTCACAACTCTCTCGGTGGATTGGTTTACCAGAGAATGTTTCCGAATACTGTCTGTCAGCGAGAAGAGTTCTTCGATCATTCCCGTCGAAGGAGCTTTCAAGAATTGTTGCAGCCTCAATCCATACCTCTCCAAACGCTGTTCGAATCCTAGCGGCGAGTGGCTTCCCAAGTATGCGAAGGGTATGATCTGGACTACTTCTAGAACCCTATCGGCGCGTTCCAACAATCGTCGTGCGACTGTATGATTCCCCGCAGTGAACATCCTGTTGATTACGTGCGATGCGGCTGCATACCAAGCCTGGCCCTCTTGAACTCCGATCCCAATATTATTTGTGAACCGCTCAAGTCTCGCCGCCGCCGCACGCAACTCCGGTTCATCGCGATTCGACAGCACGATTTCGCAAATCAGACCGAGGGGAATCGCGTCTTGAGCGTAGCCTAGTTCAACAGCCTTCAGAATGAGCTTTGCGGTCGCGCCCGCATGACGCGAAAGCCAGGTTTCAATTTCCATTCTCAGTTGGGCGGATTCAGATCGGTAACGCGCAACGTTCGCACCGGTACTCGTCCATTCCAAGATTTCGACCAGATCAGGTCGACCCGATTTGAAGCCGAAACGATGTGTAAGTACTGCTGTCCACGCACTCTCCTCATCAAGAAATCCATTAGCAACTGCCGGATAACCTGTTGTTGGCACAGTATCAAGTATAGCCTCGGCGAGAATTTTCCTGCTCTTGATGCGCGGATCGATTTCCTTCGCCTGAAACAACTCCTTAATTAATACCCAAGCGTCAGTTGTAAAGAGCTTGCGTGTCGCAATTCTCGCGAGGACGTCCTTGCCAAGCTCGTCAACATTCAAATTAGTAAGAATGACGAGTGGCATGTTTTCGGAATTCACCAACGCCGCCCGTACTTCAAGAACTGAGCGACAACTGATGACCTTGAAGCTCGTATCGCCGGTTAAACAGGTATCACCTCCTTGCCATTCGCCATCAGTGCGGATACCGATAACTCGGGCATCGGGATCCCTCTTGTGGATTTCCCGAACTCGTATGCTTACCTGCGAAGTGATTGCGGATTCTGGCACTATGGCTTATACACCTCCCAGTTGATTCGCAAGCGCGCCAACTCATCCTTCTCAAGCTGTTGGTCAATCCTTTCTGCCAATTCCGTGAACCTGCTACGCGTTACCACACTTTCGGATCCGCCATCTATTCTGATGGCACCGGCTTTCGCTGGTGGCGGAGCCGGTGTTGCGACATCCGGCCCGGTTGTACTTGGCTGTGCGCCTGACGAGGAAGGAATATCGGCTAGAACTTGAGCGGCTTTCCCCTCCAAACTGATCAACACCGGCGCAAGCGCAATCGCATACTCATCCTTGGAGAGAGCATCTTCCAGGTCACTCAAAATCAGTCGAGCCGCCTCGCCTCGG
>Ga0126311_10001576_pt1 | contig 11104 bp, 5 predicted proteins | sample Plot61_FD_92539 | JGI IMG/M metagenome (GOLD analysis project Ga0126311, IMG submission 92539) | Serpentine soil microbial communities from UC McLaughlin Reserve, CA, USA - Plot61 | ecosystem: Environmental > Terrestrial > Soil > Grasslands | place: USA: UC McLaughlin Reserve, Lake County...
TAGAGGTTCTTCGCGAGCTGCTGGCTGATCGTCGAGCCGCCGCGCTTGAACTCAGGCAGACTCGGGAGCCAGTCATCGTCTTCACCTTCGGCCTTCGCCTGGCGCGCGGCTTCTCGTTGCGCTTGCTCATACGCTTTCTGAATCGCTTCGTAGTCGAAGCCACGATGCGTGAGGAAATTCGTGTCTTCACCGGCGAGCACTGCGCGTTGCAAGTTAGGCGAGATCTTGTCGAGCGGTACCCAGGCTTGTTGGCGTCTCGGCTGCTGGCCCTTAGCTTGCGCTTCTCTGATGCGCGTGTCGATAAGCGACGTGGATGACGGATTGCTGTTGCGCAGCCACATCACGCGCACAAACATGATGCTTTCGTACCCGACAATTCCGACGACGATTCCCAGCACCACTAAAAAGAAGATTCGGAAGAGTCGTCGCATATCTTTGCGGATTACGATCAGGCGAGCCGGCGAGTTGCAATAGGCGCTTGAAAAACTCTCTTGACCGTGCGAATCGTGTTGCAGTGAATCTCGACGGTGTCGTTAATGTCTTTGCCGTAACCGCCTGACATCACGGTTACGACGGGAACTTCACGCTCGTAACACTCACGCAGCACATACGCGTCGCGCTCGCGTAGCCCGTCAATCGAGAGTGCCAGGCGGCCCAGCTTGTCACGAGCAAACGGATCAGCGCCGGCAAGATAGAAGACGATGTTCGGGTCGTGTGCAAACACTGAGGGCAGGTGACGCGCGAGACACTCAAGATATTCGTCGTCCTGAGTGCCGTCCGGCAGCTCGACATCTAAAGTCGATTGGGCTTTGAAAAGCGGGTAGTTGTTCGCGCCGTGCATCGAGAACGTAAACGTCTCGTTATCACCGGCAAAGATCGTCGCGGTGCCGTTGCCCTGATGGACGTCGCAATCGACGATCGCTGCACGACGGATCTTGTTCCGGGCTCGCATTGCACGAATGGCGATTGCCACGTCGTTGAGCACACAAAACCCTTCGCCACGATCAGCGAACGAGTGATGCGTACCGCCCGCGAGGTTCGAGCTATAGCCGTCTGCGAGTGCTGCGTGGGTGGCGGCGAGTGTGCCGCCGACAGCATAGAATGATCGACGCACGAGTGACTCGGACCATGGTAGTCCGAGGCGTCTGATCTCTTTCGTCGTCAATTGGCCGTTGCAAAGACGAGAGACGTAATCCTCGGTATGGACCAGCAACACATCTCGAAGCGGGGCAGGCGATGGCTCCATGATCTCTGGTGGCTGGAGGGTTCCTTCCGCCAGTAGCCGGTCGCGCACCAGCTCAAATTTACGAATCGGAAAAACGTGGCCTTCGCCGATCTCTGCGTAGTAACGAGGTGTGTAGAAGACTTGCATGCCGCGACGAGATATTACGGATTTCTCCCGCAAACGCGCAAAGGCGCGCAGGAACAAGGCGCAAAGAAGAATGCAATCATAAAAGATTGTGCCTTGTGGGAGAAACTTCTTACTTTCTGGATCGGCGGCTGATACCGCGGTAATTGACGTTGCCGGGAAGTTTGCGGGGCAGATCGAAATCGTCGTCGACGATATCTTCAAGATGAACGCTGGCGGCCCTTGCGTAGGCGAGGAGCGTAATCAGTGAGGGTTCGCGTTTGTCCTGCTCATACTCTGAAATGCGACCATAGTGCATCGTGTCGCCAAGTCCGAGACGCTCGAGCATCTGCGTTTGCGAGAGGCCCAGTCCAGTACGTATTTGCAAGAGTTTCTCAGCCAGTCTGAACGGCCGCGGACGCGGGTTTCCCATCAGAAACGACCTCCTGATGGCTGCTTCCGGCGTCTACTCACAGTTGGGAGGAGACTGCGTTCGACTTTATGTTTCGCCGTGAGTATGAACCGTTCATGCTCAGCGACGATGCTCATCACTCGTTAGTGTGGAGGGTTGAGCCGCGCATGTTGCCGTTGCTGAATTGTCAAAGACGGACCATATCCTAAACGACATGGCCGTGGTCGTAAATAGAAAAATTCAGTTGGGCCACGGATTTGTGTGATCCGTGGCCCAATTAATCCCTAGAAAGCGATGAACTGGTCCGTCAAAATCACGTTAACCGGTATGCCTTCAATGTTATCAGGCAAAAACGGCCTCGTTCCCGCATCCTTGTTCACGTAGACCACGATGGCAGCTTCGCCATCAGTTCTGCCGGCCCCAATGCCCGCGCCCATGACTCCCGGCTGGAACATCAGGTTGGCTCGATGGACCTCGAGCACTGCCAGCGCACGATCCGCAGCTTGTTGCGGAAGTATTGCCATCAGACCCTCCAGTGCGGGGATGAACGGCTGTCGTTCACCAGTCTGGTGTCCTTTCGGAGTCGGGCTGGCGCCGCCGCCACCGCCGCCACCGCCACCGAAGCTGAACGAGCGGCCCAGCGCATTGCTGAGTTTGGTCAGCACTTCACCGATCGGATTACCAATCGTGCTGCTACTGCTGCCCGCGTAAAGGAGAGCCACTGGATTGTGCGACGAGTTATTGGTGACGATGAGCGACCCTGAATCGCCGCCTGCGCTGAACGTGCTGCTATTGATTATGACCTGGTTGGTGTAAGCGACAGTAAACTTCTTGCCGCCGCCGCAGCCACGTTGGTATTGAACGTTTACGCTCGTGTTAATCGACGAGATCGAACCTGTCGTGAAGCCGGTTGTGCGTCCGCTCTTCGCAACGGAGAGCCCGACTGACGGGTTCACGATTGAATTGCCGGGCGCGCCGATGTCTTCAATAAATCCCGTTGAATCCATCGTGCCCGGGCGCAATAGCGCGACGGCAGCGTCCACGTTGGAACCGAGCGGTGCTGCGCCAGTGAAGTCTGCAACTACGGTCGCGATACGACAACCGTTGTCGATCAGGCCAGGTTGCGAAATATCATCGCCGGCGACCGCTTGATCGCTTCGTCCAAGCACGTGGTTGTTGCTAAGGATGTATTGGTTGCTGCCGTCTGTAATCAGGGCGCCCAGAGTGCCGCTGCAACAGAACGCGCTGCTGTGGTCGTTGACGTTACCGCCAGAAACGCCGAAATGCTGGTTTCTTTTTTGGTGGTTATTGCCACCGTCCGCCAAACCGGGTGTTAGCAATGAGCTAAACAGCAGGAGCGTGGCGACGAGGGCGACGACCATAATGGTCTTTAGTCTAAGCATGAGAGGTTCTCCTTTGCTGAAATATGGATGCAGAGATACCCGCGACTTTCAGGAACGATATTTAGTTGTCTTAAAAAATAAGGCGCCTGACTGGCGGACGGGGACTCATTCTTACGCTGAAAATTTGTGTATGTCAACGTTTTGATGAAGTTTGAAATACTACTATTGACCGTTGACTGGGCCGTTTGCGCGCAGTGCTGCTCGCCAGCGCGCACGTGTAGCACCCGCACACATCGCTCACTGAGGTTCATATCTGATTTCCTAATTTCCTCGCGGCCCGTTCCTTGCTAACAGGTCTTCTTCTCGCACCCTGACGATTCTCCCACTCGGAGCCGAAAACGGAATGAAGAACCTTGCGCTTAGTAATTGGAGCTACACTCGCGCGGCTTAAGCCGATAGTAAGGCTGCTCACTTTACTACCACCTTTGTTGGAATAGCGTCGAACACACGAGCGAAGGTCCACCGAGAGATCATCAACCCACCATAAATGTGAGGTAAACAACCTATGGCGTTTCAAACTCCCATAACAGTTAAAGAAGCCGTGGATAATGTCCACTCTAAGAAGTACCTGCTACCTGCTATTCAGCGTGAATTGGTGTGGGATTCTCACCAAATAGAACGTTTGTTTGATTCACTCATGAGAGATTATCCAGTTGGATCTTTTTTGTTTTGGCATGTTGATAAGCGCAAGACGCACGATTATCAGTTTTATGAATTTCTGCGCGATTACCACGAGCGAGACAGCAAACACAATCCAAAAGCAGATGTCACCGGACAGGATGATGTGATCGCGATTCTTGACGGCCAGCAGCGTTTGACGTCCCTGTATATCGGCCTTCGCGGAACATATGCCGAAAAAGAAAGGATGAAAAGATGGGACAACAACGCGGCCTTTCCTTCGAAGCGGCTTTATTTGAATTTATTAAGGAAATACTCCGATGAAGACGAGGAGGGCCTCGACCTCGAATACGACTTCTACTTTCTGACGGAGAAAGAGCTGAAAGAAAAGACCGATGACAACCACTTTTGGTTTAAGGTGGCAGATATCCTGCAGTTCGAGAATCATTATGAAGTCAACAGCTACCTGATAACACAGGGACTGATGAGTCTTGAGCGAGAGAAGGCGGAATTTGCCAATCGGACTCTCTTTAAACTCTACGCCGTCATTCACGAAAAGAGAGTAATCAATTATTTCCTGGAGAAAGGTGAAGAGCTAGACAAGGTTCTCAACATCTTCGTTCGAGTCAATAGTGCTGGTACCCCCTTAAGCCATTCGGACCTGTTGTTATCGATAGCGTCGGCGAGTTGGAAAGAAAAGGATGCCCGAGAAGAAATCACGCGTTTTGTTGATGAAATCAACAATATCGGAGAAGGTTTCAATACAAACAAGGACTTAGTTTTGAAGACGTGTCTCGTTTTGGGTGACTTTCCAGATATTGCTTTCAAGGTAGATAATTTCAACAAAAAGAACATGCTCATGATTGAGGCGCGGTGGGAAGAAATTACGGAGGCGATCAGGTTAACCGTGAACTTAGCCTCATCCTTTGGGTATAACCGCGACACTCTCGTATCGAATAATGCGCTGATACCGATTGCCTATTATCTACTAAAGAAAGGATCACCTCAGAACTTCGTGCTGTCTTCGCACTTTTCAGATGATAGAAAAAAGATCCGAAAGTGGTTAATTGCCTCGTTGTTGAAACGGGCTTTTAGCGGCAGTCCTGATACTGTCCTTAGACCGACAAGACAGGTCATAGAAAGGAATCATGAAAGTTTCCCTTTGAACGAGATCGTGTCCGAATTCAGAGGAAAACCAAAGTCACTAATCTTCACTGGTGATGAAATCGAGAATCTGTTTTCATATTCCTATGGCAGCGCATATGTGTTTTCTACACTTGCGGTCCTATATCCGACATTGGATTACCGGAACCGCTTTCATCTCGATCACATTCATCCCAAGTCGAAGTTCAAACGTAGGGATCTGCTGAAAAAAGGTGTGCCCGAGGATCAAATCGAGTTTTATCTGGATAAAGTTGACGGCCTTGCAAATCTTCAGCTTCTTGAAGGGCTCATCAATACTGAGAAACAGGCAACAGACTTTCAGGAGTGGTTGGACGACGAGTATAGCGGTCCTGCCCGTACAGAATTTATGCAGAAACACTATATACCTGATCTGGTTTTAAGCCTGCGAAACTTTGAAGAGTTCACAGTTCGAAGAAAGAACCTAATGAAAGCAAAATTCGAAAGCTTGCTTGCTTTGTGACAGTCTAAGTAGCTTTGCCAGGAAAGAACAGTCTGAATACACAATTGCTTGAAGCGAGGAATAAGGTCGGAGCTAAAAAGAAGAAACGCGGATTTTACTTTGCAAACAAAGACATTCGAAGCCGCATAGTGGTGAGGTGTATCTTCTCTTCAGAACGCTTAATGGTTCTTATTCCGTATTCGCAGAGGTTGACGCCAAGCAAGCCGCGCGAGAACTGCGGAGCTAGTGAAGGGCCGGGGAATACAAGAATGATCTGTAAAGACTTTGGGATCGATTCGAATAAATTACGCCCGCCCTCAGATCCCGCAACAATTTTGTAACAGCGTCACAACCTGCCACCGCCTCTCATTCCTGTAGTGTCTGCTTCCGTTCGAGCAGTACGCCCTTCTGATAAATAAATACAACCCCGATTGATAAGTAAGCCCGAAGTTCTACCTATTCCTACATCTATGGAACGGAGTAAAAAGTGCGGATCTCCCAACTGTGTGCGGCTATACGCTGCGTTTCTCCCAGATTAACAAATGCCTTCATCGTCATTTCAACTTTACTAATCGCGGCTTCAGCCATTCGCGCGGCAACGATCGTCGTGCCCGCGGGAGGAAGTGTGCAAGCCGCCATTAATGCTGCTGCTGCCGGCGACACAATCGTCCTTGACGCCGGAGCTACTTACACCGGCCCGATCACGTTGCCTCTGAAATCGGGCGACTCGTACATCACAATCCAGTCTTCAAGAGCATCTGAAATTACAGGACGCGTCACGCCATCGCAGAGTGGTTTGCTTGCGAAGGTGCGTTCCAACATCGTCGCGGAACCGGTAATCCAAACCGCGTCCGGCGCTCATCATTACAAATTATTCGGACTGGAAATCTCCACGTTCGCTGCGTCAGACTTCGTCTACGATCTCGTCAGACTCGGAAACGGTGACTCCACCGATCTTTCAACTGTGCCACATCACCTGATCCTCGATCGTTTGTGGATTCACGGTTTTCAAACACAGGAACTTCAGCGGGGAATCAGCCTGAACACCGCTGAAACCTCGATAATCAATTCCTACATCTCAGAAATTCACGCGGTTTCGACCGACACGCAGGCGATCTGTGGCTGGAACGGTCCCGGGCCTTATCACATCATCAACAACTACATAGAAGCCGCCGCTGAAAACATCATGTTTGGTGGCGCAGACCCGAAGATTCCAAACCTCGTGCCGTCTGACATCGAGATTCGCGGTAATCATTTCTTCAAGCCGCTGAGCTGGAAAGTCGGAGATCCGTCATATCTCGGTCGGCACTGGGCGATCAAGAACCTGCTGGAGTTGAAGAACGCGCGGCGCGTAACGATCGACGGAAACATTTTTCAGAATAACTGGGTCGATGCGCAGTCAGGCATACCGATCGTTTTTACAGCAAGGAACCAGGACGGAAATGCTCCGTGGTCGGTTGTTGAATCCGTCACGTTTACAAACAACAGACTGACGAACACACAGGGTGGAGTGTCGATTCTAAAGACGTCGCCGGAAAGCAAAGGCGCGATTACCAGTCGTATCACCATCGCGAATAATGTGTTTGATAAGTTCGGCCTTTTCGATGCCGTCGTGTTGCTCAATGCACCGAACGATATCCAGATCATTCACAATACGGTTTTCAAGGGTGGCAACATCATCACGATGGATGCCGACCCGGGCACACCTAAAGGCACGGGACTCGTCATTCGCGACAACCTGTTCTCAGAGGGCGGTTACGGTGTGTTCGGGAGTGGCATCGGTGAAGGCGCTCTGGGCCTTGAAGCTTATTATTCGTCCTATGTCTATGCAAAGAACAACGCTGCGGGACGAGAGGGTTTCATGTACCCGACCGGAAACAGCTTTGTACTTACACCTCAGGTCGGCTTTGTCGACCACGTGAATGGAAACTATCGATTAGCGTCAGGCAGTCCGTTCAAGGGTACGGCTACGGATAGTAAAGACGTCGGCGTCGATATGGATGCGCTTTTGGCTGCACAGGGTGGGACAACACCGAATCCAACGCCTACACCGACTCCGACACCTACAGCCACACCAACGCCCACTCCCACTCCCACCCCGACACCGACTCCAACGCAAACAGCTTCACTGCAATTCAGTAGTGCGTCCTACAGTGTTAACGAAGATGCGGGTTCAGTCACGCTCACTGTCACTCGTACTGGCAGTACCGCGGGAAGCGCTACTCTCACTTACTCGACGTTGGATATCAGCGCCTCTGGCTTTAGCGACTACACGGGATCAGCAGGGATACTCACTTTCGCGGCAGGCGAGTCGTCGAAGAACGTCAGCATATCGATAATCAACGATACGATTGCGGAAGGAAATGAGACTTTCAATGTGATCTTGAGTGGTGTGTCGAACGCGAGCCTGGGAAGTCCAAGCGTAGCGTCTGTCACGATTGTCGATAACGACAAAGGACGGCGAATCAAGATGCCACGCGGCGGAATCGTCGAGAAGAAGCGAGTGCTTAAGTAAACAATTTGTCCGTGGCCGCTCCACGATTGCCACATGGTGTTTCCACGCTGGGACGGCCACGGAGGGCCGTCCCTACAATTGTTCGTCAGGGGTTGATGCGGATCGTGCCGATGTTACTCGTGAGATTATGCGCGATCAGTTTCACCTGGCACACGCCCGGCGCCAGATTATTAGGAAGCCGGAAGGTTACTCGCATCAGATCAAGTGCCTGGACTTGCCGCAAATCTTCTGCCTGCACGTTGTGAACGACGCCGTTCGCATCTGTGAGACTGACCGTAACTAAAGCCGCGGTTTCACCGACGAACAGTTGCAGGTTAACCACGAAGATACTCACGTGTGTGTTCGGGTCGTTAACCGGTTTCAATAAGTTCGCCGGATTAACGACGGAAAAAGGATCCGGAGTCCACAACAGCGAATCCAGAGCCGCAAGTCGAGCGTCAGAGAATCCACTCTCATCCAGGAATAACACCGGCGGTCCCGACGGCGTCGTCATCTCGAATCCCACTAAGCTTATTCCGCTCGGAATCATTCCGGCCTTCCAGGCGCGCGCACGCACGATCGTGTTGGCGGTCACGTGTATGGTTCCGCCGGCGGTCATTACGGGATCGGTCTCAGTCGGCGTGCTTCCATTCGTCGTGAAGTGAACCGTCGCGCCGGGTGTCGGAGAAGTAATCGTGACGTCAACTGCGTTGAAGAACTTCCCGCCGGGCGGATTGATTAGCGGCGAGTTCACTGTTTCCACGCCGCTTGCTCTGACTGGAATTGCTGTAACAACGTTTGACGTGCCATCGCCGAACTCGCCTTCAGTGCTCAAGCCCCAACACCACACTGAACCGTCAGTCTTCAGCGCCACGCTGTGTTGTTTCCCAGCCGCGACTGCGGCTACGTTGCCAAAATTCGGGATCTGTTTAGGAGGTGGGTTCTGCCCACTGCTATTGTTGCCCCATGACCACACAGTGCCGTCACCCGCGAGCGCAAGAGCGTAAGTTTCGGCGGCGGAAATGTTAGTCATCCCCGCGGGCAGCCCCGTAACCTGCACCGGGTTCGGGTGCGCACTGAAATCCATGCTGCCGCCACCAGGGCCGAGCTGTCCATTAAGGTTTATGCCCCACGCCCAGATCGTACCGTCGGCTTTAACAGCAAGACTGTACTCGTCGCCTCCGGAGATGCGGGAAACGTTTGAAAGACTCGTAACCTGCACCGGAGTCGAGCTGTTGGTCGTAGTACCGTTTCCAAGCTGGCCCCTGGCATTTAAGCCGATGGCCCATAGAGTCTTGTCTTCTTTCAGCATCAGTAGATGCTGGCCGCCTGCGGCTATCGCGGCGACATTCGAGACACCTGCTACTTGTATAGGCGTTCTATTCTCGGTGAAAGGAATGCCAGTCAGGTTGCCCGTCGCGCCCCAGATCCATACTGTGCCGTCCGTCTTTACTGCCGCGCCAAAAGAACCGCCTGCGGCAATGCCTTTCACATTCGTGAGCCCAACGGTTTGCACTGGCCGTGTACCAATAAAGAAGCCCGTGCCGTTGCCGAGCTGTCCGACGAAGTTTGTTCCCCAGCCCCAGACTGTTCCATTCGATTTCAACGCGAGCACAAACGCGCTGTTCTCATCGACTGTCTCTACTCCGTCGATGCCGGGCACAAGCAGCGGTGTTAACGCCTGCACGCCCTGGCCGAAGTTGCCGTCACCGAGCTCGCCCTGGAATCCCCGACCCCACGTCCAAACAGTGCCGTCGCCGCGCACACTCGTCGTATGAAAGTTTCCCGCCGAGATCGCGCGGCCATTACTGAAGAACGTCTGCGCGACTACATTCGTGTTCACGATCCGCGAATTGTTTGCCGGATTCGGATCGGGACGGAAGTTTGTTACTGAAATATTCGTTTGCAGTGATGCTCCGACTGCGGCATCCACTCTTGCCACGATCGTAAACTGGACACCAGTGAAAATCGGCAACGGATGAAGAACGCTGATTGCTCCCGTAACCGTTCCGGATGCATTTACGCACGTGGCGCCCGGGGTTGGCGTGCAACTGATAAAGGTGATTCCCGCAGGCAGCACAGCGGTCATGGAAACGAGGTCAGCCGGACTTGGACCATTATTAGTGACAACAAGCTGAAAGGTGAGATTTTGCCCGGAGATAACGGGCTCCGCACTCGTGGTCACGTTGAGAACAACATCGGCGACCGGCGGAGGCGGAGGATTACGCAATGCGAAAGTAACGCTCTGAGCATTCGTCAAACTCAGCGGCGCGTTTTCCGATGAATGACTCGCGACCGGGTACGGCTCACGATCACCCCCAGAGATTCCAACGATCACCGGATTGAGATTCGCATTCCCATTTCCATATCGTGTTTTGATTGTGCCGTCGCGGCCGAGCTCAATCTCGAAGTTGACCGGCGTCTCGGTACCAAACGTCACGGCCTGCCAGCGAAAGATCACATGGTCGATGTCTGGTTGGACTATGTAAACGTTGTCCGTCGCATTTCGGTCAGTCCGCAGGTCGGCCCACATGCCCGCGATCATTGCCAAACCCTGAAGGTTCGTGTGGCTTGCGATGGCGAAATCGAATGGCCCGAAATTCGGATTCGGTACTGTGATATCGGGTGCGATTTGAAAATACAGCGCTCCGTTTGTTGAAACCGCAACACCGGTCATGCTAGTGCCGAAAAACGGAACCGGGAAGGGAAGGCCGATCCCTTTCGTTATGTCGTCGCCTTTCAGACCGATTGATGTGCCGCTATTCAGTGCCGTTAACGGAGTCACCGGACCAACGCTTACCGTGTAGGGATCGGCGATGTCGGCGGGAACAGTGACATCCACACTTGTCGAGCTCGTGTTGCCGACGTTGTCAGTCGTGCGTAAAGACACCTGCCCGCTCGTGTGTCTGTAAGGGATAGTTAGAGTGGTCGAAGTTGACGTGTTCGGATTACCCGGCTCGCCGGAATTGAGTCGAATCAGTTCACCAGTAACGGCGTCAGTAAAGAAAAACTCTCTAAGCGACGCTTTCCCGCTCATGCCATCGTCACCAGCATCAGTCCAGAAAAGTTGCACGCTTCTTCCGTCTTGCTGATTGATATGGAAGTTGGGTGCGGGCGCAGGAGGTGTTGTGTCGTTTTCGAGTGCAAACTGAAGCGACCTGTTTGCGTTAAGCCGGCCGTTTGTAATGGTCGTAAAGAAAAACGA
>Ga0126311_10001578_pt1 | contig 11100 bp, 12 predicted proteins | sample Plot61_FD_92539 | JGI IMG/M metagenome (GOLD analysis project Ga0126311, IMG submission 92539) | Serpentine soil microbial communities from UC McLaughlin Reserve, CA, USA - Plot61 | ecosystem: Environmental > Terrestrial > Soil > Grasslands | place: USA: UC McLaughlin Reserve, Lake County...
GCGTCACCTCGAGAAGGAGGCCCGCACCCGCAACCTGCTGGACGAGCAGGCGATCATGCGCCCGAAGGACCTGTGCAAGCAGCAGGGCCTCGATATGGTCGCCGAGCTGCGCGGCATGATGTAGCCCCTAGTAGAGCTTGCCGCGCGACGTGAGCGCGGTCGAGGGCCTACGAAGGGGGATGCACAGTGAAAGCGTCCCGGGTCTCCACGGGAGGTCCAGCGGGCTGTCCATCCCCCTTCGCATAGGCCAATGAAGAGGGTCGGGAAAAATCCCGGCCCTCTTTCTCTGTGTCCGTTTCCGGGCGGTGCACGAACCTCTCGTTGGCCTCAGGTCCCCAGGACCCTCTTGTTCTTCAACTGCTGCCAGGCGTCAGTGCGGCTGGTTGATCTTCTCGATCTCGCAGCGCGTGAGCTGGTCGAAGGGATCTGCGAAAGCTTTGTCCTACTTCCCCGCCAGCCGTGTCTGGGGAACAAGCCGGTTCTCATCGCTTCTACCTCTCCAGATAGGGCCGAGAGGGCGGGACAGATCCGTCCCATCGAACGTTACAATAGTCTCATACCTCTCGAGGAGGATACTGGGAAGCGATCAGGCGGCCGATTTGTCATGGAACGAAATGCTCGGTTCGCGAGGAGCGGGCGTGCGGCCGAGGAGAGGCTGCTTCGAGACAAGGAGGGTAGGATTTTGAGCGTGAAGGCGGCGCTTGCGTTGGCCGTGATGCTCGCCTCGCTCCCTGCCCTGGCGAGTTGCGGCGTGAACGCACGCTCCGGTGACGGCTCGCAGCCCGCCGGCGCCCGGACCGTCGCGGAGGAACCGGCGGGGCAGAGGACCGTGCAAGAGCCCGTGTCAGGACGGGGCGCAGCAGCCCGGGCTGGAGACGCGGTGGCCCGGGCGGGGGACGTCGAGGCTCGGGCGAAAGACGATGAAGAGACCAAGAGCACGGACGCCGATAGCGAAGATCCCTCTCCAAAGGTTACCCTCGAAATCAGGGGCGAACGTGGCACGAGGTTCTCGGGCACGTGTTCCATCGGGGGCGAGGAGAGGCGCATAGGCGGGCGGGCCCCGGAGAGCTACTCTTACGAACCGGCTGGCGAGAAGCTCGAGTGCGAGATCCGTAAGGACGGCCCGGGAGCCCTGGAAGTAGTGCTCGTCGCCGGGACCGACGTTCGCTCCGTGCAGCGGCAGACCGGCGTGGGCACCGGCATTATACGCCTGACCTACTCCGGTGACGGTGCTGCCGGGGTCTCTTCGTCAGGGTCGTGAAGAGGGTTCCATCGTCACGTCCGTTGTCTCCTCCACCAACTCACCCCGGAAGGGCTTTCCCCGACATACGGTGAACTCGAGCCCTTATAGACAGTTCTAGTGCACCTTCTCCGAAGTCCGGCGTGGGGAATCATCGGACGCTCCCGTACACTCGCGTCACAGCCCACGAAATCGGGGGAGGGGAACCGATGAGCCAGATTCCGCCAGTACGGGTCGTCGTCACCCACGACTTCTGCTGCTCGTACTTGCCATCGCCGACGTCCTACGGCTCCCTGCCGGGCGGCGAAGGACTCGCAAGGACACTCAACGGGCTTCGAGAGGAGGGGCCCACCGTGTGGGCGGACGCGGGTGACTTCGCGGCGCCTGGGGCGCTCGCGGTCCTTTCGGGCGGAACGGGCGGCTTCGAGGCGGCCGCAGACCTCGGCATAGACGTGGGCGCCGTCGGCAACCACGAGTTCGACTGGGGCGTTGAGCACCTGCGCTCGCAGGCGCCCAAGACGGGCTACCCGCTCTTGTGCGCCAACTGCCCGGAGACCGGTCTGCCGGCGACGGCCATGATACCCACCGAGGCGGGCGACGTGGGCTTCGTCGGGCTGACCTGCCCCCATCCGGAAGCCTACGCCTCCGCCCCGCCGCTCGACCCCGACCTCGCCGGGCTGGTCGTCCGGCACGCCGGGGAGCTTCGGGCCTCGGGCGCGCAGTGGGTGGTGGCGCTGATCCACGACGGGGTGGGCTGGAGTATAGGCTCCCGGGGCTACGTCGCCGACCCCGAGCGCTTCGCGGCTTTGTGCAGGCCGTGGGCGTGGTCGGTCGACGCGATCGTCGGGACACACACTCTGGGACGCTGGATCGGCAGTGTCGAGAGGACGCCGGTGGTCCAGCCATGGCCGCTCGGGGCGGAGCTCGGGGTCGTCGAGCTCGCACGCGGCGGGAAAGCCCGCGCCTACGGGATAACCCCCGAGACTGGTGGCCGATGGACCGGGGCCGGCAGCGGGCTGCTCGACGAGGCCTCATCCACGGTACTCGGCACGCTGGAAGATCCCCTGCATGCCAGATCGGACGGGCCGTCACCGCTGGTGGACTTCTTCGCCAAGGCGCTGCGCGAAGCAGCGGGCGCCGACGCGGCCGCAGTGGACATGGTAGGCGTGCAACCACCCATGGATGGGGTGCTCGCCTACCTGCCAGCCGGCCCCGTCACCGAGGCCGACCTCGTGCGCGTCTACCCCTGGCCCGACGCCACCGTGGCCGGCGAACTGGGCAGAGAGGAGATCCGGGCGGTGGCGCGCTCTGGGTGGCCCGAAGCCTGGGCGGCGTGGGGCATCGACGCAGTGGAGCTTGCGGATAGGGGCTCGTCGGTGCTGGCCGTGCCCGAAGGAGACGCGGCCGATCACGTGGAGCGCGTGTTGGGTCGCCGCGTACACTGGCAACGGACGGGTATCGGGCTGCGCGAGGCCGTCAGGAAAGCGTTGCGCTAGCACTCCGCCGATACGGTAGGAGCCGTCGAAGGTAGGCCCACTACTCACGGCCTGGACTTATTCACCGGGTTGCCGGGAAGAGGTGTTCCGGGAAGTTCGCCGATGCGAAGGGGTGCGTCACGCGGATACTCAGTCTGCCGCGTGTTGGGACACGGACTCAGAGGAGGCTCGGATGGGCTTGAGCACGTACAGGGTGGAGGTGGGGGTCGCGGTCTCCCACATGGACAGAGCCAGGGAGTTCTACGAAGGGAAGCTTGGCCTCTCGCCAGCAACGCAGCATGAACCCAACGACAACCGGGCGTACCGGTGCGCGGAGGGGACCGTGTTCCGCGTCTACTCCTCGCCGCAGCACGCCGGCAAGTCGACGGCTACCCTGGCCGGCTGGTTGGTCGATGACGTCGAGAGGGTAGTTGACGAGCTCACCTCGAATGGCGTCACCTTCGAACGCTACGACGAAGGGCCGATCATCACGGATGAGAAGGGCATTGCCACGTTCGAAGGCGACGCCAAAGTCGCCTATTTCAAGGACCCGGACGGCAATACCCTCTCGATCGCTCAAGCGCCTCGTTCCTGAGTGCGCTCAGAAGCCGTCCGGAGCGTGCCAGCCCGCTTGGATTGCCCCGAGAGATAAGCCGCGAGCCTGCTCACCGCGATGGCGAGCCCGCAGGCGACGAAGGTGTACAGGGCGTCTCCCGCCCTCTCGCCAAAGCGGTCTACGAGCCGATCAGCGGAGAGCATAGCGCTCCTCGTCGGCCATCAGGACGCGACCAGAAGTGCCTGCGGGGCGGCCTGCTTCATGCGGGTCTTGAGCCACTTTATCTGGGTCGCCGTCTGGCCCTCGCAGGCGTTGACGGTCTCCAGCAACTCCCGGTCGCGGGCGCCCTGGGCGGCCTGCCCGACCATTGTCCACGAGATGTCGCACGCGTGCGCCATGAGGTACAGGTCCTGCATGTCGCGCAGGAGGCCGAGGCCGCCCGACCTGGTCTCGTCGAAGAGCTCATGGTACAGATTCTCGGGCTCCTCGGGCTTCTCCTCGCCGTAGCGCTCGACGAACGGCCCTAGCTGCTCGGCGTGGGTCTCGCACTGCTCCGCCAGAGTGTTGCAGGTGTGGTAGACGTCCGCCTCTTCGGCGTGGCCGTCGGCGACCTTCCGAAACCCCTCGGCCAGGTTCAGCTCGGCCCTGTGCAGATAACCGAGGTAGTTCGCGAGGTGCATACCTAGACCTCCTTCTCTACGGTCTCTACGACCTCGGCGTCTTCGCCGCCCACGGTCGCCGGCACCGGGCCGTCGGAGGCGGGCGCGGAGGCAGTGGTCGTGGGGGCCGCAGAGGGAGTGCCGCCCGCGTCGAAGACCCTGGTCACCCTGACCGCTCCGACCTTGTACAGGGGCTGCTTGGAAGCCGGGTCCCACTCGGTTATCGTCAGCTCGTTCGCTGCTCGCGGGCGTCTGTCCGGGCCGCCGCTGTCGAAGTAGCCGTAGTGGAATGGTGCGAAGACCATGCCCTCCTTTATGCCGCTGATGCGGGCCTTCGCCTCGAGACGCCCGCGCGGCGACTCCACGCGCACCAAGTCGCCCTCTCCCACTCCGAGGCGCCCGGCGTCCGCGGGAGAGAGCTCGACCCAGGCTTCCGGCGCAGCCTTCTGTAGCTGCGGGGCGCGGGCGGTCTTGGTGCGGGTGTGGAAATGGTAGATGGTGCGCCCCGTGGTGTACCGGAAGGGGTACTCCTCCTGAGTTTCCTCGTGCGGCGGCGTATACGCGACCGCGAGCAGGAACGCCCGCCCGGCAGGCGCGAGCGCCCTGTGCTCCGTCTCGGTGCTCTCCGCGCCCGTCAGGAGGTCACGGCCGTAGGTCTCGCAGTAGTCCGTCTCGGTGTTGAAGTTGCCGTCGGTGTAGAGGCGCCCGGTGCCGTCGGGGTGCTCGTCGTTGCACGGCCACTGGACGCCGCTGCCGCCTCGAAGCTTGTCGTAGGAGAGACCCGTGTAGTCGCAGGGCCTACCACGCGAGCACTCCTTCCACGCCTCGAAGGTCGACTCGGGGTCGTTCCACTTGATGAGCTGCTCTCCTTCCTTGTCCCTGAAATCCATGCGCCAAGCGTAGTCGAGGAAGATGTCGAGGTCGCTCTTCGCTTCGCCGGGAGGCTCAACGGCCTTCTCCGAGAGGTGCACCGTCCGGTCGGCGTTCGTGAATGTACCGGTCTTCTCGCCCCAGGTGGCCGCCGGCAGAACCACGTCGGCGTACTGGGCCGTCTCGGTCAGGAAGATGTCCTGGACGACGACGAAGAGGTCTTCTTGCCCGAGGATCGAGCGTATGCGGTGCAGTTCGGGCAGGGAGATTGCGGGGTTGGTGGCGCTGATCCAGAGCAGGTTGATCGAACCCTGCTCGGCGTAGCGCCAGATCTGCATGGCATGTGTGGGCGGGGCCCAGTGCGGGATCTTCATCCGCTCGACGTTCCACAGCTCGGCGAGCTCCTCTACGTGCTCCACATTGTCCCAGTTCCTGAAGGCCGGCAGGTCCCCGTTCGCCCCGCACTCGCGGGTGTTCTGGGCGGTGGGCTGGCCGTTCATTTGAAGGATTGCGCAACCTGGCTTGCCGATCATGCCGCGAACGAGGTGGATGTTGTTGACCTGGCAGGATGCGGCCGTGGCCTGGTGAGACTGGTAGAAGCCCTGCAAGACCGTGGATAGAAGCCGCTCGCTCTCGCCGATCATGCGCGCAGCCTCCCGAATCTTTTCCGCCTCTACCCCGCAGATCTCCGCCACCTTCTCGGGCGGGTACTCCTCGACCGTGCTCGTAAGCTCCTCGAAGCCCATGGTATGGGCAGCAACGTACTTGTGGTCCACCCAGTCGTTGGCGATGATCTCATACAAAAAGCCGTTCATGAGAGCCAGGTTGGTGCCATTGTTGACTGGCAGGTGCACGTCGGCCCTCAGGGCGGGCGGTGTGGGCCGGGGATCCACCACGACGAGCTTCGGCGGATTGGGTCCTTCGAGCCGATCGAGCATCCGCATCCAGAGCACCGTCTGGGTCTCGGCTACGTTGTGGCCGTAGAGGCAAATAGTGTCTGCGTGATCCACATCAGCGTAGGAGCCGGGCTGGCCATCGGTGCCGAAGGTCTGCTTGAGCGCCTCGGCCGCGGTGGCTGTGCACAGGCGGGTGTTGCCGTCCATGTGCGGCGTACCGAGACCCGCCTTGCCGATCATTCCCAGAGCATAGTACTCCTCCAGAAAGAGCTGCCCCGTGGTGTAGAAGCCCAAGGCGAGCGGCCCCTTCTCCTCCAGAAGCTTCTTCGAGCGCTCGACGACGCGGCCCATCGCCTCGTCCCAGCTCACCTCGACCAGTTTGCCGTTCTCGCGCACCAGCGGCTTTTTCAGCCTGTCTTCGGAGTTGTTCGCCTGCCAGCCGAAGAGATCCTTGGGATCCACGCGACCTTTGTTGACCCGGTCCACGCCCCTGCCACGCACGCCGACGATGCGCCCGTCCTTGACCGCGATGTCCAGCGCGTCGCCGTTGGAGTGGAGTATGGAAGCCGTCTGCACCCAGCGGTCCACCTCGTCTTCCGAGACGCCCTGTTCAAGGAACTGATCCACCCTCACGGGCCAGTCTTCGCCTGACCCGAATGGCGTGCGTCTGCCCCAGGGCTCTTTTATGCGATCGGTCACGGCACCTCCTTGTGACTCGGCTGCTTCGGGTTAGTTTTGAAGGGAGTCTATGAACCTCTCTCAGCTCAGAGACACTATATCGACCATTCCCTCGACCAGCATCTTCGGGAGTGGATCGAGGGCCACGCGTCCTGCCCTTCTGCAAGGTCCGTAGAGAACCGAAATGAGTTCCCCGGCTCCGGTCGGCCTAGCTTGCCAACCACCTTCCCCAAGTTCCTCTTCAATGAACAGTTGGGCTTCCTCCCTAGATCCAAAAACCACTAGTACCGGCTCACCTCCAGGATGGTTGGCGGTGAATATTTCCGCGCGGCCCGTACCGTGCCTAACGATCAGCCAGTACGGTGGATTAGACCTTCGCCGTGGAAGCTGCGCGGTTACGTTGATGTGTTTCTGCATTTCGCCGTCCTTCGGATAAAAGTGCTGGCACAAGAGCCGTTGCTTCATAGTCAACTATTCACGCTCCCCGAGAAGATTCCAGCGCTTCCTCTTGTACCTATTCACCCAGCTGCTTGGAAGTGCCGACGTGCCCCACTAGCGGTAGGTCCGGCCGAAGCTGGGCCTCACAGTGTCCCAGAAGAGGATCACCCCACGCTCCGGCACCACGTCCGATACTCCCATCAAGTGCCACTCCTGGATTTCGCCGGCATCGAGAGCGTCCTGGATCTGCTCCCTGGCCTTCGCGTTCTGGTCCAACACCAACTCCTGGGTGAAGTACCGCCCGTGCCGTTGCTCCATCAAAAGCTCCTCCTTCCGCTACGCCTCGGACGGTTCTCACTTGTAATCCAGTTGCGTTGCCCAGAGCACGAACACCACCCACGACCAGAGCCGCCGTTCCAAGCGCCCACGCGACGAGGGCGACTAGGCCTATCAATAGCTCGCCACGGTTCACCATGCACCTCCTCTAAATACGAGCCTAGCACCGGAGTTGCTCGGGCTGCGCTGGCAGGACGTGGATCTCGAAAGCGCCGGACGCGCAAGACGGCGCACCAAGTCTACGGCCAAGAGCGGTCCGATATTCACCGCGCCAAAGAACGGCAAGGGCCGCTCCATGAAGCTCACGCGCCACGCGGTCGAGGCGCTCACGTCCCACAGGGCGGTTCAGAACGCCGAACGCTTGAAGGCGGGGGGTCTCTGGCAGATCCCGTTGGGCTACGTTGGTGTAGTAAGGGCTGAGGCTTCTCCCAGCCCTCTTTCCTGCAAATGAGCGACTCCCTAAGCGGAGGAGGAGGGATTCGAACCCTCGATACCCCGTTAAGAGGTATAACACCTTAGCAGGGTGCCGCCTTCAACCACTCGGCCACTCCTCCGTGAGTCGTGGATTATAGCAGAAAGGGGTTGGAGGCTGGTCTCTCAGTCGTTATCCCGGATCTCTTCAACGGTCTCATTGTCGAGGATGTCCGGCTTCTCGTTGGCGGGCTTGGCGTCGAGTATCTGACTGCCGGAGATCTCCTCCTTCATCCTAACCAGGGTGGCGTTCAGCGTGGCGCCGAATAGGATGGTCAGTGAGGAGATGTAGAGGTAGAGGAGCAGCACGATCACGGCCCCGATGGAGCCATAGGTCTTGTTGTAGGAGCCGAAGTTCGAGACGTAGAAGTTGAAGCCCACGCTGGCGAGCACCCAGAGCAGGACCCCGATCAGGCCGCCGGGCGTGATCCAGCGGAACGGCTGGTCCACGTCGGGGGCGAAGTAGTAGAGAAGGGCGACCGTGAACACCATGAAGAACAGTGCCACAGGCCAGCGCACGACTTCCCACACCAACGTGAAGGTCTCTTCGAGCCCGAACACGTTGGCGATGGCCTGGCCGATCTGCGGACCAAGGACTAGCAGCAACACGCCGATGAGGATAAGGACGGAGAGCCCTAGCGTCATGAGGATCGCGATGCCTCGCACCTTCCAGAAGGGCCGCGTCTCCTGCACATCGTATGCACGGTTCAGGGCGTTTATGAGGGCAGCGAAGGCGCCTGAGGCGGCCCAGATCGTGAAGAGGATGCCGAAGGTGAAGAGCCCCGGCGCCTCTGCCTGCCCGCTGATGATGTTGGCGGTGAAAGTCTCTATGATGTCGTAGGCCTGCTCCGGCATGACCCGCTGGAAGTAAGCGAGTATCTCTGAGGCGAGCTCCGGGCTCCCGAAGGTGCCCATGAGGGAGACCAGCACGAGTATGAACGGGAAGAGAGCCAGGATCAGGTAGTAGGCCAGCTGCGCCGCGATTCCCAGGGCGTCGTCCCGCTGGAACTCCTGCACCGTGGCCTTGAGCGCCCGGAAGCTCGCCAGATCTCTGAGGTCGCGCAGAAAGTTCTTGAGCGAACCGCCCGCGGGCCGCTTTGCGACGCCCCTGAGCTCCTCCTTCGAAAGATCCGGCTCCACCCAGTCTCCCTCCGAGCTGTCACTTTATTCTAACGCAACACGAGTTACGGGTGTTTGCGGGAAAGCGGGCCCGCTTTGATCTGCTGGGAGGGGTCATCCGAAAGGGTAGTGCAGGCGTATACCATTTCGTATGGTGGTCGTCGTCCAAAGCAGGTTTAGTCCACCCGTGCCCGGGTTCGGGCACGCGGGCGGAGCGCGGGATATTATTTGGGGGGATGGTTGGGGGAGGCTCGGAGTGAACGACGTCGCGGACGAGGTCTTAGTAGGGCGGGTGGCACAGGCCGGGGACGAGCGCGCGCTCTCTGAGTTGTACGACCGTTACGCCAGCCTCATATACGGGGCTGGGGTGCGGTATCTCGGGGACCGGGCGCTCGCGGAAGACCTCGTGCAGGATGTGTTCACCGCAGTGTGGCGGAATGCTTCGGGCTTCGACCCTGGGCGGGCGAGCTTCGCAACGTGGGTATACCGCATTACGCGCAACCGGGCGACGGACCTGATCCGTCGTCGCCGTGCCAGGGTCCGGACCGTGAGCAGCGACCCGCCCTTCGAGCCGGGGGAGGAAGATGCAACGGGCGAGCTCTCGCGCAGCTTCGATCTGGCTTCCGCCCTCTCTCGGATCTCACCTGTCCACCGTGAGGTGCTCACCCTCGCGTACTTCCACGGCCTCTCGCAGAGCGAGATCTCACGCCGGACCGACACACCTTTGGGAACGGTCAAGAGCCGGACGACCGCCGCGCTGCGCGCGCTGCGCAAGAGCATGCTCGAGGACGAGGGCAGGTGACGCGGCAGTGAACGAACACCTGCAACTGAGAGACCTCCTCGGGCCGTATGTCATGGGCGCGCTCGGCCCTGAGGAGGAACGCAAGGTCGAGGAGCACCTCGAAGCATGCCCGTCGTGCAGGGAGGAGGTCAGCGACCTCCGCCTCGCACACGAACGCCTGACTGACCTCGTCAGCATGGAGGAGACGCCGCCGCGGGAACTCAAAGACCGCATCCTGACGGGGATGCCGCGCCGCGAGACGCGCTGGGTCCCGCTCGCGGCTGCCGCCGTCCTCTGCGCGCTCGCCGTGCTCGGCGTGCTGTACGCGAGCGGGTTCTTCGCGCCGGACGAGGTCGCCTCGGCCAACCTCCAGGCCACAGACCTCGCGCCCGAAGCGGGCGGCGAGCTGCGCGTGCGCCAGGACGACCCCAACGCCCAGGCCGAACTGGAGGTCTGGGGGCTGCCTCAGCCCGGGGAGGACGAATACTACGAGCTGTGGTTCGGGAAAGAGGGGGGGCGCATGAGCGCTGGCACTTTCACGGTCGACGCCCAGGGCCGGGAGACCCTCTACATGAGCGTCCCTGAGGAAGCCAGCGGCTACGATCAGGTGGGCATCACCATCGAACACTTCCCCAAAGAACCGCGCATGAGCGCCGCGAAACCGGTGCTCACAGGCGAGCTCGAGGAATCCTGAGCACTCCCGGAGATTAGCCGCCGGATGCAAGAGACCATCCCGGACTGCGAGCTCGTGGAGGTCGAGAACACCAACCACTACGACATCCTCTATTCCGAAGAGAGCGGGTGAGACGGTCAGAGAACTGCTCGCCCGGCCTGATCTTGCGCCACCAGATGGTGTACAACCGTAGAACGAGAACGACGTGGAGGTCGTGGCATGTCCAAAGTGGTGTTATTCAGCACGTCCACGTGCTCCTGGTGTCGCAGGGCGAAGCGCTATCTCAAAGAGCGCGAAGTCTCGTTCAAGGAGATCAACATAGAACGCGACCCGGATGCGGCGCGGGACATCGCCCGCAAGACGGGGCAGTCGGGCGTGCCAGTGATCAAGATCGGGAGCAAGTGGATCGTCGGGTTCGATCAGCAGCGCATAGATAAGGAGTTGGCCCGCAGAGCCTCTTAGCTCACCGGTCAGCGTATCCGCCGCTGTTATTCCGCCCCTCTCCCGTATACTCCTTCTCATGAGGCTAATCGTCGCCGAGAAGCCTTCGGTGGGGCGCGACATAGCGAGCGCCCTCGGCAGGCACCGCAAGGGTAAAGGCGCCCTCACCGGTGACGGCTGGACCGTCACCTGGGCGCTCGGGCACCTGGCTGAGCTCGCCCCGCCCGACGCGTACGGCGAGCAGTACAAGAAGTGGCGCCTCGAGACGCTGCCGATCCTGCCGGAGCGGTTCAAGGTCAGGGTCACTGCCAAGACCCGCGACCAGTTCGCGGTGGTGAAGAAGCTTTTGCGCGACCCTTCGGTCACGGAGGTCGTCAACGCCTGCGACGCGGGGAGGGAGGGGGAGCTCATCTTCGCCTACCTTTACGGGCTCAGTGGGTGCAAGAAGCCGGTGCGGCGGCTCTGGA
>Ga0126311_10001580_pt1 | contig 11094 bp, 3 predicted proteins | sample Plot61_FD_92539 | JGI IMG/M metagenome (GOLD analysis project Ga0126311, IMG submission 92539) | Serpentine soil microbial communities from UC McLaughlin Reserve, CA, USA - Plot61 | ecosystem: Environmental > Terrestrial > Soil > Grasslands | place: USA: UC McLaughlin Reserve, Lake County...
CCACTGGCTCGAACTGATGGGCCGCCTCAAGCCCGGCGTGACGAGGGAGCAGGCCGCGTCCGCTTGGACGGCCGTCGCCGCGCAGCTAGAGCGGGAGTACCCGGAGGCGCGCAACAAGAACGTGAGGGCCGTCGTCGTCGAGGAGCGGGAGGGGCGCTGGAACGACATGGCGGGGATGGTGCGTTTGAGCGGCGGGCTCGCGCTGGCCGTCGTGGCGCTCGTGCTTCTGGTCGCGTGCGCGAACGTGGCGAACATGATGCTCGCGCGCTCGGTCGTGCGCCGGAGGGAGATAGGCATAAGGCTCGCGCTCGGCGCGGGGCGCTGGCGCGTCGTGCGCCAACTCCTGACCGAGAGCGTGATGCTCGCCCTGATGGGCGGCGCGCTCGGGCTCCTGCTCTCCTTCTGGATGACGGACGCGATGACCTCCTTCTTCCCCGTCATCGCTTACCAGATTGTCCTGGACGTTGCGCCCGACACGCGCGCGCTCGTCTTCACGCTCGCCGTCGCGATACTGACGGGCGTCATCTTCGGGCTCGCGCCCGCCTTCGAGGCGACGAAGACCGACCTCGTGCCCGTGCTCAAGGGCGAGGCGGGTCAGGGCGGGCGCGGGCGGCGCTTCTCGCTCCGCAACGCGCTCGTCGTCTCGCAGGTCGCGCTCTCGCTCGTCGTCTTGGTCTGCGCCGCGCTCTTCGTGCAGAGCTTCCGCAACGCGAAGTCCAAAGACCCCGGCTTCGCCACGCACGACGCCGTCCTCGTCGCCATCAACCCCGGCCTCTTCGGCTACGAGAAGGAGCAGGGGCGCGACTTCTACCGCCGACTCGCCGAGCGCGTGCGCGGCATGCCGGGCGTGGAGTCCGCGGCCTTCGTCAACCTGATGCCGCTCGGCGACGGCTCGAACTCGTGGGGGCCGATATACCCTGCGGAGAAGGGCGTGCCGCCGGTGGGCGAGGGGATGGACTCGTTCTCGCAGATAGTGAGCCCCGGCTACTTCAAGACGATGCACCTCCCGCTCCTTGAGGGGCGCGACTTCGACGAGCGCGAGCGCGAGGGCATCACGCCCGAGTCGGTCATCATCAACGAGACGCTCGCGCGCCGCCTCTGGCCGAACGAGAGCGCCGTGGGCAAGCAGATGGGGCTCGGCCGCGACCTGAAGGACGCCTTGCAGGTGATAGGCGTCGCGCGCGACAGCAAGGTCAAGACGCTCGGCGAGCCGCCGCGCAACCTCATGTACGTCTCCGTAGACCAGACCTACGCGGGCCGCGTGAACCTCCTCGTGCGCGCGCCGGGCGTCGGGGGCGGCGTCATCGAGGGCGTGCGCCAGGCCGTGAAAGAGATAGACCCGCGGATGCCCGTCTACAAGATTATGACGATAGAGCAGCACCTCACGTGGGCCTTCTGGGCGCAGAACATGGCCGCCGCACTCGCGACCGCCTTCGGGCTGCTCGCGCTCGCGCTCGCGGCCGTGGGGATATACGGCGTCGTGAGCTACACGGTCGCGCGGCGCACGAAGGAGATAGGCATACGCGTCGCGCTCGGCGCGCAGGCGCGCGACATCCTTCGGATAGTTCTGGGTCAGGGCATGGTGCTCACGCTCGTCGGCCTCGTCGTGGGGGGCGCCGCCGCGCTCTTCCTCGCGCGGCAGCTCGCGAGCCTGCTCTACGACCTGAGCCCGAGCGACCCCGCGACCTACATACTCGTCGCGCTCGTCCTCGCGTGCGTCGCGCTCTTCGCCTGCCTCATCCCCGCGCGCCGCGCGACGAAGGTAGACCCGATGATAGCTCTCAGGTACGAGTGATGAACGGAGAGTGATAAGTGATGAGTGATGAGTGATGAGAAAAGCAAGAGGCTTCCTCTTCTCCTTCTCATCACTTATCACTCACCACTCATCACTTCGCGAACGGAGTGAGCAAAGATGAGAACGCTGTTGCAGGACGTAAGGTACGGGGCGCGTACGCTTCGGAAGAGTCCGGGGTTCACGGCCGTCGCGGTGCTGGCGCTCGCTTTGGGCGTGGGGGCCAACACGGCCATCTTCTCGGTCGTCAAGGCGGTGTTGCTGAGCCCCCTGCCTTACCCGGAGTCGGGGCGGCTCGTCTGGCTGCGCGAGGTCAACCCGTCGAACGGCATACTCGACGAGCCGGCCTCGGCCCCGAACTTTAACGACTGGCGCACGCAGGCCCGCAGCCTCGAAGCGGTCGCCGCCTACTCCAACACCAGCACGACCCTGACGGGCGAGGGCGAGCCCGAGCGCGTGCCGGGCGTCGCCGCCTCGGCCAACTTCTTCTCGGCGCTCGGCGTCGCGCCCGCGCTCGGCCGCGGCTTCCTGCCCGAGGAGGAGGCCGCGGGCAAGAACCGCGTCGTCGTCATAAGCCACGGCCTCTGGCAGCGGCGCTTCGGCGCGAGCCCCAACGCCGTGGGACAGACGCTCACGCTCAGCGGCAACCCGCACACCGTCATCGGCGTCGCCCCGGCCGACTTCAAGAGCCCCGTCGGCGGGCCGAAGCCCGCGGAGTTCTGGACGCCCGTCGCCTTCAACTTCGACGAGTCGCGCCGCCGCAGCGACTACCTCAACGTCTTCGCGCGCCTGAAGGCTGGCTCCACGGTCGAGCAGGCGCGCGCCGAGCTGGAAGGCATAGCCTCGCGCCTCGCGCGGCAGTACCCCGGCACCAACACGGGCTGGGGCGTCGCGGTCAAGACGCTGCACGAGCGCGTCGTCGGCGACGTGCGGCCCGCGCTGCTCGTGCTGACGGGCGTGGTCGGCTTCCTGCTCCTCATCTCGTGCGCGAACGTCGCGAACCTCCTGCTCGCGCGCTCGGCCGCGCGTCGGCAGGAGGTCGCGGTGCGCTCCGCGCTCGGCGCCCGCCGGGGTCGGCTCGTGCGGCAGTTCCTGACCGAGAGCGTCCTGCTCGCGCTCGCCGGGGGCGGCCTCGGGCTTCTGCTCGCGGCGTGGGGCGTAGAGCTTCTGGTGAGCCTCGGCCCCGGCAACATACCGCGCCTCGAAGAGGTCGGACTGGACGCGCGCGTGCTGCTCTTCACGCTCGGCGTCTCGGTCGCGACGGGCGTTGCCTTCGGGCTTCTGCCCGCGCTCTCCGCGTCGAAGACGAACCTCGCGGAGTCGCTCAAGGACGGGGGCAGCCGCGGCTCGACGGCCGGCGCGGGCGCGCGACGCCTTCGCAACTCGCTCGTCGTCTCCGAGATAGCAATCGCCGTCGTGCTGCTTGCGGGCGCGGGGCTGATGATAAGGAGCTTCCAGCGCATACAGGAGGTCGATCCGGGCTTCAGCCCCGCGCGCATACTCACCTTCGACTTCGCGCTGCCCGCGGCGAAGTACAAGGAGGACGCGCAGGTCGCGGCCTTCGTCGCGCAGTTGACCGAGCGCGTCGGGGCCGTGCCCGGAGCGGAGCGCGCCGCCGTCGTGGACACGCTCCCCTTGAGCGGGGGCGGCAACGTCGCCTCGTTCCTCGTCGAGGGGCGGCCCGCGCCGCCGCCCGAGCAGGTGCAGGACACGGAGTACCGGGTGGTGAGCCCCGACTACTTCGACGTGATGGGCGTGCGCGTGATGCGCGGCCAACTCTTCAACGAGCGCGACCGCGAGGGCTCGCCCGCCGTCGCCGTCGTCAACGAGGCCATGGCGCGGCGCTACTGGCCCGGCGAAGACCCTCTCGGCAAGCGCGTCAACCTCGGCAACCCCGACACGAGCCCGTGGCGCACGATAGTCGGCGTGGTGCGCGACGTGCGCCACGAAGGGCTCGACAAGGAGCCCTACCCGCAGATGTACTCGCCCGCCGCGCAGTTCCCGCGCCGCGGCATGACTCTGGTCGCGCGCGCCTCGGCAGACCCCGCCTCGCTCGTCCCCGCGATAAGGCGCGAGCTAACGTCGCTCGACAAAGACATGCCGCTCTACAACGTGCGGACGATGGAGCAGGTGCTCTCCGACTCGGTCTCGCGCCGGCGCTTCCAGATGCTCCTGATAGCCGCGTTCGCGTTCCTGGGGCTACTGCTCGCGGCGGTCGGAACCTACGGCGTCATCTCCTACTCGGTCGCGCAGCGCCGCCACGAGATAGGCGTGAGGATGGCGCTCGGCGCGCGCGCGCCCGACATACTGCGGCTCGTCGTCGGTCAGGGGCTCGCGCTCGCGCTCGCGGGCGTCGGCGTGGGGTTGGCCGCGGCCTTCGCGCTCACGCGCGTGATGTCGAGCCTGCTCTACGGCGTTTCGGCCACAGACCCCCTGACCTTCGCGGCCGTCTCGCTGGCGCTCCTGTGCGTCGCCGTCGCCGCCTGCCTCGTCCCCGCGCGCCGCGCGACGAAGGTAGACCCGATGGTGGCGCTACGCTACGAGTGATTGAAAGGCTGTCAGCAGTTAGCTAAAGACGGAAAGCTAAAAGCCGACAGCTAACGGCGGCGAACGGAGTGAGCACAATGAGAACGCTGTTGCAGGACATTCGCTACGGGCTGCGTGTGCTGGCGCAGAGGCCGGGGTTTACGGCCGTGGCGGTCGTGACGCTCGCACTCGGCATCGGCGCGAACACGGCCATCTTCAGCCTCGTCAACGCGGTGCTCGTCCGCCCGCTGAAGTACCGCGACGCCGAGCGGCTCGTGATGCTCTGGGAGGACGCGTCGGCCGCGGGCTTCGCGCTCGACACGCCCGCGCCCGCCAACTACGCAGACTGGAAGGCGCAGCAGCAGAGCTTCGACCAGATGGCCGCGACGCGACAGCTCACCTTCGACCTGACGGGCGACGGCGAGCCCGAGAAGCTCATCGGCTTCGGCGTCGAGTCGGGCTTCTTCCCCCTGCTCGGCGTCGAGCCCGCGCTGGGCCGCGCGCTCCTTCCCGGCGACGACGCGGCGAACGCGCGCGTCACGGTCATAAGCCACGGCCTATGGCAGCGCCGCTTCGGGGGCGAGCCCTCAATCGTCGGCCGCGAAGTCCTGCTCAACGGCGAGAAGTACACGGTCGTCGGCGTGATGCCGCGCGGGTTCCAGTTCCAGTACCCGAACTTCGACCTCTGGACGCCGTTCGGGCTCACGCCCGCGCAGATGGCGGATCGAGGGGGCCACTACCTCGAAGTGGTCGCGCGACTCAAGCCCGACGTGACCGCCGCGCAGGCCGAGGCCGACTTGAACACCATCTCCGCGCGCATCGCGGAGGCCGACCCGAACAACGCGGCCGGCCTGAAAGCGGCCGTCGTGCCCATGCGCGAACAGCTCGCGGGCGGCTCGCGGCAGACGCTCGGGATTCTGCTCGGGGCGGTCGCGCTCGTGCTGCTCATCGCGTGCGCGAACGTCGCGGGCGTGCTGCTTTCGCGCGCGGCCGCGCGCAGGCGCGAGATGGCCGTGCGCGCCGCGCTCGGCGCGAGCCGCTGGCGCATCGTGCGACAGCTCTTGACCGAGAGCGTATTGCTCGGCGCGGCGGGCGGCGCGCTCGGCACGCTCCTCGCGCTGTGGGCCTTCGCGTTCCTCCAACAGCTCGTGCCGGCGGGGATGCGCGAGATGGTCGAGTTGAAGTTGGACTTGACCGTACTCGTCTTCACGCTCGCGGTCTCGCTCTTCGCGGGCATAGTCTTCGGGCTCGCGCCCGCGCTTTCCGCCTCGAAGAGTGATTTGAACGACGCGCTCAAGCAGGGAGGCGCGCGCGGGGGCGTCGGCTCGGGAAGACGCCTGCGCGGCGCGTTCGTCGTCTCCGAGGTCGCGCTCGCGCTCGTGCTGCTCGTCGGCGCGGGGCTGCTCATACAGACGCTCGGCCGCCTGCGCGGCCAGTACGCGGAGCTACGCCCCGAGAGCGTGCTCACGCTTCGCACGTCGCTCGCCGAGAACCGTTACGGCGAGCCTTCGCGTCGCGCGGCCTTCTACGAGCAGGTGCTCTCGCGCGTCGAGGGTCTGCCGGGCGTCACGGCCGCGGGCTACACGACCGCGGTCCCGCTCACGCGCAAGGGCGGCGCGAACGGGCTCTCGCTCGAAGGCAGAGACAACGGGCCTTCGGCGAATTGGAACGCGAACCACCGACAGGTCACGCCCGACTTCTTCCGCGCGATGGGTCAGACGCTCAGAGAGGGGCGCGCCTTCGACGCGCGCGACGACGAGGGGGCGTCGGCGGTCGCCGCAGTCAACGAGGCGATGGCCCGCGCCTTCTGGCCCGGAGAGAGCGCCGTGGGCAAGCGCTTCAAGGTCGGCTCGCCCGACTCGCCCGAGCCCTGGATGACAATCGTCGCCGTCGTCTCCGACGTGCGGCAGATGGGCGCGGACGCCCCCGTCAAGCCGGAGATGTACGTGCCCTACAGGCAGGCCGCGCCCTACTGGCGCAAGGCCCCTTACTCTTTCTTCACGCCGCGCGACCTGGTCGTCCGCACTTCGGGCGACCCGCAGAGTCTCATCGCCGCCGTCCGACGCGCCGTGTACGAAGTTGACCCGTACCAGCCCATCTCCGGCATGCGGACGATGGACGAAGTGCTCGGCATCGAGACCGCGCAGAGGCGACTCGGGATGATTCTGCTGACGGCCTTCGCCGCGCTCGCGCTCCTGCTCGCGTCGCTCGGCATATACGGCGTGCTCGCCTTCTTCGTCGTCCAGCACACGCAGGAGATAGGCGTGCGGCTCGCACTCGGCGCGCGCCCCGCGGACGTGCTGCGCCTCGTCGTGGGCCGCGGGATGAAGTTGGCCCTGGCGGGAGTCGCCCTCGGCCTCGCCGCGTCGCTCGGACTCGCGCGTCTGCTCGCGAGCCTCCTCTATGGAGTGGGCCCCGGCGACCCCGCCACATACGTGCTCGTCGCGGTGTTACTAACATGCGTGGCCCTCCTCGCCTGCCTGATACCCGCGCGCCGCGCGACGAAGGTAGACCCGATGGTGGCTCTCAGGTACGAGTGATTGAAAGGCTGTTGGCTGTTGACTAAAGACGGAAAGCTAAAAGCCAACAGCCAACAGCAGCGAACGGAGTGAGCACAATGCGGATGCTTTGGAATGACGTTCGGCACGGGGCGCGTGCGCTCCTGAAGAGTCCGGGCTTTACGGGCGTGGCGGTGGCTGTGTTGGCTCTCGGCATCGGCGCGAACACTGCCATCTTCTCGGTCGTCAACGCCGTGCTGCTTCGGCCGCTCCCCTTTCCGGGCGCGGAGCGCATCGTCGCCTTCGCGGGAGTCAACCCGTCGAAGGGCATCACGCAGAGCAACATGTCCTCGCCCGACTTCACGGACTGGCGCGCGGAGCAGAAGAGCTTCGACGGGCTCGCGCTGTACACGCAGGGCAGCGCCAACATGACGGGCGGCGACGAGCCCGAGCGCGTCGCCGCCTCGGCCGTGAGCGCGGACTTCTTCCGCGTGATGTCCGTCGGCGCGGCGCGCGGGCGTGCCATCCTTCCCGAAGACACGGAACTCGGCCGCACGCCCGTCGCGGTCATAGGCCACGGCCTCTGGGTTCGGCGCTTCGGCGCAGACCCGGCCGTCGTCGGGAAGAGAATCGAGATAAGCGGCCGCAGCCTTGAGGTCGTCGGCGTCATGCCGAAGGGCTTCGACTTCCCCTCGCGCGCGGAGGTCTGGTCGCCGCTCCAACTCGACGTGTCGAAGGACGCGCGCGACAACCGAAGCTTCCCCGTCGTCGCGCGCCTGAAGCCGGGCGTCACGCTCGAAGCGGCGCGCGCCGAGATGGACACGATCACGGCGCGGCTCGCGCGCGAGTACCCCGTGACTAACGGCGGCTGGGGTTTGCAGCTAGACCGCTTGCAGGACGCGATAGTCGGGCGTCTGGGGTCGCTCCTCTTCCTGCTGCTCGCGGCCGTCGTGCTGCTGCTCGTCATCGCGTGCGCGAACGTGGCGAACCTGACGCTCGTGCGCGCGGCGGCGCGCGGCCGCGAGGTGGCCGTGCGCTTAGCGCTCGGCGCGAGTCGCGCGCGCGTCGTGCGGCAACTGCTCACGGAGAGCCTTCTGCTCGCGCTCGCGGGCGGCGCGTTGGGCGTGGGCCTGAGCGTGTGGCTGACGGAGATTCTCGTCGCCCTCGCGCCCGCGAAGACGCCGCGGCTCGACGAGACTAGCCTGGACGTGCGCGTGCTGCTCTTCGCGCTCGGGGCGACGCTCCTGACGGGCTTCGTGTTCGGGCTCGCGCCCGCGCTCTCCGCGTCGAAGGCAGACCTCAACGCGGCGCTCAAGGAGGGCGGGCGCGGCGTCGCGGAGGCCAGGGGGCGCGCGCGCGGCCTGCTCGTCGTCGCCGAGATTGCCGTCTCGCTCGTGCTGCTCGTGGGCGCGGGGCTTCTGGTCAAGAGCTTCGTGCGGCTGCAACAGGTCAACCCCGGCTTCGACGCGTCGAACGTCCTGACGATGCGCGTGTCGCTCCCCGGCGCGCGCTACCCCGAAGCGAGCAAGAAGGCGGAGTTCTACGCCGCGCTCGTCGAGCGTTTGAAGTCTCTGCCCGGCGTCGAGTCGGCCGCGGCCACGCTCTCGCTCCCCTTAAACGGCAGCAACTTCTCCGTCGGCCGCGCCTTCATACGCGAGGGCAGGCCGCTCGCGCCCGAGGAGTCGCAGAACGCCATGTACTCCGTCGTCACGCCCGACTACTTCAAGGTCATGCGCGTGCCCGTCGTACAGGGCCGCGCCTTCGAAGACCGCGACGACGCGGGCTCGACGATGGTCGCCGTCATCAACGAGCCGCTCGCGCGCAGAATCTTTCCGGGCGAAGACCCGATAGGAAAGCACGTCACAATCTGGCGCGACGAGAAGTTCCCGCGCGAGATAGTCGGCGTCGTCGGCGAGGCGAAGTCGCAGAGTCTGGATACGGACTCCGAGTTACAGGTCTACGTGCCCGAGCGGCAGGACGCGGTCTGGGGCGGCATGTCGCTCGTCGTGCGCGCGAAGGCCGAGCCCGAGGCGCTGACTTCGGCCGTGAGGGGAGAGGTGCGCGCGCTCGACCGCAACCAGCCCGTCTACGACGTGAAGACGATGGCGCAGGTCTTCGCGGACTCGACCGCGTACCGGAGGCTCGCGGCGCTGCTGATGGCGGGCTTCGCGTGCGTGGCGCTCGTGCTCGCGTGCGTGGGGCTCTACGGCGTCATCTCCTACTCGGTCGCGCGCCGCACGCACGAGATAGGCATACGCATGGCTCTGGGCGCGCGTCCGCGCGACGTGCTGCGGCTCGTGCTCAGGCAGGGCGGCGCGCTCGTGCTCGCGGGCCTATCTTTAGGCGTCGCCGCGGCCTTCGCCGCCACGCGCGCGCTCGCGAGCATGCTCTACGAGGTGAGCGCGACCGACGCGTCCGTCTACGCCCTCGTCGCGCTGCTCCTCGCCTTCGTCGCGCTCCTCGCCTGCCTGATACCCGCGCGCCGCGCGACGAAGGTAGACCCGATGGAGGCGCTCAGATACGAGTGATGAACGAAGAGTGATGAGTGATAAGTAATAAGAAGTAGAAGAGAGGCCCCTTGCCTTTTCTCATCACTTATCACTCATCACTCATCACTTCCGCGAACGGAGTGAGCAAAGATGAGAACGCTGATTCGTGACCTGCGGTTCGGCGCGCGAATGCTGACGAAGAATCCGGGCTTCGCGCTCGTCGCCGTCGTGACGCTCGCGCTCGGGATAGGCGCGAACACGGCCATCTTCTCCGTCGTCAACGCGGTCTTGCTCCGGCCGCTCGACTACAGGGAGCCCGGCCGCGTGGTCGCCCTGTGGGAGAACGTGCCCTCGAAGGGCGGCCGCTGGCGCGTCACGCCCGCGAACTTCTTCGACTGGAAGAAGCAGAATCAGGTCTTCGAGGAGGTCGCGGCCTTCGGCGCTTCGACCCTGAATCTGACGGGCGCGGGCGAGCCCGTACAGCTCGCCGGCTCGCGCGTGAGCGAAGGCTACTTCGCCGCGCTCGGCGTCGGGCCCGCGCTCGGCCGCGCGTTCACCGCGGAAGAGTACGAGCCGGGCAAGGAGCAGGTCGTGATTCTCGGCCAAGGGCTCTGGCGCGGACGCTTCGGCTCAGACCCGAACGTCTTGGGTAAGACCGTCAGGCTCGACGGCAACGCGTACACGGTCGTCGGCGTGATGGCCGCGGGCGTCTACCCGGCGCGGGCGGGCACCTCGAAGATTTCATTCGACGCGGGCGGCCAGGAGTATCTAACCCCGATGTCGTTCAACGCGGCGTGGGCCGCAAACCGCAACTCGCGCGTGCTCGGCGTCGTCGCGCGTTTGAAGCCCGGCGTCACGCTCGAACGCGCGCAGGCCGACATGAACCTCGTCGCGCGCCGACTCGAAGAGGCGTACCCGGCGAACAACACGGGCGCGGGGGCGCTGGCCGTCCCGCTCGCCGACGAGGTCGTCGGAGACGTGCGGCCCGCGCTGCTAGTGCTGCTCGGCACGGTCGGGCTCGTGCTGCTCATCGCGTGCGCGAACGTCGCGAGCCTGCTCTTGGCGCAGCTCGCCGCGCGCCGCAAGGAGGTCGCGATACGCGCGGCGCTCGGCGCGGGGCGCGCGCAGCTCGTCAGACAGTTTCTCGTCGAGGGCGCGCTGCTCTCGCTCGCGGGCGGCGCGCTCGGCCTGCTGCTGGCCGCGTGGGGCGTTGACCTTCTGTTGAAGGTGATGCCGCGCGAGATTCCGCGGCTCGACCAGATAGGCGTTGACGCGCGCGTGCTCCTCTTCACGCTCGCGCTCTCGGCTTTCACGAGCCTCGTCTTCGGCTTCGTGCCCGCGCTTCAAGCCTCGCGCGCGGACTTGCGCGAGACGATAAACGAGGCGGGGCGCGCCGCGGGCGCGTCCGGCTTCCGCCAGCGCTTCCGCCGCCTGCTCGTCGTCGCGCAGGTCGCGATGGCGGTCGTGCTCGTCGTCGGCGCGTCGCTTCTGGTCAAGAGCTTCTGGCGTCTGCGTCAGGTAGACCCCGGCTTCGACCCCGAGCACGTCGCGGTGTTGAGCCTTTCGCTGCCGCGCTCGAAGTACGCGGAGTGGCAGAAGATTGCGGGCTTCTACTCGCAGCTCGTCGAGCGCGTGGGGGCGTGCCCGGCGTGCGCTCGGCGACCGTCGCGTACGACAACCCGCTCACGTCGAACTGGCTCGACAGCTTCGCGGTCGAGGGCAGACCAGACCCCGAGCCGGGCCGGGCGCCCGTCGAGTGCTTCCGCCCCGTCGGCCACGAGTACTTCCG
>Ga0126311_10001581_pt1 | contig 11090 bp, 8 predicted proteins | sample Plot61_FD_92539 | JGI IMG/M metagenome (GOLD analysis project Ga0126311, IMG submission 92539) | Serpentine soil microbial communities from UC McLaughlin Reserve, CA, USA - Plot61 | ecosystem: Environmental > Terrestrial > Soil > Grasslands | place: USA: UC McLaughlin Reserve, Lake County...
ACAGCGGCTGGTGCTGCAGGTCGCCTCGGTGCGCCCGGTCGACCGCGGCATCCGCAGCGACCTCCCGGTCACCTCGCCCGCCCGCACCGTGGCCGACGTCCTGCGCCACCAGCCGGCAGAGGAGTCCGTGCCGATCGCCGACGCAGCTCTGCGGTCCGGTGCCACCACCAGCGAACAGGTCTGGCGGGTGCTGGATTGGCAGCAGGCCTGGCCGTACGTCGTGCGGGCGCGGGCGTCCCTCGAGCTGGTCGACCAGCGACGGGAGACCTGGATAGAGTCCTGGTCGTTCGTCCGGCTGCACCAGCACGGCGTGCCGCTGCCCGAGCCTCAGGTCGAGGTGCTGGACGCCCGCGGACGGTTCGTCGCACGTGGGGACGCCCTCTGGGACGGCGCCACGCTCGGTGAGGCCGACGGCCGGGTCAAGTACCTGCTCCGCGGCCCGCATCTCGCGGGAGCCATGCCCGACGTCGCGGCCGAGCGCGTCGTCGAGGAGGCGCAGCGGCGCCTGGACGCGGAGAAGGCCCGCCGGGACGCCCTGCACGACCTCGGGCTGGAGGTCGTCCGCTGGGGTTACGCCGAGCTGGCGCGCGACCCGGACGCCGTGGTCCGCCGGGTGCAGGCCCGCCGAGCGGCCGCCGACCCGGCCCGCTTCACCGGCCGGTTGCGTCGTCGTCCGCCCGACTGGACGGCACCCGCGCCGCCACCGCGCTGGCCCGTGCTCATGGGCGATGCCACGACAGCGCCCGAACAGGCCACGTCGTGGCGTTCCTCATGAGCAACGGCATCGCCCGGGAGCAAGCCGCCGTGGCCGGACCGCGGTCAGGCGACCAGGCCCAGGCGGCGTAGCTCGACAGTGAGGTCGTGCGGGTTGCTGGCGGCGCTCATTGCGTCGTCCATCGTCACGACGCCGTCCCGGATCAGCGCGGTGAGGTGCTGGTCGAAGCTCTGCATGCCGTAGTAGCCGCCCTCGACGATGAGGTCGGTGATCGTGTTGGTCTTGTCCGCGTCGGCGATGGCCTCGGCCACCCGGCCGGTGTTGACGCAGACCTCCATGGTCAGGCAGCGGCCCTGTCCGTCCGCCCGAGGCACCAGGCGTTGGCAGATGATGCCGCGCAGCGAGCCGGCCAGGCTCAGCCGCACCTGCTTCTGCTCGTGCGGGGGGAAGAAGTCGATGATCCGCGCGATGGTCTCCTGCGCGTTCGCGGTGTGCAGGGTGGACAGCACGAAGTGGCCGGTCTCCGCGGCGGCGAGCGCGGCCTTCACCGTCTCGGCGTCGCGCATCTCGCCGACCAGAATGACGTCGGGGTCCTGGCGCATGGCGGCGCGCAGAGCCACGGTGAAGTCCTGGGTGTCCAGCCGCACCTCGCGCTGGTTGATCATCGACAGCTCGTCGCGGTGCAGCACCTCGATCGGGTCCTCGATCGTGACGATATGGCACTCGCGGTGGGTGTTGATGTGGTCGACCATCCCGGCCAGCGTCGTGGTCTTGCCGGACCCGGTGGGGCCGGTCACCAGCACCAGGCCGCGCGGCTCGAGGGCGAGCCGTTCGATGACGTCGGGCACGCCGAGCTCGTCGAGCGGGATGGCGCCGACCGACACGCGGCGGAAGACCAGGCCGATCGAGCCGCGGGAGCGGAAGGCGTTGACCCGGAAGCGGCCGAGGCCGGGCATGGAGTACGCGAAGTCGGCCTCGTTGGTGCGCTGGAACTCCTCGGCCAGGTCGTCCCGCATGACCTCGGCGGCCATCGCCTCGGTGTCGGCCGGCGACAGGAGGTCACCCTGCAGCTTGCGCAGCCGGCCGTCGATGCGAAGGCGCGCCGGTGACCCCACCTTGATGTGCAGGTCCGACCCGCGCAGTTCGACGAGGGCGCGCAGGTAGGGCAGGACGGACATCGAATCGTTCTCCACGGCGTCCAGATCGACGCCGGACCGCGCGGACTTTATCCGCCGTCTGGGGGGCGGTCAGCGGGTGACGACTCGAGCGAGCGAGGCGACCACCACGGGGTCGTACTCGAAGGCCAGCCCCAGGTGGATGCGCTCGAGTGCCTCCAGACTGCGGGACCCGCCGACGTCGTCGCCCACCAGGTCGTCGTAGGCGTTGACCGCCTTGATGATCCGGCTCGCCAGCGGCACCTCGCGGTCGTTGAGCTCGTGCCGACGCCGGTACGGCTCGACCTGCCGCTCGACGATCAGGGCCACGTCGTCCAGGACGCCGGCCTGGCGCACCACGGCCGCGCCCAGGTCGGCGATGCGGCGCTGCTCCCCCGGTGCCGCCATCACGGTGGCGCCTCCGGGGATCGGCTCGCTCAGCGAGAGCTGCCCGATGTCGTGCAGTAGCGCCGCGTACTCCAGGTCCTGCAGCTCGCGCTCGCTCAGGCCCAGGTCACGGCCGACGGCCAGCGCCAGCCGGGCTACCCGGCGCGAGTGCCCGGTCTCGGTGTACCCACCAAGCTCGGTCACCCGGGACAGCGACCGGATGGTCTGCCGGTACGTCTCCCGCACCATCGCGTAGCGCCGGAAGGCGAACTGGGTCAGCAGCAGCGGGGCGAGGAACACCGGCAGGGCGAGCACGCCCATCGGCCTGGCCGCTAGGGCGACGAGCACGCCGGTGGCGCCGATCGCACTGCCCAGGCTGACCACCGCACGCAGCTCGTCGCCCAGCACCGAGCGCAGGCGGGAGCCCTCACGGGTCGCCCGCACGGCTGCGGCCAGCACGGCGTCCAGGACTAGCGCCGCCGCCACCGCCAGCGCCATGAGCGCGGCGATGTACCCGCGGCGCTCCTCACCCCAACCCACCGACAAGTCGTGCGCGGAGACGCCGTGCACGTGAACGTGCCAACCCAGGACCAGAACCGCCACGGACAGGAACCGGTGCGCCAGCCCGTCGAGCGCCACGGTCCGCCCGGCCAGCAGGTGCGGCACCACGCCCAGCAGCGTCGCCACCGCCACCACGGCGATGATCGTCGGCGCGCCGAGGCCCAGCCGCCCGGAGGTGCCGACCTCACCGACGAGCGCGAACGCGAACGCGGCCGCGGTGCCCATGGGAGCGGCGTCGCGGTCGCCGGTCAGCCAGACCCGCAGGCACTCCCCCAGGGCGATCGCAGCTCCGAACGCCACGACGGTTCCGCCGTGGGGCAGGTGGGACGTCGTCACGGTGCTCGCTGCCGAGCCGACCGCCGCGACCGCCACGAGCAGCGCCAGCCCGCCGAGCATGCTGCCCGGCGCGAGCCGCGGTGAGCGGGTGGACGTCATGGCCGCCTCCGCCCGTTGCGGGGACGTCCGGTCCCGCGCCGCCCGATGCCGCGTCCGATGCCGCGTCCGACCCCGCGTCCGACGCGTCCGTTCTGAACTCCGTCCCGACGTCCGTTGTGCCCGTCCTCTGGACGCGCGTCCGGCTCGTCCGAAACGGGGCGCTCCCCTGACCCGACCCGAACGGTTGCGTCATCGAGGTCCGCTGAGTGGGGGTGGACGCCGAACGCGGGGTCGTCGTGGTCCACGGGCAGCGCGCCCTCCGAGGGTCCGGCGACAGCCTCCGAAGCGGGATCCGCGCCGAATCCGGCGTCTGATGTCGCGGCGGCTGCGGCGGCGTCGGCGGCGGTCTGTGGCGCGGCGTCCGGCGCCCCGGTCACCGGTTCCCACTCGGTGCGGTCCAGCGCCTGCCGCAGCGCGAGGACGAATCGAGCGTCGAACTGGGTGTCGGTGCAGGCCTCCAGCTCGGTCAGCGCCTCGTTGACCGAGCGCGCCTGGCGGTAGGAGCGGGTCGACGTCATCGAGTCGAACGCGTCCGCGACGGCGATGATGCGCGCGAACTCCGGGATCTTGTCGCCGGCCAACCCCAGCGGGTATCCCCGGCCGTCGATCCGCTCGTGGTGGTGCAGGATCCCGTTCAGGGCCTCACCGAGGAACTCGATCTCACGCACCATCTCCAGCCCCCGCAGCGGGTGCAGCGCGATGGACAGGAACTCCTCGTCGGTCAGCGCACCTGACTTCTGCAGCACGCGGGTCGGGACGCCAAGCTTGCCGACGTCGTGCAGCATCCCCGCGAAGTGCAGCGTCGACGTCCGTTGCTGCGAGAGCCCCACCGCTCGCCCGATCAGCACCGAGGCGCGGGCTACCCGCTCGCTGTGGCCACGGGTGTAGCGGTCCTTGGCCTCCACCGCGCTGACGAGAGCCGCCACGGTGCGCTCGTGCGCCGCGTGCTGCTCGGCGTACTGCGCGAACGCCCATCGCGCGACGAACATGGGAGCCAGCACGAGCACCGCCGAGATGGGCCCGACGCCCGCCGGGCCCCAGAGCACGAACAGCAGCAGCCCGAACAGCCCGTACCCGATGTACAGCAGGGTGAGGCTGCGGAGCATGCCGCTCAGCACCTCGCGGTACGGCACTCGGTTGTCGAGGGCCACGACCCCGGCGACAAGGATGCAGCTGACCAGGAGCATGGCGACGTTGGCAAGGACCATGGGGACGCCGACGTCCAGCAACAGGTTCTTTGTGGAGTCCCCGACGTGGAAGCCCGGCCGGCCGCCCATTCCGGCGAACACGAGCGCGGCTGCACCCATGGCAATCATGTCCAGGGCGACGTTGAAGATCCGGACGACGGCGCGCGAGCGACGCAGGTCGAGCAGGGAGGCGGCGCCACCGACGGCCATCGCGGCGGCCGGACCCAGCAGCACAAGCGTGGCCAGCTGGACGATGTAGTCGACGGACACGTCGACGTCCGGCGTCAGCCGACGCGCCACCAGCTGCAGGCCCACCACGCAGAGCGTGACCAGCACGGCCATGGTCCACACCTGCTGGGTGAGGTGCAGTCCCGGTGGCTGTCGTAGGGCAACCGTCAGCGACGCGATGGCAAGCAACACGCAGGTCAGCACGTAGCCGACGACGCGCGGGGACTCCTTCACCGTCGGGCTCCTCGGCGTCCACTCGGCCAGCACGCGAGACGGAGGTCGGCAGGAGCACCGTTTGCAGTCAGCCGCCCCACTTGATGCCGGCCTGAGCCGAGAGGAACTTCTCGACAGCGGACACGATCATGCACACCGTGACATCACCTTCTCGCCAGAGATGTCGCAGGCACCGCTAACGGCCTGCGCGCTCTCCGCTCCGCTTAGAAGGACGTACCGGATGAGCAGGGCAGAGGCGCCCGTCCATCCGTGCGGTGCTCCGCCGGCCCCCGTCACGCGCTCTGGAGTTGTCGTCGTGGGACCGTCCGGTGACGGCCCTCCGACAGGATGCTAACGCGACGGCGCTCGGCTCAGACGGTTCAACCGTCCCGGCCCACCAATCGTGCTTCCCGACTCCCTGGCGCAGTGGTTGCGAAAGCACCAAGATCGCTAAGGTCCCCATCGGCCCCCGTGAACGCTACGGTCGGTTCCGTCCGCCCGTTTCCCGGAGGTCTCCCGCATGCCCGCCCTGCGCCTGCTGCCCGACCTGGAGGATGCCCTGCGCTCGCTGCCGGGCGTCCAGGCGGTGAGCGTCGTCACCTCGGGAACCGGGGAGCCCACCGAGGTCCACGTCCTCGCCGCACCCGGCAAGGCGGCCAAGCAGGTGGTGCGTGACGTCCAGTCGCTCGCCATGGCCGGATTCGGCGTCGACATCGACCACCGGATCGTCAGCGTGGTGCAGCTGGGCGCCCAACTGCCCGGCGAGCTGGTCGAGCACTCCATCGGATCGGCGCGGACGGACGACGCGCGCCGGGCGGCGCTCACCTCGGTCGGTGTGTGCAGCGCCGGTCACGACCTGACCGTCACGGTCACGCTGGTCGTTGGGGGCGAGGAGTTCCTCGGCACCGCCAAGGGGTCGGTGACGCCGACCCAGCGGGCTCGGGTGGTGTCGACCGCGACCCTGGACGCCGTCGGTCCGCTGCTGGGCACGCCCTGCGACATCGAGTACGCCCAGGTCCTTACCGCCACGCCGGACCAGGTGGCGCTGGTGGTGCTCTCGTTGCTGACGCACCGGTCGGGGCCGCAGCTGCTCAGCGGAAGCGCGATCGTCCGCAGCTCGCCCGAGGACGCCATGTGCCGAGCGGTGCTTGACGCCCTCAACCGACAGCTCACCGGGTGAGAACCGGGCGTCCCCGGTGGGTGTGGGATCATGGACGCCGATCCCCGACGAAGGAGCACGCGATGAGCAAGCGCGCCCGCAAGCGCCGCAGCCGTAAGGGCAACGCCGCCAACCACGGCAAGAAGCCGAACGCCTGAGCAGGCACCGACCGGCGGTTTCCCGCCGCTGACGGCCCCTCGACGACGAAGGCCCCGGACCGTTCGGTCCGGGGCCTGTCGCGTCGTGCGGAGGTCAGTAGCCCTGCTGCACCCGCACCTGGGTGAGCCGGGTCAGGATCCGGGTCCGCAGCTGCTCGGGAGCGGGCTCGCAGGCGCAGCTGCGGCGAATCACCGCCTTGACCACCTCGTCGAGGTGGTACTCCGCCAGGCACGGCGCGCACTCCTCGAGGTGCTGCTTGATCTTTCCGCAGTCGAGGTCGTCCATCTCGCCGTCGAGGTACTCGTAGACCCGGTTCAGGACCTCGCTGCAGTCGGTCGCGTGGGGCTTGCCGCAGCTCATGACGCGCCTCCGGACTCGACACCGGCCTGGACCAGGCCGCGCTCACGGGCGTAGTCCTCGAGCAGGCCGCGGAGCTGACGACGGCCCCGGTGCAACCGCGACATCACGGTGCCGATCGGCGTACCCATGATCTCGGCGATCTCCTTGTAGGCGAACCCCTCGACGTCGGCGTAGTACACCGCCATCCGGAAGTCCTCCGGGATCTCCTGCAGCGCCTGCTTCACGTCGCTGTCCGGCAGGTGGTCGAGCGCCTCCGCCTCGGCCGAGCGCAGCCCCGTGGACGTGTGCGACTCCGCCCGCGCCAGCTGGTAGTCCTCGATGTTCTCGGCGTCGGACTGCTGCGGCTCACGCTGCTTCTTGCGGTACGTGTTGATGTACGTGTTCGTCAGAATGCGGTACAGCCAGGCCTTGAGGTTCGTGCCCGGCCGGTACTGGTGGAAGGCGGCGAAGGCCTTCGCGAAGGTCTCCTGCACGAGGTCCTCGGCGTCCGCCGGGTTCCGCGTCATCCGCAGCGCGGCGGAGTACAGCTGGTCGAGGTACTGCAGGGCGTCGGCCTCGAACCGCCGGGCCCGCGCCTGTGCGCTCTCGGTGTCCGGGGCCCTGCTCGTGTCGTCGGTCATCACCCACCAGCGTAGCCGGGCCTTCGGCGAGCCGCCGTACCGCGCCATCGCGGCGGCGGCCGGAGCCCGGCCACCGCCTCGCGGGCGGTCCGGTGAGCCGTCCAACCCCATGCGGGGTGCGACTACGAGCACGGTCCTTCTCCTTCGCCAGACGTCGTCTCGCAGGGGTGAACACCAGTGCCTCCGCGCCTCATTCCGGCACAGCGAGGATCCCGCGCAGGAAGGCGACCACCGCGTCCGCCGTCGCCTGGGTTGCGGCAGACGTGTCCAGCCCGTGCCCACCCGGTACGGCGACCAGCCGGGCAGCGGCCGGGAGCACGGCCTCCACCTCCTCGGGTCGGCCGAACACGTCCCGCTCCCCTTGGACGACGAGCACCGGGCGAGCCGTCGACGCCAGTTCGTCGGCCCGTGACCGCTCCGGCCGCCCCGACGGGTGCAGCGGGAAGGCCAGGCAGACCGCTGCCGTGGCCGACACCTGCTCGGCAGTGCGGCACGCGACCCGCGCTCCCGCGCTACGGCCACCGGTCACCAGGGGGCCACGAAGGGCGCTGCGACCGCTTCGCAGCGCCCGCAGCACCGGCACCCAGGCCTCGTCCAGCCGGGCTGGTGCGGGCGCGACCCGCCGGCCTTGCACGCGCCACGGCTGCTCCACCAGGGCGACCGCCCATCCCGCCCTCACCGCGGCATCGCGCACCGCCACCAGGTCGGCGGCCTCGATGCCGCCGCCGGCGCCGTGCCCGAGCACCAGTGCGCCGAGCGCGGAGGGCGGTCGACGCACGTGCGCCCTCCCCGGGCCCGCCGGTGTCTCGACCTCCACAATCCGGGACGCAACGCGGTCAGGCACCGGTCGCCGCGCCGTCGTTCCGCCTGGCACCGGCCTGGTCGAGGGTCAGCTGCTCCGCTGGCGCCGGACCGCCCAGGACCTCGCCGGTCATCGGGTCGACCACGCCGACCAGCTCCTCCGCCGCGGCGGGCCCAAGCAGCTGCGGCCCCGTGTTGCGCACGTCGCCGACCGCCCGGCCGATCGGAAAGGCGACGAAGCGCCCCGGCTCGACCGGCGCGAGCAGGTCGCGCACGTCGTCCGGCGAGGTGAGTAACGGGTCCAGCCAAGCGGTCCACCGGTCGCGGGGCAGCACGAGCGGCATCCGGTCGTGGATCCGGTCCAGGCCTGGCTCGGCGTCCGTCGTCACGATCGTGAAGGTGGTGCGCCACGCTTCGGGGTCGTCGTCCGGCCGGCTGCGGTCGCGCCAGAACTCGTACAGGCCGGCGAACGCCAAGCGCTCGCCGTCCGCCAGGTGCACGAAGAACGGCTGCTTGCGCGGCTTGCCCTTGGCGTCGGTGGCGGTGGGGCTGGCCTGCCACTCGTACCACCCGTCGGCCGGCACCAGGCAGCGGCGGGTCAGCGCGGCCTTGCGGTAGGCGGCCGCGTCGAACACCGTCTCGGACCGCGCGTTGATCATCCGGTTGCCGATCTTGGGGTCCTTGGCCCACGAGGGGATCAGTCCCCAGGTCAGCACGCGCAGCTGCCGCACCGCCGGTCCCTCGCGGTCGTCCCGGCGCGGTCGCCGCAGGACGACGGCCGCCGAGTCGGTCGGGGCCAGGTTCCAGTTCCGCTCCAACCGACCTTCGGTCTGGTCGTCCTCGACCTCGAGCTCCTCCACGAGGTCCTCCGGGCTCGCGCTCGCCGCGTACCTGCCGCACATGCGGGTCAGCCTGCCACGAACCACCGACAGTCACGGCACGGTCCGACGTCGGCCCTTTCCCCCCGGGCCCACTACCCGGCGAGGTGACCCCAGTCGGCCTCGAGCTCGCGCCAGGTGCCGCTCGCGACTGCGCGTCCGCCGCGCAGCACGAGCACCTGGTCGGCCCGGGTCAGGGCAGCGCGCTTGGACGTCGAGCCGATGACCGTGATCCCGCGGTCGCGCAGGGTCTGCCACAGCTCGAGCTCGGTGACGACGTCCAGCGCCGAGGACACGTCGTCCGCGACCAGCACCTCGGTCTCCGGGGCGAGGGCGCGGGCGAGCGCGAGCCGCTGCAGCTGCCCACCGGACAACCGGGTGCCTTTGTGCCCCACGAGCAGCGCGAGGGCGCCGTCCTGGCCGCTGCCGAACGGCGTCGCACCGCCCTCGACGGGTCGACCAGAGGCGGCGGCCACAGGGGCGGCCGCGGCCGCCGGCGCGGCCGTGAGTACGGCGAGGTCGTGCTCGAGCTGGGCGGCGCTCACCGCTGTGCCGGCGTCCAGGTCGTGGCCCAGCCGGATGTTCTCGGCGACCGTGCCGGACAGCACGCGCGGCAGCTGCGCGACGTACCCGACCTGGTTCGGCCGCAGGAAGTGCTCCGGGTCGTTGACGAGCCGGCCGTTCCAGCGCAGCTCGCCGGAGTGGTGCACGATCCCTGCCAGCGCCCGCAGCAGCGACGACTTGCCGGACCCTACCGGGCCGACGACGAGCACGAGCTCGCCCCGGTTCACCGTGAGGTTGACGCCGTGCGCTCCCCTCGTGCCGTCCTCGTGGACGGCGCCGAACGAGCGCAGCTCGAGCCGGCGCAGCGGCGTGCGCGGCGCGGACGGCGGGGCGGGGGCGGTGCCGGCCCTCAGGTCGACACCCGGGACGGGCGCCGAGTAGGCAGCAACCCCGGCCATGGCCGCCGTGCGCCGGGTCCACACCCGCGCCGAGGGCAGCTGGGCGATCAGCGACGCAGTGGTCCACGCGAACCACCGCGCCGCGCCCAGGGTCGACACGATGATCAACACGGATGCCGGCGACAGGCTCCCGGCCAGGTAGAGCGCCCACGCACCGATGGGCAGCAGTCCCGAGGCCACCGAGGGCGTCGAACGGGCCCACACCTGCACGGCGATCTCCTGGCGCTGCAACTCACTACGGGTCCCGTCGAGCCGGGCGAGGTGGGCAAGCACCGGCCGCGTGGCGCCGGCGAGCTTGACCGTGCGGGCCGCGGACAGCGCCGAGACGAGCGCCGTCGCGAACGCCGCCCGAGCGGCGACGGTCCGCTGGGCCGCCCCCTTAAGCCGAGGCCCGAACAGCGTTGCCGCCAGCCCCGACGCCACCATCGTGCCGAGGAAGAACAGCGCCGGGACGACGCTGCCCGACACGAGCGTCATGGCAATGATGATCACCACGCTGGTCATCTGGTCCACGACGTTGTCGGCCATCACCACGACGCGCTCGGTGTCACCGCCCTGCGCGACGACCTCGGCCGGCGTGTGAGCGCTGACCCGGCGGGGACCGGTCTGCCCGTGCACGAGCCGCAGGCCGATCCGCAGCATCTGCGTGACCCACCACTGCGGGAACCACGCTCCTGTGTAGTACGGGATCGGCGCGGTCACCAGAAGCGCGGCGACGATGCCGACCGCGGGCCACAGCACGTCCCCCTTGCCGTCGACGAGCGCCGCCCACAGGAAGGGCAGCACCGACCCGTCGAGCCCGAGGACGGACAGCACGGTGAACAGCCCCACCGCGGCGAGGCCGTATCGCGGGTCGTTCGTGACCAGCCGCAGGATCTCGCGCATGGTGCGGGCCGGAGGAGGATCCGGCAGCGGCGGCGGTGCGGTCCTGGCCGGAGCGGGCGACGCAGGGGCGTCCGAACTGCGATCGGTGTCCGCGGCGTTCTGGGTGTCCGCGGCGTTCTGGGTGTCCGCGGCATTCTCGGTGTCCCAGTTGTCCTCGGCTCCCTCGCCGTCCGGCCCCGCGTCGAGCACGTCGTCCGCCGAGGGCCGCCGGTCGTCGGCACCGTGCGACAGCAGCCGCGCGAAGTGCTCGGACTCCCGCAGTGGGCCGGCCTCGACCACCTCGCCGTCACTGAGCACCACCACCTCGTCGCAGCGGCTCACGGACGAGAGCCGGTGCGCGATGACGATGCCGATGCGGCCGGTGAGCAACCGTTCCGTCGCCCGGT
>Ga0126311_10001582_pt1 | contig 11085 bp, 9 predicted proteins | sample Plot61_FD_92539 | JGI IMG/M metagenome (GOLD analysis project Ga0126311, IMG submission 92539) | Serpentine soil microbial communities from UC McLaughlin Reserve, CA, USA - Plot61 | ecosystem: Environmental > Terrestrial > Soil > Grasslands | place: USA: UC McLaughlin Reserve, Lake County...
AGGTTCAGCGGGGCGTCTTCGCACGCGGATCGGACGATGCCTGGTCTCGCGCTGCGGTCAGCCCCCTCCCACCAAGAAAGAGATCTCCTCCTTCTCTGCATCGTCTTGACTTCGCAGAATGTCGCACTGACCGTCTTGCTTCTGGTGGTCTGCCAGCGAAGGTTCGGTAACAGCGAATGATTCCGGGAGATTGCAGCAACCATGAGCGCTCACGTGCCTGACGACAGTTCAAACGAGCCCCAGGCGACCGGGATCGAGCAGTGCCCAAATTGTGCAATCGTCCTGGTATGGGACGATAAAGGGTACCACTGCGTTGTTTGCGGCTTTCCCAGGAGCGAGATGCCGCCTACTCGCCAGCCTGAGCTTGCCGACTATATCGAGCACCTTCGCCGCAACGAGGACGGCGCGGTTGCCCGAAAGCCGATGCCCGAGCGGGAATCGACGCCGTTATCGCCGAAGCCCGGTATTGCGCCTCCAGAGGAGCCGAAGCGCCAACCGGCCGATAGGAGTAGGACGTGGCCGACGTCGAACGCCGACAGGCAGAAAGACGCTGAGGAAGATCGTCCATCTTCCTCGGCCATTGCAGTGAATCAAGCGGTTGTCGACACAGTGGCAGAGGATGACCTGGAGCTTCTCAGAAGGGCTCAACGTGCCCTGAGGGCTCACTGGGGATATTTTCTAATTCTGATTGTCGGGTTTCTAATCTGCATCTACCTCTTCCGGCCTTGGATCTCCGCTTACGCATCCCAGGTACCTACAATGCCTCCTGAGAACCCTGTTCTCGGAGAAGAGGGTAACATTGACCTTTACCTGTTGCGAGATGCCTCTGGTAGTCCAAATGTTTACCAATACGATGTTATTGAGCGACTGATCTTGTCCCATGTGAAGCTCAGTGACGGAGATAGAATGTCTTATGCCCGATTTGGTGGTAAAGACGATCCTCTCGATATCCAGACTCCTTCTAAGCGATGGGAAAGCATTGCCGCGCATATGGTTTCCTCAAGCGATCGCCGCGGCGGCTTTGCTAGAACTGACTTTTCCAACTTGTTTAGTCATCTGCGCGCTACAATTGCGCGTGAGCGCGAAGAAAAGGGCAGTCAGCGCGAGCATATCGATATAGTTCTTATCCTCACGGATGGTGTTCACGATCCTGATAAAACAGACTGGCGGTGTCCCCGGCAATTCCGAGAAAACCGGAAGCCATTCATTCCTGGCGAGGTAAGACTATCGCTAGAAAAGTTGGTCAGAGATTCCTATGCCAGGAAGGAACGTTTGTTGGTCGCAATGGTCATTGCGGGCGAAGAAGTTGGTTGCGCACCTGACATTCGGAGTGAGTGGGAGCACGCCAAGTTTGCCGGCCTCGGATTGAAGGTAATACCTTTTCATGAACTGAAAGATGATTACGACATTGGCCTCAGTATATTTAAGGAAATAAGGCGCAGCAGATGCCTTTATATCAGGCCTACATACGCAAGGTTGGACGATCAAGAGAGAAATGAATTCGATCGACTTGCGAAGTTCTCTGCCCAATACAAATACTGGTCACACGCGGGAGGGGAAGCGCCAGCAAGCGCATCAAGAGCAATAACTGTAAAGGAAGCTATCTTGTTCCCTGGCAAGAAGTCGGATAGGTTTTTAGATCACAGCCTCGAAGACGAGGCCGGCGCGATTGGCCGCCTGCTGGTAGTCGACAGTGAAGATGCTGATCCCCGCTTTGAGTTCGAGGCGCCGGCGGCAGGAAAACGGCAGGGAGAAATTAGGCCGAAGACTCTAAAATTTTTCTTTAGTCCATCTAGGCCACTCAAGGTGAAGCTGCGTCCAGAAGAGAGGTACCGAATCAAACTAGTCTTTGAGGAGGCTTCCCTGGACGTAGAAGCGGATGAGCTTGTCCTCGATATAAGCGCGACAACAACAAGAAGGGCGGAGCTAAGGAAAAAGCTCCGCGTCGTCAGTCACCTTTTGTTGGGAATCGCGATATTTTTTTGCACATCCCTTTTTCTGTGCATTGTTATTCTGCCGCCAAGCTCTGGCGCAGATGCCCAGGCTGGAAGATGGACGTGGCTACGTAAGTTTCTTCGGGTGACTGTCGTTAAGCTGTTCAAGTATTGGGTGGTGATGTTTTGCGTTCTTTTTTTAATCCTGGGCGTATCGTGGGTGGTGCTGTCACATCCGATCAGCGTCTTGGTGTGCGTCGTACCGATATCGGTCATTCTGGCCGCCTTGACGAGAAAGAGTGGAGTAGAGTCCGAGAGCAGGCTACCCTTGTTTCTGCCGAGGAGGACCGCGCTGGTCTGGGCTCTAGAATATGTTCTGCTGCCTGCCCTGGGCTACGTAGCGTCCTTTATCTCTCCCTGAGATAGGGCATAGCTACCCGGCTAGAATTCCATGCTGATCTCTCCCACTTTTGCGATGTCTCCACTCTCGAGTACGTGCTGGTTGATCCTCTGGCCGTTGACGAAGGTGCCGTTCGGCTATCGAGATCATGGAGAATAAAGAAGCGCGCTCGCGGCTGATCCGACAATGTTCGTTCGACGCCGTGGGGTCGATGCATGAGATGTTGGCGAGAGGACTCCGCATTCCCCTAAATCTTGGCTTCACCTCGGATGGTTGTGCCACGCTTGCGGTCCGGGGTCCCCCTCCCAGCACTTCCGCGGATCACTGGGCGGGAGTTGAGAATCGCCAGTGAGCATCGGAAAGGGACTCGCCGAAGAGATTGGTGCCCAGATCACCGGTCCGGAAGCTCCGAGGTAGGCTCCTCGAAACAGGCTCTTTCCCTGCACGGCCAGATCGGTACAGAGGATCTGGTTATTCTTGTCCAGAACGAACTGAGTTGCTGCCGAGAATCTCTCCGGCAGGTGGTAGAGGCTGCGCACAACGCCGATGACTGCGGCGAGCGAGAGGGACAGGGTCAGCGAGGGTTCTCTTCACAAAGGAGGCTCTTGGCGGAATCGATCTCCGTCGTTCCGGTGATCCGGAGAATCTGGGACACCAGGCCCAACTCGACGGCCGTATCCCGAATGGGAATGCACATCCCTTCGATAGGGCCAGGGAGATTCAGGCTTCCAAGAGAGGCTGCGATGTACGCTCCCGGATGGATATCGGCCTTCCCCTTCAGAGATTTGCCGAGAACAGAAATCTCACCCTGGGCTTGGTAGCCCTGACTCGGGCTCCGAAGGTCAATCCCTAGATTGCCATGCACGGCGAGCAGGCCTCTGGTGTCGGTTCCAAGAAGCGTCGCAAGAGAAGGCGGTAGGGGGAAGGGCTCTGCGAATCGGAGTTCGCCAATCGACAGGATCTCCTCGGTGGTCAGTAGAGAGAACTCGGAAAGAGGCAGACGAAACGCGCCGGGCGCGCCGGACACCGGGTGGGGAACCAGGAGCGTGCCGCCTTGGACGAGAGCGTCGGACGACTTGATGAGGACGATCCCTTCCAGCGAATACCCGGCAACTCCCAGCACAAGGGGGATCGCCTCGGCGCTCTGGGCGTGCGACTGGCCGGTGAGATGGAGGGTCAGTGGGATTTTCTGCTCATCCGCGGCTCCCTTCTTCCATGGAGCGGGGTAGCTGAAGGACGAACAGGAGCCTGTCCGCTTGGACCCTTCCCGAGAGAGCCGGCAGTCCAGGAGTCTCGCCCGCCCGACCCCCAGCTCGTAGACGGGACGGTGAATGGCACCGTCCTTCTCCATGGCGACGATCAAGGGTCTCCAGGTGGCTCTCTCGAGAGCCGCGATCTCGGCCAGCGCACGGTGCGCCGTTGCTGCGCGAACGTTCCCTGGAAGCCGTCTGTACTCGAGAACGAGCTCCTTCGAGAGATAGCCTTCGATTCTCTCCTCATGAGACTTCGGACAGCCAAGAAGGAGCATTGTCCCCATGAGGAGCGCGATCAGAAGTAAAGTCCTGACTTTAAGAATATCATTCATTGTGGTTTCTCGGCGAGATGCTGCGGTCCAAGAGGGGGCGTGGGTCGGGCTCTACCTGGTTCCCACTCCGGGTAGGTTCTCTATCTACTTCAGATACGCGAGGCTCGCGACAAGGAAGGCCCATTGGAGCCCTCTCCCGGTGCAAACGAGCTCGAGCCTCAAGACCCCGAGAGCCTCGAGAGCATGGAGAGCCGTTTGCGCCCGAGGCCTCGGCACTCAGAGAGAGTAGTAGTGCAGGAAACGAAAAAGAGGGGCGGTTGCCGGCCGCCCCTGGCGAGGTGGGATAGCCATCTGTCTCTGTGTCTAGACGCGAGAACGGATCGCCCCAAGGACCACCCCATTTGTTAGACTCGGGGCAGACCATGTCTGAGAGTCCTCCCGACGTCACCCAGCTTCTTCACGACTGGAGCCACGGAGATCCCGCCGCTCTGGAGCGGCTGATTCCGTTCGTGTTCGACGATCTGCGCCAGATGGCCCGCCGGCACTTCCTACGGGAGTCTCCCGGCCACACCCTCCAGCCCACGGCCCTGGTGAACGAGGTTTTCCTCCGCCTTCAGGTGCAGCGGGACGTCCAATGGCAGAACCGGGAGCAGTTTTTTGCTGTGGCCGCCCTGCTCATGCGCCGGATCCTCGTCGACCATGCCAAGGGGCGCCACACGCAGAAGCGCGGGGAGGGAGTGGTCATGGTGCCTCTGGAGAAGGCGTTCAACCTCGCCCAGGCGCAGGATCTCGACCTCGAGGCCCTGGATGAGGCCCTCTCCCGGCTCGCCCTGCTCGATCCGCGCCAGGCCCGGATCGTGGAGCTGCGATTCTTCACCGGGTTGAAGCATGAGGAGGTCGCTGAGCTCCTGAACGTCTCCGTGACGACGGTGAAAAGAGAGTGGAACAGCGCACGGCTCTGGCTGTATCGCGAGCTGAGCCGAAAGTAGACGAGCCGTCCCTCGTGATTTTCTCGCGTTCTAAGTTAGACCCGAAGAACGCTTGGGAGCCCAAGGGCTCCGGGGGCACGGTGACACCCGAGCGCTGGCAGCAAGTCAAGGCCGTCCTCGACGGCGCCCTCGAACGCGATCCGGCGGAGCGGCTGGTTTATCTCGATGAGGCTTGTGGCCGAGATGCGGAGTTACGCGAGGAAGTCGAGTCGCTGCTCGCGCCCGAGATCGGAGACTTCATCGAGGAGCCGATCTTCGATCTCCATCTGGGGAGTGAAGGCGAGCCGGCCGAGGGGCACCGCATCGACGCGTACCGCGTCATCCGCGAGGTCGGCCGCGGTGGGATGGGGTCGGTCTTTCTCGCAGCCCGAGCAGAGGGAGATTTCGAGGGGCAGTTCGCTCTCAAGATCATCCGGCGGGGGATGGACACGGAGGAGGTCGTCCAGCGCTTCCGGGCGGAGCGCCGTATCCTCACCCGGCTCGAGCACCCGAATATCGCCCGGATTCTCGACGGGGGTACCACGGGTGACGGCCGGCCGTACTTCGTCATGGAGCATGTGGAGGGGCGGCCCATCGATGAATTTTGCGATGCCGAGGCGCTCTCCATTCCCGCGCGCCTGGAGCTTTTCCTCGACGTCTGCTCGGCCGTCCACTTCGCCCACCAGAATCTCGTCGTCCACAGAGATTTGAAGCCAGCCAATATCCTCGTCACGCGGGCTGGTGTCCCCAAGCTCCTCGATTTCGGTATCGCCAAGCTCCTCGATCCTGACAAGACGGAGCCCGCGCTCACGGTGTTGGGACGGCACGCTATGACGCCGCAGTACGCCAGCCCGGAGCAGTTGCTCGGCAAGCAGGTGACGACGGCCAGTGATGTCTACGCTCTCGGTGTTTTGCTGTACATCCTGTTGGCGGGACGCTCTCCGTATGGCATGCCTCCCCCGGAGGGCGAAGCCCTCACGCGGGCCATCTGCGACGAGGACCCTCGCCGGCCGAGTGAGACGGTCGTCCATGCTCCTGCGGGTAGGGGACCTCAGGGCGATCCTCGCTTGCTTCGCCGCCGGCTGTCCGGAGACTTGGATACCATTCTCCTGAAGGCGATGCACAAAGAGCCGCAGCGGCGGTATGCCTCGGCCGAGCAGCTGGCGGCGGATATCCGGCGACATCTGGACGGCCTTCCTGTCCTCGCCCGCCGGGATACTGCGGCCTACCTGCTGGAAAAATTCGTGGGGCGCCACCGGTTGGGAGTGGGATTCGCGGCGGCGGCTCTTCTCTTCATTCTCGCCTTCAGCATTACGGTGACTCAGCTCTGGCGGCAGGCCGTTCGAGAGCGGGATCGGTCCGACGCGATCTCCCGCTTCCTCCAGGAGCTGTTTGCGATCCCTGATCCCAGCCAATCGCGGGGCGAGCAGATCACAGCGCGGGAGGTTCTCGATCGGGGCACCGAACGGATCTCCCGGGATCTCCAGAATCAGCCCGAGCTCCGCGCGACGCTCATGGACACCATGGGGCAGGTCTACCGCAGCCTCGGGCTCTACGAGCCGGCGCGGAAGCTGAGCGAGGAGTCGCTCGCGATTCGACGAGAGATCTTCGGCGAGGATCATTTGCTGGTGGCCATGAGTCTCCAGAACCTGGCGGTCCTGCGGCGGGAGATGGGCGACAACGCCGGGGCCGAGCCACTGCTGAGTGAAGCCTTGGAGATGCAACGCAGGAAAGGGGCCACGGAGACCGCGGAGCACGCCAAAGCGCTCAACGATCTCGCCGCTCTTCTCGAAGAGAAAGGGGATCTGAACGCTGCCGAAGCGCTATACCGCGAGTCTCTCACACTCAAAAGAAAACTCTTTGGCAACGAGCATGAGGACGTGGCGCGTGGGCTCAACAACCTGGGGCGTCTCCTTCATGCCAAGAAGGACTATCAGGGCGCCGAGCAGTATTACCAGGAATCGCTGGCCATGCGCCGGAGGTTGCTGGGCGCGATCCATCCAGAGGTGGCCACGACGCTGAATAATCTAGCCGTTCTGTACGAGGACGAGGGCGATCTGGCCAAGGCCGAGCAGAGTTACCGGGAGGTGCTGGAGATGCGCCGCACGCTTCTTGGCGGACGGCATCCAAAGGTCGCCCGGAGCCTCAGCAATTTGGCTTCACTTCTCCAGGCGCGAAAAGACTTCCGAGGTGCCGAGCCTCTGTATCGCGAGGCGCTGTCGATCGCTGAGCAGAGCCTCAGCCCGGACCATTTCGAACGCGCGGTTTATTTGAGAGGTCTCGCCTCGGTGCTTCTGGACCAGGGCCGTGCGAGGGAAGCGGAGCCTCTGGCGAGGGAGGCTCTGGCGATTCTGCAAAAGGCGACGCCGGCCTCCTGGCGGGTCGCGGATGCGGAGAGCGTGCTGGGAGGTTGCCTGGCGGTTCAGGGGCGTTTCGAGGAGGCTGAGCCGTTACTGGTCGGAGCCTATGAGGCGTTGGCGAAGGACCCGGCTGACGGCAGCCGGCGGGTGGGGGAAGCGCGTTCCCGGGTGGCCGCTCTCTACAAGTCTTGGGGAAAGCCGGATCGCATCACCCTCCCTCCGCCAACCCCCTCAGCCGCCCCGGATCCACGATCCGGTACCTCTGCCGCCCCGTCTCCACGATCCCCTGCTCCTGCCACTCCGTCAGCGTTCGGCTCACGGTAAACAACGTCGTGCCCGAGATCTGCGCCAGCTCCTGCTGGGTGATGCGGTCGACGAGGACGGCGCCGTCCGGCTCACGGTGGCCGATCTGGCTTCCGAGGCGGAGGAGGGTGCGGGCGAGGCGCTGGGCGACGTTTTCGGTGGCGAGCTCTCGGACGCGGCTCAAGGCTTCCTGGGTGTGGGAGGAGACGATGCGCAGCAGGTTGGCCTCGAAGCGGGGGTGCTGGCGGACCAGGGTGTGCAAGGCCTCGCCGGTCCAGGTGCGGACGCGGCTGCGCTCGGTGGCTTCGGCGGTGACGGGATAGGTGCCGCCGGGGAAGAGGGCCACGGCGGCGAAGACTTCCCCGGGGGCCATGTAGCGCATGATGACCTCTTCGCCTTCGGCGGAGAGCTGGGTCAGCTTGATGCGGCCGGATTCGGGGAGGTACAGGGTGGTGGCGGGCTCCCGTTCGCGGAAGAGGGTCTCCCCGCGGCGGAAGACCTGCGGGGTGCCCAGAGAGAGGATCTCGTCCCGCTCTTGGGGGGAGAAGCCCTCGAAGAGCCTCTGCGATCTCGGGAGGGGCGCGTTCATGGCGCGCTCAGTCTATCGCGGCGGATCTGTTTGCTCCGGCGCAAAGACCGCGGTCTCTCCGGGGGGTAAGGTTCTTCTCGAAAGGAGAACTGATGAACATCACGTCCGGTCTCACCCCTGATACTCGCGTCGCCGACGTCGCCACCGCCAATCCGGCCACGATCAAGGTCTTTCAGCGTCACGGCATCGACTTCTGCTGCGGCGGCAAGCGCCCGCTCGCCGAGGTCTGCGAGGAGAAGCACATGACGTTTACCGAGCTGCGGACCGCTCTCGAAGGGGCCGGCAGCGGACGGCCGGACCTGCCCGCGGCGGACGCTCCGCTGACGGAGATCGTGCGCCTCATCGTGAATCACTTCCACGCCGGTCTGCGGGAGGAGCTGCCGCGCCTCGGGCAGATGGCGGCCAAGGTGCTGAGCGTCCATGGCGCGCGCCATCCGGAGGTCCTGCCGGAGCTGGAGGCTACCTTCCGTGCTCTGCGGGAGGAGATGGAGACGCACATGATGAAGGAGGAGCGGATCCTCTTTCCCTATATCGAGCGCCTCGAGGAGATGTCCGAGCGCGGGGGCTCGCTGCCGGCCTCGCCGTTCGGCTCGATCGAGGCCCCGATCGGCGCCATGGAGCACGACCATGACGACGCCGGCCGCGCTCTCGCCCGGATGCGCGAGCTGACCGGCGGGTATGTGCCGCCGGAGGGGGCCTGCAACACGTTCCGCGGCCTGTACCACGGCCTGGAGGAATTCGAGAAGGGGATGCACGAGCACGTCCATCTGGAGAACAACATCCTGTTCCCGCGGGCGACCCGTCTGGAGCAGGAGCTCATCCCGAGCTGACGAACCGCGCGACCGCCGCGAGCGTCTCCTCGCGCCGGTCGCGATGCGGGAAATGGCCGCAGTCATTGAGGAGGACGGTTTGGACCGGCCCCTGGACGCGCGACGCCACGGCCTCGACTTGGCAGAGGGTTCCGTACTCGTCCTGCTTGCCCTGAATCACCAGGACGGAGCAGGTGACGGCGGGGAGGAGCTCCTCGATGGACCAGATGGCGAACTCGGGCCGCAGCCAGACGTCGGTCCAGGCGTGGAAGATCCGGCCGGCGTTGGCGCCGTGGAGGCGTTCCAGCTTCTGCCGGAGGTCGCCATTCTCGAAACGGTCCTGCAGGACCGCGATGCTGGATAACGTGATCGGCTCGACGAAGCTGTGGGGAGACTCCAGGGCCAGGGCGCGGATGCGTCCCTCCCCTGGACCGGCGGCGTGGATCAGCGCGATCGATGCCCCGTCGCTGTGGGCGACCAGGATCGCGTCGTCGATCCGCATCGCATCGAGGACCTCGGGCAGGACGACCAGCGCCTCATCGTGCATGAAGCGGACGGAGAAAGGGAGGTCCGCGGGATCGGACGCTCCATACCCGGCGCGGCTGTAGACCAGGGCGCCCCACCCGGTGGCCTGAGCCACGGACTCCGCGAAGCTCAGCCACGCCCGGGCGCTGCCGAGGCCTTCGTGGAGGAAGACCAGGGTGGGGGAGTCTGCTGGACGTGGGCCGATCCAGTAGGCCTCTAGACGGCGGCTGGCGGCGGTCAGGGGGATAGGGCGGGGTGGCGTCACGGCGCGGGCATGCTATCCGATGGGCGGGTTGGAACCCACCGATTCAGCCGCCCTCCCTGAACAGGCTCTACGTGGTGCACAACGCGGTTACGTAAAACGAATTGCGCTTCGTCTGCCGGACCTGCCACCCGACAACGAGACGTGAATCGTCAGGAAACAGCTCGCTCTTCCTTGCCATGAGATCCTGGAGAACCTCGATGAGGAGCTCCGGCTCGCGAATCTCGGGGTCCTGATACATCTTCCTCATCTGTCGGACCTGCTCGGACTTCGAGAGATGCGAGAGATTCCAGGCCAGGGCTGCCACGCCCACAATGGATTTGAAATCGTCGAGGTCAACGGAGCTGTCGACATAGGGGTCGATCAGGTCAAGGAGGGCGGCGGAGATTTTGTCCTGCTCGCAGTGGGGCACGGGTGATGCCGGATACTCCTGCGCAAGGGGCTGCGGTAGCGCAAGGGCCTGGGGGACCTGTGGAAATCGTCCGGACCGCCGCTCCCGCTTTCGTCTGCTGGCTCTTCCCATCGCCGTATTCCGTGTCCAGGTGGCCGACCCGCATGCCGCGCGGACCTTTTCTTGCGGATGAGCATACCACGGAATGGCGATCGGTTCCTCCTTCCGGCGAGATCGAGGCGGGTGGGCGTTACAGCCGGCCCTTGCCGCGGTTCGATCTGCCCCTGCCTCGTGCTGCTATCGTCCCAGGAGTGAAGCCGTTCCGTCTTGCCGCCGCGCTAATCCTCTCGGCTCTGCTTGCCTCTCCGGCCCTCGCCCAGCCGCAGGGGCCGGAGTGTCCCGAGGGGAATCTTCTCGCCTTCCGGCGGCCGGTCGGGGTCCGCGCTGTGGGCGGGATCGAGCGGGCGACGGATGAGCGCGTTGCGCCGGAGGGTGCGCCCTGGAGCTCGCCGCCGGCGGTGGTGGTCGAGGGGGCGATGGGATCGATCACCTGGGATCTGGGCGCGCCTCGCGAGGTGCGGGGCCTGCTGCTGCAAGGGGACGCCAACGATCGCTTCCCCGTCTCGGGCTCGCTCGACGGACGCGCGTTCACGCCGCTGGGCTCGATCGCGGCGCTCTCCGACGTCGCCGGCCTGCGGACGCGCACGGAGATCTTCCCCAACGCGCCGGCTATGCGCTATCTGCGGCTCGATCCACCCGAGGGGGACGGTTTCACCTCGGTGGCCGAGATCGCCGCGTATTGCGCGCTGCCGAAGCTCTGGCCGCCGGTCTTTGGCGTGGAGCCGGTGCCTCCGCCGGAGCCGAGCCTCTTCTCCTGGTGGAACGATCTCGCCAGCCAGCGGTGGGAGCTCCTCCTGGCCCTCCTGGGGATCGCTCTTCTCGCCGCCGATGCGCGGCGCGCTCGGCGCCTCTTCGGCGTGGCCGCGGTGGTGGCGGCGCTCCCGTATTTCAACTTCGGC
>Ga0126311_10001583_pt1 | contig 11084 bp, 10 predicted proteins | sample Plot61_FD_92539 | JGI IMG/M metagenome (GOLD analysis project Ga0126311, IMG submission 92539) | Serpentine soil microbial communities from UC McLaughlin Reserve, CA, USA - Plot61 | ecosystem: Environmental > Terrestrial > Soil > Grasslands | place: USA: UC McLaughlin Reserve, Lake County...
CCGAGGTCCTGGATGCCCTCGACGACGCCCGCGGCGAACAAGTCGAGGCAGCACTCGATCAGCACCTTCTCGGCGAACGGGTCGCCGACCTGCACCGCGGGTCGCTTGCTGGGTCCGGTGGACTCGAAGGTCTCGGACGCCAGCACGGAGACGCCACCGATGCCGTCGCCGCCGGTCTTGGCTCCGAACAGCACCACCTGGTTGCCGGCACCAGACGCGTTCGCGAGGTGGATGTCCTCGTGCCGCAGCGCTCCCACGCACAGCGCGTTGACGAGGGGGTTTCCCTGGTACGACGGGTCGAACACGACCTCGCCGCCGATGTTCGGCAGCCCGAGACAGTTGCCGTAGCCACCGACGCCGGCAACGATCCCCGGCACCACGCGATGCGTGTCGGGATGGTTGATCGCCCCGAACCGCAACGCGTCCATGACTGCGATGGGCCGCGCGCCCATGCTCATGATGTCGCGGACGATGCCGCCGACGCCGGTAGCAGCGCCCTGGTACGGCTCGACGTATGACGGGTGGTTGTGGCTCTCGACCTTAAACGTCACAGCCCAGCCGGCGCCGATGTCGACGACGCCCGCGTTCTCGCCGATGCCGACCATGAGCTTCTCGCGCATGGCGTCGGTCGTCTTCTCACCGAACTGGCGCAGGTGCACCTTGCTCGACTTGTACGAGCAGTGCTCGCTCCACATGACGCTGTACATGGCCAGCTCGGACGACGTCGGGCGGCGGCCCAGGATGTCGCGGATCCGCTGGTACTCGTCCGGCTTCAGCCCGAGCGCGGCCCAGGGCTGTTCGACGTCAGGCGTCTTGGCGGCCGCCTCCACCGTATCCACGTGCGTTCGCGGTCCCCGCGGCGTCGTGAGCCCATCGAGCGACGTCGTGGACGGCTTCATGCTGCGACCATCGCGTCGAGGACCGAGGTGAAGAAGCCGAGCCCGTCCAGGCCGTCGGTGCCGGACCTCGGGTCGGGACCGAAGCCCCGCTCGGTCGCGTGCTCGGGGTGCGGCATCAGCCCCACGACGTTGCCCGCGGCGTTCGAGATGCCGGCGATCGCGCGGTAGGAGCCGTTCGGGTTGGCCCCGAGGTACCGCACCACGACGCGTCCCTCGGCCTCGAGCTCGTCCAGCGTCCGCTCGTCCGCGACGTAGCCACCCTCGCCGTTCTTCAGCGGCACGACGATCTCCTGCCCGGCGCTGTAGGAGCTGGTCCAGACGGTGGAGGCGCTCTCGATGAGCAGCGCCTGGTCGCGGCAGACGAACTTGCGGTGGTCGTTGCGGACGAGCGCCCCGGGGAGCAGGTGCGACTCGCAGAGCACCTGGAAGCCGTTGCAGATGCCCAGCACCGGCAGGCCACCGCGGGCGGCGTCCACGAGCGGTCCCATGACCGGCGCGAACCGGGCGATGGCACCGGCGCGCAGGTAGTCGCCGTACGAGAACCCGCCCGGCAGGACGACCGCGTCGACCTTGTGCAGATCCGCGTCGGCGTGCCAGAGCTGCACGGCCTCCGCACCGGCGATCCGCACGGCACGGGCGGCGTCACGGTCGTCCAGGGACCCGGGGAAGGTGACCACACCGACGCGCATCAGGCACCTGCCGCCGCGGTCTCGACCGTCTCGACCCGGACGTCGACGACGTCCTCGATGACCGGGTTGGATAGCACGGTCGCGGCCGCCTCACGCACCCGGGCGAGCACCTCGTCGGTCACCTCGCCGTCCACCTCGAGCTCGAACCGCTTGCCCTGGCGCACCGAGGCGATGCCGGTGAAGCCGAGGCGGGGGAGGGCGCCAGCGACGGCCTGGCCCTGCGGGTCGAGGATCTCTGGCTTGAGCATGACGTCGACCACGACGCGTGCCATGCGGGCGCTCCAGGGGTCGGTGGGCCGTGTCGGCCGGGCGAGCGTGCGGTACCCCCGAGTCTACCGAGCCACCGGAGGCGCTCCGGACGCGCGAGGTCGGGGCAGCGCGCAGAGCCCTCGCGGTGGCAGGCTGACGCCATGCGGATCACCTCCCTCGGCCACTCCTGCCTGCTCGTCGAGTCCGACGACGTCCGAGTGCTTCTCGACCCCGGCACCTTCAGCCACGGCTTCGAGCAGCTCACCGACCTCGACGCCGTCGTCGTGACCCACCAGCACCCCGACCACGTCGACGTCGAGCGGCTGCCCCAGCTGCTGGAGGCCAACGACGCGGCGCTGCTGCTGGCCGAGCCGGAGACCGCCGCCGAGCTCAACCGGGCCGGCATCGAGGCGCGGCCGCTGCATCCCGGTGACCGGCACCTGATCGGGGAGCTGCCCCTGCACGCGGCCGGTGGCCGGCACGCCGTCATCCACCTGGACCTGCCGCGGGTGGGCAACGTCGCGGTGCTGATCGGCACGTCCAGGGCGGACGGCGGCGACGGCCTGCTGCTGCACCCCGGGGACTCCTACGACGTGGTGCCTGCCGACGTCGACCTGCTGGCCCTGCCGCTGTGGGCGCCGTGGGCGAAGGTGTCGGAGACGATCGACTACCTGCGGGCCGTGCGTCCCGCCGTGGCCGTGCCGATTCACGACGGCCCGCTCCAGCCGGCGGCCCGCAACCTCTACCTGACCCACAGCACCAACCTGGCGCCCGACGGCACCGTCCTGCGCGGGATGGAGCACGGGGTGGCGACCGACCCGCTGGGCTGATCAATCGGCTGGATCGATCGACCGGCTGGGTCGACCAAGGGGCTGACCAGCGGCCTCAGTCGCCTCCGCCGACGTCAGCGGAGTACGCCTCGTACAGCAGGTCGGCGCTCGCCTGCCGGTGATGAACCAGCCGGCCCAGCAGAGTGGTCGCCCGCGAGCGCAGTGCGGCGACGCCCTCCTCGTCCAGGGGACCGTCCGCGCGATCGATGAGGTCCTCGACGAGCCAGGTCATCTCGCCGTGCTCGCGCACCAGCCGCCCGATCCGGCCGGCGAGCCGCGGCGCCGTGGCCAGCACGTCGTCGTGCAGCCCGCCCGGACCCTCGGTGAGCAGGACGTGCGCCTTCAGGTCGGCAGAGAGCTCGACGAGCGCCACATGCACCCGCTCCCTCCAGGCCTCCTCGCGTCCCGGGGCGGCCCCGGCGAGCGCCTGTTCGAGCGCCGACATGGACTCGCGCAACTCTGCGCGGCCCGCGCGTACGGCGTCCAGCCCGTCTACCGGCAGGGTTAGCAGCGACTCCACGGCTCACCTCCAGGCTTGGCGTAGATGGTCCACCCCTGCCGACTCCCTCGTCCAGAGCCGGTCGGAGCGCCAGGACGCCGTCGAACGTCCGCTGACTACATGGAGTGATGTTGGATATACGGACTGTCACAGGCCTGCCTCATTGGAGGGCACACCGGGCGACCCGGTCCGAACCGCCCGAAAGCGCTGCCAGCATTCCTGTGATCCCGGGGCGGCCCTGGGACCCGCGAACGGAGAGAACGTGCGAGACCTGGCTCCTGAGATCCACCGGCAGCGTCTGGTCGTTGAGGGCCTGTGCCCCCAGCCGATCGACGCCGCGTCGATCCGCGACTACCTGTCGCAGCTGTCCAAGGCCATCGACATGATCGAGCTGACCGAGCCGGTGACGCACCAGTCCCCCTTGTACGGCTGGGCCGGCTGGATCCACTGGGAGACGTCGGGGGCGCACTTCTACGCCTGGGACGTCCCGAGGCTGTTCTTCAGCGTCGACGTCTACGCCTGCAAGCCGTTCTCGGCGGACGCGGTGGTCGAGCTCACCCGCGAGTGGTTCGACGCGACCGACGTCGTCTGCAAGGCGTTCTGATGGGGCCGCAGGTCCGCCTGCTGTTCGACGTCCAGGACGACCTGCTCGAGTCGGCGCGCGAGTGCGAGGCCGAGGTCTTCCTGCGGTGGTACGGCAACACCGGTGAGCAGCTGGCCGAGGAGTACGGCCCCTACGAGGACAGCTCAGTGTTTGTGGCGCTGGCCGACCGCGACGACGAGGTCATCGGCGCGGCGCGCATGCTCGTGCCCGGTGGCCGGGCCGGCCTGAAGACGCTGGCCGACCTCGGCAGGGAGCCCTGGCGCGTGAACGGCGGCCAGGCGGCCGCGGCGGTCGGGATGAACCTCAGGTCCACGGTGGAGGTGGCCACGCTGGGCGTCCGTGGGCGCACCGCCGGCCGCGCCGAGCTGTCGCTCGCGCTGTACCACGGGCTGCTCACGGCGGTCCGGGTCAACCGGATGACGTCGTTCGTCGCTGTTCTGGACGAGCGCGTACGGCGGCTGCTGAGCTCGGTCGGCGTCCAGACCCGGGCCCTGCCCGGGACCACAACAGCCTCGTATCTCGGGTCGAGCGCCAGTACACCGGTGTACGCCCACATCACCGCGATGGTGGAGCACCAACGGCGGCACTTTCCGGACGCCTACCGCCTCGTCACGCTCGGCTCCGGGCTCGACGGCGTTGCGGTGCCTCCGGAGGAGGCCTTCCGGCTTCAGTCCGGGGCGAGGCCGCTCGGCCCGGCCGGGCAGCTCGACCTGCTGGGAATGTGGCCGGCCGATGTGACAGTGGACGCTCTGAACCTGACCAACGGGCTAGCGCTGGCTGGGGAGCGGTAGCCGGCCGTCCGACTCGGAAGGGCCCGGGAGCCGCCCGACGGACCAGCGCCCGACCCACGCCGCCACCTCGTCGGCCGGCATGGGAGCCGCCACGTGGTAGCCCTGCAGCACGTCGACGCCCAGCGCCACCAGCGCCTCCGCAGTCGCCGCGTCCTCGATCCCCTCGGCGACCATCCGCATGCCGAGGGCGTGGGCCATCTGGGTCGTGGTCTGGATGATCATCCGGCTGCGTTCGTCCGTTGCCATCGCGGCGACGAAGGAGCGGTCCATCTTCAGCTCGTGCACCGGCAGGTCGCGCAGGTAGGCGAGGGAGGAGAACCCGGTGCCGTAGTCGTCGATTGCGGCCTGGACCCGGTGGTCCCGCAGCTCGTGCAGGACGTCCCGCGCACGCTCTGGGTCGGACAGGAACGAGTCTTCGGTCACCTCGACGAGCAGCCGCTCACCCGGCAGGTCGAGCGCCTCGAGACCGGCGAACAGCCGCGGCAGCAACCGGCCACCGAGCAGCTCAGGCGGGGCGCAGTTGAGCGCCACGCGGAACCCGAAGTCCGCGTCCGCCCACCGCCGGGCGTCGGCAAGCACCAGGTCGAGCACGGCCTCGGAGAGCGCAGGCATCAGTCCGGACCGTCGGGCGTCGGACAGGAACGCGATCGGCGACAGCAGTCCCTCCTCGGGGTGCTGCCAGCGGACCAGCGCCTCCATGGCCACGACGGTGCCGGTCCGGCTGTCGACCTGCGGCTGGTACCAGACCCGCAGCTGCCCCATGTCGATCGCCTGGCGCAGCTCCTCGCCGCGCTGCAGCCGGTGATGGGAGAGACCGTCCTGTGAGGGGTCGAACAGCAGGGCGCCCGCACCCGACGACTTGGCCTCGTACATCGCGATGTCGGCCCGCCGCAGCAGCTCGCTGGCGCTCGTTGCTGCATCCCCCCGAACCGTGATCCCCACGGAGGCCTCCACGGACAGCTCCAGGGTATGCACCCGTAGCGGTTCGCCGAGCGCGGCCCGGATCCGGTGCGCGAGCACCAGCAGGCGCCGCTCGTCCGAGCCGGTCACGAGCACCGCGAACTCGTCGCCGCCGAGGCGGGCCACCAGGATCCCGGGCTCAAGGACCGTCCGCATGCGCTCCGCGACGGCCACCAGCACCTCGTCGCCGGCGCCGTGGCCGAGGCTGTCGTTCACGTCCTTGAAGCCGTCGAGGTCCAGGAGCAGCAGCCCCACGGCGGAGTCGCCCTTCAGCGCCGCATCCGTCCCGGCCAACAGGGCCCGGCGGTTGGGCAGGCTGGTCAGCTCGTCCGTGAGCGACAGCCGCATCGCCTCGGCCGCCCCCCGCGCCTCGCGCAGGGCCAGCAGCAGTCGCGCGCCGGCGCAGACCATCGTGACGATGGCCGGCACCGTCACGCACCAGCCGATCGTGCCGCCCGGATGCAGGACCAGGATCACCAGGGCCACGCCGGCGGCCGCGAGCAGCAGTCCAGTGTGCTGGCGCTCGACCGGTCGCGCCGTCCCACCAGACCCACCGGCGCAGGCACCACTTACGACGAGGGCGAAGCTCATGCCCCACAGCAGCTGGAGCAGCATGCTGGTCGAGTAGTCATCGGACGCCAGGTTCACCAGGAAGCTGCTGTCGGCGACGGCCAGCGCCAGGAAACCGACGGCCAGGAGCGCGGTGGCCAGCGAGCGGTCGCGCTGGCGCAGCAGCAGCTGCGCGAGCACCACCGTTCCGAGCAGGAGGTCCAGCAGGGGGTACAGGAGGGCGAGCAGGAGGGTCAGGCCGCCCCGGGAGAATGTCCCGGACAGCGGCGTGAGGACGACGAAGGCCGCCACGCACACGCTGGCGCAGCACACCACCGCGGCCTCCAGCCACACGGCGGCGGCTGGCAGGGTACGGCGCGGGATGCCGACGAGCAGGAAGGCCGCCATGCCGAGGTAGGACGTCAGGAAGAGCCCCTCGCCCGGGGACGGGAAGGTTACGGCGCTGACCGTCTGGCTGGCGGTGACCGTGGCCGAGCCCGCCGCCCACAGGACGATTCCCATACCAAGGAACAGCAGCGACAGCCGCCTGGCTCGCTGGCGGGTCGCCGCGACGAGCAGCTGGCCCAGGAGGCAGCAGAAGAAGACGCCGAGCAGCAGGAGAACCCCCTGCCGGACCAGGGGTCCGTCCGAGCCACCGGGCAGAGCCAGCAGCGTGAGCGCGCCGAGCCCGGCCACGAGCCACGGCGCCCAGCCCAGCAGGCGCGGGAGGCGCGTGTCGGCGCAGCTGGACGCGGAGACTCCGAGCACCGACTCACCTCCTCGACAGCAGGTTGACCCGTGTGGGCCCCGGCGGCCGACCGGGATGGCGCCGCTGCCCCGGGTCTCGGTGTGCCGGGCGGCCCGCTTGAGCGGCCGGCCCCGACGACCCCCGTACGGGTCAGCGCCGCGGATCGGTGTCGGTCAGGAGAACGGCGTGCCGGTGAGCCGCTCGAACGCCTCGACGTAGCGCGCCCGGGTGAGCGCGACGACCTCGTCGGGGAGCGGAGGCGGCGGCGCATCGCCCGAGCGGTCCCAGCCGGACGCCGGTGAGGTGAGCCAGTCGCGCACCACCTGCTTGTCGAAGGACGGCTGCGAGCGCCCCGGGGACCACTCCTCGGCCGGCCAGAACCGCGAGGAGTCCGGCGTGAGCACCTCGTCGCCGAGCACGGTGCGGCCCTGCGCGTCTCGGCCGAACTCCAGCTTCGTGTCGGCCAACAGGATGCCGCGGTCGCGGGCGACCTGTTCCGCCCGTGCGTAGACGGCAAGCGTGAGGCGGCGCAGCTCGTCGGCCGCCGGCTCACCCACCGTGGCCGCGACCCGCTCGAACGTCACGTTCTCGTCGTGCTCCCCGAGCTCGGCCTTGGTGGCCGGCGTGAAGATCGGCTCGGGTAGCCGCGACCCGTCCACCAGGCCGGGTGGCAGCGGCACACCGCAGACCGCGCCACCCGCGCGGTACTCCGCCAGGCCGGAGCCGGTGAGGTAGCCGCGTGCCACGCACTCGACGGGGAACATGTCCAGCCGCCGCACCAGGACCGCCCGGTCGGCCACCGCGTCCGGCACGGCGCCGGCCACCAGGTGGTTGGGCACCAGGTCGGCGAGCTGGGCGAACCACCACAGGGACAGCTGGGTCAGCACCCGGCCCTTGTCCGGGATCGTCGTTGCCAGCACGTGGTCGTACGCCGAGATCCGGTCGGTCGCCACGACGAGCAGGTGCGAGTCGTCCCCCTTGGGCGCATAGAGGTCCCGCACCTTGCCGGAGTACACGTGCCGGTAGCCGGGCAGCTGCGGCGCGGACGCCGGGAGGTTGGGCACGCCGGTCACGACGCCACCGCCTCGGCGCCACCCCTCAGGGCGCCCGTCACGACGCCACCACGCCGGCGGCCGCAAGGGCGATGTCGCCCCGGTACTGCGCGCCGTCCAGCCGGATGTGCGACACCGCCTCGTACGCCGTCCGCCGGGCCGCCGTTAGGTCCGGTCCGGTACCGACGACGGACAGGACCCGCCCGCCCGCAGAGATCACGCGGCCGCTGCCGTCGGTCGCCGTTCCGGCGTGGAGCACCGACGCGCCGGGTACGGCGGCGGCCTCACCCAGTCCGTCGATGGCGTGACCGGTCCGCGGCATCCCCGGGTACCCGGCCGACGCCACCACGACCGTCACCGCGGCGTCCGGCGACCAGTCGAGCGGCCCGAAGCCGGCAAGGTCTCCGGTGGCCGCCGCGCGGAGCAGCCCGGCAAGTGGCGTCCGGAGCCGGGACAGGACGACCTGGGTCTCCGGGTCGCCGAAGCGCGCGTTGAACTCGACGACCCGCAGCCCGCGAGAGGTCAGCGCGAGCCCGACGTACAGCAGGCCGGCGAACGGCGTCCTCCGAGAGCGCATCGCGTCGACCGTGGGACGTGCGACCTGCGTCACGACCTCCTCGACCAGCCCGGCCGGAGCCCACGGCAGCGGCGAGTACGCCCCCATGCCGCCGGTGTTGGGTCCGGCGTCGCCGTCCTGGAGCCGCTTGAAGTCCTGCGCGGGCGCCAGTGGGACGACCTCGCTGCCGTCGGTCACGCAGAACAGGGAGACCTCCGGGCCGTCGAGGTACTCCTCGACGACGACCTGCGCGCCGGGCGCCCGGCCCAGGCAGGCGGCGGCGTGCGCGAGCGCCAGCTCGCGGTCGTCGGTGACCACCACGCCCTTGCCGGCCGCGAGCCCGTCGTCCTTCACGACATGGGGCGCGCCGAGGGCGTCGAGGGCCTGCCCGACGGCGTCCAGGTCGCGGCAGACGTGCGCGGCCGCGGTCGGCACCCCGGCCTGCTCCATCACCTCCTTGGCGAACGCCTTGCTGCCCTCAAGGCGCGCGGCAGCCGCCGAGGGACCGAAGCAGGCGATGCCGGCGGCCCGCACGTCGTCGGCGACGCCCGCGACCAGCGGCGCCTCCGGCCCGACGACGACCAGGTCGGCCTCCAGCTCGCGCGCCAGTCCGGCGACGGCCTGGCCGTCCAGCAGATCCACCCGGTGGCACCGGGCGACGGTGGCGATGCCGGGGTTGCCCGGCGCGGCGAGGACCTGCGTGACCTGCGGGTCGCGGACCAGCCCGGCGACGAGGGCGTGCTCGCGGGCGCCGGACCCGAGGACGAGGATCCTCACGACGGCGGCTTCACGACGGACCCGTTCACGACGGGAACCCTATCGGTGCCGTTCCGGACGCCCCACGCCAGCACGGAGTCCCCGGGAGGCAGGGGGAGTGCTCTCGGGGACTCCGTGGTACAGGGCCTGCCGCGGGGGGGAACGGCGGGCCCAGGGTGCCGGATGCACCGGCCTAGTGCGAGCCTGACAGAGGCCGCGCCGGGCCAACAGCCCCCAGATGGGGGGGCTTCAGGACCGGGTGCTCTCGAGCTCGGCGAGGGCCTCGTCCAGCAGGCTCAGGCCGAGTCGGGCCTCGTCGTCGCTCACCGTGCACGGTGGGACGACGTGCAGCCGGTTCATGTTCACGAACGGCAACAGTCCGCGGCGCTTGCAGGCCGCCACCAGGTCGTTCATCGGCTGGGCGGCGCTTCCCGAGGCGTTGTACGGCACGAGCGGCTCCCTGGTCTCCCGGTCGCGCACCAGCTCGACCGCCCAGAAGACGCCGAGCCCGCGCACCTCGCCGACGACCGGGTGACGGTCGGCGATGTCGGCCAGGCCGGGACCCAGCACCGCCGCGCCGACCCGGGCCGCGTTCTCGACGACACCCTCGGCCGCCATCGCCTCGATCGTCGCGACGGCGGACGCGCAGGCCAGCGGGTGCCCGGAGTAGGTCAGCCCGCCCGGGTAGGGACGCTCGCGGAAGGTCTCCGCGACGGCGTCGTTGATGATCACGCCCCCGAGTGGGACGTAGCCGGAGTTGACCCCCTTGGCGAAGGTGATCAGGTCGGGAGCCGGCACCGCGCCGTCGGCGGTGCGGAAGTGGTCCAGGCTGAACCAGGCGCCCGAGCGGCCGAACCCGGCCATGACCTCGTCGGCGATCCAGCAGATTCCGTAGCGGTCGCAGATCTCCCGGACGCCGGCGAGGTAGTCGGCAGGCGGGACGAGAATGCCCGCGGTGCCGGGGATCGTCTCGAGCACAATCGCCGCGATGGTGGAGGGACCCTCGAGCTGCACCACCTGCTCCAAGTGGTGCAGCGCACGCTCGCACTCCTCTTCCGGCGTCGTCGCGTGGAAGACGGAGCGGTAGAGGTAAGGGCCGAAGAAGTGCACGACGCCCTCGGCGCCGCTGTCGTTCGCCCAGCGCCGCGGGTCCCCGGTCAGGTGGATCGCCGTCTGGGTGTGCCCGTGGTAGCTGCGGTAGCGCGCCAGGACCTTGCGCCGGCCCGTGTGCAGCCGCGCCATCCGCACGGCGTTCTCGATCGCCTCGGCGCCGCCGTTGGTGAAGAAGACCCGGTTCAGGGCGTCCCCGGGTGCGCGCTCGACGACGAGCCGCGCCGCCTCGCTGCGCATGTCGTTCGCGTGCTGGGGGGCAACCGTGCACAGCCGCGTGGCCTGGCGCTGGATCGCCGCGACCACCGAGGGGTGCTGGTGGCCGATGTTCGTGTTGACCAGCTGGCTGGAGAAGTCCAGCAGCGGCCGGCCCTCGCCGTCCCAGAGCCAGCTGCCCTGCGCGCCCGTGACCACCATCGGCTGCAGCGCGCCCTGTGCCGACCAGGAGTGGAAGACGTGCGCCCGGTCGAGCTCGTAGGTGCGGCGCACGGCCTCCGGGTCGACCTCGGGGGCGGCCGGCGCCAGGGACTCCACGGTCACGGTGCTCATGCTTCGCAGCGTAGACAGCACTGCTGCTCGTAGGGGCGTCAGCCTGTACGCCGGAGCCGCCCGGGTCCGGACATGTCGTCAGCCGCGGAAGGCATCGATCCCGGTCAGCGCCTGACCCAGAACCAGCGTGTGCACCTCGGACGTGCCCTCGTACGTGAGCACCGACTCGAGGTTGTTGGCGTGACGAAGCACCGGGTACTCCAGCGAGATGCCGTTGGCCCCGAGGATCGTGCGGCACTCGCG
>Ga0126311_10001584_pt1 | contig 11084 bp, 12 predicted proteins | sample Plot61_FD_92539 | JGI IMG/M metagenome (GOLD analysis project Ga0126311, IMG submission 92539) | Serpentine soil microbial communities from UC McLaughlin Reserve, CA, USA - Plot61 | ecosystem: Environmental > Terrestrial > Soil > Grasslands | place: USA: UC McLaughlin Reserve, Lake County...
AGGACGGCGGGCTTTCAGACGGTGAACTACCCGGAGATGCGTGAGCCGACCCTCCTCGTGCAGGTGGTGCTCATGTTCGTTGGCACGGCCCCGACCTCGACCGGCGGGGGGATAAAGGTGACGACCCTCGCGCTCGTCGCCCTCATCGTCGTCGCCCAGGTCAGGGGGCAGGACAGGATCACCCTCTTCTGGCGCACGCTGCCCCGGCCCCTCATCGCGAGGGCCCTCTCCGTGCTGGCGGCGGCCTCCCTGCTCGTCCTCCTGAGCACCCTCGCGCTCATGGTCTCGGACGGACTCGAGCTCCTGCCCGCCCTATTCGAAGTCACCTCCGCGTTCGGTACCGTCGGCCTCTCCCTCGACGTCACCCCGCACCTGAGCACGTTCGGCAAGATCCTCGTCTCCGTCGTCATGTTCTTAGGAAGAGTCGGCCCCATAACCTTCATCGTCGCCCTCGCAGCCAGACAACGCACGCCACAATATAAATATCCCGAAGAAGAGATAGCGATCGGATAAGCATTTCAGCATCTCAGCACGCTCGAGGCCTGCGGCCCTCGCTTGTCAGCAGCTGACAAGCCGCGAAGCGGCGTGCTCAATCCAGCAGGTCGAGCCGGCGGGCGAGGTAGCCTGCTGTCGTTGCTTGTAGAAGCAGTGTGACGCAGACGGCCAGGGCGACCATGGAGACGGCGATCTCGGCTCCTTCGACCCCTTGCGCGAGGAGCAGGCTCGCGACGGCGGCGGGGATCACGCCCGTCTCCCTGCACCAGCTGATAAACGCGATCTCCCTGCCCGTCCATCCGCCGCGCCGGTCGGGCAGGAGGCAAGCGAGTACGGTTATGGGTCGGGCCACGAAGATGAACACGAACATCACGAGGAGCCCGCCCAGGAGGTACTTGCCGAGCGCTTCGAAGGGCAGGTTGAGCCCGAGCGTGACGAAGACGAGCAGGGTGGCTATCTCGGCGACCTGTCCGAGGAAACCTTCGAGGAGCGTGGCGTGCTCGTCGTGATGACCCAGCCCGAGCAGATCCATGTTCCCGATCATCAGCCCCATGACGAAGGTCGCGAGGTAGGCCGACCCGCCGAGGGACTCGGTCGAGAAGTACGCGAGAGCGACGACGGCTAAGATAGCCACCCCCGGCGACTCGTCCCATATACCGGCCCGCGCCGTCGAGGCGACCGCGTAGCAGAGGACAGCTCCTGCGACGACGCCGATCAGGGCTCCGAGCGCGAGCTCCTGGGTGAACTCTAACGCGGGACCGGAGAACGTGAACCCGCCGGCCTCGACGGCGCCGACGAGCGTCAGGGTCAGCACCGTGCCCGTAACGTCGTTGAAGGCCGACTCGGCGATGACCGTCTGGGAGACTTTGGGGCGAAGCTTCAGGCGGTCGAACAGGGGGATGAGGATGGCGGGGTCCGTCGCGGCCAGGACCGCCCCCACGAGCAGGGCCACGGGGAACGCGACGCCGAACACGGGGGAGACCACCAGCGCGACGATAATAGCCGTCAACAGTACGCCGGGCAAGACGAGCAGGCCAAGGCCCACGGCGGTCCTGGAGATCACACGCAGCGAGATACCGGTGCCGCCGTGGAACAGGATGAGGGCCACCCCTATATTGAACAGGAGCTGGGCGCCCACCCCGCCGAGAGGGTTCGAGACGAGGCCGAGCACAGAAGGCCCGATAAGGGCGCCGGCCGCGACCAGCACGACCATCTGCGGGATCTTTATCAGTGTCGCTATGAGCTGCGAGACCAGGCCTGCGCCCAGTATGAGGCCGAAGTCGCGGAGGATGTGCTCTATCTCCACCCTCTAGCCGAGCAGGGCTACGAGCTTCTCCGCCAGCGTCCCCCAGCTCAAGTAATCTACGCAATTCCGGCGCACGATCTCCTTGCACCGCCGTTTTTCTTCCTTGGGCAGCTTCAAGTAGTCGTTTAGCGCCGTTGCGAGGTTCTCCTCGAACCCGTCCATGCCTACCCTGAGGTCGAAGGGCAGGTCCCGACCCACTATGCCGCCGGCCTCCCTGAGGCCCGAGTGGTCGGATACGAACGGGACCACGCCGCTCGCGGCGAACTCTGCGGCGACGAGCCCGAAGGTCTCGGGGAAGATGGAGGGGACAGCCGCGACCTCCGCGGCGGGGAGGAGCTTCGTCAGGTCTCCATGATAGAGCGCCCCGACGAACAGCACGTCGTCCTCCATGCCATCGGCGTCGCGGAGCAGCTCTTCGGTGAGCTCGAAGTGCTCGAGCGGTCCCGCCGGCCCGCCTTCGAGTAGCTTGCCCATCTCGGCCAGCCGCTCCACGGTCGTCTCGTCCCCGGCGCTCAGAGAGCAGGTCAGGGCCTCGAGCCCCTCGCGGAAGGTTCCGAAGCCGATCACCAGCAGGCGGGCGCCCGTCTGCTTGCGCACCCTGGAGAAGGCCGAGATCAGGCTGTGGACGCCCTTGGAGTGGATCAGCTTTCCGACGTAGACCACGAGCGGACCCTCGCGGTCGAGGAAACCCCGGAGCCGCTCGCCGGCGTCTACGTCGTGCGAGCGGCCGTCGTAGGTGTCCGCGACCGAGCGCAGCGCACCTGCCAGCTCTCCTGCGTGTCCCGAACTCTTTAGGGCTTCTCGCAAAGACGTCCTCTGCTCCTGACCGCGACCAGGCCCGCCTTCGAGGTGGTCGAGGACCCCGAGGTCCAACGCGTCGGGGTGGAAGAGTTCGGTGTCGACCCCGCCAGGGAGGGAGTGGGTCTTGCCTTCGAGGTCGGGGAAGTCCTCCGCTATCGTGCCCGCGCTGTGCGAGGAGAGCGCCAGGATGTGTCGCGCGGCTTCCAGTCCCTTGCGGGTCAGGCCCATGTACATCTCGCTCTTGCGGGAGACGTACTGAAGGGCACTTCCGTGGACGATGCTCACGTAAGGGACGTCACTACCTTCTAAGGCGCGGCGTGCGATCAGTGGTCCCGGCACGGAATGGTTGGTGATCACCGCTTCCGCGCCAGACGCCTCGAGCACGGCCTTCAACGCCGCCACGTTACGCCGGAGATAGTTATCCAGTTCCTCCTGCGTCAGGTCCAGGAAGGTCTTTACGCGCCATCCCGGGTACTCGTCGTAGACGTATACCGGTAGGAGGTCTCCGATCTCGGGCCGGTAGACGACGCAGAGCCCAGGGTAGGGTGTCTCCTGCTCGCCCTGATCCTCGACCCCTCCTGCGCCCGCCGTCGCGGCCTTGCCGACGAAGTCGAAGGCGAGTGGGTCTGGCTCCTGGCAGAGCAGGTGCACGTCGTGCCCCTCGTTCACGAGGGCGCGACACAGGCTCTGGACGTAGATGTTGCTCCCCGTCCCAGAGAGCGAGTACCCGTGGGTCATGATGAGCCTCATGGCGCTCCTTAAATCCCTCTCGAGTTCGTATTCCCATGCTCGCACAGCGGAAGATAACACACAGTCGCGCTCCGGACCCGCAATGATGCCCCAGGTGCGAGGAATGGTCCTAGCCCGGATGTGGCGCGCGCCAAGAGCCTCCATAGGCTGTAGTATTCGCGTGTACGCTTTTCATACTCGCAAGGAGGAGCGCATGTTTACACGCACGAAGATGGGGCCGGTGCCAGAGGTAGGGGCGGAGGCCCCGGAGTTCAATTTGCCCAGCGCCCAGGGAGGCCAGCTGAGGTTGAGCATGAGGACCGTGCGGGGGCCGGTCGTGGTCGCCTTCTACAGGCCAGGAGACGAAGAAGACGTCGAGTACTTCAAGGCGCTGGCCGCGAAGGAGGAGGAGATCAATCTCGCCTCCGGCTCGGTGGTCGCCATCGGGGTCGCCGAGCCTACCGAAGCACTCAACTTCGCCCGGGCTTCGGGGCTGAAGTCCTACGTGCTCTACGACTACGCCAGGGTTGCGAGCCGCCAGTGGGGGCTCCTAGAGCACGACCGGAAACAGGGCGACCACGCCCGTCGGGCCGTCTTCATCGTCGGCTACGACCACAAGGTCGGCCACGCCTGGGTCGACGAGAGACCAGAACCCGGGGAGATCCTGGCAAAGGTCAGCGAGATCACGGGCCTCCCCAAACCCCCGGAGAACCAGGAAGGGAAAGAGGAGGCGGAAGGCGGCGAGAAACCGAAGAAGATGTCGGCCGAGGAGCGGCAAAGGATAAAGGCCGAACGTCGCGCCGCCCGCGAAGCCGGCAAGTCCGTCAAGAGCGGGCAACCGGTGGGAGAGGCGACCTCAGAGTCGGAGGCTCCGAAGGGGGAGGGATAGGGAGCGTGGAGGGCCAGAACGGGCACGAGACCGGCGGCGAGCAACGACCGGAAGGGGAAGAGGCCTCGGGCACCACCGAGATCGGTCGCCCGGAGATCTCGGACCCCGAGGAGTTGACGGTCCGGCTCGGGATCAAAGACAACCACATAAGGGAGCTCTACGAGGAGATCACCGCCTCCCGCCTCGTCGCGGACGAGGCCCGCGCCTCGAAAGAGGCTGGGGAGGGGCATATCGAGTCCCTGGAGCGCGAGCGCGACGAATTGAAGGGGCGCATCAGGGACCTCGAGGAGGAGGTTCGCGGCCGCAGACGTCGAAGGGAGAGTTCCGAACGACAGATAGCGCGCCTGGAGCGCGAGCTCGAACGCAAGGAAGGGGAGATCTCGCACCGCGACTACCTTCTGGAGCGCCGGGCCGAGCAGACGGAGGGCGCCAATCAGCGGGCCGAGGAGCTGGCAGCCCGCAAGGACCTCGCGCTCCAGGACGCGCTCCGCCGCGTCGATGGGTTGGAGAGGGACCTGGAGGAGAGGGAGGTCGAGATCTCCGAGCTGCACGCGACCATCGAGGCGCTAAAGGGGGATCTGGAGGCCGAGCAGGAGCTGCACGGCCGCCTCGCCGATCCCGCGAACCGGCTGCGGGCGGGGATAGACCTGTTCAACGAGTCCGAGCAGCGGCACTCGATGAGCACCCTCTCCCGGAGCCTGGGCCAGCCCGAGGTCCACGTCGACCTCGACGATGGGGACGAGCCGCCCGCCCTCCTCACCTTCACCTGGCAGGGTTTCACCTGGCAAACCTACGTCTCAGACCCAGGGCTCGCCGTCGAGGAGCCCCGCGTCTACCTCAAGAGTGCCGGCGAGGATCTCTCCGGCGTGGACCGCAAACCACCGAACGCCCGCGTCGGTCCCGGCAACAGGGTGGTGCTTGGTTTATAGGTGTCAGGCTACAGGTTTCAGGTGTAGTACCGAGCCCGTTCGAACGGGACCGCGTTCGGACCGCGGGCACGCTGCGTGGGAGGCCCTTCCGTACCGTCATTCCCGCGAAAGCGGGAATCCAGTGGTGGTAGGAGGCCCGTGGTCGATGGCTGGCTCCGTCGTGCCGATGGCATTCACCCGGACTTGGTATCAGGTAGCTGACATGCTGAAGTGCTCAGAGGCTGTTTATTTCTTCTTCACTTCTTCTCGTCTTCTTCGGGGAGTTCGCCCTTCTCTTTGTCGCGGCCGAGGGTTTCCACGAAGTCGTGGACGCCCGCGCCGAGCGAGCGGAAGAGGTTTACGATGCGGCGTGGTCCTAGTATCAGGAACACCATGAATACCAGTATAAGTTCTATGGGTCCGACGGGCATTAGTAGCGTCTGGCCTCCATCAGGTACTTGAGGCGGGAGAGGGAGCGCTCCCCGTTGGTGCGGGCGAAGCGTTCCGCGCCGACCAGGCGCGCGGCGCGGTCGAAAAGCTTGCGTTTGAGGTGGAATTCGCCGGTGTAGGAGACGAGGCAGCCGCCACCGTCGGGTGAGACCTCCACCCGGCCGCCGCCTTCGATAGAGGAGGTGTAGACCCAGCTGATGCTCTGTGGACCGTGCTCCACTATTCGCGCTTCGGGTTCGATCTTGCCGATCGGGCTCTGCAGTGTGAGTCGGTAGGAATCTTCCCCCAGAGGCTCGACGCTCTCGACGCCGACCATCCATTCCCTGGCGTTGCGGAAGTCCGAGACGTAGGTGGCGACCTTCTCGGGAGGGGCGGCCACCCGCTGCTCGATGCCCACGCTCCCGCTGTGCTCCGAGGTCACCCCCACCCCAATTCGTCCAGGCGCTCCTCGTCGAAGCCGAAGTAGTGCGCGATCTCGTGCACGACCGTGATCCTGACCTGCTCCTCCAACTCTCGCGTGGCGAAATCTCGCTCCAGCGGGCCGCGGAAGATCGTGATCTTATCCGGCAAGAACCCGTAGTACCCGGAACCTCTCTCCGTGAGAGGCACACCCTCATACAACCCGTACAGCGTCTCTCCCTGCCCCCCGGACACCAGCGGCGTCGAGTAGTCGGGCCAGTCGTCTACCACAATAGCCACGTTGTCCAGAAGCCTCGAAAGCTCGGGCGGCAGGCCTTCTAGCGCCCGCTCCACTAGCTCGTAGAAATCCAGGATATCCTTGTTCACGACGCTCATTGTACTTCAGCGTCCCTATCGCGCTCCTCTTTGCGCTTCGCGTCGCGCTGGTTGCGGCGAACCATGGCCGAAGTCTTGACCGAGCCCGACTGTCCCGCCACCTCGCGGATCTGACGCTTTATGAACCGCCCTTGCTCGCTAGCCTCGGGGAACTCACCGTACAGCCTCTGAAGGCGCTCCTGCTCGGCGTCCAGCTCGCGGGATAGCGAGTCGAGGCTCTCGAGCGAAGCTCCCTCGAGACCGCGCTCGAAGTCACTCTCTTCGCTGTCCCTCGCCCACCCCATCGACAGGCGTGCCGGCCCCCCTATGGCCGCCCTGAAACCGAGGAGTTCTTCGGGCGCCACGCCAAGAGCTCGAGCCAGCTTGCCAAGGGTGCCAAAGTGCGGACGCCCGATCTTGCCGGTCTCGATCGCGGAGACGGTAGTGGGACTCACGCCAGCCTCCCGGGCCAACCTCGCCTGGGTCCACATCCGCAAGCGACGGATGTATACCAAACGCTCGCTTGTATCTGCCATGCTCGTACCTCACCTGTTCGTTCGCCGCAGCATACCACAAACTGTATAGAAAAACACTAATAACTGTAAATCAACCAAAATTCTGTCAAAAAACTGGTTGAAAATTGTATAGAACGGTATATAATGTCCGCGCAGTCGGGAGTTTGGTCCCCGATCGTCGGGGGCTGTGGAGAGAAGGAGGTGCGAGGATCATGTTGAGTCCTTTCCGTGGATTTTACGATGCGCGGAGTGAGGTGGATCGCCTCTTCGACGAGATGTTCGGGGGTCTGAACCGCCGGACGGGGCGTCAGGAAGGCCAGCGGCTCTCGGAGTGGGCGCCGGCGGTGGACGTGCTCACCAGGGATAGCGATCTGGTGATCCGTGCCGAGCTTCCGGGGGTCAAGCAGGAGGACGTGGACATCACCCTCCAGAACGGGCTCTTGACCATCTCCGGCGAGCACAAGGTCGACCAGGAAGAGGAGCGTGGTGGCTACCACGTCAGGGAGCGCCGTTACGGCTCCTTCCGTCGCAGCATGCCGCTACCCGAGGGGATCGACGACAGCAAGGTCCACGCCACCTTCGAGGACGGTGTTCTCGAGGTCATCGTCGAGGGAGCCGCCGTAGAGCAGGCCCCGAAGCGCATCGAGATAGAGGGCGCGAGCAACGGCTCGAGTGGCTAAGACCTCGGCGAGAGAAGGCGAGGGGTTGTCGGGGCCGCCCACAGCGGCTCCGCTGCCTTCCGCCTGGAAGTAGGAGGTGCGGACGTGCGCGCGAACGCGGAGGATTGCCGACTCGGGCTCCCTTCTCGCTGCGATCTCTGACGGTATCCAGGGCATCACGCCAGATCCGTCTCCCGAGACCCTCCTCGGGGAGTGTGGCGCGGAACCGTTGGCACAGGTGACCTAGAGTCCGTCCAGGGTATATTCTGAAGTGGCGGGTCGTCAGGGAGCAGCTACCAAGAAGAGAGATTCGGAGAAGGAGCTAACATGGCGACGAGGATGTGTGATGTATGCGGCGTGAGGCCGGCGAGGGTGACCATTAGGCGCATAGTCCCTGGTGGGCGGGCGAGGATCGAGCACCTGTGCGAGATCCACGCCGCCGAAGCCAGGGGAGAGCGCTCGTCCTTCGGGGGATCCCCCCTGGGCGGCGGGGGCCTCTTCGACGACTTCTTTAGCAGGTTTCTCGATACCCCCGAAGGTGGTAGCCCCACCCGTAGTACGACGTCTTCTCGTGGGGCGGAGCAGGTGGACATAACCCAGTTCTTCTCCGACTCCACGAGCGCGCTTTTGCAGCGGGCCGCCCAGCGGGCGAGCGAGTGGGAGAGCCCCAACCTCGACGCCGAGCACCTGCTCCACGCCGCCCTGGAAGATGGGGTGGTCAGGAGGGTGGTGGAAGACGTCGATGCCGACCCGGACCAGATACGGGCCCAGCTGGAGGAGGAAGCCGAAGGGGGTGGACGTGCTGAGGTCTCTCCTGCGCTCTCGCCCGAGGCCAAGCGCGCGCTGCTGGCGGCCTACGAAGAGTCTCGCGCGCTCGGGGCCTCATACATCGGTCCAGAGCACGTCCTGCTCGCGTTGGCCAGGGACGAAGAATCCGAGGCGGGAAAGCTCCTCGGCCGTTTCGGCCTCTCGCACACCAAGCTGCGCGGGGCGGTCGTGCGCGGCGTCGACAAAGGCGGCGAGGCGCGCGAGCCGGCGAGCCCCACGCCGACCCTCGACGAGTACAGCAGGGACCTCACCCAGATGGCGAGGGAGGGCAAGCTGGACCCCGTCATCGGGCGGGCCGAGGAGATAGAGACCACCATAGAGGTTCTCAGCAGGCGCACCAAGAACAACCCCGTGCTGATCGGAGACCCTGGCGTCGGCAAGACCGCCATCGTCGAGGGCATCGCCCAGAGAGTGGTCAACGACGAGGTGCCCGAGACCCTCTCCGACCGGCGGGTGCTTGCGTTGGACCTCTCGGGCATGGTTGCCGGTACCAAGTACCGCGGAGAATTCGAGGAGCGCCTCAAGAAGGTCATAGACGAGATTACAGAGCACCCAGAAGAGCAGATCGTCTTTATCGACGAGCTGCACACGGTCGTCGGCGCCGGCGCCGCCGAGGGTTCGATGGACGCCTCCAACATGCTCAAGCCCGCGCTCGCCCGCGGGGAGCTGCGTGTCGTCGGGGCGACCACCGTCGACGAGTACCGCAAGAACGTAGAGAAAGACGCCGCCCTCGAACGGCGCTTCCAGCCCGTGCTGGTGAGCGAGCCGACGGTAGAGGACACCATGGAGATCCTAAGAGGGCTCAAGGACCGTTACGAGGCCCACCACCGGGTCAAGATCTCCGAAGAGGCCATAGTCGCCGCCTCGGAACTCTCCGACCGCTACATCACCGACCGCTTCCTTCCGGACAAGGCCATAGACCTCGTGGACCAGTCGGCGGCGAGGGTGAGATTGCGCTCCAAGACCAAGCCGCAGGACACCAGGGCCCTCGAGGAAGAGATCAAGAAGCTGCGCCGGGAGAAGGACCAGGCGGTCTCCGCCGAGGACTTCGAGAAGGCCCAGGAGCTCAAGGGCCGGCTTCAGGAACGGCAGGACAGGCTGGGTGCGTTCAAGGCCGGCCGTAGGCAGACGGTCGCCGCAGTGACCGCCGACGACATAGCCGAGGTCGTCAGCCGCCAGACCGGCATCCCGGTCAGCCAGCTCACCCAGGAAGAGCGCGAGCGGCTCATGCACCTCGAAGAGCAGCTCCACGAGCGCGTTATCGGGCAGGAAGAGGCCGTAGAGGCGGTCTCCGAGGCGGTAAGGCGCGCCCGCGCAGGGCTCTCGGATCCGAATCGCCCGATCGGCAGCTTCCTGTTCCTCGGTCCGACCGGGGTCGGTAAGACCGAGCTCGCCCGCACCCTGGCCGAGGCCCTCTTCGGCGAGGAGGCGGCGATGGTCCGCATAGACATGAGCGAGTTCCAGGAGCGCCACACCGTGAGCCGCCTTGTCGGGGCGCCACCCGGCTACGTCGGCTACGAGGAGGCCGGCCAGCTCACGGAGAGCGTCAGGCGCCGTCCCTACAGCGTCCTGCTCCTGGACGAGATCGAGAAGGCCCACCCCGACGTCTTCAACGTACTGCTCCAGATCCTCGATGATGGCCGCCTCACCGACGCCCAGGGCCGGACGGTGGACTTCAAGCAGACCGTCATCATCATGACCTCCAACCTCGGGAGCGACAGGATACAGGCCCACGCCCGGCGCAACGAGTCTTTTGAGGAGCTCAAGGCGGACATGGACCAGATCCTCAAGCACACCCTCAGGCCAGAGTTCATAAACCGAATAGACGAAGTCATCGTCTTCCGGACTCTAGACAAGGAGCAGATCTCCGAGGTTGCACGGTTGCTACTGGAGCGAACACAGCGGCGCCTGCACGCCCAGAACATCGAGGTGGAGTTCACGGAGGCAGCCGTCGAGTTCGTGGCCGAGGAGGGCTTCAACCCGGAGTTCGGGGCCAGGCCGCTCAGGCGTACCATCCAGCGAAGGGTGGACAACGAACTCTCCCGTATCGTCCTGGAAGGTTCTCTCAACCCAGGCGACAAAGTGATCGTCGACCTGGATGACGGCAAGCTCACCTTCAGCGTTCTCGAGGAGGCGGCGCCGACGGGGACAAGGTTGGAGAACGACACGGACGCGTAGAGGCGAAGGGTCGATGAAATACCGGCCCTGCCGCCGAGCAGTTTCGGCGGCGGTTGCCGCAAACAGAAGGAGCTCGAGTTCAAGGCGTAGCCCGGATCTACCCTCGCAGGCGCGCTAGAATAACCGCTCCATTGAACACCCTGCGGGAGGTACGCGCTTGAGCTTCATGTCCGGTTCGCGCCCGGGACGGTGGGTAGTCTGGGTCTTCTATCGCACGTTCAATAAACCGCTGCCGATACCACACGCGGCCGAGTGGATGATGATCCCCGAGCACTCGGTGGATCAGGTCCTCGAGACCGGAGCCCTCCGTAGCCTCTACCCGCAGGACGTCCTCGAAGCCGCGCGCCGCATGGACCGCCAGCGCCGCGAGCACGACGAGCGCTACGCCAGAGACCCGTAGGGTATAAGCATTTCAGCCGGTCAGCACTTCAGCTTCTCAGTTTTGTCGAATAGAAGGGCCGAGGTCCAAGAGCCTCGGCCCTTCTATTCTAGATCAGTTTGCAAAGAGGGTGAACCCTCTTTGCAAGCATTTCAGCATTTCAGCACTTCAGC
>Ga0126311_10001585_pt1 | contig 11082 bp, 15 predicted proteins | sample Plot61_FD_92539 | JGI IMG/M metagenome (GOLD analysis project Ga0126311, IMG submission 92539) | Serpentine soil microbial communities from UC McLaughlin Reserve, CA, USA - Plot61 | ecosystem: Environmental > Terrestrial > Soil > Grasslands | place: USA: UC McLaughlin Reserve, Lake County...
GAGTTTGAGGGTTTTGGCAAGTCCGCCTCAAGAGCCTCAAGACGTTCGGACAACACCCCGTAGCCGCCCGGTGGCACCTCCTCTAAGGCATCTCGCAATCCCTCGGGTAGATCCTCTCCAGGGCGTAGCCTCAAGACCTTGCGCAACTCCGCTTCCATGTCCGGTCTACAGACCTGAACATCCCGTTGGTTCGCCTGTACTCTATTATGGTCTCGGTGGTAGCTGGTTCGACCTCGGGAAGCTCGTCTAGCTCATCTGCGCCTGCTGTGTTGATGTCGATCTGCAGCGAGCCCTTTGCCTCGTCCTCCACCTCTTCTAGCGCGGCGCTGTAGACGACCTGCGGCTCCCCCTCCGAGACGCGGGCGGAGTAGAGTGCCCCTCCGCTCAGCACGACCACGACCATCACAGACACCGCAACCTGCGGCCGGTAGCGCGCGAGAGACCTCTCCGAATGGCCCCCACGACGGGTGGTCGCCGTCTCGAACGTTTCCCTGTTCATCGAGTAGGTTATCGGACGGCGAGGCGAAGGCTTTAAAGCGAAATGTGGAGCCGACGGGGATCGAACCCGTGACCTCCGCGCTGCCAGCGCGGCGCTCTCCCGGCTGAGCTACGGCCCCGGTAAACCGCCCAGAGTATAGTTTTAGTCCCCCGAGGTGTCAACGCGAGGGACGTCTATTGCCCCCATCTTTCCTGGGGTGCGCTGCGCCAGAGGGACTCCAGGCGGTAGTAATCGCGGGCTTCGTCGGTGAAGATATGGACTACTATGTCGGTGAAGTCGAGGCTGATCCAAGCCGTCCCCTCTTGAACGCGCTTGGAGCGGGGGCGATGGCCGCTCTTGACCATCCTCTCTATGACTTCCTCGGCCACGCGCCGGGTCTGGCGCTCGGTCTCGGCACTGGCTATCACGAAGTAGTCCGTGTAGGAGACGAGCTCTCTGAGGTCGACCACGGTAACGTCCCTTGCGAACATCTCGGTCGCGGCCCTGGCAGCCGTGGCTGCCATCTCGTAGCTCAGCGCCTCGCCCTCCGTCTGCAAGCTGCTCTGCCTGATGGCGGACTCGTCGCGGCTCACAGCGTCTCCTCCTTCAAACGCCCCTCCCTTGCTCTTTGCCTTGTATCGCCCTCATACAACCTCCTGTCCTTCATGATCTCGTATACCCCCTCCGGCACCAGATAACGAACGCTCTTGCCCTGCAGCATCCTGCGCCTGATGCCGGTCGCCGAGATGTCCACCCGCGTGCACTCGACGGGGAAGATCCTGTCGAAGTTCCTCAATCCAGCCTCGAGGTGTCCGAGCTCGCCCAGATCGTAGCCAGGGCGCGTCGCGGCTACCATGACCACCTCTTCCAGCAGCGGGTCAGGGTCCTTCCATGCGAGCAGGTTCGAGACCTCGTCTGCGCCGCTGATAAAGTACCAGTCGTCGCCGGGCGAGCGCTCCTTCAAGATTCGCACGGTCTCCACGCTGTGCATCGGGCGTCCTGCGTCTACCTCTACCCTGTCCACGAAGAAGCTCTCGTTGCCGGCCACGGCGGCCTCGACCATGGCGAAGCGGTCCTCCGCCGAAGCGCGCACGCTGGAGGCCTCTTTGTGAGGAGGGATCCCCCCTGGCACGAACACGACGCGGGAGAGGTCGAGTTCCCCCATGACCTGCTCTGCGATGATCATGTGCCCCTGGTGTATGGGATCGAAGGTCCCCCCGAAGATGCCAACCCTCAAAACGCGTACCTCACCTGAAGTCGAACACCGTCTCGCCGATCCTCACCTCGTCGCCAGGCCCCGCTCCGGCGCGGCGCAAGGCACCAAGGACTCCCCTCCTGTCGAGCTCCCGCTGGAAACGCTCCACGCCCTCGGGGTTCTCCCAATCGGTCCTTAGCGCGAGCCGCTCGACTACCTCGCCCGAGACGACGTAGGCGCCGTTCGCGCGCTCCACGCGCACGCCCTTCCACGTCGGGCGGAACACGCGGTGCTCCCGCTGCCCCTCCCATTGGTCTCCTGCGTCCTCCCCCATCTCGCGCAGCTTCTCCTCGATGAGGTCGCGGAGCTCCACTACGCCCTCGCCCGTGGCGGCGGAGACGTGCACTGCTCCTGGGAACGTCTCGCGCAGATACTCGCGAAGCTCCTCGTCCAGCAGGTCTATCTTGTTGAGGACGGTGATCGCGGGCTTGCGCGAGAGACCAGCAGCGTGCAGCTCTGCTACGAGTACGCCCTCTGCCCCTTCAGGATCCTCGCTCGCATCGAGGACGTGCGCGAGGAGCCGCGCCCGCGCGACGTGCCGCAGGAAACGGTTGCCAAGTCCCCTGCCCTCGCTCGCCCCCGAGACGAGCCCCGGGATGTCGGCGACTACGAACGGTGCTCTGTATCCCTTCTCGTCAACTACCCCGAGCTGAGGTACGAGCGTGGTGAAAGGATAGTCGCCGACCCTGGGACGGGCTGCGCTCAAAACCCTAAGCAGCGAGGACTTGCCCGCGTTCGGCAGGCCTACAAGCCCTGCGTCCGAGAGCACCTTGAGCTCCAGGCGTATCTCCCTCTCCTCACCGGGTAGTCCCTTCTCGCGGAAGGCGGGCGCCTGGCGGGTCGAGGTAGCGAAGGATCCGTTCCCACGCCCACCCTCACCGCCGCTGGCCGCCACGAAGCTCTCGCCCTGCGCGTCGAGGTCGGCGAGAAGGCCGTTATGGTCGTAGATCTGGGTGCCGATGGGCACCTCGAGCAGGACGTCTTCTCCACGCTCGCCCGTGCGGTTGTTGCCCGAGCCGTGTCCGCCGCGCCCGGCTCTTATCACGTTGCGGTAGGCGTAGGGCTCGAGGGTAGAGAGGTCGTCGGTAGCGCGCAGGATCACAGACCCGCCGTCGCCGCCGCGCCCCCCGTCCGGGCCGCCGCGTGGCCTGTACTTCTCGCGGTTGAAAGAGACGCTACCGTCGCCGCCTTTGCCCGCGCGGACTACCAGGCGAACTTCATCAACGAACTGCAATGGGGCTAGAGACCCCCCGAACGGGCAGCTATCAGGCCGTGGCCTCCTCGAGCACGCTCACCACGCTTCGGCCCCTATTGCGGTCGAAGCTCACCCTGCCGCCAACCTTGGCGAAGAGGGTGTCGTCCGAGCCTTTGCCGACGTTCGCACCCGGGTGTACCTTCGTACCGCGCTGGCGCACTATGATGCTGCCGGCGCTCACCAGCTGGCCGCCGTAGGTCTTTACCCCGAGCCTCCTGCCTGCAGAGTCGCGACCATTGCGCGACGATCCTCCGCCCTTCTTATGAGCCATCAGATACCTCCAGAATCCTGATCCGGGTCAACTCCTGACGATGCCCCGTCTTCTTTCTGTAGCCCTTCTTGGGCTTGTACTTGTAGACGTGTAGCTTCTCGCCGCGCAGGTGCTCGAGGATCTCGACCCTCACGGTCCTCTCGCCCCCCAGGTCTACGCTCTCCTCGTCTGCGACGAGGCCTACTGGTAGCTCGACCGAGTCTCCGACCTCGCCCTTCAGGCGATCGACGACCAGCTCCTGGCCCTCTCTCACCCTGTACTGCTTTCCACCGCTCTTTACGACCGCGAACATACAACCAGCTCCTAAAGCGTCACAAACCCTGGCAAGCGTACAAAAAGCACTCTCTGTCGAAGCGATAGTATAACCGGCATCGGTGGTGTCGACCAGGAAGGGCTATACCTTGGGATGTTTCGAGACCTCGGCCTTCGAGTGCATGGCGACGCTCTGCAGGAGGCCCAGAGAGAGAACGCTTACCACCAGGCTGCTCCGCCCGTAGCTTATAAAAGGCAGCGGTATCCCTGTGACGGGCATGATCCCCATCGTCATCCCAACGTTCACGAACACGTGAAAGAGAAAGATGGTGGCCACGCCCACGGCGATGAGCACCCCGAAGCGGTCGCGGGAGATCGTCGCGACGTGGAGGATCCGCCAGACCAGGAAGAAGAACAGCAAAATCAACACGATGCCCCCAACGAAACCCACCCGCTCGGCGAGGTTCGAGAAGATGAAGTCAGTGTGGTCCTCTGGAAGGAAGCCGAGGTTCGCAAGCGTCGTAGCGTCGAGCCCCTTGCCCGTGATACCCCCTGAACCTATCGCCATCTTCGACTGCGCCACCTGATAGCCAACTTCGCTCGTCTCGTCCGGACGCATGAAGGCCGTCAGGCGGGCCACCTGGTACTCCTCGAGGATCTTGAGCTTGACCGCGAGGACGGCGGCGGCGACGCCAGCGGCGAGGAGACCCCCTAGCTGGATGAGCCTCGCCCCCGCTATGTAGGACATCGCGAAGAAGATCGCCCCGAAGACCAGCGCCGTGCCGAGGTCAGGCTGCAAGAAGACGAGGAGCGCGGGGACGGCGAGGATGCAGAGGGCCTTGAGGAAGACCGCGTGCTCGCCGACGGACTTCTCGGCGAAGTACCCCGCCAGCACGACAACCATGCCAAGCTTTGCGAACTCAGAAGGCTGTAATTGCACGGGCCCTACGTACACCCAGCGCTGGGCGCCACCGACGGTGACCCCCATCACCATAACGGCGAAGAGCAGGAGGAGGATCAGGCCGTAGATGACCCTGAGGTGCCGCTGCCAGAACCTGTAATCTATGAGCGCGAGCGGGATCGCCCCCGCCAGCCCTACGAAGAAACCGAAGGCTTGGTTCGCCGCGTAACTCTGTCTGGCATCGGTACCTGCAACGTAGACGGCGAGGATGCCGAAGGCGGAGAGCGCTAGAGAGACGAGGAGGAGTACCGGGTCGATGGACCGCCATTTGCTCCCGGCCTCAGCCTTCGCAGCCTTTACGTCTTTGCGGGTCAGGGTCATCTCTCCTCCCAGGAGGACGCGCGCGCTCTGTCGTAGCCTATCTTCAACAGCCACCCACCCACAAGGTAGGCAAGGACGGCGTTGAGCAGCGCGTCGGGGAGCAAGCCAAGGACGGCGTAGTCGCCGAACGCCGGTCCGGCGAGCCCGGCGAGGTTGAGGGCAGCCAGATAGGTCAGGTCGTACGCAGCCACCGAGATCGCGACCACCTGCGCCAGCAGCAACCTCTCCGCCCCCTTGGGACGAACGCTACCGGCGCGCGCCGAGAGAATCCCGGCGATCAACCCGCTCAGGGAGCCTACCCCGAAGAGCCCGCCGCCCAGAGCGTCGAGGAGCACACCCCCGAAGAAACCGAGCAGCACGGCCTGGAGGTCTCGCAGCGGCGCTACCGCGAAGACGATGCCCAGCAGGGTGAGCTTCGGCGAGACCCAGCCGAAGGTCAGATAGGGCCCGAGGACCGCCTCGGAGAGGGCGGCCAGGGCCACGAGGAGGGCAGCGCGGACTACGGAGGTCTGCTCCATCCGGCTACCCAGGGAACCCCAGCCCTGGGCCCCAGTCGGTGATCACGCGCACCTCTTCGATGTCGTCCGGGTTCATAGCCGGCTCGACTACTATCTTCTTGTACTGGTCTATGTCCTGCGAGCTCACCGACTCGACGGTCCCGACGAACAGCCCCGGAGGGAAAAGGAGTTGCCTCGTACCTGCCCTGCCGCTGGTGACCACGTAGTCGCCCTTCTCCGCCCTCGAGCTCAGGTCGACGTACTCTATGCCGAAGTAGCCTTCCAGGTTGGTCCCGAGGAGCCCTTCACCGTAGGAGGTGTTCTCTGCCGTGACGGCGGGGCTGAGCTTGCCAGAAGCCGGGTCGAACTCGGCGGGAGGGATGATCCTGACCCCAGCCTTGAACTCCCTGTCGGTAACGAGCATTACCTCGGCCTTGCTGCGGCCTACGTGCTCGGTGGTGCGCCCGATGAGCGTGTTCTCGCCTACGACCACGGGCATCTGGGGCTTGATGCCGTCCTCGGTGCCTACGTCTATCTGTATTCTGTGGGTGAACTGGTCGCCGACGGGCGCGATCACCCGCGCCAGGGGACCGTACTCGTAGAAGGGCCTCTCCCCCTTCAAGAGCTCGCGCAGCCGCGCGTTCTCCCGCTCCAGGCGGGAGGCCTGGCCTGCGAGCCCCTGCGTCTCCTGCACCTTGAGCCTCAGGGCCTCCTCCTCGCTGTTGTCGAAGGCACTCTCTACCCTGTCGCCTGCCTCCTGGAAGGGTTCGACGGCTGCGGCGACCGCGCTGCGAACCGGCCCTAGCACCTCGGAGGCACCGAGCTGGACGGTGTGGAGCGGTCCCGCCTCGCCCTCCTTCACGTAGATCGTGAAGAGCACGAGGCTCGTCACGCAGAGGATAAAGAGGGCCGCAAGACCGCCGGCTGTGCTGGATTTCCTCCGACCCACGACGAGCTAGTCTATGGAGAGGGCGCCGCGGTAGGAGTCTATCTCTTCGAGGGAGCGCCCGCTTCCTAGCGCAACGCACATCAGCGGGTCGTCGGCGACGTGCACGGGGATTCCGGTCTCGCGCCTCAGCCTCTCGTCGAAGTGCCTGAGGAGCGCCCCGCCACCCACGAGGACCATCCCCCTGTCCATGATGTCCGATGCCAGCTCGGGGGGCGTGCGGTCGAGGGTGTCCCTGACGGCAGCGATGATCGCCTCGACGGGGATGCTTATGGCCTCCCTCACCTCCTCGCTGGTTATGACTATGGTCTTTGGAAGCCCAGTCACCAGGTCACGGCCCCTTATCTCCGCCGACTCCTCCTCCTCGAGCCTGAAGGCGCTACCTAACTCTATCTTGAGCTGCTCGGCGGTCTGGGTTCCTACGGCCAGCTTGTACTCCTTCTGGATGTAGTTGGCTATGGCGTCGTCTATGTCGTCGCCCGCTATGCGGATAGATGACTTGGTTACGATACCCCCGAGGGAGATAACGGCGACCTCGCTCGTGCCGCCGCCGATGTCTATGATCATGGACCCCTGGGCCTCGTTTACCGGAAGCCCCGCCCCTATCGCGGCCGCGAGCGGCTCCTCGATTGTGTAGGCCTGGCGCGCGCCAGCCGACTCGGTAGCCTCCTTGACCGCGCGAAGCTCGACACCCGTCACCCCAGAGGGGACACACACCACCACCCGTGGTCCGATCAGGGATCTGAAGAGCCGCCGCTGGGGCTGTACCTTGCGGATAAAGTAGGAGAGCATCTTCTCCGTCACCTCGAAGTCCGCGATGACGCCGTCCTTGAGGGGTCTCATGGCGACGATGTTGCCAGGGGTGCGCCCTAGCATCCTCTTGGCCGCAGACCCCACGGCCACTACCTTGTCCGTCTTGTTGTCTATGGCGACGACAGAGGGCTCGGAGAGCACGATCCCATGCCCCTTGACGAACACCAGCGTGTTCGCCGTCCCCAGGTCTATCGCAACGTCCCGTCCGAAAAGTCCTCCAAACATAAGCGCCCCGTCCGTACTCGATTACCGGCCCCAACCGCTTTGCAGTCGGCTAGAGTATGCCATGCTCCTTCATACTAAAGTACCCATCGCCCAAGATCACGTGGTCGAGCACCTCTATGCCTATTATCTGCGCTGCCCCTGCGAGCCTCCGCGTTACCTCGCGGTCCTCGTTGCTCGGCTCGACCCTCCCGCTCGGGTGGTTGTGCGCGAGAACGACGCTGGCCGCGCTCGCCCTTATGGCCGGCTTGAAGACCTCCCTTGGATGTACCAGGGAAGCCGAGAGCGTGCCGACCGAGATCGTCGGGAACTCTATTACTTCGTTCTTGGTGTTTAGGAGCACGGCGACGAAGTTCTCCCGGTCAAGATTGGCGATTCGCCCCCTCAAGAGCCCATCCACGTCCGCCGGGGATGATATCACGGGGCGTCCAGGGTTGCGAACCCTCCCAAGCCGCTTTCCGAACTCCACGGCGGCCAGGATGATGCACGCCTTCGCCTCGCCGATGCCGTGCGTCTTCAAGAGGTCGTGGACGCTGATGCAAGTTCGCTTTCACAAAGACCCTCGCCGTCCTCAAGGGGCCCTCGGAGGCTATCACTCAAGACTCCACGAACCTCAATACTTTCATCCCTCGACAGCTCAACCTTGAGCCTCAACATCATGTAAACCTGCTGGCGCTCCTCCGGGACGAGCGCGTCTAGCGCCTCGGGCATCATCGCCGCGTAGGACTCTAGTAGCGTATCGCGGTCCCGCTCGAGCTCCTCGAGCGCAGCCTGGCGACCACGTATAATCTTCAGCTCCTTCTCCGCCGTGGCGCGGGTGTCCTCGAGCTCGGCCAGGGCTTCCCCTAGATCATCGTCGGTCATGTATCCCTTGCCGGCAAGGCGGATGTAATTGCGCCGCTCCTCCTCGACCTTAGAGAGCTTCTCAAGCCAGGCTTTGGTCTCCCGCTCCGGGTCTCCGCGCATCCCGGCGCGCTCTTGCTCTATCAGCTTCTCCAAACCGGCCCTTAGCCGCGCCGGGTCCTTGAGAAGGCCGGAGACGAGCTCCCATACAGATTCCTCCAACTCCTGTGCCCTGTGGTGCTCGCCGTGGGTGCAAGCGTGCTGCGAGCCGTGGCGGTTCCTCTTGGCGCAGCGGTAGTAGTGGTGAGCGTAGCCCCTCTTCCTGTCGGTAGTAGTGTGTACGACCATTCTGCACCCGCACTCGCCGCAGAAAAGGATGCCGCCCGAGAGCTCCCAGACCCGGTGCGCATTGGCAGAGGGCTTAGCCTTGTCCTTGATGGCTTCGCGCGCATGGTCCACCCATTCCCTAGGTATGCCAGCGTCCGGCACCGGGACAGCTATCCACTCCGAGCGGGGCTTCTCACTCACCCGGCTCTGGCGGCGGTAGCGCCTTTCACCATCAGGCCCGCTCTCCGCAACGTTGCGGGTCTCATGGCGGCGCCGGTTGAACCACCACACCCCGTAGGTCTTAGAAGGGTCAAGGCTTGCAGCGACCTCCGGCAAGACCAGGGCCGAGACCTCCTCGTATGAATGGGGTCTATATACGTCTTCATTAATGCAGTCGCGGATGTACTTGAGGCTCCAGTACCTACCTCCCAAGGGCGGCGCTACGCGTTCCCTATCGAATGCCGCTTTGACGGCGTACATGGTCTTCCCCTCCGCACCGACCTCCCGGAAGATACGCCGGATGACCTCCATTTGCTCTTCATTCACTACGTAGTTGTCGCGGCGGTCGTTATACCCGAAGCCGAAGTTAGGCCGGGGTCCCGCCAACACTTTTCCTTGGCGGGCCTTCTGGAGCTTACCTCTCCTGGACCGCTCGGCGGTCTTTGCCCGCTCGAACTTTCCGAGCTGGTCGAGAATGCCGTCGGTAAGCTCGCCTTCTGGAGAATCATCTCCCCGGTCATTGAGGGCACGGATCTTGGTGCCGTACTCCTCGAACTCCCTCTTTAGCAGATAGTGATAAGCGGGCTCCCTGGCGAAGCGGTCCCTGTCCTGTGCGAGCACCACAGAGACGCCGCCGGCAGCAACGAGGTCCCTCACATGGTCCATCCCCGGCCGCTCTAAGGAGGCTCCGCTCTGTCCGGGGTCCTGTACCTCCTCGAGGACCTGGAACCCTTCTCGGGCGGCATAGTCCCTTAGAGCTTCTAGCTGTTGCGCCAGCGAGTATCCGCTCTTTGCTTGCTCGTCGGTGGAGACGCGGGTGTAGAGGATGGCCCTCTTGGGGCCGTGGCCATTAGTTGAGGGCATGGTTAGTCCTTTACGAGTTCGGAGGCGCGTACGCCGAGGACGTCAGCTATCTTCTTGAGTGTGGCGGGGCTGGCACCGGCGCCGCGCTCGATGTGCCATACGGTTGTGTTCGAAACGCCCGCCAGCTCCGACAAGCGCCGCTGACTCAAGCCCCGGTCTATCCGCAGCTCCCTGAGCTTCTCCACGTTTACTGATTCTCCTCTCTGCATAGCTCACATTCTACGCTGATATTATACAGCATAACTTGACATAAAACAACATAAGTGATACAGTAGCGGTAGACAAAGAATGGCCCCGCGGGTGGTGCAACACCCCGGGACCCGGCCCACAGAGTGGAGATTCTATGGACACCAACATTCTACGCAAGGACCGCCCCGAAGTTCCCACTGAGCGCGCAGACACACCCCACTTCTGTTATGACGGGTGGGTGTTCCTGGGCTATGAGGGCGAGGACGAGAACGGCGAGTTGATCGAAGTAGGAACAGAGCGCGTGCCTTGCCGTAGGTGTAACCGCGAGAGCCTTTTGCCCTGGACCAACACCTATAGGCGCACCGAACTCAGACTGCCAAATTACTGAGCGGACGTGCGGTAGCGCACATCCGCTCGGTTAACAAGATTAGCCCTCGGGTAGAAGGGGGCTAACTAAACCCCAACTAGGAGGTACATCATGGATGGTGGCAAGGGAATCTACATCGGAGGGACCCTCATCTCTATCTTGATCTCGCTAGCGCTATACGCCACGGGTAGGCGTGAGTCGGCGATTTTCGTTGGGCTGTGGGCACCGACGATCCTCAACTTGGGCCAGAGTCTCCTAGAGGAAGACTAGACACGCCACGGTTGTCTGGAGCTTCTTAGCCTAACGAGCCGGGGCTACCCCTTTATCCACCAACTGAAGGGTGTGCCTGTCAGGAAGGTATGGGCCGGGGTCCTGTGAGTAGGGGCCTCGGCTCTTTTCCTTGCCGCTTCCTAGTTCATTTGGGCTAGAGAAAAATCACTCATTTGGGGGATACGCTGGCCAACCCAGAGGAGTATGCTGCACTCGTTACTAAAACACGAGGCGGACCGAGGCGTTTGTGTTCCTCTCTCCACCCCGAGGAAAGGCGGAAAGAGAGATGACCAAGACCAACTACATCAGCGCCTCGGTGGCACTGTTAGCGGCGCTGCTAGCCGTGAGCTTTCTGGTACTGATACTGCCGAAAGTAGCCTCCTCTCAGGTGGTGGTCACAGAGAAAGAGATCGACTCTAGCGGGAAGCTCGGCAGCATCTGGGTTAACAACCAGCTTGGGTGCCAGGTTGACCACAGCGGCAACGGGGCTGGCGGCGAGTTCTACAATGGTGCGCTGACCACTATAGTAGACTCCGATGACTACGTTACCTGTGGCACATGGATAGGCGTACTCGGCGGTGCGACCTTCGGTGTTGAATACGGGGAACTGACACCGGTGAGCCAGTCCTTGACGGGGAAGGGCACCAAGAGAAAGCCCTTCAAGATAACTACCGTGGGCGATGTAGGTGACAACACGGGGCTGCGTGTAACCCAGGTAGACTCCTACAGGAC
>Ga0126311_10001586_pt1 | contig 11078 bp, 4 predicted proteins | sample Plot61_FD_92539 | JGI IMG/M metagenome (GOLD analysis project Ga0126311, IMG submission 92539) | Serpentine soil microbial communities from UC McLaughlin Reserve, CA, USA - Plot61 | ecosystem: Environmental > Terrestrial > Soil > Grasslands | place: USA: UC McLaughlin Reserve, Lake County...
CGCCGGCAACTCCAACAGCGCCGGCGCCCCTGCCAACTGCTCGCGCCAGTACTGCAGTTGCTGCTCCAGCACTTCCCCGGTCAAATGCTCTCGCTGCCACTGCGCGTAGTCCGCATACTGCACGGTCAACGGCGCCAGCGGTGACTCCTTTCCTTGTAAGAACGCTTCGTAGAGTGCACACAGCTCGCGCACCAGCACGCCCATGGACCAGCCGTCGGAGACGATGTGGTGCATGGTCAGCAGCAGCACGTGCTCGCGTTCGTTGAGTCGCAGCAGTCGCACTCGCAGCAACGGCCCTGCTTCCAGGTCGAACGGGCGAGCTGCTTCTTCCCGCGCCAGCCGGCGCAGTTCCGCCTCCTGCTCTTCCGCAGTCTGTGCTACCACCGCCGCGCTCACAATCGGGATGGTTAAGCTGGTCCTGATCCACTGCACCGGTTGACCGTCGACTACAGAGAACACTGTGCGCAGCGTCTCGTGACGCGCGATGATCTCGTTGAGACTCCGCTCCAGCGCCGTAAAGTTGAGGGTTCCACGCAGCCGCAGCGCACCAGGAATGTTGTAGGCCGTCACTCCCGGCTGTAACTGGTCGAGAAACCACAATCGCTGCTGCGCAAAGGAAAGCGGCAGTGCATAGACCTCTTCCGTTAAGAAATCGGGATCGCCTTCAATCAGCTCTGTTTGGTAAAGACCGTTGTCACTCATTTTCAGTTCTCACAATCGTCTTAGGCCATCACGTTCGGGCGAGAGAGCCTGATGCGATGGGCTTCCCGGTGAAGTTTTGGAATCGGTTGGTCGAGTAATTTGATGCCGTCACTCTTCAGTGTCTCGATCGCATTAGCGAGATTGGCGACGGTGTGAGACTCGAACATATGTCGCAGCGGCACTTCCACTCCGAACACCTCTCGCACGCGCGACATCACTTGCGTCGCCAGCAGCGAGTGTCCACCCAGCTCGAAGAAGTCGTCCTCGACTCCTACGTGCTCCACACCCAACACTTCCGCCCAGATCCCGCACAGCATCTCCTCGACCGGCGTCCGCGGAGCACTCGTCGTCTCGACCACTGCGTCCGTATCGATCGGCGCTGCCGCAAGTCGCGCCCGATCAATCTTCCCGTTAGGTAGCAGCGGCATCTCCTCTATTAATGTCACGGCTTGCGGCACCATGTACTCCGGCAGCTTCGCACGCAGCACCTGCCGCAGCTCGCGCCCGCTTACACCGGCGTCCGCCTTCACAAAAGCCACGAGGCGCTTGCCTCCGCGTTCGTCTTTCTTGATCAAAGCAACCGCCTGGCGCACGCCCGTAAGATCACACAAGCTTGTCTCGACTTCACCCAACTCGATGCGATAGCCACGTAACTTGATCTGCTGATCGCTGCGACCGAGAAACTCGATTTCACCATTCGAGAGCAACCGCGCCAGGTCGCCCGTTCGATAGAGCCGCCCGCCTTCGCACCCGCCGAACGGGTCTGGCACAAAGCGCTCGGCCGTAAGGTCTGGCCGCGCAAGATAGCCACGCGCGAGTCCGTCGCCTCCGAGATAAAGCTCGCCAATAACGCCGACGGGCACGAGCTGGAATCCGGCGCTGAGGATGTAAGCCTGAGTGTTTGCTACGGGCCGGCCGATGGTCGGAGCCTCGTGGCTGTTCTTACACAGCGTGTAAGTCGAATAAGTCGTGTCCTCAGACGGCCCATACAGGTTGAAGACCTTCTTTACCGACGCTTGGCGATAAATCTCCTGGACCAACTGGCTTTGCAAAGCCTCGCCCGCGAGGTTGACGACTTTCACTGAAGGAGGAATCGCGTTGATACGCAGCAGCTCCGTGATCGCAGAAGGAACAGTATTGATCAGAGTGACTGCCTGGTTGGCCGGCACTAACGGCAGATGCAGAGCATTCTTGACCAGAATCACTTTCCCGCCCTGAGTCAGCGGCACAAAGATTTCGAAAACGGAAAGATCGAAGCAGATCGATGTTGAGCCGAGCACTCCGCCGAGGACTTCGCGATCAAACACACCGGCGGCCCATGAAATAAATGTCACCGCGCTCCGGTGCTCGAGGGCAACGCCTTTCGGCCGGCCGGTCGAGCCGGACGTGTAGATGATGTACGCGAGATTGTGTTCGTGTACGTCCGTCTCGGGATTGAAAGTCTTCCCTTGAGCGACAATGGCTTCATAGTCGCGATCCAGACAGACGGTGCTGACGTCAGACACGGGCAACAATCCCAGCCATCGTTCCTGCGTCAGTAACACCTGAATGTCGCCGTCTTCAAGGATGAAACCGAGTCGTTCGCTCGGATACTGAGGATCGAGTGGTACGTAAGCACCGCCTGCCTTGAGGATCGCGAGCAAGGCCACGATCAAATCAACCGAACGCTCAAGCAGAACACCCACCAACACTTCCGGCCCGACCCCGAGACTCTGGAGGTAGTGGGCCAATTGGTTCGAGCGGCGGTTGAGGTCGGCGTAAGTGACCGTCTCGTTCTCGAAGGCTAAAGCAATTGCCTGCGGAGTCGATTCGACTTGCTCCTCAAACAACTGACTCAGCGTGACGCCGCGACGGCATTCAGCAGCAGTGTCATTCACTTCAGCCAACAGGTGGCGGTCCGCGTCGGTCAAGAGCTGCACTTCCGACACTTTCTGTTGCGGATTGCTGATGAGGCTTTCCAACAGCTTGCAAAAACGGCCGGCGAGCTGCTCTATCGTCGCCGCCTCGAAGAGATCCGTGTCGTATTGCAGCGACGCAGTTAAGCCACCGTTCACTTCAGCCATCATCAAGGTTAGATCGAACTGTGATACGCGGTGGTCCAACGCCATGGATTCCAGCGGGAGAGAGCCGAGCTGCAGTTGCGCGCCTGCTTCTCCGAGGGCAAACGAGGCGAGTCCTTCTTCCTTCAACAGGTGCGATTGCTGCAACAGGAACATCACTTGAAAGATCGGCGAACGTCCTGCTTCACGCGCGGGCTGGAGACGTTCGACGAGCAGAGGAAACGGATAATCCTGATGTGCGAAAGCATCAAGCACGGTCTGTCGCACGCGCGCCAGTAGAGTTTCCCAACTGGGATCATCCGATAGATCGCCGCGCAACACGATTGGGTTTACGAAATAACCTACCGAGTTTTTCAACGCGGCCCAATTCCGGCCCGCTGTGACTGACCCTACCAGGATCTCTGCTTGTCCCGTGTGCCGGTGCAGCAGGAGCTCAAAGGCAGCGAGCAAAGTCATGTAGAGGGTTGTGCCGTGGGTTGGCCCAAGCGCCTTCAGTGCGGCCGTGAGATCTTCACTCAAGCTGAAGGTATGCGAAGCGCCACGATAGTGTTGCAAGGTCGGACGGGGATGGTCCGTCGGCATGGTCAACAACAGCAACTCACCAGCCAGTTGTTCACGCCAGAACTCCCAGAGCGACTCGCCTTCGGCGCTCGCGAGCATCTCGTTTTGCCAGCGCGTGTAATTGCTGTGTTGCAATTCTATGTGAGGCAAACTCGCCGGCGCGCCCGTCTTCTCTGCTTCATAGAGCGTTCCCAGCTCATTGATGAGCACGGCCAACGACCAGAAATCGGCGACGATATGATGTACGCAAAGTAATAAGATGTACTCCTGCGAGGCGCGTGTAAACAGATTCACGCGCAGTAACGGTCCATTTTCCAAATCGAACGACGCGTGAGCCTGCTCGGTAAGCGTGCTCTGCAGCAACTCCTCGCTCCACGACGACGCATCGTGCTGTTGAAAGTGCACTTCCGTGTGTGGATGGATGCGCAGCACGGGTTCGCCGGAATGGGCGGTGAAAGTGGTGCGCAACGAAGGATGTCGTTCGACCAGTGCCTGCCATGCTCGATGAAGGGCGGTGGTGTCAACTTTGGCGCGAATCCGCACGGCCGAAGTGATGTTGTAAGCCGCGCTCTTCGGCGCCAGTTGATGCAGAAACCACAGCGCCCGCTGTCCATAGGAAAGCGGATGCTCGACGATAGCAGTGCCAGACTCTTCTTCTGTTGCCGCAACAGGACGACGATGGGCCAGCGGCGCGAGCAATTGCGCGCGTGCGTGGGCGGCAATGTCGGCAAGGCTCGGACTCTGAAGAAAGTTGACGAAGGAGAGCGAAACCGAAAGGCTGGTCTCGACGGCGTGCATCAGCTCAATAGCCATCAGGGAGTCGATGCCGTAACGCGCGATCGGCTGGTGCAGGTCGATAGTTGACTCAGGCACTCCCAGACGGCCGGCCAATTGCGCCCGCAACCACAATTCGATCGCTGCGCCATCCTCAGGCAGCACGGTGGACGACGTCTGTGCTTCTTCTCCTGTCGGGATGTTGGCCCGCCATTCAGCCAACGCGTCCAGACTGCGCTCCAACAAGCCGATGCGACAGGCATGTCGCTGAATCTTTCCACTCGAAGTCTTCGGGATTTGACCGTGCTTAATTAAAACGACCGCGTGCACCTGCACCTCGTGCTCTTCAGCCACTACCTCACAAATCCGCTCAATCACCGCATCGAGATCCGCCTGGTGATGCTGGCTCACCTCCTGCACGATCGCCAGCCGTTCCTCCCCGGCAACATCGATCGAGAACGCGGCGCCGCAGCCAGGCCGCAGGACTGGATCGCACTTTTCGACCGTCCACTCTATGTCCTGCGGATAATGATTAAGGCCGCGAATAATTATCAGGTCTTTGAGACGACCGGTAACGAAGAGTTCCCCGTCATGAATAAATCCGAGGTCGCCCGTGCGTAAGTAAGGACCCTCATTTGACGGTGAGATGCAGGCGTTAAAGATCTCCCGGGTCTCTTCCGTCCGATTCCAATAACCCTGCGAGACACTCGGACTGGCGACCCATATCTCTCCAATTTCTTCCGGCGCACAGGCGACTAATGTTTGCGGGTTGACGATCGTAACCTTCTGATCGAGTACTGTGGTCCAACTGCCGCAGCCCACCAGCGGACGAGTGTCTTCAGCAACGCTTGAACTCTCGACAACAACATTACTTTCAAGTGCTGCTGCCTGAAACTGTTTGCTCACCGGTCGCTCATGTTTGCGGCTGCCCGTCACCATCAGGGTCGCTTCGGCCAGGCCGTAGCAGGGATACATAGCCTCTGCGCGAAAGGCACACTCGGCGAAAGTTGCAGCGAAGCGATCGAGAGTTTCCTGCCGGATCGGTTCGGCTCCGTTAAAGGCCACGGTCCAACTGCTCAGATCGAGTGTTGCACGCTGTTCGGCGGTGATTTTGCGAAGGCACAGATCGTAAGCGAAGTTTGGTCCACCGCTCGTCGTCGCCTTGTGACGAGTGATGGCTTCGAGCCATCGCAGCGGGCGCTGCAAGAACGCCGTCGGAGACATCGAGACTACCGGGAAACCACCGTAGAGTGGTTGCAGTATTCCCGCCATGAAGCCCATGTCGTGGAAGGTGGGCAGCCACGAGAGATAACGCTCATTGGGACCGTGCTTGCACATGTGATACACGACTTTAGCGTTGTGCAGCAGGTTGCCGTGCGTGAGGATGACTCCCTTGGGCGCGCCGGTCGAACCCGAGGTGTATTGGAGAAACGCGATCGTATCGCTCGTCACAGCAGACTCAATCCATTCGTTCTCAGCGCTGCTTTCCAGGCTGTCAGTAGTCAGCCATCGCAGCGGTTCGAGATACGGATTCTTTGCGAAGAGCGGTACCACTCGGGAAAGGATGGGAGCGGTTGTGATCGCCACAGTAGCTCCGGCATCGGCCACAATCGTTTGCAGTCTGAGCAGCGATCGATTAGGGCGCGGCGGGTAGGCCGGCACAGCCACGGCGCCAGCGTACAAGCAACCGAAAAATGCCGCGACATATTCCAGCTCGGGCGGATAGAGCAGCAACACGCGATCACCCGGCGAGATTATCTGCTGGAGCCAGGCGGCAATGGATCGTGCCTTTTGGTCCAGCTGCGCGTACGTCAGCGCGACACTCTCGAGTTCTCCGTCAGTCAGGAAGGTGTAGCCCACCTGATCGGGTTGCTCGAGCGCGCGACGGCGGAGCAGCTCAACTAATGTACGCGGCGCGTCGATTTCACTGAAAATCTGACTCGCGTTGAGTTTCGTTTGGGTAGACATCGCTTTAAACAAAGCTCGGGCAATGAGCGAACAATCAGGCTTTGAACTGTCTTGGGAATGTGAGGGTTTAACCGAGCGGGACACTCGGGACTTAGACCTGAAATCAGTGCAGGAAGGTGCGTGAAGTCACTATCCCGCTGCTTTTTCGGCCATGCTTTTTCTCAAACTAAGTGGCCGCATGTCCGTCCACACCTCTTTGATATGTTCCAGGCATTCCGCCTTCGTGCCGCTCTTGCCGGCATCGTTCCAACCAAGCGCGTTCTCGCGGTCGGCGGGCCAGATGGAATATTGCTCTTCATGATTAAGGACAACCTTGTAGATCGTGTTGTCGTCTCTCTCGTCCTGACTCATAGCGTGTTTTGACTCCTTTTATGTAGTGATTGAAAAACCGTTTTGAGGTAAAGCCCATCGTTAACGGCGTGGTTCAAAAGTTATTGATTTGCTGACGAAGCTCGAATCGCTGTCAGTAAAGCGCGCCGGAATCATGTAATCAGGTCTCGGCTTCAAAGACATCTCTGGTATTTTCGGAAGCTCGTACGACTGCTCGACGAATCGGAGTTTCAAACCTTGAGCTGCTTTTACTTCCAACGTGAGCTCGAGAGATTCTTCAGGCACAGACCAGTACTTGAGAATCCACGAGGGTTGCTGAGATTGTGCTCCTTTGTTCTCAAACCGGATTCCGTTAACCGTCGATGCCAAAATCGCCCCCGCCGTATCATCCAGCGTGGATATACTCATCGCCGGATGTGCCGAAGAGACTTTCAGCCGAATGGTTCGCACGTCATTATTCGTGCTGTCGTCGAGCACGTTAACGTTCGCGGTTGGGAGAGAGACCGCCGGGGCCGCTCCCTTGAGGTAGACGCTTCCTTTTCGTGCCGGCATGAAATCGTCCAGCGAGCCTTTCTCAGTATCACCAGAGAAGAATTGCCTGGTCCACTCGTCCGGACTGCTCTCGTTGCTCGCCCATACGGCTCGTCCCGTATCGACATTCAATACATACTGGATACTATTGGCTTGTGGATGAAGTTTATCGACACGAGTCATCAATACGGCTGTCAACACGAAGCCGATGGCCACCAGCGCCGCACCAGCAGGCAACAACCAGCGGCGACCACCGTTTATGAGACCGAGTTGAGGAACCAGGGTACCCAATGCAATCGCGAGCAATACGACTCCAACAACTGCGAAGTTAATACCGAGTGCCATAAATGCCTGGTAGATAACCGGAGCAAACAGCAGCACGGTCGGAACAGCGCATAACGTCAGCACGACGAGACGCATCAATGCAGACTGCCGCTCCCGCATAAACATCATGAACGCCAGACCGGCAAGACTGAAGAGAAGCGGCCACGCCAGCAGGTAACTTGCTCCTGGCGCCACCAAACTGCTTGCCATTAGTAAGATCAACATCCAGAGCAGCACACCTGCTGTCAGATTCTCGACACTAGTCTTCCGCGCAAAAAGAAGATACAGCGCCGTGCAGACGGCCACAGTAACGGCGGCGAAACCAGCCAGGTACAAATCCGTGTGATAAAGACTGCTTGAAAGAGACCGTCCCAGAAGATTGTTGAGAAGGCGCGCAATCCACCAGAGAATCACGCCGGCGAGCGCGGAGCCGGCCACGCTCAATAAAAATGCCAGGCTCCCTAAAGCAATGCCTCCCACTCGCAGTTGACCTCTCCTGAAACCCAATATCAGGACCGCTATGCAGCACAGGGCGATCAGAATCGTGAGCGGTAATACCCACCCAGTCGGGTAACGGAAGAGAGTTGCGGAGAAGATATCGAAGTAAACAGCATTGCCTTGTGCTGGACTTACATTCAATGGTTGATTTCCGAAATGGCGTGCCAGGGCAAGCGCATAAGAGCCCTGATGCTGCAAGCTTCGCTCGTCGAGATTAGTGAGATTATCGAGCTTCGAATGATAGCTGGTGAAAGTATTTATGTAAGCGAAGTTAAGGCTCGGTACATTTCCTTCTTTGAATACTTTCAAATCGGTATCGTTTGGCAACAAGCGGTAGATTTCAAAGAGTAGCGAGTTCGTCACTGGTCGTGGCGCACTCCTGGCAAACTCTCTTATTAGCCATTCGTTCCCATTGCTTGTCTCAAACATCATCGCGGGGCCACTGCTTCCACGTGCGTCGAAATTGAGTGCCACTGCCACGTCTTTGGCCCATGGATGCTCGTTCATAAAACCACGCGCGCCCAAAAGCCCGGACTCTTCGCCATCGGTGAATAGAAAAATGACATCATTTTTCAAAGGCGCGCTGCTCTTGAGCGCCCGCAAAGTCTCGAGCAAGGCGGCGACAGCCGCGCCATCGTCGCTGGCTCCCGGACTGTTTGCAACAGAATCATAGTGAGCCGCGAGCAGGATTGCCTTACTGTTGTCGCTGCCTTTAAGTCTCGCCACCACATTTTGCACTCTCGCAGCTTGAATGAAATTACCTTGTCGTGAGTAAGCACCGGTTGCGATTTGCACTTGCGGCTCCGCGCCGAGGACCGTCAACTCATTGACGATGTATTCGCGCACTCTTTCGTGTGCGGCGGTGCCTATCGGATGCGGCGCCTGCGCGATCGTGTCGAGATAACGCATCGCTCGTCCGGAAGAAAAGTCGGTAGCGGCAGCCTGAGCCGTGACCGGCGAGGGTGCCGACTGGCGCGAGACAACGAGGACGGACAACAAGAGCAAAAACAATAGCGGCGCTGCTCCGCTGCTCACAAAGCCGATCCTGCCGGGATTGACCCATGACTGCTGTCGCACTCTTTCAGGAGCATAAACTTGTGCCAAGATGAACCTCCGAGATCTAACTGCGAAACTTTGAATGCTTTCGATTGTGTGGAAGGCAAAGCTACCGCATTACGAGCCAACAGCTTGTACTTTCAAAATCAACTAATTTTTCTGACGGTTCGAGCGCAATGGTCGCGTCTAAAAGACACAGCTACCGCATGTCGCACGAGGCAACTACTTTTCAGTTACCATTAGCGGCGCTTCGAACGTCTTTTATCGGGAAATCTGATCCATAGTGAGGTGCCACCAGCGCCAGGCGGGCCTCAGTTGATTGCGGTCGCAGCTAGCGTCCGCATCAAATCTGTTTTGATGGGGGAAACCAATACATGCTCAATTCGCTACTTTTCTCAGCGCGTCTCTTTCGACAATGACGTGCCCTTGATAGTTTATTGTTTCCAAAAGAACCATCACGCGTTCGGAATCGTTCGTCTCTCGTTCGAATAGGCCAACAAGATTTTCGAGCACTCCGTTTTTCATTACGACTTTGTCGCCTGGCTTGAAATCTTCTCTGAGTTGCACAAAGCCATCGCTGTTCGTTCGTGTTTGCAGGAAAGCTATGATTTCTTCGTCCACCACACTGGGAGAGCCTCCGCAGTTAACTACACTCTGCACTCCGCGTGTGAACCACACTTTGTGTAGAAATCTGTCGACCTCAAACTTAGCGAACAGATAACGCGGGAAAAATGGTTTAGTTAGAAATGAAATAGCGCCACTAAACTCGTTGCGACGTCTTTCCTTGATCTTTGGAAAAAAGCTTTCAACGTTCCAGGCCCGCAGATTAGTTTCGGCCCTGGTCTCCTGATTAAAGTGAGTTCGGATAGCGTACCAATGTGAGTTGTTCTCTGCTATTGCAGTATTAATGCTCATAATGCCTCCACGTATAAGCAGACGTTTACCGTTAAATCCAATAAATGAATGATTATCCACTGTAGTGAATGGTGTCAGGTACGAGGACGTATCCTGCCGGCGTCAGGCGGAAGATAGAGGTAGATTGAGTTGAGAAGAGTTCGCGCATTTTTCGGGTAATAACTCCGTAAATAAGTTGAGTCTTTACCGCGGGTTGCGCTAAGATGCGTAGTATCGGACGTGCGCTCTTGCCCAATGCGGTAAGGGTTGCATTGTCAGCAAGCCTCATGCTATCCGCCAGATAGCGTGAGGCTTCAAAACCTCCTCAAAACACCGAACTAATTTTATGTTACCAAAAATATTTTCGTCGTGAGTTGATAACCTGGGCGGATGACCTGAGTCGTCTACCGGTGGAAATCCTTGCTCGAGACGACGGTGCGAGTCGTTTGGACGACGCGCTCAGCTTACACCTTCAAGCAATCATGTCAAGTGCTCTTCAACCCGAACTTTCACAATAGCAGATCGAGCATTGCATTGACGATGCAGGATGATTTCATCTGCAACTTGTCAGCGAGCTCTTAACACTCTGTTCACTGGTAACGCGTTTTCCTTTTAAAGAATGGGTCACCCAACTCATAAAAACTTTTCACTTACGAAGATCCCTTCGATGATGAATAAACTCGTCGCGTTGCAGCACTGATTTTACGCCTGATCGTTAATTAGTTGTGTTCATTTTTGACATTACATTTTCCCCAAGATCCGCTCATTAATTTGGATAATCGGCCGCGTCCCTCCAGCATAAAAATGGCCAATTGGACCATCACGCTTGGATGGCTCGTATCTGAGAGAGAGAGCGAGAGAGCGAGACATTCCATACTCCCTATCCCGCTACGCCAGGTGGTACCTGACCTGGTCCAACAATGGTTATTGGGCCATTCTTCGAGGTTTAAAATCCGGCTTTTGGATTGGTTCGGGGTTTGTTGCCAACCGGCACGAATCGGCGTCTGTTGGCCCAGCGAGCTGTGTGGCCGATTTCATTGTAGTCCTGGCGCCAATTTTCGATCGTCTCCCGCGCGTCATGAGCAATACAAACCAATTCTGATTCAAGCACTCCTGTCGTAGTCTGCCATTGAAGCTTTCGATGAAAGCATTGTCAGTAGGCTTGCCTGGCCGGCTCAGTACTGGGCCTGGATTTTATTAATTATGGGCGGAGTCATGATCCTCAATTGACGAGCAATATAAAAAAGGGGTACAAAAAGGGGTACATTTCTTACGACCTCTTTGAAACCCGCATTGTTTTACTTAGGCCCGCGTAGCTCAGTGGATTAGAGCGTTCGCCTCCGGAGCGAAAGGTCGCAGGTTCGACCCCTGCCGCGGGTA
>Ga0126311_10001588_pt1 | contig 11060 bp, 8 predicted proteins | sample Plot61_FD_92539 | JGI IMG/M metagenome (GOLD analysis project Ga0126311, IMG submission 92539) | Serpentine soil microbial communities from UC McLaughlin Reserve, CA, USA - Plot61 | ecosystem: Environmental > Terrestrial > Soil > Grasslands | place: USA: UC McLaughlin Reserve, Lake County...
CCAGCCACTCGCCCCCGAGCGACCCGACCACGACAATCAGCAGGGCTATGAACAGAAGATTGACTCCCAGAAGCTGGCCCTTTGGCTCGCGGCCGCTAACCGCAGGCGCGATATATAGCCCTGTCGCAAGCCACGAAGTCGCAATCCAGAAGATACCCAGCTGCGTGTGCCAGGTCCGCGCCACCGAGTACGGGAGGTACTGATCGAGAGGAATGCCGTAAAAGCCCGAGCCTTCGACGCCGTAGTGAGCCACCACTGCTCCCAGGCCTACCTGCACAACAATCAGAGCGGCTGTAACGAAGAAGAACTTGACCGTTGCCCGTTGCGAGGGTGTTGGCTCGAGACCGAGCAGCGGGTCGCGCTCGGGCAACTCCGCCTGCTCAGGCGAGCGCTGTTGTGCCGCGAAGAACCAGACCATCCCGCCTATGCCTGCGAGCAGAAGCACGAAGCTGATGACGCTCCACACTACAGCGTCTCCGGTTGGTGTATTGGCTATGAGAGGTTCGTGTGGCCAGTTGTTGGTGTAGGACACGGAGGCGCCCGGGCGATCGGTCGAGGCTGCCCATGAAGTCCACCAGAAGAAAGCGCTCATTTCGCGGGCCTTCGCCGGGTCGGTCAGTGCTCCGCGAGGGATCGCGTATTCATCGCGGCCCCGCGAGAACATGTCGGCGTAATAAGCGGCAAGCGAGTCAAAGGCTTCGGCCCGCACCTCATCAATCGTTATGCGACCGGTGGCCCTGTCATATGTATTTGTTCGCATGACGGCTTCGAGCCGCGCCCGCAGGCTCGCCTGTTGCTCGGAAGGCAGGGCCGCAAATTCGTGAGCCCCCAATTGTCCGGCCCACCTTTCGAGGATGAAGACCGACTCGCGGTGCAGCCAATCAGCCGACCAGTCCGGCGCAACATACGCGCCGTGTCCCCAGACCGACCCTATCTCCTGGCCGCCCAGCGACTGCCAGACTCCCTGCCCGCGCTGTATAGTGTCGTGGTCGAATAAGACCTGTCCGGCCGGAGTTACTACCTGCTGCGGTATGGGCGGCGCATTCGATATGATCTTTACTCCCATGCCGCCGAGCACGGCAAACGACACGGCCATCACTACTGCGAGAGCTATCCACAGACGTTTATATCGCATAAGATTATTGCTCCTCCTAGCAGTTCTTAAAGAGCCCTAGACAATCGCATCATCCCTTTGCCGGAGCGCCGCCTCAATCTCGATGGCGCGGGGAAATAGAATGTTATTCTCTAGATGGATGTGCTGGTGTAGGTCCCGCTCGAAGGCTTCGAGCGCCTGATATAGAGTGCGATAGCTTATGCAAGCCTCTTCCGGCACACGATAGTCTGACGTTATCTTCCGAATGGTGTCGAGAATCTCCCCGGCCGCGTCGTGTTCCACCATCATCATGCGGACGGGATTACGAACAGTGCCGAAGAAAGGCATGGCAACATGCCCGTGATTGCCCGCGGCCTGCTCCATCTGCTCGACGTAAGGAAATAGGACCTTCTCCTCTTTCTGCATGTGGGTGATCAGTTCTTGCTTCAGCCCTTGAAACAGCTCCCCGACGCGCAGCAGTTCGGAATGGTTCCGGCCGTGCGCCGAGCAGACCTTATCCATCAGCGGCTCTAAGCGATCCAGCTCATCTCTTGTGAAAACGTGATGCTTTTTGACTATGTAGGCCGTCAGCTCGAATAGAGCCGCCGCCTGCCAGTCCTTGAACTCGCCGTCTCCAGTCCTTGACTGCGCCGCTTCTTCGAGCGCCTGTGTAATGGCTTCGATGCTCACGCCCGCTTTGAAACTCGCCTCTTCGAGCGACTTGCCGCCCCCGCAGCAGTAATCGATACCCATCTTTTCAAACACGCGCGTTGCCTCAGGGATTTCGACCGCCATCTCTCCAACCGTTTTCATTGCACTAATCGTCATAACTATCTCCTCCGTCGCAACCTTCTCCTTCGATTCGTATTTTAGCTGTGAAGGACGAAGGCGGCAGTGACTTAAGTCATAGGTCGGAGAATGTATCTATCGCTCGTATACTCCCAAATTGTATGATCGCAGGGCGGTTCAATCATTTATCGCTCGAAAGAAGATCATTCCCGCGGCTTGAATGAAATCCGGCCGGGCGCGATTATAGTGATCGATGGCTATGGACAAAATTGCAGCGCTACGCCGTACGGCGTTGTTTGGCGAGCTGGAAGAAGCTGAGCTGGTCGCGCTGGCCGAGCGCGCCGTCGAGCACAAGCTTGCGCGCGGCGAGCTTCTTTTCGTGGCAGGAGACGAAGCCCGCGGCCTCTATGTAATTATGGAAGGTGCCGTCCGGGCCTTTCGCGAAAGCCTTGACGGCCGTGAGCAGGTTATCCACGTTGAGCGTGCAGGGGCAACCATCGCCGAGGTACCGCTGTTCGATGATCAGCCATACCCCTCCACGGTGGCAGCGGAAGAGGATTCGACGGTGCTCTTCATCGACAAACGAGACGTGCGCCGATTATGTATAGACCACCCGGAGATTGCGCTTGCCGCGCTGAAGTTGCTCGCCGGGCGGCTGAGGCGTTGCGCAGAGCTTGTGGAAACATTGTCTCTGCACGAAGTGGATCAGAGGCTTGCCCGGCTACTGCTCGCCGAGGCGCTGGCGCGCGGGACCCGGCAAGGCACCGAGGTAACGGTTGAGCTGGTGCTGACGAATCAGCAGATCGCCGCGCGGGTAGGGACGGTGCGTGAGGTCGTTTCGCGCGCCCTCACTCGCCTCCAGCAGAATGGCCTGATAAGTCTTGAGGGCCGCCGCGTGACCATCACGAGCGAGGAGGCGCTCGCGGCCTACGCGGGCGAATGAAGTCCGAAACTTATAAGCAAGCGGCTGCCGCGTTTTAGTTCTATCACGTTCAAACCTCTATGCCGCTGTGGTTGAGGTGAGCGTGAAGCGCGATTGATCGCAGGAAGATTTACCGGCTGATGATAGCCAAAGGCTGGATGCTGCACGGCAATGAAGTGTCTTAAATATGGCCTGACACCAGGGGCGCACTACAGCCCTTCGAAGTGCAACCGGTCGCCAAACCCCGGGTCACTGTCGTGAGGCCACTCCGTCCCGAATCGCCACCTGGCCCTGGCGCGTGAAGTTGATGGACTCGCCAAGGATCCGCGCCGCTTCCTGGGGGGCATGGAACCCGTTGGAATTCTCCGACTCGATGAAGTCCAGATAAAATTGCGCTTTACGCTGAAAGCCTCGGGCCGCGGCCATCTCGGCCTCACTCCGGCCTGCGGCGCGGGCTGCTTTGATGTCGTTGATCAGCGCGACCAGCGCGTCCATCGCTATGTTTCGCAAGCTGTAAGTCCGCTGCTGAATAGTCTCCACGCGCGCCCTCAGTTCGTCCTCGGGCCACTTATGACAGGTCTGGCAGGCGCGGTTGAGGTTTAACAGAGGGCTCCGGACGTGGTGGTCGCTGATCTTCAGAGCGCCCTCGCGCTTGTAGGGCATGTGGCAATCGGCGCAGGCGACGCCCGACCGCGCGTGGATTCCCTGATTGTACATCTCGAACTCTGGATGCTGGGCCTTCAGCACTTCTGCTCCGGTTTCGGCGTGCGTCCAGTCCTTGAATTTCGCCTCGTCGTAATACGCAAGAATGTCTTCTATTTTCAGGCCCTTCGCCCAGGGATAGGTGAGCCTCTTTTCCGGCCCTTTGAAGTGATACTCGACGTGGCACTGCCCGCAGACGAACGTGCGCATCTCCTGCCTGGAGGCCTGCGTGTTCACGTCGTAACCCTTGACGCCCTGCGACTCCTTGTAAGCGCGGATGTTCTCTATGAAGGCAGGGCGCGTCACGCGGAGCTGCATCGTGCTCGGGTCATGGCAATCGATACATCCCACGGGATGGGTGACGTTCTTCCTGGCCTCGAAATAGGGCATCTGGTTTATCTTTTCGAATCCTTTGAAGATATCGCCCCCGCCGAGGGTCTTATACGCGACATACATCGACGCGTGGCAGTTGAGGCAGGTGCCCGGCTGCTGAGCGACTTGCTGCCGCTCGGTGAAGACTTGATCATCGAGCATGTAAGCGTGGCCCCGTTCCTCCCGGAAATCTTTTGAGAAAGCGTAGCCTGCCCACATGATCTTGAGTCGCGGGTCCTCTTCGAGCCGAGATTGCGCGACGATCGAGCGAGGATCAGCATCCGTCGGCGTTCGGGGTAGAGCTTCGCTGCCCCCGAACCTGGTCCTGACTTGATCGACCGTGCGAAGATAGCCGTCGTACTGGAGGGGGAAATTCTTGCCCCATACGGCAGGGTCTTCCGTCTCGTCGGTTAGCTCTACGACCTTATAAAAGGGATTTCTTGCCTCTTGCTTGCGCTCGAAAATGTTTATGAGCAGCGCTGTTATTCCTACCGCGGCCAGTGCCGCGACGAAAGCAGTCACGGCTATCAGCTTGATAGTGCGGCCACGCCCGGCGCGCTTGTCCGAAGTTGAAGTGTCATCTGCAATGTCGGTCATAACCTTCCCTAGTTTGCCCTGATGCTTTTTATCGAGGATGGCCAACTGAGTTATGGCAGCGGATACAGGATAGATCGGCGCTGTTCCGATGTGGCCCTTCTATAGCATCGACAATCTCCTCATGGCACTTGCGGCAAGCTTTCTCTGTCACCTCGCGGTTGTGCGGCTTGATTCGTAACGGCTCCGGGAATTGACCCGAAGTGAAGGCGAACGAATGCCAGAACCCATTAGATGCTTTGGTCGCGTATTTCGCCACAAATCCCGGCGGAGTATGGCAGTCATTGCAGACCGCGACCGCGCGGTGGCTCGACTTGATCCATCCGTCATAGTGCTCTTGCATAATGTGACAGTTGGCGCAAGCCGCCGGATTGTTGGTCAGGTACGAGCCTCCCTTTGCGTAGATGAAGGTGTAGCCCCCGACGCCGATAAAGAGGCCGACCGCAACTCCGAGAACCATTCTCGCGAGCTGGGGTGATCTCATGTATCTCCCCGCCCCGGCACGGTGTTTTGTGCCGTAGAAGAATAACAGGTTCCCGAATGGCCGTTGAAAGCTGGAGCGATGAGTCCCCGCTGATCTGCCCCGACTATTATTGTCTCTGTTCTCATGGCTCTTTATTTAAAAATGCTCGATCTCCGGAAGCTCTTCAAGAAGTCGTAGGTGAAGACCGGATCGAACCGGGCCCGGCACCAGGGCCTGGTTGGCAACAGCCCGCATCACGCTGGTCAGCGGAACAAATAAGTGACTTAACAAGGAAAAGTCAGGCAGTTCAATACGGACGAGTGAACCACGGCGGAGCTATACCTTATTGAGCTGCTTTCTTCACGGCGATAGGTTTACTGGCATTCCACTTCTGTAGCAACCGTATCTTACCTTCGAGGGTTTGACGCGATTCGTCGAGCGCATTTAACTCCTGTTGCAGCGCCTCCAGCATTTGATGCTCGCGCTCAATCTCGCTATCGGTAATCGTCAAGCGAAGGAGCGCCCTTGTCCTTCCAACCTGCTGATCGAGTGCTTGTTCCAATGCATCTGAGCGGTCGTTGATCCACACTTGAAGTATTGAGATCTCTTCGCTGAGCATTTCGAGGGCTAGTTCCATCTCCGTCACCAGGACCTTTCAGAGTGGCTAACAAAAACAAACAGGCAGTGAATTGCAACGCGAGGATTATAGCATAAGCGGACACACGACATCCCAGGTTTAGATAAAGGTGATATTGCGAGGCCCGGTTGGCCCCGATCACGCGAGAGTTGTACCCTCGCCCGACCCTGTTAGCCGGCGGAAATAAGGAGAACATAGGCAGTCACTCATATCTGAGCGCCACTAATGGGTCCACTCGCGTCGCCCGTCGCGCCGGGATGTAGCAAGCCAGCAGCGCCACGGCTACCAGCAGGATGGTTATTACCGCGAACGTCGCCGGGTCGGTCGTGCTCACCCCGAACAGCAGGCTCTCGATCAAGCGGGTCAGGGCCAGTGCTCCTATCAAGCCGACGGCTACACCCACTAACGCCAACCTCATGCCCTGGCCTATGGCCAGCCTCAGCACGTCGCGGCTCTGTGCGCCGAGCGCCATCCTTATGCCGATCTCACGCGTGCGCTGCGCGGCTGAGTAGCTCATCACACCATAAATCCCCACTGCTGCTAAAACCAGAGCCAGGAGAGCAAATATTCCGAGCAAGAGCATGCTGAACCGCTGCCGCGCGATCGATTCGGAAAGGACCTCCTTCATCGTCCTGACGTTTGAGACCGGCTGGTCTTTGTCTATCCCCCACACGGCTTCACGTACCGCGGCCGCCAGGCTGAGCGGCTCGACATCAGTCCTTACGACAAGGTAACTCGGCACGAAGAATGCAGGCTGGACGTAACAGTAGTACATCTGCAATTTTGGATCGGCCTTAAGCTCGAATTGTCGGACGTCCTTCACCACCCCGATAATCGTCCGCCAGGGTAGAGGAGAATCGGGCGGTCCCGGTTTGATGCGCTTCCCGATCGGATCTTCACCGGGCCACAGGCGACGTGCCATTGTTTCGCTAACGACCACCACGCGTGGAGAGTCGACTCTATCTTCCTCGCCGAACTCGCGCCCCTGCAGCAACTCAATGCCCATCGTACTAAAGTATTTGGGGCTGATGACCCTCGTCACAATGTCCGGTCTTTTGTCGGGCCCGGGGTCCGGCCGCCCCTCGATGCTGATCCCGAAAGTATCACCCTGGAGAGTTAAAGGAATATAATTAGTGACGGCTGCCGAATGAACGCCCGGCAGAGCTTCAATACGGCTTAATAAATCAGAATAAAAGGCTGTTCGCCGCGCCTGGTCGGGATACTTCAGCTCAGGGAGCACGACGTTAATGGTCAGCAGGTTGTCTGCCCGGAAGCCCGCATCTACATTGAGCAGGCGCAGGAAGCTATTAATCAACAGCCCGGCCCCGATCAGAAGAACGAGCGAGACCGCCACCTCAGCAACCACCAGCAGGCCGCGAATGCGATTACCATGACTTCCTGATGCGGAGTCTCTGCCGCCTTCTTTCAGCGTTTCATTAAGATTGACCTTGGATGATTGCGTGGCCGGGGCTAAGCCGAAGATCAGTCCTGTCAGCAATGAGACCACAATAGTAAAACCCAGCACTTTGGCATCGACCGTAATGGCCTGGACTTGAGAAATGTTCTCCGGGATGAGAGCCTTCAACAGGCTTACGCCCCAAAGGGCCAGCAATAATCCCACGACTCCGCCGAGCGCGGCCAGCAGGAGGCTTTCGATCATAAACTGTCGGATCAGGCGCATACGGCTCGCGCCGAGGGCAATGCGGACGGCGATCTCTTTTTGTCGGACCGCGGCCCGCGCGAGCAACAGGTTTGCGACATTCGCGCAAGCGATCAAAAGCACAAAGCCGACAGCGCTCAGCAGTACGATCAGTGCCAGTTTAATGTCGCCCACAAGCTGTTCGTGCAGCGGGATTACGACGGCGCCGCTACTCTTAACCACGTCCGGGTATTGCTGTTTCAAGCGCGCGGCGATGGTATTCATCTCCGCCTGTGCCTGTCCGAGGTTAACACCGGGCCTGATGCGCGCGATAACCTCATAGGAGTTATTACCGCGGTTGGAGGCTTCCTGGGAGGTGAAGGCTATGGGCACCCACAGCTCATCCTGAGGACGGGGGAACTGGAAGTGCGGCGGCATGACGCCGATGACCGTGAAGCTTTGGCCATTCAAGGTGAGAGGCTTCCCGATTATCGTAGAATCGGAGCCGAACCGGCGCTGCCACAAACCATGGCTCAAGATTACGACGCGATTGCTGCCGGGTTGATCTTCTTCGGGCAAGAAGGCGCGGCCTAAGCGCGGCTCCACTCCTAACAAGTCAAATAGATTAGCCGAGACACGGCGACCGTCAATTCTTTCCGGCTCGCCGGCACCAGTTAAGTTGAAATTCATGCGGCCTAATATTGCGATACCTTCAAAGACCTGGTTCTGATCACGCCAGTCAATGTAGTTAGCCGCCGAGACTGAATTGCGCGGGAACCCCTGTGCGGTGCCTTCCTCCCAGACGATCACGAGTCGGTCAGAATCTTTAAAAGGAAGAGGTTGAAGCAAGACCTTGTTGACCACGCTGAATATGGCCGTGTTAGCCCCGATGCCCAGTGCCAGGGTAATAACCGCCACGAGCGTGAAGCCTGGATGTTTCGCGAGCATCCGCATGCCGAAGCGCAGATCCTGTGCTAATTGTTCGAGTGATCTCCATCCCCACATATCGCGTGTGACCTCCTTGATAAGACCGACATTGCCAAATTCACGGAGCGCTGAGTCCCTGGCCTGTTCGGCAGTCTCGCCCCGCTCTATCCGATCTTGAATAGCCATTTGCAGGTGGGTCCGGATCTCTTCTTCCAGATCTTTTTCGCGCCTCCACAGTGGAAACCTCACGCGCCACCTCCCTTCCTCGCCGGATTCAAGACGCTGGCCATCGCCTCTGAGGGCTGCTTCCAGCGTGAGCGATGTAAGAGCAACTTCTTTTTCCCCGATAGGGCCGACTGATAGGCCTTGACGCGCTGCCTACGTTCGGAGACTTTCAACTCGGACGATACCCATTTCCGCCGCTCTAGCCGGCGAAGCGCCGGATAAAGAGGGCCGGGGCCGATCTGCAAAACCTCACCGGAGTTTGTCCCGATGGTTTGACCGATGCCGTAGCCATGCTGCCGTCCCCATTGCAGCGCCTGCAGTATGAGGAGGTCGAGCGTTCCCTGCAGCAACTCGATTCGATTTTGGTAGTGCTCTCTCATAAAAGTCCAGGGATGTAGATACCCTACACCTACTCTATGTAGAATGTCTATACCCCCTATCGATTTTTTTGCGACTTGATAACTTGAAAAGGCTTTCCCGGAACGGACTTTTTCTAACAGGGACACGTGCCATCTTTTGATCGCCGTCAGGGTTGCCGTCAAAGCAAAGACCTATACCGAAATGGCGTGGAAGGGATTAAAGGAAGATGCGTCTAGCGCTTACCCTCCTTGAAATTGAACGTCCCGGTCGGGCTCCTCTTGAGGACGCTGCGCTCTGTGCAGAGGAACTCCAATTCCCCGCTCTTGTTCACATGTACGGTAGCCGAGCTACGATGATGGCAATCGCCTGTGTCTTGAGACTGCTTCGCTATCGAGATGTGTTTCAAACCAGGGCCCTCCGGGCCGCTCTCTACCCTGGACAGCCGCCAGTAACCGTCACCATTGAGAAGGTATTGTCCTGTGGTATGTATCGTGTAGAGGTGACCCGTCCCGCATTCTGTCACCACCGACAGATTTTCGGAATATGCCATAGGCGTATTCGGATATTCACTGAGGTTCCCATGCTTCCACTCCCCAATAAACTGAATGTCCTCGGGATAGGCCGGGAGTTTGCCGACGAGCCGGTAAAAGCGCGTATATCTAGGTTCGAGATTTTCCTCCCGGCCTTTTTTAGTTGTCCCCAGGCGAAAGCCGTCGCCGGGCGCGGTGACCACTAACAGGTACGTGCCACCCTGCAACTTGGCCAACCCGAGACCGCCGCCCGCGCCCCCAAGGCCCTTACTACGCGGGTCGAGCGACTTCTTGATTTCGTACCTGAAGTCCTGGCTATCGCCCGCAAACGAGATACGGAACCAGCGAAGGTAATCACCTTCGGCCACGAACAGGCCATCACCAAGCACGTGTACACCGCTGGGGTGATGGTGTTTAGACTTGTGCAGTGATACAGGGTTCTATCGCCATCCTCTCCTGCGCCGACGAAGAAGATGGACCCCTTGTCCTCGTGGCTGTGGCTCCCTGCATAAGGAAAGCGGGACGAATTCGTCCGCACCAACCCCTGTATGTGTTTACTGGCAAGCCCGTCTTCGAAGGGTTTGAAGGCATCCTCCGGTTTCAGGTTGTCGGGCAGGTACTTCGCATCCCCCCTGAACTTCCAGGATCCCTTATTCCACTTGATCCATGGCCGGTGTTCTTTTTCGAAGGCCAGCCTGAACTGCGCGGGCACATCGGGCGCGCAGCGATTGCAGTCTATGTCGCCGTACTTGCAACTAGTGTCGCCGCGCAAAATAGTCGAAGGAACCGCTACTGAGATATCGACCAGCGTATGCGTTGTTTTTAGTTTTTCCCATTGGTCGAGTAATTGATCCGCTGTCAGCGGTCGAAAGCTATTGGTGCTACTAGTGGCGTGCAGGAGACCCGCAGCCTTAGCTGATTGTCGCCAAACTCCAAGAAAGTTCCATTGCCCATCGTCTGTTTGAAACATCTCGAAATCGAGCATCTCCTGGGTTGCATTGAGGCTTCGCTTCAACTCGGCAAACTGCGGCCAGTCCTTCATCCAATAAAGCGCGCCGTTGCCGCTGCCAACGCGCCAGACACCGGCAAACAAGCGCTTGCCGTTGCTCACGTAGGTCTCGACATCGGAGAGATACTGATGCTGGCCGAGTCTCTTCCTCTGTTCGACAAGCTCGTCCCAGGTAAGGCCGACGAAGAAGGCGCCGTCGCCCCTGTTGCGGCCCTGCTTATGACGCCAGCAGCCAAGGTATTTCCAACCGTTATCGGTATGGAAGATCTCGACGTCGAGAAGATCTTGCGTCTCTTTGAGCTCTTTCCATTTTTTTTCAAAGTCGCTCCACCCCAACAAGTAGAGCGCGCCATTACCCGGGCCTCTGCGCCACAGGCCCGTATAGCGCCACTGCCCGTTGTGTCTGTAAGCTTCAACATCGGCGAGGTATTGATTGGTGCCCAGTTCCTTCCAACGCGACACCAGGTTGTCCCAGTCTTGACCAACGAACATACCGCCTGCCCCGTCACCCTCCTTCTGTGACCAGACCCCCGCAAAAACCGGCTCGGGCTCGGCAGCGACGACCGCCGTCGATAAGAGCAGCCCCGCGATCAGGATGGTGATTGCACGTGATATTATCATCTTGAATACCTCTCCGCCCGTTCCGTGGTTTTCAGTTCGACCCTCCGGTTTGGGCTCTATCGAATGCGAGTGTGCGGCATCGGGTTTAATCTAATATTTTCAGTCGTAGTCGCCCCTGGCCGAACAACCGCCCTCGCAATACTGTCGAGAAAGCCGCCTTTTCTGGCAATCACCCGA
>Ga0126311_10001589_pt1 | contig 11060 bp, 11 predicted proteins | sample Plot61_FD_92539 | JGI IMG/M metagenome (GOLD analysis project Ga0126311, IMG submission 92539) | Serpentine soil microbial communities from UC McLaughlin Reserve, CA, USA - Plot61 | ecosystem: Environmental > Terrestrial > Soil > Grasslands | place: USA: UC McLaughlin Reserve, Lake County...
GCTTCAACGCCGCCTGCTGACGCTCGTGCGCCGCGGCCGCGCGCGCCCCAGCCGAGCCGGCGGCGCGCGGGAAGCCCGCTTCCACGCGCCCGCGCAGCTGCTCCGCGAACGCCGCCTCCGGCTGTGGCGCCTCGGCCTGCAAGACCAGCGCCAGCTCCTGCAGCTCGCGCGCCGCTCCGCTCGCCGCTCCGCTCGCCAGCGCCGCGTCCACGGCCGCCAGATCTCGCTCGATGATGGCGGTGTCTTCAGTCATCGCAGGCCTTTCGCAGCTTTGTCAGGGTGCGGTGCAGGCGGGTACCGGCCGCCGTCTCGGACAGGCCGAGCACCGCGGCGATCTCCGCGTTGGACAACCCGGCCGAGAACTTGAGCGCGAGCAGGTCGTGCTCGTGGCCGTCCAGCCGGGACATGGCGGCGCGCACGGCCTCACGGCGCAGCGCGAGCTCGGCCTGGTCGTCGGCCCCCGGCGCGTCTGTGTCCTCCGGCTCTGCCTCGAGGCGCGCCCGCCGCTTGCGCCGGCGCAGCTCGTCGAGAGCGGCGTTGCGGGCGATCCCGAACAGCCACGCTTCCCGGCTCCCGCGCCGCGTCCGGTAGGTGCCGCGCCTGCGGTAGGCGCGCTCGAACGCCTGCGCTGTCACGTCCTCCGCGGCCGACCGGTCGCGCAGCAGCGACGCCACGTACGCGTACACGCGCGGGAAGGTCCGCTCGTACAGAGCGGCGAAGGTCTCTGAATCCGTTTTCGTGGCGACCGGCATCCGCTCGACGAGGGCCTCGTTCACCCCCTTGATACGACCGTACGTGCAGTTCATCACCGCGGGACGCGCTAGTCTGCGCTCAAGGGGGAGGTGCCGAAGACCGACAACATCCCTGATGGCTCGTAGGACCCTCATACTCACTGCCATCTGCGCGGTGCTCGTTGGCACCGGAGTAGCGCACGCCCAAACGGGCGAGCAGCTCAGCTCATCGTGGGCGCAGGCGAACGTCTGCAACCCCACGCAGCTCGGCGCGCGGGCGCAGCTGGCGGGCGACGGCTCGAAGTCGAACGTCTCGGCCCGCTTCACCGCGCAGTGGCTCTCACCCAGCGGCTGGGTGCCGCTCGGCGGGGCGGCCACCTCCCCGTGGCAGTCCGCCGGCACGGCCGAGTACACCTGGAGCCAGGCGGGCTGGACGTTCAGCATCAGCGTGCCGCCCGGTCACCAGTACCAGCTGCGCGCGGTGGCCGAGCTGCGCTGGAGCGGTGCGACCAACCGCACCGAGACTCACATCACCGGTACCTGCACCGTCGGCGCCTAAGCCGTCCAGCGCTCCCCTCGCCGCACTCGCTCGAACCCGATCCAGATCGCGTTGACCGCGGTCTCGACGATTCGCTCGCGCGGCACCTCGGGATGCTCGGTCCACCAGATCGCGAGACCGGTGAGCCCGGCCCGCATCACCTCGGCGGCCATCTCGAGCTCGTAGTCCTCGCCGCCGGCGATGTTCTCCGCGCCGGGCTCGCGCGCGAGAATGGCGGCCAGCGCCGCGCGGGCAGGTGCCCTGACCTCCTCGTGCACCGCCCGCGCCGCGGGATCGCCGCTGGGCTCCTGGAAGTACATCCGGGCGGCGTACGGGTGGCTTTCCACGTAGCGCGCCCAGGCATCCAGCGCGCGCGGGATGCGCGCCTCGGCTGGCTCATCCACTTGGAGCTCGTGCCGCCACATCTCGAGCAGCTCATCGCGCGTGCGCTCCAGCAGCCGCTTGTGCAGATCCAGCTTCGACGCGAAGTGGTCGTAGACCACCGGCGGCGTCACTCCCGAGCGTCGCGCGATCTCGTCCATGGAGGCGCCTTGATAGCCGTGCTCGGCGAACACCTCCGTGGCGGCGCGTTCGATCACCTCACGGCGCGCGGCCGCGCTCATGCGCGTTCGTTTCTGCTGGGTTGACAACCTAACGGATACTAGGTAATTTCCTAACGATGACTAGGTTAGTTGAAGATCCGGTCCTCAAGCAGCAGCTCGCCTTCCAGCCGGCGGACGACGGGATGTCCGTGCGGGTCGAGATGTGGGTCGATCCAGGCGGCGGCGTTCCGCCGCACATCCACCCGGCGATGGAGGAGCGCTTCGAAGTCCTGTCCGGACGGATGGAGTTCCTGTCGGGGCGCAAGTGGACGTCCGCCGGGCCGGGCGAGAGCGCCACCGTTTCGCCGGGCGTGCGCCATGCCTACCGCAATCGCGGCGACGGGCCGGCACACGCGGTTTGCCACGCGACGCCGGCGTCGAGTCTGCAGGAGTTCCTCGAGGACGCCGCCGCGATGGCACGCGCGGGCAAGATGACGCGCGGAGGCTTTCCGAGGTCCCCGCGCGCGCTCGTGGAGGCGCTCGGGCTGCTCGCCCGCCACCAGGAAATGGTCGTGATGACCTATCCGCTGATGCCGCCGCGCCCCGTGCAGCGGCTCCTGTTCCGCCTGGTCGGAGCTCGCGGGGTCAGTCGAACAGCCGTGGGTCGTTCGTGATCACGCCGTCGACGCCGAGCCTCTCGAGCGCGCGGATGCGGTCCGCGTCGTCGACAGTCCAGACATAGACCTGCCCGCCGGCCTCGTGCACCGCCCGGACGAGCCGGGCGCTGACGAGGATCCGGTGCGCCATGATCGCCTCGCACCCCCCTGCGCGGATGCGCGCAGCGGCCTGGCCCGGGAGGCGGGCCCGCCAGACCCTGGCCACGGCGTACGCCGGCAGGGCCAAGGCCGAGCGCGTGTAGTCGCGTCTCACCCGGGGGACCGACCAGCCGCGCCGCAGTTCCGGGGCGAGCTCGCCGAGCGCGTCGAGGCTCTCGAGGTACATCGTCGACACCAGCGACCGCTCGGCCAGCCCGCGCGCAGCCAGGCCCTCGGCCACCTCGCGCTCGTAGCCGGGCAGCTTCATGTCGACGTCGAGCTCGACGTCGGCGTAGGCCGCGCCGGCGAAGTGGTCGAGCCCCTCGTCCAGCGTCAGGCAGTCGCGCGCGGCTGCGTCCTCGTAGTCGTGGGCGAGCACGAGCCGCCCGTCGGGCGTGCGCAGCACGTCGAACTCGATCATGTCGACGCCGTGCTCGAGCGCGGCCTCGAAGCTCTCGATCGTGTTTCCCGGAGCGACGTGGTCCGCTCCCTTGTGTCCCACGCGGATCAGGCCTGGCACACCGGGCACCAATAGGTCGTGCGGTTGTCGTCACCCTGGCCGCGGGCGCGGATCGGGGTGTCGCAGCGGCGGCAGGGCAGCCCGGCGCGGTCGTAGACCCACCGCGGCCCCGGCCGGCGGCCCTCCGCCGAGGCCCGCATCAGCGGTCGCAGCTCGCGCACGACGGCGAGAACCTCGGCGTCCGACAGGTCGCTCAGCCGCCGCCAGGGGTCGATCCCGGCCAGGAAGCAGCCCTCGGCCTTCCACATGTTGCCGATACCGGCGACGTTCCGCTGGTCGAGCAGCGCGTCGCCGATCGCTCGCCCCTGATCGTCGGAGCGCAGGAGCTCGAGCAAGCGGCGCTCGTCCAGCTCGGGCGCCAGAACGTCCGGGCCGAGCGCGGCGAGGCGGCGGTCGAAGCGCGTGCGCGAGTCGGTCATCAGCTCCAGCACCGGGCCGTCGAACTCGACGACCTCGTGCTGCTCAGTGCGCAGCACGAGCCAAGCTCGGTGTGGCGAGCGGCGCCAGCGCTCGCCACGGCGGTAGACGCCCCACTGCCCGGTCATACGCAGGTGCGAGTGCAGCGTCAGGTCGCCCTCGAAGCGGATGAACAGGTGCTTGCCGCGGGCGTCGACCGCGCGCACCGCGCGCCCGCCGAGCCGCTCCGGCCAGCGATCCATGGTGTGGCGAGGCTGGGGCGTCTCGATCTCGACGATCGGATTGCCGACCAGTGCCTCGCCGACACGGCGCGCCGCAGAGAGGATCGTGTCGCCCTCGGGCATGCCTTCAATCTGACAGGTGCCGGCTGCTAACCCATGCGCACCAGCTGTGGCCCCCGAACCCGGCCGAGGATCGCCTCCGCGCCCATCAGGAGCTCCGAGGCGACCCGGCCGTCCGCGTCCACGAGCACGGCGGTCGGGGTGCCACCGGCGCCGAACGCCTCGCTCGCCTCGTGCTCCGGGTCGAGCAGCACCGGCGAGCGAAAGCCCTCCGCGCGCGTGCGCTCCTCGTCGCCCGACGAGATCACCACGAGCTGCGGGGAGGACCCGTTCGCCGCCGCCTCCCACGCGATCAGCTCCTCGTGCATCGAGCGGCAGAAGCCGCAGTCCGGGTTCCAGAACAGGACGAGCGACTCTCGCTCGCCGAACGGCGGCGCGGTGGCGTCAAGCGCGGTGAGGGAGTCGAGCGCCGGCGCGGACGCGCCGGTCGGCAGGCCAGGGCTGTCGAGGATCCGGGCCACCAGCTCGGCGATCGCGCCGGGACCGGTGGCGACGAAGCTCGCGACGGCGCCGTCGGCCGCGATCAGCACCGCGCTCGGCGTGCCGCTCGCCTCATAGGCGCCATAGACGCGGCCGTCGGCGTCCGCGAACACGTCCACGAGCCTGTGCCGCTCGGCCTCGGCGGCGATCTCTGCCGGCCCGCCGTTGACGAGCACGGCCACGGTCAGGCGCTCGGCGTGCGCCGCCTGCCAGCCGGCCAGGTCCGGCATCAGCGCCTCGCAGGGACCGCAGCCGGGGCTGGTGAACACGAGCAGCAGGGGCAACCGGCGCTCGAGCAGGGCGCCCAGGGCGTCGAACTCCGGCGCCGGTGTGCCCGGCTCCAGGCCGAGCGGCGGCTGCTCGTTTAGCTCGTAGCCGGCCTCGGCGAGGGCGTCTTCGAGCCGCTCCACGCGCACGAGCACCTGCCCGTAGGAGCGCAGCAGCGTGAGGAAGGCCGCGACGACGGCGGCGAGCGCCAAGCCCGCGCCAAGCGCCACCGCCTCGACCTCGCTGATCCGGCCGACCCAGTCGAACGCGCCTTCGGCAGGGTCTGTCACCGAGCCCGCCAGCGCTAAGCTGGCCAGGGAGGCGAGCGCGCCGTTGCGAGCGAGCGTGCCCCAGCCCGCGGGCGCGGAGTGGAGGCGGCCGAAGCAGTGGCAGTCGGGCGCCCGGCCGCGCGCCAGGCTGAGCGCGAGGGCCCCGCTGAACAGCAGCAGCAGGGCCAGCGCCGCGGCAGCGCCACCCACCGCGGTCGAGGCGGGAACCAGGAGTGCCGCCGTGGCCAGCTCGGCGAGGGCGAGGCCGGGTGCGAGCACGCCCGCGAGGCGCGATGGCACGCCGAAGTCGCGAGCCGCCCCGCGAGCACCCTCCAGGTCCGCGACCTTGGCAACGGCCGCGACAACGAACACGGCGGCCAGCAGGATGCGGGCAGCCGGCAGGAGCACTGCGAGGACTTCCCTCATCGCGGCCGGTACCGATTCGGCAGGGCGCGCGAGCGCGAGATCGGCGCGCGCCGGGCGGCCCTCGAGAAGCGCGCGAGCTCGGTGGCCATCGAGCGGAGGTTTCGGGTCCGAGCGGCGTCGGCCAGCGGGGCGATCAGGGTCGGTCCACCCGTCGAGCCGGCCAGCAGCGCGGCGCGCACCGGCTTGAGGTCGGCGCCGCGAACGCCCAGGCGCCGCAGCTGGTCGCGCAGGTCCGCCGGGACCCCACCGGAGCGGACCTCGGCCTGCAGCGCGAGTACCTGGTCGGGCGTTGCGACCACCTCGGTTGCCCCGGTCGACGTCAGGGCGGTGAGTGCGCTCGCGCGCAGGGCGGGGACCGGTCGCAGCGCCCGCGCGGCCTTGCCGGCGAAGCCGGCGGCGGCGAGCGACTGCTTGCGCGCGGTCTTGAGGTCGTGGCGGGCGATTGCCCCGCGTGCACGCGCGAGCGCCGTGGCGGAAGCGAGCACCAGCGCGAACCCGTTCGCCTCGGCGCCGAGCAGCGCCTCAAGCGCCTTCGCTGCCCTCGGGTCGAGGCCCACTCCTGACGGGATTCGCGGCGCCGAGGGCCGCTTCGCGACGACCTTGCGCTTGTAGCTGCGGTCGACGTGGCGATCGCCAAAGGCGGCACCGGCCGCCACGCCCTGCGCGTTGACCGCCGCGAGGCCGAGCAGGGCGCCGCCGACGGGTCCGGTCGCCTGCGCCGCGAAGACCGATTGAATGCGCGGGCCGCCGCCGTGCTGGGCCGACGACTGATTAGCCGTGTCGAAGAAGTTCCCGAACGCGTCGAAGATGCCCGGCGTCTTCTCGGACTCCCTCGGCCTGACGCATGTGCTGCCCATGCACTGCGAGCCCTCCGGGCAACACCTGACACCGCACGTCTGCCCGCTGTCACACACGCAAACGTCGCCCTGGTAATGCCAACCCGGGCGACACTTCGGCTTGCAGAAGCCGTTCACGCACTCCTCGTCCGCCTCGCAGCATTCGCTGCCGCACCGCTTCGGGCAGGCGCACTCGCCGAACTCGGCTCCGCAAACCTCGGTCGGGCCGCAGCACCAGCCGCGCCGGGAGATGCTGGTGCCACCGGCCACACAGCCGTTGGTCACGGGCACGAGCTGCGAGCAGAACTTCGTCTTGCCCTTCTCGTAGCCGGGTGCCGTGCGGTCGGTGCACATCCGTGGCGTGTCCGCGCAGTTGGCCGGTGCCGCGCAGTCGCGCCAGGGGTACGGGCAGGCGATCGCGCAATTCTCATTGCTGCAGCACTGCAGGTTGTCCGGCACGCACACCCTCGCGCCCTTCGGGTTGGTGCAGATCTTGGGACCGCCGGGAAAGCAGTTCTGGGCTCGCGCCGACCCCGGGCGCAGCACCGAGGCCGTCGCGATCGCCGCGCCCGCCAGCGCGACCGCGCGCCGGCGCGTCACCAGCGCGCGGGCGATGCCGTCGAAGGGCCCGGAGCTGGAGATCTCGGGCTCGCTACCCGCGAGCCGGCGTGCCAGGCGATCGACTCGCTCGTCGGTCATCTCACCGTCCCGTTGCAGATCAAGTCGCCGCAGCGGCCCACCGCTCGGCTCCGGCCGAGGAGGCGTCCCGCCTGCGTGAGCTCGAGCTCGACGCCGAAGCCCCGTCCCTTGCGGTTCGAGTGGTCGCGCATGTGGATGTCGAGCTCCGCGCCTCTCCGCGTCACGTCGGCGTCGAAGTGCCACCCTGCGCTACGCAGCGTGCGCAGGGCTCGGCCGTTGTACGACAGTCCCTTGTCGCCACCGCGCAGGGCGAAGCTGACCGTCACGACGGGCGCCGAGGCGCCCGGCAGGCGAGCGCGGCGCACGCCGCGGATTCGCACCTGGATCGGGCGCAGGTCCGCGTCCTTGCCGATCAGCACCCGCCATTCGAGCGAGCTGAGCCACCCCTTGTGCCGCGAGGGCCCGATGTAGCGGAGCGGCTTGGCGGGCCCGACGTCGAGGGTCGTGGTTGCGCTCGCGGTGCAGTCCGCGGCGTCCTCAACGACGAAGTGCGACCACGTCGCCGTGATCGGCACCTGCCCCGGAGCGTCGACGTGGAACGCCGTGGGCGTCGCCCAGCGATCCCGCACGGCGCCGGGCGGCAGCGCGACCTCGAACTCGCTTATCTCGTCCTCGGGGGTCTCGAGCAGCAGGTCGATCGGGTGGGTCGCCGTGAGCGATCCGCCGTCGTCGGTTGCCCGGATCGTCGCGGTGGGTGCCACGCCGGGAGCGCAGGGCGGGTCGGGCGCCTGCGCGGCCGCCGGCCAGACCACGGCCAGGCACACGACGAGCGCCGCGAGGCCTCTCACGACGGCAGCTCCTCGCGCTCTCCCGCTCGGATCGATTCCAGGGCGGCGATCAAGCCGGTGTAGCCGGTGAACGCAACCGGGTCGGCGCCATCGAGGCCGACCCTGCCGCTGATCGGCTCGGAGTCGAGGTCGAGGTCGAGCCGCAGATGAGCCACGCCGGTGCCCATCAGCGCTTGAGCTTCAGTAGACGACTCGTGGATGTGGACGTCCCCGCGATCGTCGTCGTCGTCTTCAACGTGACCTTCGCCTTGCGCAGCCGCTTGAAGTGCTTGCGGGCCTTCTTGACGAGCTTGAGCGTCACCCGAGCGTCGCCGGCCGCGCGCAGCGTCTTGGTGCCGCGCGCCAGCACGCGCGAGCGGCCGAGCCGGAGCGTGCGAGCGGTTCGCTTGGCCACGCGCAGCTCCGCCGTGACGGTGCATGCCGCAGGGCACGACAGCTTGATGACGAGGCCCTTCGCCACGATCGCCTTGATCGACAGCTTGCCGAGGATCTTGGGCTTGCCGGGCGGCCCCAGCGGGCGGTCGACGGACTCGCAGCTCGGGTCCACCACGTCGCTCGCGTCCACCTGCGCCGTGTCCGCGCCGATGCCGCAGTCGACCTGCTCGGCGTTGCCGTCCCGCGCGCGGATCTGATCGCTGCCCGCGGCGAACACGTTGCGCTCGGTGCGGTCGCCCCTGAACTGGTCCACGCCGGGCCCGCCGTCGAGCACGTCGTTGCCGAACCCGCCCTCCAGGAAGTCGTCGCCGGCGCCGCCCTCGATCGTGTCGCTCCCGTCGTAGGCGATCAGGCGATCGTTCCCGCCCATGCCCCTGATCGCGCTGGCGTTCGCCTCGACGAAGAAGTCGTCGGCCGCGTCGCTGCCCACCAGCGTCGCGTGATTGGCCACGATTCGCAGCTTCTCCACGCCGATCACGTTGTCGCCCTCGCCGGGCTCACCGTCGTTGGCCTGGCCGTCGACCGTGACCGACACGTCGTCGTCGAAGCCACGGTTGTAGTCGGCGTCGACGTCGGGGATCTGGTCGAAGCCAGGCCCGCCGTCCACGACGTCGGCGGCGTTCGGGTCGGGCTCCTCCTTGCCCGCGCTGACCGAGTCGTCACCCGCCTCGCCGCGCACAACATCCGGGCCCTCGAAGGCCTGCATGGTGTCGTTGCCGTCGCCGCCGTGCAGCTCGTCCGGCCCGTTGCCGCTGACGATGGTGTCGTTGCCGGCCTCGCCATCAATGTAGGTCTCGGGCTGCGGTACGTCGCGGGTGTCGGGCGGCGCCTTCAGCGTGTCGTCGCCGGCACCGCCATACGCCTCGCCGTGCAGCGGCGGCAGGCCGTCGGCGATGAGCGTCATCGTGATCGTGTCGTTGCCGCCGTTGCCGAAGACGACGATCGCGTCGAAGTCGCCGGTGCAGCCCACGATCGTCGGCGTGGCCGTCGCGCAGCCGGCGCCCGCTGTCGCTCCACCGAGGCTCTGCACCGCCACGAAGTGCTGCGACGTGCCGCTGTCGATGCCCTGCGTCGTCTGGATCTGGGCCGCGCTGTCGTCGTCGACCGCCACGACCACGTCGAGCCCTTGGACCTGCTGGACGCTCACCTGCGTCGCGGCGTCAGCCACCGCGGGGGTGGCGAGCAGCGCGAGCAGGGCCAGGACCGCGAGGAACATCGCGACGATGGTCGGGCCAGGCGGCGCCGCTCGCATCGGGGACCGCCACCAACATCGCCACCAACATCAGCCTTCGAGCGCGCTCGGAAGTTCGCTCCGCGAGGAGATGTCCAGCTTCTGGTAGGCGTGATGAAGGTGCGCCTCGACCGTGCGCACGGTGACGAACAAGGCCTGCGCGATCTCCTTGTTGCTGAGGCCTTCGGCGGCCATCCGCGCGACCCGCCGCTCGCTCGAGGTGAGCGCCTCCACGCCGGCCCGGACGATCTTGCGCGGCCGCGCGCCGGTGGCGGTCAGCTCTTCGTGCGCGCGCTCGGCGAGCGACAACGCCCCGCAAGCGCGCGCGCTGGCGAGTCCCGCGCGCAGCGGCTCGCGCGCTTCGGCCGGGTGCCTCGCCCGTCGTAGCGCCGAGCCGAGGTCGACGAGCGCACGGGCGTGCTCCAGGCGCGCCTCGGAGCCCGCGAGCACATTCACGGCCTCGCGCAGCAGCTCGATCGCGCGCGAGTCTGCCTCCAGCGCGCTGGCCGCGCGCAGGGCGATCCCGAGCGCCATCGGCGATCCGAACCTATGGCAGCTCGCGAGCTCGGCGTCGATCAGGTCGCGCGCCTGCTGATGCTCGCCCAGGGCGAAGAGCGCCTCGGCGGCGTGGGGGCGCCACTGCAGGGGCCCGGACGTGCGCACTCCCCACTCCTCCGCCGCGCGGCCCGCTTCGAGGAGGCTGTCGCAGCCGCTGGCCAGGGCGCCCTTGCGCACGCGGAGCAAGCCGCGGGTCTGCAGCAGCATCGGGTAGAAGAAGGACCACTCCACCTCCAGCTCGGCGCGCGCGGCGAGCGCCACGGCGAGCTCGGCCTCGTCCAGCCTTCCCTGGTCGAGGAGGGTGTCGGCCAGGAACGCAGGGCCCAGCCCGATCGCCTCGGGCATGGCCTCGATGAACGCGAGAGCGTCGGCTTCGGCGTCCGCCAGCTCACCGCTCCAGTGCAGCACCCTGGTGCGCAGCGAGTTCGCGATGCTGTAGGCGCGCAGCGAGCCGTGCCGGCTCGCCTCCAGCAGCCAGTCGTCGCAGAGCTCCCTGGCCTCGGCCAGGTGGTGCGAGTAGAGCAGCGCGAAGCCGGCGGTCCAGACGCTGGGGGAGTCGGGCCCGCCATCGCGCAGCAGCCTGCCGCCGCCGATCGCCCGGCGGGCAAGCGCTCCGGCCTCCTCGGCCGTGCCGCCGTACAAGGCTGCGACCATCGCGGCCGTGGCCAGCGACCTCGAGTCGTCCGGGTCGTCGAAGCGGCGGCGCCGGCCCTCGGTCGCGCGCTTGGCGCTGAGGCTGAAGAAGCTGCCCGAGTCGAGGTCGGCCTCGAGCCGCAGCCCCAGCTCGCGCTCGGACTCGGGAAGGTCCTCGATGGCGCTGTCGAGCAGCTCGACGGCGCGCGCTGCGGCGCGCGAGACCAGCATCCCGGTCACCAGCACGTCGACGATCTCCGCTCGCTGGCGCGGGTCTTCGGTCAGCTCGAGAGCCTCGAGCAGCCGCTTGATCGAGCGGCGCTGGTCGCGCAGCATCGCGAAGGCGCGGCCCAGCCCGATCAGCGCCTCCCGGCGCACGTCCGCGGGTGGGTTCTCCGCCAGCGCCCGCTCGAGGTAGGCCACCGCCGCGTCGGGGGCGCCGCGGGCCAGCGCCGCCCCGGCCGCCTCGGCCAGTTGGGCGGTCGACCACTCGTCGTTTGCCGCCGGCGTGGCGAGGATCTGAGCGGCGACCGA
>Ga0126311_10001590_pt1 | contig 11056 bp, 10 predicted proteins | sample Plot61_FD_92539 | JGI IMG/M metagenome (GOLD analysis project Ga0126311, IMG submission 92539) | Serpentine soil microbial communities from UC McLaughlin Reserve, CA, USA - Plot61 | ecosystem: Environmental > Terrestrial > Soil > Grasslands | place: USA: UC McLaughlin Reserve, Lake County...
GCCTGCCCCGCTGCGGCGTAGGACTTCACCTCGGCGCCGCCCTCGGAGAGGATCAGCGCCTCGCGAATCGGTTTAATGACGTAATAGGCGCAGAAGACAAGGAAGACGTTCAGCGCTAGGAGGACGGCGGTTCCGCCTTCGCCTGCCTGCACGTCGGCGAAGAGGCGAAGGGCGCGATCGAGCGGCCCGGCCCGGTCATAGCGTCTGGCGGCCAGGCGACCGGCGGTCATGGAATCGTCAGCGGGAATGGAAGAGCGTCACGAGGCTGTCGAGCCCAGCCCCGGAGCGGGAGTGGTCACGGGCTCCCACTGCAAATCCATGGTTTTGGTCAGCATCTGCTGCCGCGCTTCCGCCGACCGTTGACCGCTCATTGCGGGATGATGCCGGTCCCACCAGCGGTGGGCCCGCTCTTCGGTCCAGCCGTTGGCCGCGGTGGACCCTGCCAGTAACCGGGAAAGCTCGTGGGCCGACTGAGGCCGGTCTTCGGGCAGTTTGGCCAGGCAGGACAGAATGATGCGGTCCAGATCTGCCGGGACCTCCAGCTCGCTCCGCTGCGAAGGGGCAACCGGCTGGCTGTTGGCGTGCTGATACATGAGCTGAATGGCATTGGGTGCCTGGAAGACCAGCCGGCCGGTAAGCAGCCAGTAGCCCACGCAGCCGAGGGTATAGATGTCCACCCTGTGGTCCGGCACATGATCGCCCCGAATCACCTCGGGCGCGATATAGGCCGGCGTCCCGGTGGTGCTGTCGGGTTCGGTGAGCAGCGTGGACTCCCGGTCTCCTTCTCCCATGGCCTTGACCAGACCGAAGTAGAGAACCTTGACGAAGTCCACATCCAGCCCCATCCGGCAGGTAAAAATGTTGGACGGCTTGATGTCCCGATGGACCAGACCTCGGGCGTGGGCTTCGGCCAGCGAATCACAGGCCTGGCGCAGCAGATACACCGTCCGCTCCGCGGGGAGAGGACCGTACCGCTCGATCAGCGTTTCCAGGTCGAGGCCATCGAGGAGCTCCATGACCAGGAAGAAGGTCCCATCCTGAGAGATGCCGAAGTCATACAAATTGATCGTGTGCGGTGAGCGGAGTGAGGCAGCGGCTTCCGCTTCCCGCCGGAATCGTTCGATGATGACTCTGGCCGCATTGGGCGAGCTCGATCCGATCAGCTCCGAGCGTATGAGCTTCACCGCCGCAGGCCGGGCCAGCATCTGATGCGTTGCGCGGTAGACCTCGCCCATTCCGCCCTTGCCCAGAGGCTCCTCCAACCGATAGCTCCCCAGCTCTCGCGCCCGCCGTACCTGCTGCCCCAGACCGTGAATAATCTTGACGGGGATGACTACGAGAAAGGCGCAGATGTAAGTGGGGAGGAAGTCCCACAGGATGTAGAATGCATTGAGCTGACCTTGGGCTCCTCGAAGGTGGCTCAGCCCCAGCGCAACCGGCTCCATCGAAGCAGCGAGCAAGGAGGTTATCAACGTCCTCCTCGGGGTGTTCGGGACGATCGCGGGATAGAACAGAATTGGAATGCAGACCCAGGAGACCCGGGGTGAGATGGGAACTGGCCCCCACTGGCTCAGGATGGCAATCAGCAGGCACTGGAGGACCAAAAAGCCGGCGCCCACCTCCAGGAGTATCGCTTTCCCACTGAGACGATGAGCCAACCACGTCATTCCGAGTGAGCTCGCGACGCCAATAGTGGCAACCAGATTGCCCGGAGCCGGCCAGAGGTATCGCATGAACGCCATCTCGCCCAGCCAGCCGGCCACGAGATTGTTCAGGATCAGGGTGATGGCCCAGAGTGACGCAAAGACAATGCTGAGGATGCCGACCCGACGGCAGGTCTGTCCCAGCATCTCGGAGGGGAAACTCTGCCCCGGGTGCGATGTGGTTGTGCGAACAGGTGTCGAGGGCCGGCGGCCCAACAGACGTCGCGTATTCATAATTGCTTCAGGTCAGAGGAATCTTCTCTAAGCCTAGCACTCTTTTGAGTTGCGGGCCATTGCCCGCGTGCTATGGCCAATAGCCCTCAATCCGCGTACGTTCGAGTCGGTTCCATCCTGGCCGGGATGGAATCTCGTCAGCACGCCCCAAAACCGTGGCTCCGACTTCAGCTCAGGGCTGATCGTGGAAGCAGAGTCGCGCCTCCTACAACTGGTTGCGCTGAGTAGCTGCCTCATGGGCTGCCGCTCAGGCGGCGCGCCCACTACCGCCCCCGAGCGGTGTGGACCCGCTGTCCCCGCCTCCGCCGAGCACCCGATCACCGCCCGCGCCAGCGGCCTGGCCGGTGACTACGAGTTGATCCAGGTACAGACGCAGCCCAGGGCGGGCGAAACCAGCGTCGGCCGTCTCCACCTGGCTCCATTGGATTCCGCCGCGCGGGCCCATGCTGTTGGGGGCGCCGTGCGGGATCTGGTTGGTTGGCTGGAGACCGAACAAGGCGATACCGCCTGGCGCCCAAATGCGGGCTCGAAAGACCCGGCCCACCCCGGCGCCGTGCTGGCTGGCGATCATCTTCGGCTCGGCGAGGGCGGCGGGCCGGATTCGCACGCCGAACATCTCATGATTACGGCTGTAGGGAAAGAAGGGTTCTGGGGCTGGTGGAAGGCACAACCCGGCTGGGAGGTGACTCTCGATGAGGGGACCAAACACATCCTGCCCGATCCGGCCGGCTACTTCTGCGCCTCGAGAGTGCGGCCCTGAAGAGCTCCTTACCCAGCGCAGGACTGCTGCTCTTCCGTAGAAGGCCAGCCGGCCTCGAGATTTTCCTGGCGCACCCGGGCGGCCCCTTCTGGAAGGCCAGAGATGCGGGGGCCTGGACCTTACCCAAAGGTGTGGCTGAAACCGGAGAAGACCTTCTCTCCACGGCCCAGCGAGAGTTTCAAGAAGAAACCGGGATTCACCCCGAGGGACCTTTCATCTCCCTGGGTGCGGTGCGGCAGAAGGCCGGCAAGATCGTGCATGCCTGGGCCTGGGAAGGTGAGGCCGATCCGACTCAGATCACGAGCAACACCATGAAAACTGAGTGGCCCCGCGGCTCCGGCCGATGGCTCACCTTTCCCGAGGTAGATCGCTGTGCCTGGTTCAGCCCGGCACTGGCCCGGGAAAAGATCAATCCTGCCCAGGCGGAGTTTATCGACCGCCTCGAGGTCCAGCTGGGCCTGCGGCAGCCCCCCTTCGATCCATGATCTCCACCCTGGTCCTCACCGCTCTGGTTGTGTTGTCGCCGCTCGAGGGAATGGCCCAGGCCTCGGCTCCGCCCCACGCTCGCGCCCGCGCTCTCGGCGTGACTCCAGGAACTCTCCAGCCGGGAGCCGCCAATTCTATCACTGACGTAGCGGGAGTTCGGGTCGGTCAAACCACTGTGATCCGGGGAGACTCGGTGCACACCGGCATCACTGCCGTCCTGCCCCACCAGGGCAATCTCTTTCTCGATCGAGTTCCGGCAGCGATCGTGGTGGGAAATGGGTTCGGCAAGTTGCTCGGCAGCACTCAGGTGAACGAGCTGGGTGAGCTGGAGACTCCTATCCTCCTCACCTGTACCCTGTGCGTTTGGAGGGCCGCAGACGCCATGGTGGAATACCTGTTGGAGCGCCCGGGCATGAGTGACGTGCGCTCCATTAACCCCGTCGTGGGTGAGACCAACGACGGATATGTGCTCAATGCCATCAGGAGCCGTCCCATCAGCCGGGACGACGTGCGCCAGGCGCTCACCCGGGCCTTGAGCGTGGTGGAGGAGGGGAGTGTCGGAGCCGGCGCCGGAACTGTGGCCTTTGGCTGGAAGGGCGGTATCGGCACGTCCTCCCGGATCGTTGCCGATTCGGCCAGTCGCTGGACGGTGGGGGTGCTGGTACAGTCCAACTTTGGAGGCGACCTCCACATTCTGGGCGTGCCCGTTGGGCGCGGGTTGAACCGGCGTGGAGTAAGGCTGCGAGGCGAGCCGCAAGGGGGGAAAGGATCCATCATGATCGTGGTGGCGACCGACGCCCCTCTTTCGGACCGGAATCTTCGGCGGCTTGGTGCCCGGGCGCTGATCGGGGTAGGCCGAACCGGCTCCTCGATGGACAATGGATCGGGCGATTATGTCATCGCGTTTTCTACCAGTGCGGCGGTCCGGCGCCGAATGGGTGAGCTCCGGCGCAATACGCCCGAGCTGGCCAACGACGCAATGTCGGGGTTGTTCCAGGCAGCCGCCGAGGCTACGGAGGAGGCGATTTACAACTCTCTGTTCATGGCAACTACCGTGGCGTCCAACCGGGGAACGGTCGAGGCCCTCCCGGTGGCTGAGGTCATAAGGCTGCTCCGAGCCCGTGGGGCCATACCGGAGCCTTCGGGCTCACCATGAAAGCCACCGATCACTTCTCGGTCGTTGCAGATGCCTATGCGCTGAGGCGGCCGGCTTACCCCGACGAGTTGTTCGCCTTCCTGGCCGGCGCAGCCACCGGGCACGATTTGGCGTGGGACTGCGCCGCGGGAAGCGGTCAGGCCAGCATCCCGCTCACCCGATATTTCCAGCGGGTTATCGCGACCGACATCAGTAGCGCCATGCTGGCACGGGCGCCGGTCCACGCCTCGGTGGAATACCGCCGGGGCAGCGCCTACGATAGTGAGCTGGAGCCAGGGAGCGCGGACCTGGTCACCGTCGCGCAGGCCCTGCACTGGTTCGAGCCGGAACGGTTCTACGCTGAGGTAAGCCGGGCGCTCAAACCAGCCGGGATACTGGCAGTGTGGAGCTATGGCAATCAGGTGCTCGAAGATCGGGCGGTGAACGCCGTCGTCACCCGGTTCTACCATGAGGTGGTGGGCCCTTACTGGCCCCCCGAACGATGTCACGTGCAAGCCGGGTACAGCACCATCAGCTTTCCTTATCCCGAGCTCGACCACCCGGAATTTCAGATGCAGCAGCACTGGACTGTGGATGAGCTGCTGGGCTATATCGGAACCTGGTCCGCCACGCAGCTGTATCGGGAGGCAAAGGGATTGGACCCGATACCCGAGCTTGCCCGGGAGCTGCAGCCCCTCTGGGGCGATAACCGGAGCTCCCGGTTGGTCCGCTGGCCCCTTACCCTCCGAGCGGGGCGGCGCCCCGAATAGACCGGACGGGCCGAGCCATCCCCGGGCTCTCGGGGTGGTAACGAATCTCGGCCGGCATTACATTGGTCGCGTCCCTCAACAAGATCCGGTATGCAGACCCTCGACGAGTTCTCTCACTCCGCGCCGACCCGCGCCGGCGCTGGTGTAAGCGTGCTGGTAGTGGACGACGAGACTGCTGTCCGTCGGTTTGCTGTGCGAGTACTCCAGCGTGAGGGTTACGAGGTGCTCGAAGCCGCTGACGGCCTCGAAGCACTCGAAATGCTCCGAGCAGGAAAGGTGACTGTCGATCTGATCGTCTCGGATATCGTGATGCCCCGCATGAACGGGGTCGAGCTGATGCAGGCGGTGGCCGAGTCCGACCCCCAGATTCCGGTAGTGCTGATGTCCGGCTACGCAACCGCGGCGCTCTCGGAGCTTGGCATAGCCACGCCCTGCAGCATCGTCCCCAAGCCGTTCCCTGCCGAGCGACTCCTGGCTGAGGTCCACCGCTGTGTGCGGAGTCGGGGCGGAGGTTCCAGCGCGGCCTAAGCACCGTCCGGCTCTTCTCCTCTCAAATATCATCTAGTCCTTCGCTGTCCGGCCCCGCCATTGGCGCGGGTATTGCCGATCCTTCCGTCGTTGAAATGTGCTGGCTCACGATTGTCACCGGTTTGACGGTACAGCCCGTTCATACCAGCGGATCTCAGCCAAGCATTCGTTCGGCTCCTACGAGCTAACCCGAAACTGGAACGTGCGTTAGACGGCCCGGCTCCCGGGGGTTACACCGGTCCTTGGAGCATGGACCGTGCGACGATTTGCAGCGCAGGCCGGTGCAGAACGCAATAGTTCTTCCCGCAGTTCATTCACCTGAGGAGTGAGCATGGTCGAGGAGCCACGATGAGTTTCGCAGCCCATAAACGGCCCGCCTGGCTCCTTCTTCTCCTGGTGTTGGGTTGTGATGGCGGCCCCAGCGGTCCGAGCGCTGCGAGCCTTCGAGTCACCATTCTCGGCCTTCCCAGCGGGACTGCAGCTGCGGTGACGGTCACCGGCCCCGACAACTTCAATCAGTCGATTTCGGCCACTCAGACCTTCACTCAGCTGATCCCAGGGTCCTACACCGTCACTGCGAGTCCGGTGACGGCCAGCAGCTCTACCTATGATCCGAGCCCGCCGTTGCAGACGGTTACCGTGGCCGCCACCAATACGCAGTCCAGCGCCTCGGTATTCTATTCCCAGGCCACCGGGAACCTCACCATAGCCGTGAATGGTCTCGGCACCAGTCGAAGCGCGGCGATCACGGTGACCGGCCCCGGGGGATACAACCAGCCGGTCGATGGCACCACTACGCTCGCCGGGCTCGATCCCGGCGTCTACACCGTGAAGGCCGCCGACGCGGCATCGATCGGCTGCGCCACGCATACCGCCAGTCCCGACAGCCAGGTCGTGAGCGTCGTTGCCCGGAGTACCGCTACCGCAACGGTGGACTACACTCCCCCGCCCAACGACGGGAGCGTGAACCTCTGCATCGCCCGGATGTATGTGACGCAGAGCGTGCAGGATGCCGGCGGATCGGTGCCCCTGGTTCAGGGGCGCGATGGTTACTTGCGGGTTTTCGTGGTGGCCGACCGGGCCAACACCGCGGCTCCCACGGTGCAGGTCCGTCTCTTCAACGGCGGAGGGCTGTTCTCGACCATCAACATTCCGCCTTCGGGCCTCTCGGTGCCTACTGCGGTGGACGAAAGCTCGCTGGCCTATTCCTGGGACACCACACTAACAGGCACAATTATCCAGCCTGGTCTGGCGATCGAGGCTGAGGTCAATCCCGCGGGACCAACCCAGATTCTAGAGACCAGCCCGACCGATAACGTCTACCCTGCCGCGGGACCTGCCCTGCTGAACGTGCAGGCCGTGCCGACACTCGACGTGACGCTGGTGCCGGTGCTGCAATCCGGCAATCATCTGGTGGGCCGGGTCTCGGCCACCAGCAAGGACAGCTTCCTGATCAGCACCCAGCGGATGCACCCGATCGATACTTTCAGCACCGTGATCCACGCGACCTACTCGACCAACACTACCCTCACCCTCCAGGCCAACAACGGCAATCTCGCCTGGGGAACCATCCTGAACGAGATCGACCTGCTTCGGGTCGCAGAACACAGCCCACGATATTACTACGGCGTTGCCCGGGTCACCTACTCGAGCGGAGTTGCAGGCGTCGCCTACGTGAGTATTCCCGGTACCACGCCGGGAAGCGGACAGCGCGCCGCTCTGGGCTGGGATTATCTGCCCTCCGGCAGCATCGTCGCGGCTCACGAGCTGGGACACAACTGGGGCCGAAACCATGCGCCGTGCGGCGGTCCCGCGGGTATCGATCCTCAATATCCCAGGTCAGACGGCAGCACCGGTGCCTACGGCATGGACGTCGTGGCCAAGACACTCGAGGCCTCTACCATGGCCGATGTCATGGGCTACTGTGATCCCAAATGGATCAGCGACTACACGTACCGCGGGGTGATGAGCTACCTTCGCTCGCCCAGCCCGCCGATTCTCTCGTCGGTGGTCGGCGCGGACATCCAGCCCTGCCTCCTGGTCTGGGGCCACATCGCGGACGGTGAGATCGTTCTCGAGCCCGCCTTCCAGGTCGATACCCGGCCCAGCCTTCCCAGCCGTCGCGGTCCCTACCTGCTGGACGGGCAGGACGCCGATGGCAAACCCGTTTTCTCGATGTCATTCAGCCCCAACGCAGTGGTTGACGCTCCCACTGCGCAGCAGAATTTCGTCTTTGCGATACCCGTATCGACCACGGGTGCAGCCCGGCTGGCCCGGATTCGGGTAACCGGTCAGGGGCGGCAGGCCACGGTCGCGGACTCGGCTGGAGCCCTTGCCCAGGGCCCTGGAGCAGTACCTATGAACATTGTCGTACGCCGCATCGGGTCCGATCGAGTGTCTCTCCAGTGGGATAGCAAAGCGCATCCAATGGTCATGGTCCGCGACCCGGACACCGGAGAGGTTCTCTCCTTTGCCCGCGGTGGTGAGGTGGAGCTGGCCACCCGGAAGGCTCAGGTTGACCTGGTGCTCTCGTCGGGCGTGCGCAGCCAGTTACGGCAGATGCGAGTGGGCCAGTGAGGTGGGCCGCCCTGGCTCTGGTGCTGTGGTCCAGCGGCTGCGCCTCCCGCAACTCGAACTCTGGCTCAGCTGACGGCGTGACGGTCGATTCGGTGGACGCTCCCGTAATCACCCTGGAGCGCACGGCCTGCTTCGGCGGCTGTCCGGTCTATCGACTGGCAGTCTCCTCTGACGGCACCGTGACCTACGAGGGAGAAGCCCACGTGCGCCAATTGGGCACGGCTTCCAACCGAATGCCGCGCGAGCGGGTTCAGGCCCTCCTCTCCGAGCTGGACCGGGCAGGTTACTTCTCGTTCGCCAGTCGCTACGCCGCTGCCGAGCCAGTCTGCGGCCGCTATTCTGCCGACTCTCCTTCTGCCATCACCTCCATGACCTTCGGCGGCCGAACCAAACGGGTGGAGCACGATTACGGCTGCGGCGCAGCTCCGGGAGCCCTGGTGGTTCTCGAGCGACGAATCGACGAGGTGCTCGGCTCGGCGCAGTGGACCGGTCGCTGAATCAGGTCACTTCCCGGCGCTGAGCCGGATCCATCCGATCTCGCAGAGCATCTCCCAGTAGCGTTGCCGCAACCACCACCAGCACCAGAGCCACCCCGGGCGCCATGGCTACCCACGGAGCATTGACCAGGGTATCTCTCCCCGAGGCGATCAGGTTTCCCCAGGATGGGGTCGGCGGCTGTACTCCCAGTCCCAGAAATGAGAGCCCCGCCTCCAGCATGATGGCGTTGCCCACACCAAGGGCTGCGGTGACGATCACCGGAGTCATGGCGTTCGGCAGGATGTGCCGCACCAGTACTCGCGGGCCTCTGACCCCCAGGGCAACGGCACTCTCCACGAATGGGCGCGCGGAAAGCGCCCGAACCTCTCCATGCACCAGGCGCGCGACGGTCATCCAACCGGTCAGGCCCAGCACGGCCACCACCAGAGCGGCGCTTGGTTGCCAGAGCGAGGCCAGCAGGAGCAGAAGCACCACTCGGGGAAGCGCCAGAGCGAAATCGGTCAGGCCCAGCAGCACGGTCCCAACAGCGCCGGGCCAGAAACCCGAAGCAGCGCCGATCAGAATCCCGATCATCACCGAGAGCAGCACGGCAAGCACCCCGACGCCCAGTGAGATCCGTGCGCCATATGCCAGGCGGGCCCATACGTCCCGTCCGAAACGGTCGGTGCCCAAGGCGTGAAAAGCGCCGTGCAGGTCGGTACTGAGTGGTGGCAGAAAGCGAGTGGCGACGATGTCCCGTTGCACCACTGGATCTCCGGCCAGGAGTGGAGCCGCCAGCGCGATCACGATGGCCAACAGGATTACCACCAGCCCGAACTGCGCCCGCCGGTCCCGGAGCAACGAGTGCAGCATCACTGGGCACCCCCGGAGCCGGTACGCACCCGCGGATCAGCCCACGCGGTCAGGAGCTCGGCCAGCAGGTTGCCGGCTACAACCAGGGCTGCGCTCACTGACGTCGCCGCCATGATGACCGGGTAGTCGCGCGCTCCTACCGCCTCCACCATGATTCGCCCCACACCCGGCCAGGCAAAGATCGACTCGATGAATACCGCGCCCGAGAACAGGGCGGGCAACGAAAGCCCCAGCAGGGTTACCACCGGAATGAGGGCGTTCCGCAGCACGTGCCGAAGACTCACCTGCGCAGGTGAAAGTCCCTTGGCCCGCGCCACCGCGACGTGCGGCGCCCCGCGAACGTCGAGCATGGCCCCTCTTACATACCGGGCCACGCCGCCCACGCCGATGAGCGTCAGTGTGATCAATGGCAGGGCAAGGTGACGGAGCCGATCGGCTATCCGGCTCCAGCCGGTGAGAAAGTCGGCATCGAAGCCGGCCGCGCCGAACGCCGGCAGGGCGCGCGCCCAGTAGGTGAAGACCATCACCAGCATGAGACCCAGCCAATAGCCAGGAAGGGCAAAGAGCGTTACGGTGACCACAGACAACGAGGTATCCAGGCGGCCCCCGCTCGCTGCCTGGACTGCACCAACAACAATCCCGAGGATATAGCTGAGCAGCAGCGAGAGTCCAACCAGCCGAACGGTGGCAGGCCACGCCTCGGAGATCATCGACCCCACCGGCCGGCCGGTGGCAATGCTGGTGCCCCAGTCTCCCCGAGTGAATCGAGCGAGCCAGCTGGCGTACTGCTGGGGCAGAGGCTGGTCCAGCCCGAGGCTTCTCCGCTGAGCAGCCAGCTGCTCTTCAGATGCTGTGGGTCCAACGAGGAGGAGAGCGGGATCGCCCGGGGCAAGGCGGATGAGAAAAAACATGAGGGTGACCACGCCCAGAACCACGGCAAGGCCGGTGAAGGCTCGGCGCAGCAGTGCTTTCACCATGGTTCAATGTAGACAGTGTTGCCGCTAAAATACGCCGTGCTCGGGCGCCACTTCTCCGTTCCTCTCCTGACTGTCGGTATCGTCGCATGCGGCTCGAGCGCGGAGCGCCGAGGGGCAACCGTGCTGTTTGCCTCGGGCGCCGATCTGCAAAGCATCAACCCACTGCTCACGGTCCATCCGCTTGCCCGGCAGGTTCAGCGTTACGTGCTGCTCACCACGTTGGCCCGATACGACAGCAGCATGACGCCGCAGCCCTATCTGGCTCGGTCCTGGCGCTGGTCGCAGGATCGTCGCACACTCGCTCTCGACCTTGAGACCGGTGTGCGCTGGCATGATGGTCGTCCCACCACGGCTCGGGATGTGGCCTGGACGCTCAACGCCGCGCGCGATCCTGCTACGGGCTATCCCCGGCAGAACGAGATGGCGGCTTTCGACACCGTAATAGCCCACGATGACTCGAGCGTCGTCGTGCGCTTTCGAGAAGCCCAGCGCAACTTCCCGGATCTGCTGACGGATCTCGCCATCTTGCCGGCACA
>Ga0126311_10001592_pt1 | contig 11053 bp, 13 predicted proteins | sample Plot61_FD_92539 | JGI IMG/M metagenome (GOLD analysis project Ga0126311, IMG submission 92539) | Serpentine soil microbial communities from UC McLaughlin Reserve, CA, USA - Plot61 | ecosystem: Environmental > Terrestrial > Soil > Grasslands | place: USA: UC McLaughlin Reserve, Lake County...
TAGGGACATGACGATCAAGAGATTGGACCACATCAGCGTCGTCGTCGATGACCTTGCAGCCGCTATCGCTTTTTTCACCGTGCTCGGCATGACGGTCGAAGGCGAGATGCCGATCGAGGGCTCGTGGGTGGACCGCGTCAACGGGCTCGAAAATGTCCAGGTTGACATCGTTATGATGCGGACCCCAGACGGGCACGGGAAGCTTGAGCTGACGAAGTTTCGCAATCCAAAACTGGTCGAGATGGAACCGGCGATCGCACCGCCGAACACGATGGGCCTCCGGAGTGTCATGTTTACAGTCGAAAGCGTCGACGACACCGTCGCTCGGCTGCGCGCCAACGGCGCCGAACTCATCGGCGAGGTGGCCCAGTACGAGGACAAGTACAGACTTTGCTACATGCGAGGCCCTGCGGGCATCATCGTCGCGCTGGCCGAGGAACTCTTCTGAGAGCGAGCGGGCCGAGATGTAATAGAGATCTCTCTGCGAAATGAGCATCGACCACATCAACTTGGAGAGTGATTAAGAATTTCGCGCGCCGCTCCGTGTCTTTGCGGCGCATAACCGCAGAGACGCGGCGGCCGCGCCCGCCGCCTCCGCGATTATTCGTTCAGCCGTGTTCCCGAGATATTCAGTCCGCGGGCGTTGAGGAGACGATCAGGTTTCACCTGCGTCACAGCTACTATCATCCATTCAAGCTCAGTTGGTGTCATGGCAAGAGCTCAAAGCTGTCACAGTGTTTGGGACGAATCAATTGAAAGTCACGCCGGTCGAGAGTCAATACTTGTTTGATATTCAGGCGTTCCGCTGTGGCAACAATCAAAGCGTCAACAAAATCCAAATGCGCATCGGCGTATTGGCGAAGAATCTCGGCAGACCTTAGGTAGTCTCCCGCCACCGGAGCTTCAAGAATTAGTTCAGTATCTGCAAGACTTGAAATGAAGTCGGCGGCAGCATCATTTCCGATGTCGCGCGCTAACAAGTAGGCGACCTCAGTGATTGCCGGGATCGGCAGAATGATCGGCTCCCGTATACTCTTCAAGACTCCGATTGTTGCTTGATGTTCGGTTTCGGAGGAATTGAGCGAGGCTAACAGGAATCCAGAGTCGAGCAGGACGGCCATTGCTAGTTTGTCAAACCCGGCTTCTTGCCGATCTCAACCCGCAGAATTTCATCAGCGCGAACTGCCGTGTTCCCTGGGCCACCCGAATAGCGTCCCGCCATCGAAAGCAACCACTTTGCCGCAAGTGAGGACTGTCCTCCATTTACCAACGGGGTACCCGTCTTGTCTTCCGGGAGACTGGCTTGAAGCAACTGCAAGACACGACGGCGGTCGTCGACGGGCAGTTTCAGGAGTTCTTCGATTTGTTCTTTCCGGATCATGCTCCGCATTTTAGTTCAATTGGCAAACAATTAATAGCCTCCTATTGAGCGAGGGCCTTTTAGATCTTTGGCCTCCAAGCCGCTCCGCTTGCCACCGCACTCTGGAATGCTCCCAGAAGTTGAAACTGATCTGTGCACTGATCATCTATGACGTGAGTTGGCGATATGCTGTGCTTGTCGTTTGAGAATGGCGACGAACTTGTTCGCCCGCACGTAACCCGCGTATTCGGCGCGTTCGTCTTCCGTGAGGTCGCCTTCCGTCGATTTTCGGGCGAGTTCTTCGATGCGAGCTTGCAGGTCAGGATCGGCTCGAAAACCGATTACGGCGTCAGCCTTTCCCGGCAAGACAATTTCCAGCATCGGCCGGACGCCGCGATCAAATGCCAAAGTCTCTGAGGTCGTTGCCATGCGCCAAACATACTACTCCGATCGGAGTCTTGACAATGATTGGGAATCCGAGAAGTCAACAACCCAACGTTTCTGAGCCAGAGATGTTTTTTGGAATGGCACTACTCCATTGCCGAGCGAGGCGCACTAGAATCGCGAAACGATGAACAGACTGCCACCGATGGCAACCAGGTCCTCGACCATAGCAACGTTGAAATCCGGCTGGCGCAACGACCTTACGAGCCGCACGCGGGCCTGATAGCCGGCGAAGCAACCAACGATTCCGCCGAGCAGTCCCAGCCCAGCACCGACGAAAGCCGACCGTCCACCGCCAAGAGAAACGCATGCGCCCGTGAAGCCGCCGGTCACGATGCGCGCGACAAGTCCGAGAGGAGCAGTGCGGTTCGGAGTATTCGGCAGCTTATCAAAAACGATTTCTGTGAGGGCCAACAGGCTCAGAATTATTACAGCAGGAAGCGAGCCGATGAGAGACAGTGGCCGCGCAAGTTTGAGCCAACCCAGGTACACGGCCCACGCAACCGCCGCAGGCGGCGTAAGCGAGCGCAGCCCGGCGAAGAGTCCAATCAGAAATGCGAATAGCAGTGTCATATTAGTGATCGCAAAGAAGACGCTCGTGTGAGTCAAATCGATTGGTGACAAACGAAAACTTTTGCGCTACGTTGCTGATCACCCACCGAATCAATAAAGAAGCGGGCCGACTTGTGCTTGAACCACAAAGCCGACCCTAGATCCTCAACCTTCTACAGAAAGGATAAGGACCATGACAAAACATGGTAGCGCATCACCGCGCAAAGAAAAATCTCGCACACTCGACGCCAATCTAAAACGACGCGCTCGAAAACTCGCAACCGACAGCAGAGTCGATCCAAGAACACGCTCACTAATCCGTTATGGATTGGAGATCAAAGACCAATCCTTGAGCAAATAGTGAGTCGTGTTGAGGCCGGCGAAATGAGCATCAACCACATCCACTTGGAGAGTGATTAAGAATTCTGCGCGCCGCTCCGTGTCTCGGCGGCGCATAACCGCCGAGACACGGCGGCGCCCGCCGACTCTGCGATCATTCATTCGGTCGTCCCGGAATACCCGGTCCGCAGCGTTGAGGAGACGATCAGGTTTCATCTGCGTGCGGAGCCTGACTCCGTGCACAATTCATTAATCAATCGATGACGGTGTATTAACAATCAAACTCTATCGCGGGCGATTTTGAATCATAGAGAAACGATGCGTTGACGCATTCTTGTACTCATTATCCTAGTGCTATACTCATGGGAAATCCTTTGAGGAAACCACGTGATCGCAACCACAGACGTTCAATATCTAAAGCGTCACCTTCATGCCAATAGTGTGGTTTTGTTTATTGGCGCTGGATTCTCAACCGCCGCGACGAACAGTTCCGGCGAGACACTGCCGGGCTCAAAAGCTTTAGCCGAGAAGCTTTGGGACTACATGGAGTACGGAACACCGTATGATGGAAGTCATTTGGGAATAGTTTACCAAGCCGCACTTCACAAACCGGGCGGGCAGAAAAATCTCTTCCAGCTACTCTCTGACACTCTAACGGTCGAAGAATTTCCAGAGTGGTACCGCATCATAATTAACTTTTTCTGGTACCGAATCTATACGACAAACGTCGATGATTTAGCTCCTGCAGAGTACGAAGACCGCGACTCGTTTTTGCGGGACATTCAGCTAGTGAAACTAAACGGCTCAGTCGATGAGCAGAACAAGGGGCTCACTTTCTCACCCGTTGAATACGGGCGAAGAGCTGCCGAACAGGACGTTTGGTACGATCACCTGGTGCGCGATGTATCTACGCATCCGACCGTATTCATTGGATCTGAACTTGACGAGCCGTTGTTTTGGCAATACCTGGCGCTGCGTCAAAGGAGAACTAAAGGTCTTGGGAAGCAGCTTCCAAAATCTTTCTTAGTGTGTCCCCATGTGTCCGCTGCCAAAAAGGAAGCCCTGTCGGAATTCAACATTGTCCCAATTGAAATGACGGCGGAGGCCTTCCTGTCGCAACTGGCCGCTGAACCCGAGCTTGTAATATCAAGGGAGAATCTCCTCCGACATTTAGATCCGACACTCGAAGCGATTCTTGCACTCGAGAGCGCAGGCGTTCCGACTGAGGAAATAGAACTAGCGGAAGAGTTCTACTCGCTTTTCAGGCCAGTACTCTCACAACCAGCCAAACGCGTTACCAGGAGTCACTTCTTATTAGGTAGTCCTCCGACTTGGAGCGACATATCTAACGAACTGGATGCGCAGCGTGAGGTGAATGCGAGTGTACGCGACGCAATCGTCGAAGCACTTAAGCATCAGGGGTGCGGATTGGTAATCCTTACTGGCGCCGCTGGTTCTGGCAAAACGACTATCGCTAAACGCGCTAGCATTCTGATTGCTAATGAAGGCTACCCAGTTTATTACTCCACTAACTTTGCGCGATTAGTGCCCGAGCGCGTCGTGGCTTACTTAAGGCGTTTTGAACGACGAGTCGTGTTGGTCTTCGATGAAAACGCCGATGATATGCGGCGCATTACGGAAATGTTCGACTCGTGTGAAGCTTTGCCACATAAACCTGTATACCTGGTGGCGATGCGCACAAATGAACTTGCCGTCCGGCGATTTTTGTTTCAAGGCATAGACGATATTAAAGAAATCCGAGTTCCCGACCTGAGCGATCCAGACATTCGCGCAATTTTGCAGAAGCTAGAGCAAAACTCGCTGCTTGGAGATTTGAGGAAATTGACTCACGGGCAACAGGTCGAGGTATTTCGCACGAAAGCAAAGAAGCAGATTCTTGTTGCGATGCGCGAAGCGACGAGGGGAAAAGGCTTCGACGAGATCATTCAGGATGAATATAACCAAGTCAAACCCGATGCAGCCCACCTTGTCTATCTGATTGCCGCGATCCCATCGATGCATCACTACTTCATCGATCGCGGACAATTGATCGCCGCAATGGATCTCCCGCCAAGCGACACTGCCGCAATTATTGATGATACGCTGAGTGGCATTCTTATTCCGCATGAAAACACGTCAGCGCGATTACAGATTCGACACCCGGTGATCGCGGAGTATGTTGTAATGCAGTTGGCGCCACGTGAATTTTTGGCACGAGCCTATATCCTGTTTTTGGAGATTCTCGCTCACGACTTGCCCAAGCAGAAAAATCGACGAGCAAGTAGAGTATTTCGGCTTTATCAGAGGATAATAAATCACCAGACCATACACACAATCTTCCTTAAGCAAGTGAATCTGTGCAGGGAAATATACGAATCAATTAAGCCCCATTTCACAGACGATGGCCATTATTTTTTGCAGTACGGCGCTTATGAACTTGAGTGGGGGGATCTGGATTTTGCTGAGAATTACCTGTTACAAGCTGAGTCGCTCATGCCAAATCATCCTTGGGTCGGAACCTCGTTGGGTTACCTCTGGATGAGACAGGGAGTTGAAGCGAATTCTCCGTTGGCAGCCATTGAATACCTTGACAGGGGTGCTGAAAGGATCCAGCACCAAATCGACACTGTAGGTCGCAAGGATCCCTATCCCTACCACGTCTTGGGGGCTCAAATGTTAGCGTTTATTAATCGCTGGGTACCGATGGAAGAGCGAGTTAAGAAATTACAGGAATTGCATACGCGCGTATCCGAAGGCTCAAAAAGGCATTCGCTTGATAATCAGTTGCAGAAATTGGTGGCGGACATAAAAAAAGCCGAATTGGAGACCGTCATGCGGTGAGCGCCTTCAACGCCCGTGACCAGTTCGTACGCAAACGATTCTCCAATTTTTATTGAGCGTCATTCACGCCAGCTACCAGTCGATTTGCCGACGCGTAGCTTGTCATATGTGGTCCGAAACTTCGCCCGGGTTATTGAAAGAGAGTCCGGATGTTTACGAACCGTTGCTGTGAAGATCGACGCAGGCAGAGATGTAAAAGACAGCGACGTATTCTCGTGACGTGTTAAAAAATCTCTCGGTTTTTAACATATCTCTTTGACGTGTTAAGAGGGCTAACATAAACTCTTCGCCATGGCTGCCTCCCGAACACTCTCGCAATCCCCGCGAATCAGGCGATCTTGGCAAGCAAACAAGCCATATAACGAGATTCCACTGCTGCCACCCAAGGTTGACCTGGAAACTAAGGCAATTCTCAAACAATGTATTCGGGCTCGGGCAGCACTGGCAGAGTTGAAGGGAGCGGCGGAGCTGATACCCAATCCCTCAGTCTTGATCAACACCCTGCCGTTGCTGGAGGCGCAGGCCAGCTCGGAAATTGAGAACATCGTCACCACTACCGACCGTCTGTTTCAGTTTCGGGAATTGCACGCGCAAGCCGACCCCGCCACCAAGGAAGCACTGCGTTACAGTCTCGCGCTCCTCGAGGGCTATCAGGCGGTGCAAGAGCGTCCGTTGGCCACTAGGACTGCGGAAGAAATTTGTAGCCGAATCAAAGGAGTGCAAATGCAAGTGCGACGCGTTCCGGGTACGGCACTGGCAAATGAACGCACCGGCGAAATCGTTTACACGCCGCCCGAAGGTGAGGATCTATTAAGGTCTTTACTGGCGAATTGGGAGCGGTTTCTCCATGAGACGACTGACCTCGATCCCTTGATCCGAATGGCCGTGGCGCATTATCAATTTGAAGCCATCCACCCGTTTACTGATGGGAATGGACGCACCGGTCGCGTGCTGAACAGCCTGTTCTTCATTCACGAGAAGCTGTTGACACTACCGATTCTTTACTTAAGCCGTTACATCATTCAACACAAGGCCGACTATTACCGGCTGCTGTTGGATGTAACGCGATCGGGTGCCTGGGAAGCGTGGGTGAAGTTCATGATTGCCGGCGTGGAAGAGACCGCCAATTGGACCACTGCCAAGGTAGAAGCCATCCGAGAATTGCAATCGCAGACTGCGGGATACGTGCGCGAAGCTGCTCCTAAAGCCAACAGCCACGAACTGATGAATCTGATATTCGAATTACCATACTGCCGCATCCAGAACGTGACCGAACGGAAAATCGCCGTTCGCCAGACGGCCTCTGGTTATCTGAAAGAGCTGGTAAGAGTTGGCGTACTGGAAGAGAAAGTCGTCGGCCGCGAAAAGCTTTTTACCCATCCAAAACTGATGAGGCTACTAACAACGGAACGCAACACTTTTGAGCCTTACTCATGAACTAACGCCTGACTGGTCCACGCCGCCGAACCTGTGTTGTGGTCCAGTCGACCATCGATTCGAAGAAGCCAGGTGGGAAGCGTTTGAGGCGGACTTGCTCGTTCGGATTCTCTGGCGGAACCTCCATCAGGTTATGGCTTCCGTTTGGGTAAACCTTAACGGTGTAATCCCGGCGTCCCGCCTGATCCAGGATTTGCCTGATCGCACGCACATTCGCTTTGACACCTTCAGGGCTATCAAGCTCGCCAAATATGGCCAGCAGCGGAGCGGGGGAAGCGCGCAGCGCTGGCGCCGGATCGTAGAGATAAGAGCGCCGCATGTGAGTCCAGAACGGATGGTCGGGGCGGTCCGGCCCATAGATATCTATGCCTGGGTGGCGAAACCATTTTTTGTCTTTGGCTATCGCTTGAGCCCGGGCGTATTCGTCCCACTTGTCGTTTACAGAAGGTGAAGCAATGATCTCGTTTTTCAGCTTTTGAAACGCGAGCGCTTCCTTCACTTCATCCGCGGTATAGCCCGCTTTTGTTAACTCGTACTCGCTATCAAACAACTCCGTCTCAGCGGGTGACAGGCCGCCGCCTGACAAAGCGACTGCAAAAGCAGCCGCGGGAAAACGTGAAGCCGCGAGAGGAGCAATCCACCCGCCCTGACTTTGACCCCAGAAGCCGATCTGATTTGCTGCAACTTCGTTTCGTGCCTGTAGAAATTTGGCTCCCGCGACCGCGTCATCAGCCAAGTCTTGAAAGGTCGCCTCGCGCCAGTTACCCGTCGATTTGCCGACGCCTCGCTTGTCATAAGAGAGGACGGCAAACCCGCGTGCGGCGTAGAGATAGCCGAGGCCCCAATACATTTCGCGCGATTGCGCGCCACTGCCATGCGTAAACACCAGGGCCGGGCGCTTTACTTTTGATGAAGGCGTCGCAGCGGGGAGCAGCAGCGTGCCCGCGAGCGTGACATCACCGTTTTTGAAAGTGACTTCTTCCTGGCGGATGGCAACTCGCGCGGCGAATGCTCCGGGCTTTCTATAAGAGGGGCTATAGGAGGGGCGACCCTCATGGTCCAAATCAACTACGTGAACTCCCTCTTGACCCCCATTGTCGCGAAAGGTAAGTGTTTGCCTGGTGGGAGACACCACATACAAGGCCGGTCCGCCGGTGAATTGAGTCTGCGATCGTGGAAAGATCGTGCGGGTCTGGCCGGATTTCACATCGGTCACCCACAAGGTGTCTTGAGTATTGGGAAATCTGTCGATCACTATGTAGTCGCCATTGCGAAAGCGATAGGCGCCGACATAACTCGCCAAAATCTCCGGCGCGACCTTCACGGTGCGCATCAGACGAAAGTGAGCTTTGGTTCCCGGCACGTCGGCCTCGCCTTCGATTACATCGCCGGCGAGAGTTCCTATCATGACGAGTTTAAGCGAGCTCAACTCGATCCGGACGCGAGAACCTTCGCGCTGGACCAATGTCAATTTTGCCTTAAGCGGTCTCACCAGCTCTCCGGCGTTTTCAGTAAGACTGAGATGTAAAAACTCGACCCGGCCAGCGGGCTCACTGTTACCCACCCACTCGCCAGTCAAGGCAGTTGTGTATTGCTGAGCGTGACCGACACTTGACCACCCGACCGCGAGGATAAAAGTCATCAACCGGAAAGCTTTGAGGATTACTCTGGTCATGATTCCTTTGCACCGCCGGCGTGAGGATGACGCACGCAAGGTACATCATTCCACGCCGCCTGCGCCCACTCTCGTTCAAAGCACCGGCTCACTTGCATTTCTTGAGCGGCGTCCTGCCGAACGGGAAGCGCTGCCCTAACTTCTTATCGTTGGGGAATTCGACTTGCACGGCGGCCTTTCTCTTCGACCCGTCGAGGTAGATCATGAAAGGCGAATCGCCCATCGCGTCCGTGGATAGCAGAGTGACGTCTTTAACGTCATGGCCCATGCAGGTGAAGCACTGGTCTAACTTGCGAAACTCCTCACGGTCGTCACCTTTTACGAAGGTCACCGTGTTCGGCTCAATTATGAGCCTCAGCGGCGATGTGCAACGGGCTTTGGCCGGCACCCACTCGCCTCGGAATGTAGCAACAACGCTGCCGCCTAAAGCCAGCGCAGCAAAGCCGCAAACCGAAAGAACAACGAAGCTCAAGACGATGCTTCCGATAACTCTGAGACGGGTAAACATAAGCAGTTTTCCTCTCTGACCTCGTTTTCTGATAATTAGATTCTGATTTACAGCATAGCTAGAGGGCCGGTCTCTGCGAGTACGCAGCAAAGGACCCTGTCACGTGACTGACCATTGAGTACGCCAACCCGAACAGTGGCGCGCTAACTCAGAGGCACTCAGGATGACCGCAGCTACAGTTTGTCTCGTGACCACCAGCCGCGTTCCTACAATGTGTGCTGCAATACTCATCATCCGACCCTGCCGGACATTGGCACGGTGTGTGGGCGCATGTTTCCGTAGATGGTGTGTTATTCATTTCTCTCCTATAACTGAAATTAACGGTAATGTATAGCCATAATCACCATTTCTCAACTTGATCTGATCCCGTGTTTTTTTCGATGATGGGGGCGAAACTCCATGAGACAAACGCTGGAGAATACCTAAGCAAACGAACTGTTTAATCTGAGGAGAGTTGTCGTGAATCAGAAGGTGAAAACGACGTTCGGCCATCCCACGCCGGAGCTCCCGGTTGAAGACGTGGAACGGGCCCAGCAGCATTACCGCGATGTGCTCGGCTTCGAAATGGGCTGGTCATATCCAGGAGGCGATATCGGCGCCGTCTCGCGCGATGACGTCCCAATCTTCTTTCGCAAAAGGGGCCGCCCATTCGAGCCTGCTGTTCACTGGGTATTTGCAGCAGACATCGACGCCACTTACGAGGAATTGCGGTCGCGCGGCGCGCGAATCGTTGAGCCTCTCGAACAGAAGCCCTGGGGTATGCGCCAGTTCACGGTGGAAGATATCGACGGAAACCGCTTCTATTTTCACTGCGACTAACGCAAGCGTTGGATGAACCTCTCTTCGTAACCTCAGCTTAGGGCGGACGAGCGACATGCGATTGCAGCCCTACATCCACGGCGTTCAAAAACTGCTGCACGTTCAAGAATCAGGTGCCAGCCTCGCCGCAATAAATTCTGTAATGTTTTGAGGATTTTCACACTTCGATCCAGAAGGTGTGCGCAGTGCCTGAAAGTTAACCTTAAAAGCTATTGTTTTGAGAGTGTTCAAAACGTGAGTCTCCCCAAAGTCCGACCCAAAAGCGAGTGGGTTCTCACTCAAGCCGCGTTCGACGGCTTTCTCGCCAAACTCGACATAGATCGAGACAAGGCGGGAGAGAAGTATGAGCACATCCGCCTTAAGCTGTTGAAATACTTTCAATGGTGCGGATCAGATGTGCCTGATATCGATGCCGACGAAACGATAAATCGGGTCACGCGGAGGATCTACGAGGGCGAAGACGTTTACAACCTCCCTGGCTATGTCTATGGTGTCGCCAAGTTGGTCCATGCAGAATCACTGAAGCGGCGGAATCGAAGGCGAACGCTCGATGAAGGATCGTTGATTGAGCTGTCGTCGATAAGCGTTGAGGTTGAGGTGCCAGACTACCAGGAATGCCTGGAGCGCTGTCTCGCAAGCCTCAGTGACGAAGATCGAGAGGTTATCACCGAATACTATCGGTTTAAAAAGATTGAGAAAATCGACTGCCGTAAACGTCTTGCAGCAAGACTCGGCGTCTCTTTGAACACGCTGCGAGTCAAGATGCATCGGCAACGTATGAATCTTGAGACATGTGTGAAGAAATGCCTTGCTCGATACGAATGCACCGACTGACTGTTAACTCTAGTTATCGGGGCGTGGAAAGGGATGGTCGTTTTGGCAGCCAGGTCAATTTCGAAAACAAAACGAGTCCGATACTTGCTGGGTCTGTCCTCCCCCGCCGAGCGCGAGCATATTGAGTTGCAGTATTTTGAAGATGAAGATGCTTTTCAGGAGATGCTAACTGCCGAAGATGATCTTATCGATGCTTACGCTCGCGGTGAACTCTCAGGCGAGGAGCGGCGGAGATTTGAAAAGA
>Ga0126311_10001593_pt1 | contig 11051 bp, 9 predicted proteins | sample Plot61_FD_92539 | JGI IMG/M metagenome (GOLD analysis project Ga0126311, IMG submission 92539) | Serpentine soil microbial communities from UC McLaughlin Reserve, CA, USA - Plot61 | ecosystem: Environmental > Terrestrial > Soil > Grasslands | place: USA: UC McLaughlin Reserve, Lake County...
CCCTCATGGACCCGGAGCCGTTGGAGGCGCTCCCGGCCCGGGTCGTTCCCCGCAGCACCGGGGTGCTCCCCGACGCCGACGAGGAACGGCCGTCCAGCCAGGCCCCTCCGGACTCCGAGCCCCCGTCCCCAGCCGTCGCCCGTTCCACCCGGGAGCCCTCCTGATGCGCGTCTTCGTCCCGGGCACGCTGCCCCTCCTGCACAGGCTGCGGGAGGCCGGCCTGCCGGCGCCGCTGGCGGCGCACGCCGTCACCGGAGCCCTCCGCGAGTGGTATGTCGAGGGCGACGGCGAGGAGCTCGAGTACGCGGCGTCCAGCGAGGCGGCCGCGGCCTCGTTGCGGCTGCTGGCAGTCGACCCCGGCGCGCCCCCGCGGCGGGTCGTGGTGGCCGCGGAGCTGCCGGACGCCCAGGTCCGCCCGGCCCCCGGCGGCGCCCGCTCCGCCGTCGTCCTCGGGGTCGACCTGACGACCGACCGGGTGGTGAGCATCCACGTGGACGACGACGATGCGGCGGCCGACGTCGCAGCGGCGGCCCGGTGCGTTCCGGCGGCGGACGCGGGCGAGGAGCAGGCCCAGCTCACCGTCGAGGACGCCGATGGGCACGAGCTGCTCTGGTACGACGTCACCGAACTCGACGACCTGCTCGACCACCCGCTCGCCGACGGCTGACGCCCGGCCACCCGAGCCGGCCGAGCGGCGTCCGGCCGACAGGACCAAACGGGCTGCGCGCCGCCCTCGCGGGGCAGTCGGCCGGTTGCTCCTGTCGGTGGGGTGCGGACCCAGGCGGCACGGCGTCCGCGTGCCATGCTGGCGGGAGGTCACGAGCCGGCGCACGAGCAAGGAGCTCCCCCATGGACGCCCGCACCACGGTCCCCACCCCGGTGAACGAGCCGGTGCTCGACTACGCCCCCGGCAGCGGGGAGCGGGCGGAGGTGCAGCAGCGCCTCACCGAGCTGGCCAAGCAGCGGCACGAGCTCACGATGACCATCGGCGGTGAGCAGCGGCTGGGCGGCGGCCGCCCCATCGACGTGGTGCAGCCGCACGCGCGGCACGAGGTGCTGGGGACGCTCGGCAACGCCACCCGCGAGGACGCCCGCGCCGCGGTCGAGGCCGCGAAGGACGCCGCCCCGGCGTGGCGTGCGGTGCCCTTCGACGAGCGGGCCGCGCTGCTGCTCAAGGCCGCCGAGCTGCTGGCTGGGCCCTGGCGCCAGACGCTGAACGCGGCCACCATGCTGGGCCAGTCCAAGACGGTGTACCAGGCCGAGATCGACTCCGCCTGCGAGCTGATCGACTTCTGGCGGTTCAACGTGCACTTCGCCGCCCGGCTGCTGGCCGAGCAGCCGGAGCGCAACTCCCCGGGGGTGTGGAACCGGCTGGACCACCGGCCGCTCGAGGGGTTCGTCTATGCCATCACCCCGTTCAACTTCACCGCCATCGCGGGCAACCTCCCCACGGCGCCGGCGCTGATGGGCAACACCGTGGTCTGGAAGCCGTCGCCCACGCAGCAGCTCGCGGCGCACTACACGATGCGGCTGCTGGAGGCCGCCGGGCTGCCCCCCGGAGTGATCAACCTGGTGACCGGCGACGGCCTCGATGTCAGCGAGGTGGCGCTGGCCGACCCCGACCTGGCCGGGATCCACTTCACCGGCTCGACCACCACGTTCCAGCACCTGTGGCGCCAGGTCGGCGCGAACATCTCCCGGTACCGCAGCTACCCGCGCGTGGTCGGCGAGACCGGGGGCAAGGACTTCGTGCTGGCCCACACCAGCGCGGACCCCGACGTGCTGCGCACCGCGCTCGTCCGTGGCGCCTTCGAGTACCAGGGTCAGAAGTGCTCAGCCGCCTCCCGCGCCTTCGTCCCGGAGAGCCTGTGGCGCCAGATCCGCGACGACCTGGTGTCGATCACCGACGGCCTGTCGGTCGGTCCGGTCACCGACTTCGGCAACTTCATGGGCGCCGTCATCGACGACCGTGCCTTCGCCAAGCACAAGGCCGCGATCGACCGCGCGCACGCCACCGACTCGATCGAGGTCGTGGCCGGTGGCAGGTACGACGACAGCGACGGCTGGTTCGTGCGGCCGACCGTGCTGGTTGGCAGCGACGTCGACGACGAGATCTTCTCCACCGAGTACTTCGGGCCGGTGCTCTCGGTGCACGTCTTCCCCGATGCCGAGTTCGACGAGGCGCTGCGCCACGTCGAGTCCGGGTCGGCGTACGCGCTCACCGGCTCGGTGATCGCCCAGGACCGGCAGATCATCTCTCGGGCCCGCGACGAGCTGCGGTTCGCGGCCGGCAACTTCTACGTCAACGACAAGCCCACCGGTGCTGTCGTGGGACAACAGCCGTTCGGCGGTGGTCGGGCCTCGGGGACGAACGACAAGGCCGGGGCGATGCAGAACCTGCAGCGCTGGACGTCGACGCGTTCGATCAAGGAGACCCTGGTCCCCGCCACCGACCACCGCTACCCGCACATGGGCTGACCCGGGCGCCCGACACCGAGCAAGGCGGCCAGAGGCTAGCGGCCCCATCGGACTGTGCGGTTGCTCGGGTGTGGGCCGGCCCGTCGAGCCTGCAGTCCGGGCCGGGTGTGTCCCGAATCGCCCGGTCCGGTAACGGCTGTCGAACGACGCCGTAGAGGCCTTGTCGGCATCTCGTATACAGGATACTTTCAACCCCGTCCTGGCCCGGACGCCGAAAGGTGGTTCGCCATGCGCAGCGCCCCTCCCCGCACCGACCGGCCGACTCCGCGCTCGCGATCGCGAGCTGGTCACCGCCCGGCGCTGACGGCGCTGGCCTGCACGACGGGCCTGCTGCTCGCTGCCTGCAGCTCGGTGGGCTCTAGCTCGTCCGGCGGGCAGACCGGGAGCGACGTCGGGCAGACGGCGCAGTCGGTGAAGCCGGGCGGGGCCGTGACCGTCGCGCTGTCGGCGGAGCCGGACCGGCTGGACCCCACTCTGGCCCGGTCGCTGTACAGCCGTTACGTGTTCAACGCCATGTGCGAGAAGCTCTACGACCTCAATGCGAAGGTCCAGATCGTTCCTCAGCTGGCGTCCGCGCTGCCCACGGCGTCGGAGGATGGCAGGACCGTCACCATCCCCGTGCGCTCCGGAGTGAAGTTCGCGGACGGCACGCCCCTGGATGCCGCAGCGGTCAAGACCTCGCTGGAGCGCCACCTGACGCTGAAGGAGTCGGCCCGGGTGAGCGACCTCGGGCCGATCGACTCGGTCGAGGCCACGAGCCCGACGAGGGTGACGATCAGGCTGAAGGCGCCGTTCGCGCCGCTGGTGGCGGCGCTGTCGGACCGGGCCGGCATGATCATGAGTCCGAAGCAGCTGAAGGCCAAGGGGGACGACTTCGGCTCCGACCCGGTCTGCGTCGGTCCGTTCAAGTTCGCCAAGCGGGTGCCGCAAAACTCGATCGGCCTGGTCAAGGACCCCAACTACTACGACGCGAAGAACGTCCACCTCGACAAGCTCACGTACCGGATCATCACCGACGCGAGCATCCGGGCCGCGAACCTGAAGTCGGGTGACGCGGAGGTCGCCGACACCGTGAGCACGGAGGACGTCGACCAGCTGAAGTCGGACTCCAACCTGTCGGTGCTCGAGTCGGCGTCCCTCGGCTACCAGGGCGTGACCTTCAACGTCGGTAACGCGAACGGGGTCGGCACCGCGCCCAAGGTCGGGAACGCGCCGTACGCGAAGGACAAGCGCGTGCGGCAGGCGTTCGAGTACGCCATCGATCGGAACGTGCTGGTGAAGACCGTGTTCAACGGCCTTTTCGACACCGCGTGCAGTGCCATCTCGTCGGCCAGCACCTTCTCCAGTCCGCAGGCGCAGAACTGTCGCCAGCACGACCCGGCGAAGGCGAAGCAGCTGCTTCAGCAGGCGGGCGTGACGATGCCGTACCGCTTCTCGATGCTGACCTCGAACACGCCGGACTCGCTGCAGTTCGCCCAAGCCCTGCAGTCCATGGTGAAGGACGGCGGCTTCGACATGAAGATCGAGCCGGTCGAGTTCACCTCGCTGCTCGACCTGCAGGACCAGGGGAAGTTCCAGGCGGTGCAGATCGGCTGGTCCGGACGTCCGGACCCGGACGGCAACCTCTCCACGTTCGTCGAGACGGGCGGCTCGCAGAACGTCGCCGGGTTCAGCAGCGACAAGGTCGACACGCTGCTGCGGCAGGCTCGCCAGAGCCAGAACCCGGCGCAGCGCAGGACCTTCTACGGACAGCTGCAGACCGCACTGCAGGACGAGGCTCCGCTGGTCTACATCTACCGCCAGCGCAACCTGACCGGCGTGAGCAAGAAGCTTTCCGGGGTACAGGTCTTCCCGGACGGCATCATCCGCGTTGCCCGAGCCGGGTTCACCCAGTAGGGGGGACGTCCAGTGGGTCGCTACCTGCGACGTCGGCTGGGGCACTCGGCGGTGACCCTGGTGCTCGCGACGATGGTCGTGTTCGCCGGGGTCCGGGCGCTGCCGGGCGATCCCGCGCTCGCCCTCGCGGGCGAGGAGCGCGACCCGGCGTCGCTCGAGGCGGTTCGCGAGCAGTACGGCCTGAACGACCCGGTGTGGCTGCAGTACCTGCACTACCTGCAGAACTTCCTCACCGGCGACCTGGGACGGTCGGTCCGCACCAACATCCCGGTGACCGAGCTGCTCGTCTCGGCCCTGCCGGTGACGCTCGAGCTGTCCTTCCTGGCGCTTCTGGTCGCCTCGCTGGTGGGCGTGCTGACCGGGATCCTCGCCGCGGTACGCCGCGGCAAGCCGGCCGAGTGGCTGGCGAACGGCTTCGCGCTGATCGGGCTGTCCGTGCCGAACTTCTGGCTCGGCCTGATGGCCATCCTCTACCTGGCCGTGGCGGTGCCGCTTTTCCCCGCCTCCGGGTACGTGCCGTTCCGGGAGGATCCGGCCGCCAACCTGCACCACATGGTGCTGCCCGCCGTCATCCTCGGCTTCGGGCTCGCCGCGGTGATCATGCGGCAGACCCGGTCGTCGATGTTGGAGTCGATGAGCACCGACTACATCCGCACCGCGCGCGCCAAGGGGCTGGCGGAGCGCTCGGTGATCGGCGTGCACGCATTGCGGAACAGCCTGATCGTGGTCGTCACCATCGTCGGGCTGCAGCTCGGAGCGCTCATCTCCGGAGCCGTCGTCACGGAGCAGATCTTCGGCCTACCCGGCTTCGGCAAGCTCACCGTCGACTCGGTCTTCCAGCGCGACTACCCGGTGATCCAGGGCGTCGTCCTGGTGACCGCGACGGCCTACATCGTGATCAACCTCCTGGTAGACCTCCTCTACTCCGTGATCGACCCGCGCATCAGGGTGACGGGAGAAGTGGCATGAGCGGCCGGCGACGCGAGGACCGGACATGACGACCGTCGAGGCCGCCGTCGTCGACACGCCCGCTGCGGGCACCGCCACACCCCGCCGCCGGCGGGTGCTGCGCCGCCTGCTCCGGGCACCCCTCGCCCTCACCGGGCTCATCGTGCTGGTCGTCGCGATGCTCGTGGCCCTGCTTGCTCCGGTGCTGGCTCCGTACCCGCCGACGCAGACCTCGTTCGCCTCGACGTTCCTGCCACCCGGCTCCCCGGGCCACGTCCTGGGCACCGACTCGCTGGGTCGCGACATCCTGTCGCGGATCATCTACGGCACCCGCGCATCACTTGTCGTCGGTGTGCTCTCCGTGATCCTCGCGCTGGTCGTCGGCGTGCCGCTCGGACTCCTCGCCGGCTACTTCGGCCGGATGGACTCGGTGATCTCCCGGTTCACCGACGTGGTCCTGGCGTTCCCCTTCCTGATCCTGGCCGTCGGTCTGGCGGCGATCCGCGGGGCCTCGCTGTCGAACGCCGCGCTGGCCATCGGCATCGCGCAGATACCGGGAATGATCCGGGTGAGCCGGTCGGAGACGTTGCGACTCAAGGGACTCGACTACGTCTCGGCAGCGGTCGCCGAGGGGGCGAGCGACCTGTGGATCCTGAGCCGGCACATCCTGCCGAACGCCGTCAGCGTCCTCATCGTGCAGGCCACGGTGGCGATCCCCGCGGCGATCCTCGGCGAGGCGGTGCTGTCCTTCCTCGGCCTGGGCATCCAGCCGCCCGCGCCCAGCCTCGGGACGATGCTGTCAGAGGCACAGCGCTACATCGCGCGGGCGCCGTGGACGGCCGTGATGCCGGGGCTGGCGATCATCGCCCTCACCCTGGCCTTCAACCTGTGCGGTGACGGACTACGCGACGCCCTCGACCCGAAGGCGAGCCGCCGGTGACCACCTCGACCAGGTCGGACCTGACCCCCGCGCCGGACGAGTCGACGGCCGGCGAGCCGCTCCTGCAGGTGCGTGACCTGTCCGTGCGCTTCCGCACGGAGGACGGCACGCTCTCCGCGGTCGACGGCGTGAGCTTCGACGCCCGCGCCGGTGAGCTGCTCGCCGTCGTGGGGGAGTCCGGATGCGGCAAGAGCGTCACGGCGATGGCGCTCTCCGGCCTGCTGCCGGGCAGTGCAACGGTCACCGGGTCGGTGCGCCTGGACGGCGTGGAGCTGGTGGGTGCCGGCGCCGCGACCCTGCGCCAGGCGCGTGGCGGCAAGATCGCCTATATCTTCCAGGAGCCGATGACCTCGCTGAACCCGGTCTTCACCGTGGGCCGGCAGATCAGCGAGGTGCTGCGCGTGCACGAGGGCATGAGCAAGAAGCAGGCCCTGGCCCGCGCGGCGGAGCTGCTCGACCTGGTGGGCATCCCGAGCGCCCGCGAGCGGCTGAAGCAGTACCCGCACCAGCTGTCGGGAGGCATGCGCCAGCGGGTGATGATCGCGATGTCGGTGGCCTGCAACCCGCGGGTCCTGGTCGCGGACGAGCCGACGACGGCGCTGGACGTCACCGTGCAGGCCGGCATCCTGGACGTACTGCGCGACCTGCGCGACCGGCTGGGTGCCGCGGTGGTCCTGATCACCCACGACCTCGGCGTCGTGGCCGACGTCGCCGACCGGGTCATGGTGATGTACGCGGGCCGCGTGGTGGAGCGCGGCGAGGTGCACGAGTTCTTCGCGCACCCGCGCCACCAGTACTCCGTCGGCCTGCTCGGCGCCGTCCCGGCCGCGCGAGTGCACGGTACGCGGCAGCGCTTGCGCGAGATCCCCGGGCTCGTGCCGGTCCTGGCGCAGCAGCCGGACGCCTGCACCTTCGCCGACCGCTGCCCGGCGGCTGACGACACCTGCCGGACGTCCCGTCCGCCACTGACCCGGGCGCCGCAGAGCGCGCACGAGGCGGCCTGCTGGCACCCGGCCACCGAGGTGAACCGGGCCGTGCCCGAAGCTGGGGCGGGCGAAGCGGAGGCGAGGACGTGACCGCGGAGCGGGTGGCTGCCACCGAGCCGGTGTGCGAGCTGGTCGACGTCGTCAAGCACTTCGGCCCGGTGCGCGCGGTCGACGGCGTCTCGCTGCGGATCCACCCCGGTCAGGTGGTGGCCCTGGTCGGGGAGAGCGGGTCCGGCAAGTCGACCGTCGGACGCTGCGTGGTGCGGCTGCTCGAGCCGACGTCCGGAACCGTGCAGCTGCAGGGAGTGGACGTCACCCACCTCAGCAGACATGCCCTGCGTCCGCACCGGAAGGCCGTGTCGATCGTCTTCCAGGACCCCGCCAGCTCGCTCGACCCACGGCTCGACGTCGGTGCGGTCGTCGGTGAGCCCCTACGGCTGCAAGGGGTCGGGCGCGGCGACCGCACCAAGCGCGTCGGCGACATGCTGGAGCGGGTGGGTCTGCGCCGGGCGGTGGCCGAGCGGTACCCGCACGAGCTGTCCGGCGGCCAGCGCCAGCGGGTCAGCATCGCCAGGGCGCTGGTGTCGCAGCCCAGCCTGCTCGTCGCCGACGAGCCCACGAGCGCCCTGGACCTGTCGGTGCAGGCCAGCGTGCTGAACCTGCTGACCGACCTGCAGCGCGACCTCGGCTTCGCCTGCCTGTTCATCACGCACGACCTGTCCGCGGTCGAGTACCTCGCGGACGACGTGGCGGTCATGTACCTGGGGGTGCTCGCCGAGTACGGCCCACGAGAGCGGATCTTCGAGTCACCCAAGCACCCGTACACGCAGGCGCTGCTGTCCGCTGCCCCGCTGCCGGACCCGCTGGTCCAGCGTCAGCGCCGCCGGGTGGTGCTGTCCGGCGACATCCCGACGCCGCTCGACCCGCCGCCCGGCTGCCGGTTCCACACCCGATGCCCGGTCGCGGACCAGCGGTCGCGGACGGAGGTCCCGGCGCTGCGCCACGTGGCCGGTCGGCTGGTCGCCTGCCACCAGGTGGACGACGACGGCAACGGACCCGATGTCCGGCTTCGTCCCGACGACACTCCCGTTCCCTCCGGAGGACCCACCCCGTGACCGACGTCGAGACGCGCCCGACCCTGCGGGGAACGTTCGGAATGGTGTCCACCACCCACTGGCTGGCCTCTCAGGCCGCGATGGCCGAGCTCGAAGCAGGGGGCAACGCCTTCGACGCCGCGGTCGCCGCGGGCTTCCTGCTGCACGTCGTCGAGCCGCACCTGAACGGGCCCGGCGGTGAGGTGCCGGCAATTCTTGCCACCGCGGACGACCCGACGCCGACCGTGCTGTGCGGGCAGGGTCCCGCTCCGTCAGGGGCGACGCCGGAGCACTACCGCTCGCTGGGCCTCGACCTGATCCCGGGCTCGGGACCGATCGCGGCCGCCGTCCCCGGCGCCGTGGACGCCTGGCTGCTCCTGCTCCGCGACCACGGCACCCGCCGGCTCGCCGACGTCCTGTCCTACGCCATCGGCTACGCCCGGGACGGCCACCCGTTCCTGCCCCGCGCCGCCGACCTCGTCGTCTCGATGACCGACCTGTTCACCAGCCACTGGCCCACGTCCGCGGCCCTGTGGCTGCGGGACGGCCACCCGCCCGGCCACTGGGCCCGGTTCCGCAACCCCGAGTACGCCGCCGTGCTGGAGCGGCTGGTCGCCGAGGGAGAGGCATCGGGCGCCGGCCGCGAGGCGCAGGTCGACGGGGCCCGGCGGGGCTGGCGGGAGGGCTTCGTGGCGGAGGCCGTGGACGCGTTCCAGCGCCAGCCCCACCGCGACGCCAGCGGCCGGGACCACGCAGGCCTCGTCACGGGCGCCGACATGGCCGCTTGGTCGGCCGGCTACGAGCCCGCGGTGGTCCGCCGGTTCCGGGACGTGGAGGTCGCCAAGACCGGACCCTGGGGGCAGGGGCCCGTGCTGCTGCAGTCACTGGCCATGCTCGACGGTCTGGACGACGCGCTGCTCGACCCCGGAACTGCGGACGGCGCGCATACCGTCGCCGAGGTGCTGAAGCTGGCGCTCGCCGACCGGGAGGCCTGGTACGGCGACGTGCCGGACGTCCCGCTGGAGGCGCTGCTCAGCGAGGAGTACGCGTCCCGCCGGGTCGCCCTGGTGGGTCCCGAGGCGTCCCGCGAGCTGCGTCCGGGCTCGCCGGACGGTCGCGAGCCACGGCTGGCCTCGCACGTGCTCGCCGCGCGCAGCGTGGACGTCCCGGCGGGTCTGGGGGAGCCCACGGTGACGGTCGCGAGCGGGCAGACCCGGGGCGACACCTGCCACGTGGACGTGATCGACCGCTGGGGCAACCTGGTGTCGGCGACGCCGAGCGGTGGCTGGCTGCAGAGCTCACCCGCCGTGCCGGGCCTCGGCTTCTGTCTGGGCAGCCGGATGCAGATGTTCTGGCTGGACGACGGGCTGCCGTCGACCGTGGCGCCGGGACGACGGCCGCGGACGACGCTCTCACCGACGCTCGTGCTGCGCGACGGGCGTCCCGTGATGGCCTGCGGCACGCCGGGTGGTGACCAGCAAGACCAGTGGCAACTGTTGTTTCTGCTGCGGCACGTGGTCGGCGGTGCGGAGCTGCAGGCGGCGATCGACGCGCCGACCTGGCACACGACGTCCTTCCCCGGGTCGTTCTACCCGCGCGAGATGGCGCCGGGCGGGCTCGTGGTCGAGGACCGGCTCGGGAAGGGCGTGATCACCGAGCTGAGCCGACGCGGGCACGACGTCACGCGCGCTGGTCCCTGGAGCCTCGGCCGGATGTGTGCAGTCGCCGTGGATCCGCACACGGGGATGCTGTCGGCCGCCGCGAACCCGCGCGGGGCGCAGGGCTACGCGGTGGGCCGATAGGGCCGCATCCGCACGGCTCGGGGTCAGGAGCCGGCGCGTGCAAGGTTGACCACGATGACGCCGAGACGGACGAACGATGCGAAGCCGGTCCCCGCGGCAGTCGTGACCCCGACGCGGGCCGCCACGCCGCCGCAGCTGCCGCCCCTCGGCCAATACGTCCAGCCGGCGGAGGTCGCGGGCCTGACCTGCCTGCTGCTCGGGCCGGACGGTGGGTCGATCACCGGCCAGCATCTGGTTATCTGCGAAAGAGCGTCGCTGTGAGCGGGGCGCCGTCGATGGTCGGCCTGGTCGCCGACGACCTGACCGGTGCCACCGACTCCGCGCTGCCGTTCGCCGAGCAGGGCTGGACGACCTGCCTCGAGCGCGGACCGCTCGAGGTCTGGAGCAGGTCCGCGCTCGGCGCCGGGCGCACCCTGGTCGCCGTGGCCACGGGAGTCCGCGGCGCGTCCGACGAGCAGGCCACGGCCGCCACCGCCGCGGCGGTCTCCGCGCTGATGGCCACCGGCATCGACCGGCTCTTCCTGAAGATCGACTCCACGGTCCGGGGCTCGGTGGCCGCCCAGGCGCGGGGAGCCCTGTCGGCGTGGCGGGCCGACCACCCGGGCAGCGTCGCCGTCGTCTGCCCGGCGTTCCCCGCCCAGGGCCGCACGGTCGTCGACGCTGCCGTCCTCGTCCACGGCGTCCCCGTCGCCGAGACAGCGGCCGCCCACGACCCGGTGACCCCGGTGACCGAGAGCCGGCTGGACGTCCTGCTGCCGGGGGCCGTGCGAGCCGACGTACCCGACCTCGAACGCCTCCTGCAGCCAGAAGCAGCCTGGTCAGCCGGGCGGCCGGAGCTGCTCGTCGTCGACGCCGCCACGGAGGACGACCTGGCCGACCTCGCCGAGGCCCTTGACTGCGCGGGCTC
>Ga0126311_10001594_pt1 | contig 11049 bp, 8 predicted proteins | sample Plot61_FD_92539 | JGI IMG/M metagenome (GOLD analysis project Ga0126311, IMG submission 92539) | Serpentine soil microbial communities from UC McLaughlin Reserve, CA, USA - Plot61 | ecosystem: Environmental > Terrestrial > Soil > Grasslands | place: USA: UC McLaughlin Reserve, Lake County...
GGCGGGCGAGCAGCGAAGTGATGTTGATGTGACGTTCCTGCAGATCTTTGTTCGGATAAAGCTGATCGAACGCTCGTTGCAACTGCCGGTGCGCGGCTTCGTCGCGACCCATCTGTGCGCGAATAAACCGCGTTCGCAAACCTTCAAGCTGATAGTTGATCTTTTTTCGACCCGTCTCGAGCGCGCCGGCGAGTGTCGGATCGATCGATTCGAGATCCTCACGCAAACGATCGAGCTCCTGATTGACGTTCGTTTCGGTTTTCGCGAACAACTTCGCCGTGTCAGCGCCCAGGACCTCTTCGACAACGCGCTTGATTACGGGTTCGAGTCCTTCAAAGAAGTCTTTCAACCTCAGGCTATATCTCTCTAACACACGACCAGTGTGACGTTCGATCATGGTCAAACTCGAACGCGGCAGAATCGGCGTCGCTGGTCGATTTAGCACGCGATAGACTTCGGCAGTCTGCGCGAAGTACGCGATCTCAGCGGCGCCGCCGTAGTAAGCAATCGTCGGCAACAGATAATCCTGGACCACCGCGCGCAACGTAACGTTCGGACTAAACCTCTCCGGCTTCTCGAGCGCGAGCGCCGCAAGCTCCTCCGCCGTATACTCGTGTTCGATGTCTTTCACTTTGTACTTTCCGTTTTCGACTCGCACGACCGCGTGTCGCGCGCCTTGCTCATCGTGCAAAAACAACGGAAACGAATTCGACGTCGCCAGCACCTGCGCGTGATACCCGGCGCTTTCCAAGTCGCCGCTGCGCTTTTCAATCGCGGCCGCGATTTCCGGCGCGCGTTGCGCTGCTTCGGCGTAGAGCGGTGAGGCGAGTTTCTTCAACTCCGGATCGAGCGGATCGAGAAAGATCAAACCGTAACGACCGAGCAACGAAGTCATCATCATCGCAAAGCTCTCGGCATAACCGCGACCGGGCTGCCAGGCGTTTTTCACCAACGCCTTTATGTCATCCGCGAATTCGGAGTTCGGAAGCAATTCGAAAAGTTGGTCCACCACCGTGTCGATCGAATCATCGACAACGACTTGCCCGACCGGTTGACCTTCGCGATGTACAGTGCCGGTAACTTCGACGTTCTTTAGCTGACAGTCACGACCGATAAACTCCGCCTTCGCAACTTCTGCGAAGTCGTGATCTTCCGAGGCAATCCAAAAAACGGGCACCGCTTTTGTGTCTCGTTGTCGCAAACAGCCGGCGAGCTTCACTGCCGAAAGCGCTTTGTAGATCGTGTAGAGTGGACCAGTAAACAGGCCTGCCTGTTGACCGGAAACAACAGCGATGCAATCCGATTCGCGCAGCAATTGAATGTTATCGAGAGTCGCCTGGCCCGCGCCCCAGCGACGGTTCATTGCCTCGAGCGCATCGCAAACCCGGTTGCGATCGACGCGATAGGCGGAAAGCACTTCGGGCACGCGTTGCGCGAGTTCGTGATGGTAACGAACTGCTTCGGGATAAAACTGCCGCAGCGGAAGCGGATCCCTCAGGTAGTCGAGAAAGAGACGTGATTGCTGTGGGATTTCGGTAAACGGAAGCGTCTCGACACGCAGTCCTGACTCTTCGGGGGTGCTATAACAAGCGGCTTCGGCTGTACTCAAGATGGTTCAGGCTCCTGCCGCCCATTCTACATGAGGCTTCACGGAACGTCATTGTCGTGCAAGAGGGCTTCGATCTCCTTGCGCGCGCTTTCGTCCGGGGCTTGCAACGGCGCGCGAACCTCGCCGCCGCGATAACCTACCAGATCAAGGGCGGCTTTGAGACCGCCGATGCCGAAACGAGTCGTGACTGCCGTAGCAAGCGGCGTGAGTTTGTCCTGCAACGTACGGGCTCGCTCGCGTTCGCCTGCGTTGAATGAACGAAAGATCTCAACGCACAATTCCGGCACTACACACCCGACCGCGAGAATCGCACCCGTCGCACCGGCCTCGAGTGCATCGAGGAACACAGTTCCATTGCCCGTCATCACTGCAAACTCAGCAGGACACTGATCGACAGTCCGCTTGAACCCCGCAACGTCGTTGGAACTATCTTTGACACCGATGATGTTCGGGTGCTCGGTCAGTTGGGCCACTGTTTCCGGTTCGATCTTGATACCGGTGAGTGCAGGCATACTGTAAAGAAGCACGGGAATGACCGCAGAGTCAGCAACTGCTTTGTAGTAACTGATCAGCGTGTCCTGGGTAATCGCGGAGCGATAGTAATTCGGAGTGATAACCAAAACCGCATCCGCTCCGGCGGCAGCGGCTCTCGCGACTTCCTTGATCGTGCCGAGGGTGCTCTGCTGGCCCGCGCCGACGATGAAGGCCATCGATCGCGGAACTACCGCGCGGCAAGTTTCAATCACTGCTAAATACTCGCGTTCATCAAGATGCACGCGTTCGCCAGTTGAACCGAGAATTACATACCCGGTTACACCCGTGTTAGACCAGCGATCAATATTCGATCGAAGTGCTGAATGGTTAACAGAATCAGAAACGAAAGGCGTGATGATAGGCAGAAGAATGCCGCGCAAGTTCTGTTCGAGCACGGCATTCGTCATTGGTATTGAGTCGCTCACGCGACAAGTCTATCAAATCACTGCGGCGCAGGAACATTTCGACGGTCCGAAAACGCCCATTTAAAGGACGTCAAGACAAACCCATTATTGCGGCCATCCTGACGGCCAGTCTCGCCTCCGAGTGATAGATTAAACCACGTGTCACCGGCAATTCTGCGCTCGAACAGCAGTGAGAGTCGCGACGAATTATCATATCTCTGGCCGGCGAACCGCGAACGGAGGAACGTGTATTCAAAAGAACCGTTGAAAGTGGGACTACCAGTTCTGAATCTTGCGCCGAAAAACAGAGTGTCCTGGGATAAGAACGCTCCAGTTACGTCGGGATCCGGAACCTGCTCGCGGTTGCGATAGCGCCCGTGCAGGATCAGTTGAGATTTATTTTCCAAACCCGGCACACCTTCAAACCCGTATGCCAGTGAAGTCCAAAATCCGCCGCCGTTCCAGCCCAGGTTCTTCGTTTGTCCATCGGTGCTAATCCAACTCGGAGCGGCGCCTATAATCCAACTTGACCGGTTCCAGTTTCTTTTCTGAGCCTCATCGCGACATCGCGTGGAGACACTGTTGTTGAATTCAGTGGCCTCTTGCACCTGCGTTGCACGTTGCTGCCTCGCAGCCTCCATACCTTCCTGACATCTGCGAAAGGCTTCGCGATCTTCCGCAGTCGGGTTATCGGGAAGCTCACACTCAAGCTGTGTGGGAGGCGGCGGCAGCCGGAATGTGCTCAGGCATTCCATTAGTGTTTCATCTAAACGCGGGTCACCACGATCCCACAACGCGACGTGCAAACCCAAAGCGAGGCGCAGAGATTTATCGTCTTCCGTTGCGCCTTTGGTAGTACCAAACGAGAATTGACTACGCGATAGTAATCGCACCACCGGGCTGGTCTGGTATTTCCGAAGAGTTAAATCGTCTCCGGCAACGAGCAGGTATGGAACAAAGTCCATCGCCAGTCCCGATTGAAAGTTTCCGTTTACGTCGACACCATTCAAGAGCGACGTGGCAAACGCGCGCGGGCTCGTTGGTCGAATGACCGTTTCAGGCGTCACGCCGAGCACCGTGAATGCCGGTGATTCAGGTACGGACATATCCACGGCGCTGAAGGCGGTCGAGCCTGGTGCATCGCGGTTTATCGGGGTAAATGAGGAGTTGGGCGTCTGTGAGGGGAGTGGCGCTACGGTCGTTGTCATTGCCGAAACCAGATTCGCAGTGGAAGGGGTATTTAGTGACGTGTCACTGCTAACCGGGGCCACGGATGAGCTGAGCGCTGCCACGGGCTTTGGTCCAACGTCTGAAACTGTTGTCGCGAAGTTGTCGGCGCCGGGAACGAAGAAGACCTGGAGGACGGTCGCGCCCTTGCGCCAAACAGCTCGCGGTGATGTGCCCGGCTTGAAGGAGAATGAGTAAACGACACGATCGTTCTTGAGAGTCACTTGTAAGTTTAGATCTTTAAGAGACTGCGATTTTGCGAGTGCGGGAGTATTTGCCGAAGGGACATCGACAATGTAAACGTCCGTACTGTTCTGTGTCGCACAATCTTCACAAGCTGAGTTGAAGGTGAATGTTACGAAGCTCGCGTCGTTTGTAGTCTCAACTGTCTGCGAAATAACCAGCCGCGGCAGGAGAAACAACTGCGAGATCAGCAAGCATGCTATGAATTTTGTTTTCATAAACTTTTACCCCACCACAAACCTGACCGTATCCTGATCGATTACCGTGTTAACGATTGGACCACGCTTGTCGAACACGCCCAGGACATTACTGTCCTGCGTAATAATGGCCCTCATCAGATAGTTCTGATCCGGCTGGTTGTCGAGAACAGAGATTGCGGCTTGCCAAAAAAGAATTTGTTGGTTCAGATCGGAAAGTGTGGTGCCAACCGTGTAGATATCTGGTATGTCGTCGGAGTTGAGCTGATTCGTTTTTACGGGTTGAGGATTACTTCCGTTCCGGTCGAAGAGAAAGACATCGTACTTGGCGAACAGAGCGTTGCCGAACCGTAATTCGACCTGGGGTAAGCTTCCGCCGCTGTTTAGATTTACTCTTTTGTGTGCCATAAGAAGATCTCCGTTTCGTTAACTAGAATTTCCGGGCAGCGTTCGCGAAAGTGTTTGGCGAGCAAAAGGTGGCGTCCCTAAATATACGCCGCGGCCTGGCACTGTCAATAAATATTCCCTTTCTACAGTGAAGACCCGCTCAAAACTATTTCGCGCGCACTGCTTGACCGCACGTTTCGTACACTGGATCATGTGAACCACTATGCCGGCATATAACTTTCTCCAATTCGACGTTTTCACTGATCGCGCTTTTTGCGGGAATCCGTTGGCGGTGTTTCCGGAGGGCGACGAAGTCCCCGATGACGTGATGATGAAGATCGCGCGCGAGATGAATCTCTCCGAAACTGTCTTCGTCCTCAAACCGAAATCTGACGAAGTCCTGCGGCGATTGCGTATTTTCACACCCATGCGGGAGATTCCGTTTGCGGGGCATCCGATTGTCGGCACTTGGACCGCACTCGCGCAGGAAGGTGTAGTGCCGCTTCCGGACGGCGGCACCGGCTGGCAACGTATCTTTCACGAAGTCGGAATCGGAGTCTTGCCGGTTGATATCGAGTTCAAAGACGGCCGGCCGGTGCAGGTCGTCATGACGCAAGGGAAGTTTGAGATCCTGCACGAGATGGACGACGCGCACGAGCAAGCGGAAGTCGCACGTGCGCTCGGACTCGCGCGTGAGGATCTCGATGAGAGTCTTCCGATTCAGGTGATCACAACGGGACTGTCGTGTCTTGCGGTCCCGATTCGTTCGCTCGCCGACTTGCGTGATATTCACGTGAATACGTCTTTGCTTGCTGAGATCTACACGCGACACGGCGGCACGGGATGTCATGCGTTTACGCGCGAGACACTCGAAGTCGGCGCGTCGCGCGCACATGCACGCTTCTTCGCTCCGGCTGACAACATTCCTGAAGATCCTGCGACGGGCAGCGCGTGCGGAGCGCTCGGCGGTTATCTCGTTCATCATGGTGCGTTGAGTTTGGAGCCCGAGGATGGCAGGTATAAATTCGTCATCGAACAAGGCGACTTTATTCACCGGCCCAGCCGCATCAATCTCGATGTGAAGGGCGAGGCGGGACGCGTCGAGGAAGTTAAAGTTGGGGGGCTGGCGGTGCTGGTGGCGCGTGGAGAAGTTGTCTTTTAAGAATGCTGGATCTACTCATCATCGGCGCAGGACCTGCCGGACTGTCTGCGGCGGAAGCCGCGCAGCAGCATGGTCTCGAATATCTCGTCATCGAGAGAGGCACCATCGCGAACACGATCCGTCAGTATCCGGTCGGGCGCAGCATGTTCTCCACACCCAATGAAGTGGAGATGCATGAAGGCACGCTGAAGCCCGTGCGAGAGAAACCGACGCGCGAGGAGATGCTGTCTCACTACATTCACTTCGTTCTCGATCTCGACCTCCACATCAACACTGACGAAGAAGTCATAGCCGTAAATGGCAGTCTGGACGAAGGCTTTGTTATCAAGACTGATCGCAGTGAATACCGGGCGGCGCGTGTATTGTTCGCGATCGGCGCGATGGAGATGCCGCGGCGTCTGAATGTTCCCGGTGAGGATCTGCCGAAGGTGCATCATCTGTTTGTCGAGCCGTACGCGTACGTGAGAAAAGATGCGCTCGTGGTTGGCGGTGGCAACAGCGCTGCCGAAGCCGCGCTGTTTCTGGCGGAAGAAGGCGCGCGAACGACGATGGCCATCTGGCGGGAGGATTGGGAGAACCGTGATCCGAAAGCCGGCGCGATGAAACACTGGGTGCGAACGCCGCTTGAAGCCGAGATCGAAGCGGGCCGGTTAAATGTGATTCTTTACAAACACGTCGACGAGATCAGCGAACGTGAAGTGAAGTTAACGACTGAAACGGACGAGGTGCAGACGCTTCCTAACGATGTCGTGTTTGTGCTCGTCGGCAGTGACGCTGATCTGACGTTATTGAAAAAACTCGGAGTGAAAACCGAGACGGGCAACCTCGCGGAAATTCCGGTCTACGATCCGCAGACTTTCGAGACCAACGTGCGCGGGGTCTACGTCGCCGGGCATTTCACACACGCACGCCATATCAAAGCAGCGATCGACGTCCCACGTCGTATCGTTCCACTTATCGCGAAAGATCTAAAGCACGGCTAGGTTTGGTCAGTTACTTCACTGCGGCGCCGCGCGACCCCGGTCCTTTGTGCGGCGGCTTCGACTTCACGAGCGACTGCTTCCGCCACTCGCTTATCAAATACCGACGGCACGATGTATTCCGGATGTAACTCCGTGTCGCTGATGATGCGCGCGATCGCATCCGCCGCGGCGAGCTTCATCTCTTCATTGATCCGCGCGGCACGACAGGCGAGTGCGCCTTTGAAGATTCCCGGGAAACTGAGCACGTTGTTGATCTGATTCGGATAGTCAGAACGTCCTGTCGCCATCACCGCCACGTACGGCGCGGCATCCTCCGGCATGATCTCCGGAACAGGATTCGCCATCGCAAACACGATCGGCTTTTCCGCCATCGCCTTCACATCCTCAGCATCGATCACTCCGGGAACCGATAAACCGAAAAACACGTCGGCGCCTTTAATCACCTCGTGAACTGTCCCCTTCTCGTCATTGGGATTCGTATTCTGCGCGTACCAGTCTTTCATCCAGTTCATGTTTTCCTGGCGGCCACGATAAAGCGCGCCAGTTTGATCGCAGCCGATGATGTTCTGCACGCCCGCCGCCATGATCATCTTCGTGCATGCGACACCAGCCGCGCCAACGCCGTTTACGATAACCTTCACTTCGTTCATCTGCTTGCTGACTAACTTGAGCGCGTTGATCAGCGCCGCTAATACAACCACAGCCGTGCCGTGCTGGTCGTCATGGAAGACCGGAATATCGAGTTCCTCGCGCAGTCGCTCTTCGATCTGAAAGCAACGCGGTGCGGAAATATCTTCGAGATTGATTCCGCCGAAAGCCGTCGAGATCGCTTTCACTGTGCGAACGATCTCGTCCGGATCTTTCGTATTCAAACAGATCGGAAACGCATCGACGCCGGCGAATTCTTTGAACAGCATCGCCTTGCCTTCCATCACGGGCAGCGCTGCTGCTGGTCCAATGTCGCCGAGGCCGAGCACTGCGGTTCCGTCAGTCACGATCGCCACGGTGTTTTTCTTGATCGTGAGTGTGAAGACTTTTTCGGGGTCCTGCTGGATGGCTTCACAGATACGAGCGACGCCCGGCGTGTAGGCCATTGAAAGATCGGAGCGGGTTTTCAACGGCACTTTCGAAACCACTTCGATCTTGCCGCCGAGATGCATCAGGAAAGTCGGATCTGAAACCTGTATCAGCTCGACGCCATCGACGTGTTTGACAGCTTCGACGATCTGCTCGCCGTGCTTGCTGGAAGCGGAGCTGACTGTGACGTCGCGAACGATGAAGTTGTTGCCGACGGTGACAATATCGATAGCGCCGATGTCGCCGCCGGCGCGGCCGATCGCCATCGTCAACTCACCAAGCGAACCGGCCCGTGAGGAAAGCCTGACGCGCAAGGTCAAACTGTAACTCGCGCTGGGTGTTGGCTGCATAGGTTACGCAGATTATACCGATTTAAGTATCTGTGTAATCTGTGGATGTGCTTTTGTAAGTTTCAAGGATCGTGTGCCGAGTAATTTATAAAGCTCGAGCGCATCCGCCAGTTCGCTTTTCTTGAGCGCGGCGAGATGTCGTTTCACAGTCTCCAGATCTCCGCGTGAAAAAGTTCCGGTCAGTGCCTGGGCCGGATCTTTGGTCTGAAGACTATGAACCGTACTCGCGATGAGGGGTAACAGAATCGCGCGCGCCGTCTTTCGATCAACTCCGCACTGCATCAACATCTCCAAAGCGACGTCAAACAGCGCCACGACATTACCCGATACCATCACCGCCGCTGCGTGATAGAGCGGCTTATCTTCGGAGCGAATGGAAAAGCTGTTCCCGCCGAGGTCGCGCACTATGGCTTTGCCCGTTCGCAACGCAGCCGCGTCACCTTCAACACTCCAGAACGCTCCGTCGATTACAGCGTCACTATCGCTGACCGAAATCAACGGGTGAATGGAACCGGTATGCCAGCCGCGTTTTCGCAATGGCGCGAGCACGTCTGCCGAGAGGGCGCCGCTGGTGTGAAGCGCTGTTGCATCAAACTCGAGACCGCTCAGTTGCGCAGCGACACCGACAATCTGATCGTCAGGAACCGTAATCAGAAAAACATCCGCAGGACGTAACGAAGGCAATTGTTTCGCCGTTAAAACCTGTGGTTTACGGTCTAAAAGAGTAGCGGCGTAGCGCGCTTTTTGAGCACGTCGCGTAACGACCGACTCGATCGAATACCCGCGCCGCTCGAGTGCGACAGCAAGAGCAGTCCCGAGACGCCCGGCGCCGATGATCGAGACCTTCGTCTTTTGCTTTCTTTTAGCGTCGGGCATAGGTATAGTTAACGTGCAATCGCTAGTTCATTTATAAGCGCGAGAATCTATCCCCTCCAGGCCGCGAAGTTGTATCGGCCACACAACCAGCCGCCGGACCTGTGCATCATAGACTGCGCGTCAGGATTTAGCGAAAACAGTCAGTCATTCGACCCCACCCTCAGGTCATCGTAAACTTTGGAGGTTTTTTGAGATGAACAACTTCTCCCGTGCCACTAGCGCTTTGGTTTTAACCGCAACTCTACTGGCGAGCTCAGTGGCCGCGGTCGGGCAAACGTCAACCACCAAGTCGACGGAGCAGGCTCAAAAAACCAGCCAAACACAAACTACAGAAGCAAAACAGGTAGAAACTAAGCCAGAGCCTGCGACCACTAACGCGAAGTCAACCAAACCGCTTTCGACCAGCGAGAATCCCGACATGATCGGGAAGCGGAACATCAATTCCGGGATCATCGCCAAAATGAGCGGCTCCACGGAAAAGGAAGTACGACTCGGACGTGAACTTGCAGCGGAGGTCGATCGCCAGGCGAAGTTTGTTGACGACCCGCTCATCACCGAGTACGTGAATCGTGTCGGGCAAAACATCGTCCTACATTCTGACGCCAAAGTGCCGTTTACTATCAAGATTATCGATTCTGACGAAGTGAATGCCTTTGCGCTGCCAGGTGGATTCTTCTACGTAAATAAAGGGCTGATCCTGGCCGCAGACAATGAAGCCGAGCTGGCAGGCGTGATGGCGCATGAGATTGCACACGTGGCCGCAAGACATGCCGTGGAGAACCAAACCAAAGGAAACTTGATTCAGTATGCCGCTATCGCGGGCTCAATCTTCATAGGTGGCATTCCGGGAATGATTTACCAGAACACCGCCGGTATCGGACTCCTCGGTCTCTTCATGAAATTTAGCCGTGCTGCCGAAGAAGAAGCTGACAAACTTGGGGTTCAATACATGTACGCCGCCGGTTACGATCCGGGCGCGATGGCCACCATGTTTGAAAAACTGGAAGCCAAGAACAAGAAGAAACCGGGATTTATTTCACGTGCTTTTGCGAGCCACCCAGCGCCGCCTGACCGTAGAGCTACGGCTCTCGCTTTGGCCGCACGGTTTCCAGAACACGAAGAGTATGTGATCAGCAGTTCGGAATTTCAGCGAGTTAAAGGACGGCTGTTGAGACTTTCCAATGCTCGTGCATCCACGGCCGGCGCGATTGCGGCGGGTGATGAGAATGGAACACCAGGAAGACCGACATTGAAACGACGGCAACCGACTCCGGACGACGGCACCACCGCTCCAGCCGACGGCGAGCAGCCGAAATCGACGGAAGCGCCACCTAAGTTGAAGAAAAACGATACGGGAACGTCCGGAACCACCAAGACTCCCGACAAACCGTAAGCGTTTGTGGTAAGTTAACAAGTGAGGGCCCTTCGGGTTTCCGAGGGGCCTTTTCTCTGCGCTCGTTGCGTATCTCAGCGGTCTCTGCGTTGAGATAGTTTTCAAACGGAGAGACCGCCGAGACACGCAGAGACAAACCTGCCTGCGCGGGTTGACAATTTTTTGGGCGCTTCGGTATTCTAGCCGTTCGCGTTTTACTCGCTGAAAATAGAGATAGTTAACTATGTCGACATACTTCCCCAGCGGTAAGGAACTCGCTGGAAGACGAAAATGGTACGTGGTAGATGCGAGCGGTCAAACCGTCGGGCATCTGGCTTCTGAAGTTGCGTCAATTCTGAGCGGCAAGCGTAGTCCCCAGTGGACCCCCTTTCTCGATACCGGCGATCACGTCGTTGTGATCAACGCGCGGAAAGCGGTCCTCAAAGGAAACAAGGTTGAGCAGAAACTCTATCGTCATCACACTTCGTATCCCGGAGGTCTGAGACAGACCACCGCAAAGGAGATGATCGCCAAACGCCCGGAGCGAGTTATTGAGCTCGCCATCAAGGGCATGCTGCCGAAGACAAAGCTCGGCAAGGCGATGGCGAAGAAGCTCAAAGTTTACGCC
>Ga0126311_10001596_pt1 | contig 11047 bp, 11 predicted proteins | sample Plot61_FD_92539 | JGI IMG/M metagenome (GOLD analysis project Ga0126311, IMG submission 92539) | Serpentine soil microbial communities from UC McLaughlin Reserve, CA, USA - Plot61 | ecosystem: Environmental > Terrestrial > Soil > Grasslands | place: USA: UC McLaughlin Reserve, Lake County...
ACGCGATCGTCCGTGCCGGCGGCTTCCGCCTCAGCGACGGCTTCATCAGCCCCCTCGACCTGGTCGAGATCGGGCTGCTGTCGGCCGAGGACGCCAACGACCTGCACGCCATGGAGACGGCCTCGGCCGCCGGAGCCCGGCGCTGACGGCCAGCCCCAACCACGACCAGGAGGTCACCAGCATGTTCGGATCCCGCAGGGTCGCACGCCGCACCGCCCGACGCGTCGACCGCCGCCGCCGCTGACAGCTTAGGTCTGGTCCTCCAGCTCCTCGAGGGCGGAGGCGGCGGCGGCATGGGCGGCGGTGGCCGCCGCCGCCGCCTGCTCGGCGACCTGGACCCGCTCGGCCACGGCATCGGCGTCGCGGTCGGCCGTCCTGGCGGCCCGGCGGGCCTTCTCGGCGGCGGTGGCGGCCGCCGCGGCCTGGTCGGCGAGGTCCTGGGCGGCCGCCGCCAGCCGCTCGGCCCGCTGGTGGGCCTCGTGGGCGGCCTGCTGGCGGCTGGCCGCCTGCCCCTGGGCCTGCTCCAGGGCGGCCTGGGCCCGCTCGGCCGCCGCCCGGGTCTGCTCCAGGGCCCGCCGGGCCGCCGCCCGGGCCCGCTCGCGGCGGTCGTCCGCCCGGTCGGGCGGCGCCGCCGGGGCGGCCGCGGCCACCTCGGTCTCGGCCAGAGCGGCCGGCGCCGCTGGGTCCGGGACCAGGTCGAGGCCGAAGCCCGCCGGGTCCAGGTCCCCCGGGAGCCGTCCCTGGGCCAGCGCGGCCCGGGTCGCCTCGTCGCCGGTGGCGGCGGCCTGCAGGGTGGCGGCCAGCCGGGCCAGGGTGGCGTCGCTGGCCGCGTGCCCGGCCCGGATCAGCAAGGTCTCGGCCAGGGCGCTGAGGCGGGTGATCGCCGCCCGCAGATGCGCGGTCGCCGTCCGCAGCTGCCGGGCCGCGCCCGGCTGGCCGGCCAGGGCGTCCTGCTGGGCCTGGCGCAGGGCGGCGCCGGCCTCCAGCAGCTCGGCCACGGCGTTGGGGGCGGCGGAGGCGAGCTGGTTGGCCGCCCAGGCGCTCACCGGCGGGCGCCGCAGGGCCGCGACCCGGCGGGCGGTGTCGCGGTCGCCGGCGGCCCGGAGGCGGCGGGCCAGCTGGTCGCGGGTGGCCACGAACTGCTCCAGCGGGAGCTGGTACAGGGCGGTCAGGGCGGCGTCCAGGTCGCCGACCTCAGTCGACATGTTCGCGGTGGCCCCCTCGAGGTCGGCCCGGCCTCCGATCCCTGCTTGCGTGGCTGACCACTCACCGTAGCTGACCGCCGCCTGGGTCTGCATGCGCGGGGGTGGAACGGCGAGCTGGTGGTCGCGGACCCGGGCCAGCAGCCCGGCCGCCCGGGCGCGGACGACCAGGTCACCCTGGGCACGCTCCAGGCAGACCTCGGCCGCCTCCTCGAGGGCGGCCTGGTCGTCCTGGGCCAGCCAGGCCAGGCGGGCGACCGCCAGGTCGTCGTCGCGCTCGTCGACGGCGAAGGTCATCGCCCGCTCGGCCAGCCGCCCGACCCGCGAGGCAACGGCCGGCTGCTGCGGAAGTCCACTGGTCATGGCGAGGACCCTAGCCCACCACCCCGACAGCCCGGCCCTCCGCGGTCAAGTTCCTTCGGCCGGCTGCCGATCTGGGTCGAGATGAGCAAGGTTCGCGGCCAGCCGCGTCCGGCCCGGCGGGGGGCCGTGGTCGTGCTGCTGGCGTTGCTGGCGCCCAGGGCACCCTGTTGCTGCTGCGGACCGAGCCGAGCCTGGACCTGATCGTCCGGTCGGCGACCGTCCATCTGCTGGTGGTCAGCGCCATCTCGGCGTGCGCTGGCGGTGGCCATGGCCACCGCGGTGGCCGCCGGGCGCAGTCCTGACGGCAGTCTGGTCCTGCTCGCGCTCGGCTGTCTGGCCGTCGGCTTCCTCATGCTCGGTCACGGGCTGACCACCCCGGGGATCGGGGGATGGCCACCGAACCTGTGGGTGGCGCGGCTGCCGGTGCTGGCCATCGCCGGCTTCGCGGCCTGCCTGGGCGCGGCCGCCTGGCCGCGGCGGTGGCCGGCGGTGTGGGCCGGCCGCTGGCCGCGAGGGACCCTGGCCGTCGGGGCGGCCGTGCTGGGGCTGGTCCCGGGGGCGGCCGTGGTGTGGCCGGCGGCCGGGGGCGGCCTGGCGCCGCTGCCCCGGGGAGGCGTCGGTCCGGCTGGCCTCGTGGTGGCCGCGGCGGTGGCCCTGGTGGCGGTCGGGGCGGTGCACTGGTGGCGCTGGCGGCTCGGGTTCGACCGACCCTGCGGGCCCTGATCGGCGCCGTCGAGGCCCGCGACGCCTACACCCACGGCCCTCGGCCCGGGTGGCCGAGCTGGCTGTCCACCTCGGCCAGCGCCTCGGCCTGGGCCCGGCCGCCCTGCGGAGCCTGGCCGAAGGGGCCTACCTGCACGACGTCGGCAAGGTCGGCATCCCCGACCACGTGCTCAACAAGCCGGGCGCCCTCTCCGAGGAGGAGCGGGGCTGGATCCAGCAGCACCCGGTGGTCGGCTCCGACATCGTCGGGCGGGCTCCGTCGCTGCGCGGGGCCCTCGATGTCATCCGCCAGCACCATGAGCGCTTCGACGGCCACGGCTACCCCGACGGCCTCGCCGGCGAGCGGATCTCGCTGGCCGCCCGGATCGTCGCCGTGGTCGACGTGTGGGACGCGCTCACCTCGGACCGGGCCTACCGGCCGGCCTGGCCGCCCGACCGCGCCCTGCGCCATCTGGTGGCCGGCCGTGGTACCCATTTCGACCCCCACTGCCTGGACGCCTTCCTGGCCCTGATGGCCGAGCGTGGCTATCGCCCCGGCCCGGGCCAGAGCGACCCGGTCGTCGCCGACGCGGCCGCCCAGGCCTGCCACGACGACCGGACCGAGGTGCCCGAGGGGCTGGCATCCAGCAGGTGAGCAGGCGCCGGGGTCGTGGCGTGATCGTGGCCGGCGGCGGCATGAACCAGGGCGACGCAAGAGGGCCTTCAGGGGGTCGAGCGGGTGCCCGATGGACTGGAGGGAGAGGTTCTCGCCACCGGTCACGGCGTGGCTCCGCCTACGATCAGAAAGGCCCGCCGCCGTTGTTCACGTTCCTCCTGCAGCTCCGCGAGACACTGCAGCACGGACATCCACTCCACCTGTTCGCCATCTTCGTCGCCACCGTCTGGGTCCTGTGGGCCGTCAAGGTCCTGCTGTCGCGCCGCTACCGCCCTGGATGGCCCCCTACCGGCCGACCACCAGCGTGGTCGTCCCGGTGGTGGACGAGCCACCCGACCTGTTCCGGGAGGTGCTGCGGCGCATCGCCGCCCAGGAGCCGGACGAGACCATCGTGGTCATCAACGGCCCCCGCAACCCCGCCCTCGAGGCCATCTGCAACCAATGCCCAGGGGACCCCACCTGGACCTGGACCCGGTGGCGGGCAAGCGCAACGCCATCCGGACCGGTGTCGAGCTGGCGTCGGGCGAGGTCGTGGTGCTGGTCGACAGCGACACCCTGTGGACCCCGGCGACCCTGGCCGAGCTGGTGAAGCCGTTCGCCGACCCCCGCGTCGGCGGCGTGACGACCAGGCAGCGCATCCTCGCCCAGGAGCGCAACCTGCTCACCCGCTGGGCGGACTGGCTGGAGAACAGCCGGGCCCTGTACGCCATGCCCGCCCAGAGCGTCCTGGGACAGGTCGGCTGCCTTCCCGGGCGGACCATCGCCTTCCGCCGCGACATCCTCGTGCGGTCGATGCCGGCCTTCCTCCGCGAGCGGTTCCTGGGCGTGTTCCTGGAGATCTCCGACGACCGGACCCTGACCAACGCCACCCTCAAGCTGGGCTACCCGACGGTGTACCAGTCGACCAGCCTCGTCTACACCGACGCCCCCACCCGGATCGGGAAGCTGGTCAAGCAGCAGTACCGGTGGGCTCGCGGCAGCCAGTACAACACGCTGCGGATGCTGCCCTGGATGCTCAGGCACGCCCCGCTGCTGGCCGTGTTCTTCGTCGTCGACCTGCTGTTGCCGTTCCTGCTCCTCGGCACCATCGGCGGCTGGATCTACCGGCACCTCACCGGCAACGGGACCAACCTCTACCAGGGGTATCTCGAGGCCTACGGCTGGCGGCAGGCGGTGGCGGCCATCGTCATCCTCAGCGTCGCCGCGTCCAGCCTGTCGATGGCGGTCCGGCACCTGCGCCACCTCCAGGAACGGCCCGAGGACCTCCCCCGGCTGCCGCTCTTCGTCCTGCTCTCGACGCTGCTGCTGATGCCGATCCGCCTGTACGGCTTCTTCCGCATGGCCCACGTGGGCAGCTGGGGCACCCGTGAGCACGCCTATGCGCCGTCGCAGCCGGCGCTGGTCGGCACCGGCCCCAACCCGGACGCCAGCGCCGGGATGGACGAGCCCTCCCCGTACGCCTCGCTCCTGCAGGGCCCCAATCCCTGGGTTCTCCTGCCGTATCTGCTCGGCCTGCTGATCCTCATCGGGGGAGTCCTGTATGACAACTAGCCAAGCTTCTCGACTGGTCGCGGCCGTCATGGCCATGGCCCTGTTGGCGGTCAGCACCACGATCTGGCAGTCCCCGCAGGCCCGCCGGGCCGCCGCCGCCGTGGCCACTCCCCCACCGGCGCGCGCCCTGGACCGGGTCCTCAGCGACGCCGCCCGGCTCCAGGCACCCGACGACCCGGACACCGCCCGGACCGCCGGCACCACCGGACGCTCCCCCATGGCCACCCCGGCGCCACGACCCAGGAAGCCGAAGCCGGTCCGCCCGGCCGCGACCCGGCCGGCCGGCGCCGGGACCACTCCCCAGCCCACGTTGGTTCCGGTCGTCCAGCACCGCTCCAGCCCCGGGCCGGCCACCCAGGCGCAGCCGGCCCGGACCCGGGCGCGCAAGCCGGCCGCCCGCCACTGCTGGGACTTCCGCTGGCAGCAGGACGCCCAGCGGGCCTACCTGGCCGACCTCCGCGACCCCTCGGGCCTGGACGGCGCCCCCGGGCCCCGCAACGACGACGGGATCGCCTGCCGCGACCTGCCCGTGGACCGACGACGGGCGGCCTCGACCGCCGCCGCGGCCTACGTCGCCCCCCTGCCCGACGCTCCCTCCAGAGCAGCCCTGCTGCGGCCGGCCGAGCGCTACTACGGCGTCTTCACCCGCCAGGCCCCGTTCGTCATGTCCGAAGTCGACCAGCTGGCCGAGGCGACCGGCAAGACGCCGAGCTCGGTGACCTTCTTCTCCGGGTGGGACCAGCCGTTCCGCGCCGACCCGATCGTCAACGCCTGGCGCCGCGACATGCTGCCGATCGTCTCCTGGGAATCCCGCCCCCACCGCACGCCGATGGGCCCGGGATCCGACAACGCCGTCGACGGCAGGTACCGGCTGTCGAGCATCATCGACGGTGACTTCGACCCCTACATCGACCGGTGGGCCGCCGCGGCCAGGAAGCTCGGCCTGCCGTTCGGCCTCCGCTTCGACCACGAGATGAACGGCTCCTGGTACCCGTGGTCCGAGCAGGCCAACGGCAACCGGCCCGGAGAATTCGCGCGGGCCTGGCGACACGTCCACGACCGCTTCACCGCCGCCGGCGCCACCAACATCATCTGGATCTGGAGCCCGAACGTCATCGGCGCCCTCGAGGACGTCAGCCTCGACGAGCTCTACCCGGGCGGCGACTACGTCGACTGGCTGGGCCTCGGCGGCTACTACCGCAAGCCGATCCCCAACAAGCCGCCCACCTTCACCAATACCTTCGGCAAGAGCCTGGCCGCCCTGCGGGCGGTCGACGACAAGCCCATCATGCTGACCGGGATCGGCTGCACCGAGAACGGTGGCAACAAGCCCGCCTGGATCGAGAGCCTGTTCGAGGCCCTTTCCGGACAGCCCGACATCATCGGGTTCAGCTGGTTCAACCTGACCGTGACCGCCATCCCCATCGGCGAGCAGCTGCCGGTCACCAACGACTGGCGGATCGACTCCACCCCCCAGGCCCTCGCCGCCTTCCGGGAAGGCATTGCCGACCCGGCCTACGGTGCGGGGCGGCCGAACTCGCCGGGTGGGTAGTAGATGGTCCGGACGACCAGGCTGTCGGCCACGATGTCGTACCAGGTCCGCTTGCGGGGCTCTCACAGCATCCAGAAGTAGCCGAGGAAGAGGGGCAGGGCGGAGAGGTTGCTCATCAGGGCCCGGGTGAACGCCCCGACATAGACCAAGTCGACCAGGACGAACCCCCGGTTCCTCGGCCGGCCCGGGCCCGGCGGCCACAACCCCGCGCCGGCACCGTGCCCGCCCGGCGGCCCTCCGGCCTGGGATCCCCGCCCGTGCTGGGCGGGCGCCCGCTCAGGCCGTCTCATCCCAGCCGGCGGAAGAGTGACTCGCACTGATCAGGTAACCTGAGCGCCTGATCCCATCAGACCGAGATGTCGGATAGCTTGGTATTGGGGGAGTTTTCCCGTTTTCCGTTTACCATCGCCAGATGGCGAACCCACCTACAACCGCGCGGGGCGAGCCGCCCGGCTCCCAGGGCGAGCGCCAACTGCAGCGCCACGACCGGTCCCAGGACCGGGCCGAGCGCTTCTATCGTGAGCAGCTGCTCGACCGGCTGAACGAGCGGATGGTGGCCTTCATCGGCCGCCAGGAGATGGTCTGGATCGCCACCGCCGACGGCCGCGGCGAGTGCGACTGCTCGTTCCGGGCCGGCCCGCCCGGGTTCATCCAGGTGCTGGACGACCGGACCCTGCGCTACCCCGAGTACCGGGGCAACGGCGTCATGGCCTCGCTCGGCAACATCGTCGAGAACCCCCACGTCGGCATGGTCTTCCTGGACTTCGACCAGGAGCGGATCGGGCTGCACGTCAACGGCATCGCCCGCATCGCCGAGGCCGGCGAGCCCAACGGGGTGCGGCCACGGGTGGAACGCTGGGTCGACATCCGCGTCCAGGAGGCCTACATCCACTGCCGCAAGCACCTGCCGCATCTGGTCAAGGTGGACGGTAACGGCCGGGCCTGGGGCACCGACGACGCCCGCGCCAAGGGCGGCGACTACTTCGGGGCCAGCTGGGAGCCGCGGCCCTGGAGCAGCCGCTAGAAGTTCTCCTCGAAGGTCACGACCTCACCACGCCGGGCCCGGACGGCGGCCAGGATCGCCTGCTGGTCGTCCCGGCCGACCTCCAGTTCCTGCAGGGTTGCCTGGAGGTGCCATACCACCCGGTCGAAGGCGTCCCCGGTGATGAGGAGGTGGGCATGGGCCTCATGCAGGTCCCGTCCCTGGTACTTGCTCGGTCCGCCGGTCACCACGGACAGCAGGGTGAGCATGTGCCAGCGCAGGCCCTTGAGGCGCTCGTCGTCCAGCTGCTTGAAGTAGAAGAGCAGCGAGGGGTCGGCCAGCACCCGTGGGTACAGCTTGTCGACCACCCGCCGCAGCCCGCCGGCATACCGGATCCGCTGATACAGCGACGACCCGGCCGGCCGCTGCTGCTTGCGGCGGGCGTGGGCGGTGAGCGCCGCCTGGAGGTACTCCTCGACCGGGAGGCCGGCCGCAGCGGCAAGCGCTTCGATCCGGTCAAGGTCGCCTGCATCGTCCACAGAGGTCATGATCGCTCGCCGCGGCCATACCGTCCTAATCAGGAGGAGCGAGAGACTACCACGACTCATCACCCTCGACCGCTATGGCCGAGGCAGCCGCCCGTCAAGGCGGGAGTGTGGAACCAGGTGTCGCGCCGGCGGTCCAGCCGGTGCAGGGCTGCATCAGCCTTCGTGGGTGCGGACAGCGGCGAAGCACGCGGGCACTTCTCCACGAAGCACGCCGCTTCCCAGTCTTCGTTCAGCACCACAAGTCCTCGGCTGCTGGTGCCGCAGGCGGTGGCGCCGGTCGCGATCGACACGGCATGGGTGACGCCGACCGGGGCGGTACGGGCTACCTGGAATACCGTGCCGGGTCGGGGAACCAGTGGAGGCGACTGCTGGAGCTGTTCGGCACCGACCTTGTAGCGCATGGGCACCCCCCGTTGGACCGCGGGGGACTATCCTGCAAAACGCTCGATATGTCCAACCCGGTCACGCGGCCAGCGCCCGCCGGTCGAACACCTGGCCGACGACGCTCGCCCGCTCCAGCATGGAGCGCTCCTCGAGGTCCAGCCGGTCCAGGCGGGATGCCAGCAGGGCGGAGATGGTGCCGGGGATGGGGGCGCGGACCAGGTCGGCGGTCGCCGTCCAGTGGCCGCCGGACTGGCTGAGCACGCCCTGGTCGATCAGCTCGGCGACCAGCTCCTCGACGAACAGCGGGTTGCCTCCGGCCCGCTCGGCGATGCTCGCCAGCACCTCGGCCGGGGGCCCGGCACCACCGAGCAGCTTGCGCACCAGCCTGGCGCACTCGTCCTCGCCCAGGGGCTCCAGCGCGACCGGCGTGGTGCCGGGGGCGCCGGGCCCCCAGCCCGGGCGCTCGTCCAGCAGCTCCGGCCGGGCCAGCCCGATCAGCAGGATGGGCGCGTCGCTGGCGGAACCGGCCACGTGCTCGAGGAGGTCGAGCAGCGCCGGCGGAGCGCGCTGACCACCAGCGGCGATGATAGGTGGCGGGATCGCTTCGCCATGGTCTGCGCGCAATGTGCAACCTGTCGACCTGCTTCGAGGCTGCCAGCCGGTCCCGGACCGGCAAGCAGACCGAGCATCCAGGGCGGGCCTGGCCGTGCCCTCCTAGCGCCGGGCCGACGGCGGCAGCGGCGAACGGTCCGCGACCTGCGGGTCCTCGGGCCCGTCCTGGCCGCCTACACTGGCGGCCATGGGGCACTCCGAAGGTGTCCGCCACTTGGTCTGGGACTGGAACGGCACCCTGGTCGACGACCACAGCGCGGTGGTGGCGGCGATCAACGACGCGCTCGCCAGGCTGCGGCTGCGGCCGATCGACTCCGAGACCTTCCGCACCTACTTCACCCGGCCCGTGCAGCGGTTCTACGAGCAGGTGGCCGGGCGCCCGATCGAGCCGGGCGAGTGGCGGGCCCTGGACGAGGCCTACCACGACAGCTACGGCGCCCGGGTCGAGGGGCTGAAGCTGGCCGCCGACGCCCGGGCGGCCCTGGAGGCCGCCGAGGCGGCCGGCCTGACCCAGTCGCTGCTGTCGATGTGGCGCCACCAGGACCTGGTGGCGCTGGTCGAGCGGCTCGGGATCGCCCGCTTCTTCGTCCGGGTGGACGGGCTGCGGGTGCCCGGCGGCGGCGGCAAGACCGAGCACCTGGTCGAGCACCTGGGCGCCCTCGGGGTCGAGGCCCCGGCGGCCCTGCTGGTCGGCGACACCCTCGACGACCTGGCGGCCGCCCGGGCGGTCGGGGCCGGCTGCGTGCTGTACGACGGCGGCTCCCACCACCGGGACGCCCTGGAGGCGACCGGGGTGCCGGTGGTCGACACCCTCACCGCCGCCGTCGAGGCGGCGGCCGGCCCAGCCGCTGGTAGGCGGCCAGGCACCGCTCGGCACAGGCCGGCCAGGTGAACCGCTGCAGCACATGGTCGCGGGCGTTGGCGCCGAGCCGGGCGGCCAGCCGCCGGTCCCCGACCAGCCGGGCCAGCCGGTCGCCGAGGGCGGCGGTGTCGCCCGGCGGGACCAGGAACCCGGTCTCGCCGTCGACCACCACCTCGGCCAGGCCGCCGAGCCGGCTGGCCACCACCGGGGTCCCGCTGGCCATCGCCTCCAGGGCGACCAGGCCGAGCAGCTCCGACACCGGGACCGGCCGGCCGTAGCAGGTCCGCTCGACCGACGGGAGGGCCAGGGCCACCGCCCCGCGGTACAGGCCGGGGAGGGCGTCGTCCGGCACGGGGCCGAGGAAGCTGACGTCGCGGCCCTCGGCGAGGCGGCGGAGCAGGTCGGGGTAGTCCCGCTCGGGCGGGCGGGGGTCGTGGCCGGCGCTGCCCGCGACCCGCAGGGCCGCCCCGGCCGGCAGGGCCTCCAACAGCCGGTCGATCCCCTTGTGGGGGGTCAGCCGGCCGACGAACAGGACCCCGTCGCGGTCGGTCCCGGGCACGGGGGCGAACCGGCCGGTGTCGGCCCCGCCGTAGATGACCTCGGTCCGCCCGGGCGGGGCGCCGAGCAGGCCGGCCGAGAACCGGGACACGGCCAGGTAGCGGTCGAACAGCCGGTGCACCAGCCCGCCCCAGGTCCGCCCGAGCAAGCCGTGGTCGGTGACGGCCGTCCCCGCCCCCCGCAGCCGCGCCGTGACTGCGGCCATCCGGGTGGGTAGGCTGCGGAAGTGATGGGTGTGGACGACCTCGGCGCGGCTCAGGGCCGCCGGGAGCTGCGGGGCCACCGGCTGGGCCGGGTGGCCGCCCAGCCAGGTCAGCGGGCGCAGCACCCGGACCGCCAGGCCGCCGTCCTCACGCCAGCGGCCCGGGCGGGGGCCGAAGGTGACCAGCTCGCAGTCGATCTCGGCGGCCAGAGCGCGGGCCAGCTCCAGCGGGTACCGTTCTCCCCCGCCGTACAGCCCGTCCGGCCCGAACGCGCTCGGAGCCACGTGGATGACCCGCATCCTCACCGTCTCCCTGGTCACCCTCGGTGACCCCGGCCGCCTGACCGGCGGCTACCGCTACCACCGCCGGATGGCCGAGCTGGCCCCGGCCTACGGGGCCAGCGTCCGGTTCGTCTCCTTCCCCGACCGCCCCTTCCCCCTGCCGGCCCTGGCTGGCCCGTCGGTGCGGCGGCAAACCCGGGCCGCCGACGTGGTCGCCCTGGACAGCATCGCCGCAGCCTACCTGGGGCCGTGGCCGGACCGGGGGGCGCCGGTGGTGGGCAGCCTGCACCAGCCGCCGGGCGGGATCGACCACGGGCGGCTCCGGCGGGCCGTCCAGGCCCCGCTGGACCGCCGGGCCTGGCGCCGGGCCCGGCTGCTGGTGGCGGCCAGCCAGGCCCTGGCCGACGAGCTGGCCGGCCAGGGGTTCCCGCCCGGGCGCCTCCGGGTGGTCCCGCCCGGCCGCGACCTGCCCCCCGCCCCGGACGGCCCCCCGCCCGATCTGCGCCGGGGACGCCGCGCCGCGTTTCTGTGCGTGGGCAACTGGGTCGAGCGCAAGGGGCTGCTGGAGCTG
>Ga0126311_10001597_pt1 | contig 11047 bp, 11 predicted proteins | sample Plot61_FD_92539 | JGI IMG/M metagenome (GOLD analysis project Ga0126311, IMG submission 92539) | Serpentine soil microbial communities from UC McLaughlin Reserve, CA, USA - Plot61 | ecosystem: Environmental > Terrestrial > Soil > Grasslands | place: USA: UC McLaughlin Reserve, Lake County...
CCGGGGCCGTTCGAGAGCAAGATCCCGTCGAACCCGGCGAGCTCGGCCGGCGCCGCGTCGTGCGGAAAGACCGTGACAGCGGCTCCCGCCCACGCGAGCCGGTCGAGGATCGAGCGCTTGCAGCCGTAGTCGAGCACGGCGATGCGCGCGGTGCCCGCGTCGGAATAGACGTAGGCCCCTCGCGCCGAAACGTCGGCTGCGAGCGACCGCCCGGCCATAGCCGGTTGCTCCCGCACGGCCGCCAGCGCTTCCTCCACCGAGGCGTCGCCCGCGACCGCGATGCCGCGCATCGCCCCCGCCTCGCGCAGGTGCACGACGAGGGACCGCGTGTCGATTCCGGACAGGGCGACGAGCCCGTGCTCGTGCAGCCAGTCCGTCCACGCCGGGCCGCGCGCCTCGCGCATCACCACGGCGCGTGCGTGCGGGCGGCGTGACTCGCAGCGGTCGGCGCCGACGCCGTAGTTGCCGATCATCGGTGCCGTGAAGCAGACGAGCTGCTCCGCGTAGCTGGGGTCGGTGACGACCTCCTGGTAGCCCGTCATCGCCGTCGTGAAGACCGCCTCGCCGAAGGCAAAACCCTCGGCGCCGACGGACTCGCCCCGGAAGACGGTTCCGTCCTCGAGGGCCAGGAACCCGGTCATCCTTCCTCCTTCGCCTTCGAGATCCATTCGCCGTGCTCGAGGTAGTGGCGTGCGCGAGCCGAGTTCAGCCGGGCGAACTCGAGCCCGGGCCACTCTGCCGACCAGGCAAGCGAGGCCCGGACGGCCGTGCGCGTTCGCTCCTCGGAGATGGGCTCGAAGTAGTCGGACCACTCCGGAATCCGCTCCTGCGCGATCGCTGCGTCGATCACGAACCAGTGGTCGTATTCGTCAGGCGCCTCGCGCACCCCGTCGGCGTCCACCTCGAGGTTGAGCTCGAAGGCGGGCGGCTGCCGGCCGTGGACGTAGACGACCAGCTCGAGCCGGCGCCCGGGCAGTTCCAGGGCGGCGATCCGGTCGATCGCGCGCCTGCGCGACGCGGCCTCGAGCGGCCGGTCGACGACCACCACGAGGTCGAGGTCGCTCTCGCCGGGGCGATAGCCGCCGACGAGTCCGGAACCGAGCACGAACGACGCGAGCACGCCGACCTCCGCGTCGATCGCCTCGACGACACGCGAGCGGTAGCGCTCAGCGGTCTCGTCGAGGTGCGTCTCCGCCACCACGCTCATGCCTGGAACGCCACGTTCCCGGCGGCGACGGTCAGCGTCGGCCTGCCGCGCAGCGTCTGCCCCAGCAGCCACGAGTTCGCCGAGCGCGAGCGGAAGCCGTCTTCCTCGACGCGCCAGGCCCGCTGGGTGTCGAGCAGGACGAGGTTCGCGGGCGCCCCCACCGCAATCCGCGGCTCGTCGAGCCCGTAGGCCCGCGCCGGCCCGGTCGACATCCGCTCGAGCACCGTCTCGAGCGGGACGAGCCCCGGCTCGACGAGGTGCGTGTAGAGCGCGGCAAAGGCCGTCTCGAGGCCGGTGACGCCGAACGGCGCCGCCTCGAACGGCACCTCCTTCTCGTGCCGCGCGTGCGGCGCGTGGTCGGTGGCGACGGAGCCGATCGTCCCGTCCTTCAGCCCGTCGATGAGCGCGTACCGGTCTGCGGCCGAGCGCAGCGGCGGGTTCATCTTCAGGTTCGAGTCGAGCGACCGCACCGCGTCATCGGTGAGGCAGAGGTGGTGCGGCGTCACCTCCGCGGTCGCGGCCACACCCTTCGCCCGCGCCGCCCGCAGGGCATCGACCGACTCCCGCGCGGAGAGGTGCAGCAGATGGAGCTGGGCTTCCTCGTACGCCGCCAGCGAGAGGTCGCGCTCGACCATCACGCTCTCGGCGACCGACGGGTAGCCCGTGAAGCCGAGCTCCGCCGAGACCGCACCCTCGTGCATTTGCCCGCCCTTCGAGAGCGTCGGCTCCTCGCAGTGGAGCGCGAGCCGCCTGCCGGTGATGCCGTGGTACTGCAGCGCGCGCCGCATCAGCGCGGGTGCGACGACAGGCCGGCCGTCGTCGGTGAAGCCGGCCGCGCCCTGCTCGGCCAGCTCGACCATCTCCGTCAGCTCCGAGCCCTCCTGGCCGCGCGTGATCGCGGCGAGAAAGCCAACGGGGATCGCGGCCTCGGTCCTCGCGTCCTCGATCAGCGACCCGAGCACGGACGACGAATCCACGACCGGGTCGGTGTTCGGCATCGCGAGGATGGCGCAGTAGCCGCCGGCCGCCGCGGCCGCCGTGCCGGAGGCGATCGTCTCCTCGTCCTCCCCACCCGGCACGCGCAGGTGCACGTGCGGGTCGACGAAAGCCGGCGCGAGCACGAGCCCCTCGCCGTCGATCACCCGGTGCCCGTTCGCGTCGAGCGCTTCGCCGAGCTGAGAGACGACGCCGTTGTCGACGCGGACGTCGAGCACTGCGTCGAGCCGCTCGGCCGCATCGAGGACGCGCGCCCCGCGCACCACCAGGTCGTCGCCCGGCGCTTGCCCTGCCTTGCCGTGCAGCATCACGCCACCTCCAGTGGCTCGGGCGCCTCGACGGGAACCGGGCCCGTCGTGAGCAGGTCGTAGAGCACCGCCATCCGGACGACGAGGCCGGCTCGCACCTGCGTCTCGATCAGCGCGTCCGCCGCATCTGCGACCCGCGGGTCGATCTCGACGCCGCGGTTCATCGGCCCCGGGTGCATCACCTTCTGCCCCGGCCGCACGCGCTCCGGAGTCACGCCCCAGCGCGCGGTGTACTCCCGCAGCGAGGGGACGTAGTTCGCGCCCTCGGCCATGCGCTCTCGCTGCATTCGCAGGACGTAGATCACGTCGCTGTCCGCGATCGCGCCGATGTCGTACGAGACCTCGCACCCGAGCGCTTCGATACCACGCGGGATCAGCGGCGGCGGGCCGACGAGCGTCACCTTCGCGCCCATCAACGCGAGCGCCTGGGCGTTCGAGCGCGCCACGCGCGAATGGAGCACGTCGCCGACGATCGCGACGTGGACGCCTTCGATGCGCCCGAACTCCTCCCGGATCGTGTAGAGGTCGAGCAGCGCCTGCGTCGGGTGCTGGTGCTTGCCGTCGCCCGCGTTCACGACGCGCGCGTCGGTGTACCGCGCGACCAGATGCGGCGCGCCGATCTGCGGGTGGCGGATCACGATCACGTCCGGGTCGTACGCACCGAGCGTCAGGGCCGTGTCCTTCAGTGACTCGCCCTTGTCGACCGACGAGCCGGCAGCCTTGATCGACATCGTGTCCGCGGAAAGCCGTTTCGCCGCGAGCTCGAAGCTCGACGACGTCCGCGTGGAGGACTCGTAGAAGACGTTCACGATCGTGCGGCCGCGCAGCGTCGGCAGCTTCTTCACCTCGCGCTCGAGCGAGCGCGAGAAGCTGGCGGCCGTCGAGAGCAGCCGCTCGACGTCCTCGCGCTCGAGGTCGCCGATCGAGATCAGATGCCGCTGCGGCGGTTCCCTGGGCGGGAGGTAGCCCTCCCGCATGACGTGGATCTGACCCATGGTCACCTTGCCTCCTTCGTGATCAAGAGAACGCGGTCGATCTCGTCCACCTCGACGAGCTCGACCTGGATGCGCTCGTCGCGGGCGGTGGGCAAGTTCTTGCCGACGTAATCCGGGCGGATCGGGAGCTCGCGATGGCCACGATCGGCGAGCACCGCCAGCTGGACGCGCTCGGGTCGGCCGTAGCCGAAGAGCGCGTCGATCGCCGCGCGGATCGTGCGGCCGGTGTAAAGCACGTCGTCGACGAGGACGCAAGTCATCCCCTCGAGCGGGAAGTCGAGCGTGGTCGAGCGGACGAGCGGCTGCGCGTGCCTCGGCGCCTCGCCGCCACGCACGTGCACGTCGTCGCGGTGGAAGGTGATGTCGAGCTGGCCGAAGGCGACCTCCGCTCCGCTCAGCTCCTCGATGCGGCGGCGGAGCCGCTGCGCGAGCGGGACGCCGCGCGTGTGGATGCCGACGAGGGCGACGTTCGAGAGATCGTGGTTGCCCTCGACGACCTCGTGTGCGATCCGCGTCAGCGCCTTCGCGATCGCGTCGGCGTCGAGGACCGTGCTCGCTTGAGAGGCCTGCGCGGCTATGGCGCAGTCAGGGCGTTCTCCACCTTCGACTCCTTTCCGGCCTCACGGGACCGGGTTAAAGGGGTGCTGATCCGGTGCCGGAGACTACAGAGGTCCCCGGACGGCAACCGCCACAAGCCACTCGACGGTGTAGTCCACGGCGTCCGGAAGCTCGCGTTCGGCACGCGCGAGCCCCGCGTCGTACTCCTCGTCCGAGATCAGGTCGAACGTCGAGATGTGCTTGCCGCGAATGCGCTCGAGCGCGTCCTCGCGCGTGAGCGAGCCCTCCTGCGAAATGCGGCTCCGCCGCACCTCGGCGAAGCCGGCGGCGCGCAGCTCGGCCACGACGGCGTCGGCCGTCGGGAAGCGGGCCCTGTCGACCGCTTCCATCGACGGGAACAGCTCGTTCAGCCAGAAGCAGTCGAAGTAGGACGGGTCGAAGGTGACGACGACGGCGCACCCGCCGGGGGCGAGCACGCGTCGCGCCTCGGCGAACGCGCGCTGGCCGTCGAACAGATGCGAGGAGAGCCACATCACGATGCGGTCGAACCACGCGTCCTTGAACGGCAGCGCCTCCGCGCGCGCTTCCCTGAACGTCGCGTCCGGTGCCTTCCGGCGCGCGACCTCGAGCATCCTCGGCTCGGGGTCGACACCCCAGACGCGCGCGCGACCTGCGAGCGCCGCCTCGAGGCGGCCGGTGCCGCAGCCGACGTCGAGCACGCGGAACCCCTCGAGCCCGACCTCCTGCTCCACGTGGCGCAGGACGTCCCACCAGTTGTCGTCGACCGGCCGGATCCGGTCGTACGACTCGGCTAGCCGGCCAAAATCAGGCGAGCTCGTCAGGCTCGGTCAGAGACTCGATCGCTTCGCGCGCGGCGTCGAGGTCGGACTCGTCGACGAGCACCTTCTGGGGAGCGTCCTCGACGGCCCGCGGGTGATGGTCGACCGCGGTCTCGAGCTCGGCGGCGATCCCCGCAGAACGAAGGATCTCCTGGATCTCCTCTGCCTCTGCGACGGTCTCGGCGAGCGCGACCTGCACGAGACTGCTCACGAGACCGGCTCCGGCTCGAGGACCTCGCGCTTGTGCAGCACTCCGCCTTTCACGAGCTGCGGAGATCCCCGCTCCGGGAACGGCACGTCGATCACGTCGAAGTCCTTCGGCACCACGGTCTCCGGGAAGATCGTACGCGCCTCACGCGCCGCCTCGGGCCCGAAGTAGCGGTTCGAGAGGTGCGTCAGCGCGAGCAGGGCGACGTCGGCAGCGCGAGCGAGCTCCGCCGCCTCCTGCGCGGTTGCGTGGCCGGTCTCCTGCGCCCGCTCACGCTCGTCCTCGAGGAACGTCGCCTCGTGCACGAGTACCTCGGCTCCGCGGGCGGCCTCGAGCACCGTCGCCGCCGGCGCCGTGTCGCCGCTGAGCACGACCTTGCGACCCGGCCGCGGGGCGCCGAGCACCTCGTCGGGCGTGATCACGCGTGCGTCCGAAAGCGTCACCGACTCGCCCGCCTGCAGCAGGCCGCGCTCGGGCCCCGACGGGACGCCGAGCGCGTCTGCGGCCTCGACGTCGAACCGTCCCGGCCGCGGGTGCTCCACGAGCGCGAACCCGAGCGACGGCACCGCGTGCGCGACCGGCAACGTGAGCAGGTCGTAGTCGCCGCGCTCGAGCACCTCACCCGCGCGCAGCTCGACGAGCTCGAGCTCGTAGGTCAGCTTTCCGAAGATCCGCCGGAGAGCGACGAAAAGCTCTTTCAACCCGGCCGGGCCGTAAATGGTCAGCGGCAGCTCGCGACCCCGCAGCGCGAACGTCTTCAGCATTCCCGGCAAGCCGAGGTAATGGTCGGCGTGGAAGTGCGAGATGAAGACCTCGCGCAGCTCGACGAGACCGACGGACGAGCGCAGCAGCTGTCGCTGGGTCCCCTCGCCGCAGTCGAAGAGAAGCCGCTCGCCGCCGCGCCGGAGGAGCAGCGCCGACGGCGCCCGCTGGGCGGTCGGGACCGAGCCGGACGTTCCGAAGAAAACGAGGTCGAGATCCACGCCCGGAGTCTAGTGTCGTCGGATTCGAGCCTTCGGCCGTCGACCGCGATACCAGCGGCACGAGCGTGCGACTGCTGACGCGGCTTCGACCAGCGCGTCCTGCGCCCCGTCTACCTGCGGACTAGAGTCGACCGGTGCGCGACGTGCGCGACCTGATCCGACTCGAGCCCTCTGCTGGCGAGCACGATGCGATCCGCAAGCTCTGGCAGCGCCACTCGCTTGCCGAGGACGCGCGCGACCTCCCCGGACTGCTGGCGACGCTCGCCGACGAGTGCGTCTACGAGCTCGTCCAGACCGGCCACCGCTGGCACGGCCACGACGGAGCGGCGACCTTCTACACGGGCCTGCTCGGTGCCTTCCCGGACATCGACTTCCAGCTGACCCACATCGTGATCGGCCCTCAGGGCGTCTGCGAGGAGGCGGACATAACCGGCACCCACGAGGCCGAATGGCTCGGGGTCCAGCCTACCGGCGAGCGCCTCGCCTGGAAGGTGACGATCTTCTTCCCGTGGGATCGCGAGCAGCAGCTGTTCAAGGGCGAGCGCGTGTACACGGCAGGACTGCCGTTGCCGTCGTCGCTAGCCGGCTGAAGGCAGCACGAGCCGCTGGCCGGGCACGAGCAGGCTGCCACCGAGGTGATTGCGGCGGTCGATCCGGTAGATCGCGCCGCGCGGGTCGCCCGCGTAGTGCGTGGTCGCGATCGTCCAGAGCGTGTCGCCCGGCTCGACCGTGTACCCCTGCTCCGCGCCCGCACCATGCGAGGCGCGTGCAAGAGCGGCCCACGTGATCAGTGCCAGTGCCACGATGAGGAGGATCTTTCCGAACATATGTTCGCTAGCGTAACGCGAACGTCTGTTCGTGTCAAGCGAACGGCAGAAACGTTGGTTCCAGGGCGTTCTGCGTGCAGCTGAGGACGACCATCGACCTTCGCGGAGCGCGCCGGCGCTCGGTCGGGCTGCCGGGGTTGAGGATCCACACGCCGGCGTGCTGCTCGACCTGCGGCAGGTGTGTGTGGCCGTAGACGATCGCGGCGCATCCGGGAAACCACGACCTGAGCCGCTCCTCCCGCCCTGGGCGCCGACCCGGGATGTGCACCAGGCCGATACGCAGGCCGTCGACCTCGACGACGCGCCGCTCGGGGAGCTCCTGCCGAAGCGCCGGCTCGTCCATGTTGCCGTGGACCGCCTCGACGGGCGCGAGCGCCTCGAGCTCGCGGAGCACCGATGCTGCCACGACGTCGCCGGCGTGCAGGACCAGGTCGGCGCGCTCGAGCTCGCGCAGGCACTCCTCGGGTAACCGCCGCGAGCCCCGTGGGAGGTGCGTGTCGGCGATGACGGCGACGCGCGTCAGAACCGGAGGAAGCGCCCGTCCCGGTAGACGAGCTCGCCGTCCGCGTAGACCTCGCTGCCGGAGCGCAGGTCGCAGATCATGTCCCAGTGGAGCGCCGAGCGGTTCTGCCCGCCGCACTCCGGATACGCGCTGCCGAGCGCGATGTGGACGGTGCCGCCGATCTTCTCGTCGAAGAGGATGTTCCGCGTGAAGACGCCGACGGCGTCGTTCAGGCCGAACGCGAGCTCGCCGACGCGGCGAGCGCCTTCGTCTACCGCGATCATCTCCTCGAGGAAGTCCTGAGCCCGTGCCGCGGTGGCCGCGACGACCTCGCCCTCCTCGAAGCGGAGCCGCACGTCGTCGACCTGGCGGCCGCGGAAGACCGCGGGGTACGAGAAGCGGATCGTGCCGTCGACCCCGGTCTCGTGCGGCGCCGTGAAGACCTCCCCGTCCGGGAAGTTCTCGTGGCCGTCGGCGGCGATCCACGTGCGGCCGCCGAACGACAGCGTGAGGTCGGTGCCGTCCGCGACGATGCGCAGCTCCTCCTTGTCGTTCAGGAACTCGGCGGCGCGCTGCAGCTCCTCGGAGAACGCGCGCCAGCGGCCGACAGGATCACCGTCGTCGAGCAGGGCGGCCGCGTAGACGAAGTCCTCGTACTCAGACAGCGACATGTCGGCGTCCTGCGCAGCGGCGGTCGTCGGGTACGCGGTCAGCACCCAGCGCAGCTCGCCGTTCAGCGCGCGCTCGAGGTAGCGCTCGCGCAGCGCCTTCCGCGCGCGCTGCGTGGCGGCCTGCCGCTCCGGCGAGATCGCCGTCAGCGCCTTGGTGTTGCTCGGCGCGTCGACGACGATCCAGACGTCCGCACGCTCGACGTCCTCCCGCTCGGCCGGGCTCACCCACTCGACCTGCTCCTCCGACCCCTCGGAGAGGAGCAGCTCGTCGAGCTCGAGCGTCGTCCGCGGCGAGGGCAGCCCTCGCGCCTGCAGAACCGACGCATAGATCTCGTTCAGCAGCGGCTCGACGTTGGCCGTTCCCTCGATCACGACGAGGTCGCCCTCCTTCACTCCGGCGGAGTAGCCGACGATCACGTCCGCGAGCCGGCGCAGCCGCTCAGACATGCTCGACCGCCGGCTCCGGCTGTTCGAGGAAGCGGCCGGCCCGCCAGACGAGCTCACCGTCGGCATAGACCTCACCCTCTCCGCGCAGGTCGCAGACGAGATCCCAGTGCAGCGACGACTCGTTGAGGCCGCCGAGCTCGTGAAACGACGAGCCGAGCGCGACGTGCATCGTGCCGCCGATCTTCTCGTCGAAGAGCGTGTTCCGGGTGAAGCGGTCGATCTCGTAATTGAGGCCGAATGCGACTTCGCCGAGCCTGCGCGAGCCGGCGTCCATCGCCAGCAGCGCTTCGAGGTAGTCACCGCCACGCGCCGCCTCGGCGGCAACGACTGCGCCGCCCTCGAAGCGCAGGCGGATGTCGGTCACCTCGCGACCGTGGAAGAGCGCCGGGAACGTGAAGCTGATCTCGCCCTCGGTCAGGGTCTCGACCGGGCTCGTGTAGACCTCGCCGTCGGGCATGTTGAGGCGGCCGTCCGCTGCGCTCCAGCGCCGGCCCTCGACCCCCAGCTTGAGGTCGGTGCCCGGACCGACGATTCGCAGCTCGCGCACCTCTTCGAGCGCCTGCGCGCGGGCGCCGAGCTCGTCGCTCGCCGCCCGCCAATGCGCGACCGGGTCGCCCGGCTCCTCCACGTGGCACGCGCGGAAGACGAAGCGCTCGTACTCGCCGAGCGACATCTCGGCGTCCTGCGCGTGACCCTCCGTCGGGAAGAGCGTGCCGCACCAGTCGAGCTCGCCGCTCGTCATCCGCGCCCAACGCCGCTTCGCGAGCTGCTGCGTCGCTTCGATGTAGCGCCGCTGGCGGTCGGGGTCGGCCCGGCTGAGCGCCCGCGTGTTCGACTCGGACCAGATCGTGACGATCGCGTCGACGGCCTCGACCTCCGCGCGCGCGATCGGCGAGACGAATTCGAGTTGCGCCTCGGTTCCGTCAGCGAGCAAGAGCTCCGGCAGCCGCTCGAGGGCGACGTCCACGAACGGGTGCGCACCCGCGGCGAGCGCGGCGCGATAGATCTCCACCGCCAACGGCGCGGCGACGGGCGGCGCGTCGATGCGCACCACCTTGCCCGGCTCGAGGGCGAGCGAGTACGAGACGATCAGCTCGCCGAGGTGCGCGACGCGCGGATCCCTCATCTGCGGGCGGCGCCGACGCGGAACGAACGACTGACGAGGACGCTCGTGCGCTGGGGGTTCATGGTCGCGCTCATGCGGATTGCGAAGACGTAGGTGCCGCGCTTCAGCTTGCGTGACGGAAAGTACACGACCCGACGCTTGGCCTTGATCGACCCCGACGCGCGCAACACCGGCTTCGGCCTTCCAGCCGCGAGCCGCTTGCCGAGCACCGCCTTCTTCGGACCTGCCTTGAAGATGCCGGCCCGGAAGGTCGCGTCCTCGCCGGTGCCCGCGGCGAAGGTCCAGCGCCTTCGCCTGAGCGGCAGCGGCTTGCGCCATTTGCCCCATGCCGCCACCGGCAGCAGCACGGACGTCAGGTGCCGCCACTTCACCGGCACCGCCTGGCAGTCGCCGTGCGTCTGGGCGATGGTCTGCTTGACCCGCTCGTACGAGGCGCGACGCGAGCCGTCGGCACGCTCGAGGCCGCTCTGCCAGCGCCCGAGGTCGTTCTCGTCGAGCAGGTGGAAGAAGCTCAGCATCCGCACGGCCGGGTCGCACTCGACCGACGCGATCAGGTCGGCGTAGTAATCGGCCTGCGTCTGCTCGTTCACGAGCCTCAGCCCGGGAGTCTCGACGCCGTGGTAGAGCGCCGCGAACGTCGGCGGGATCTCGACCTGCCAGCCGACCTCGTCGAGGTCGAGCCGGAGGGGCTGCGAGAAGGTCGCGCCGCGCTCCGAGAACGTCGGCTGTGCGGTGCCGTGGAACGCATCCCAGACCGCCTGCTTGATCCGGTCGAGGTTCGCGAGCCCCGCGGTCGGCCAGCCGTAGCCGACGCTCGGCGGCGCCTGCTGCGGCTGAGGGTACGGGTGGAACGCGAGCTCGTCCATCACCGGCGTCGTCCGCCCGCTCGCGCGGTAGGCCGTTCCGAGGTCGCTCAGGAAGCGGACGGGCGAGCGCGAGGCGTTGTTGCGTGCGGTCGCGTTGTCGTTGCCGCGCGGCGAGAGACCGACGCCGATCACGTTGATCGTCGGATCGTGCGCCTTCAGCACGTCGTAGGAGCCGGCCAGGACCTGGAGGTACTGCGCGGCCGCGAGCGGCTTGCCGGCCGCGGAATACTGCGGCGCCCAGAAGCGCGGCTGGTTCGGCTCGTTGCCGATCACGTAGTCCTTCACCGTCGGGAACGTCCTCGCCAGCCTCTGCACGAACGCGACGAACTGCGCCGTGGCGCCCGGTGTGGCGGTGAGATCCTTGGCGTTCTGCGGTGCTACGGCGAAGAGGATGCGGGCTCCGCTGATCCGCGCCTGCGCTTGCCGTTGGAGGGCCTGGACGGACTGAAGGTTCGGGTTGTTCTCGAGCGCTGTCTGAATCGCTGATTCGAGCGTGAGCGTGATCACCTCACCC
>Ga0126311_10001598_pt1 | contig 11046 bp, 7 predicted proteins | sample Plot61_FD_92539 | JGI IMG/M metagenome (GOLD analysis project Ga0126311, IMG submission 92539) | Serpentine soil microbial communities from UC McLaughlin Reserve, CA, USA - Plot61 | ecosystem: Environmental > Terrestrial > Soil > Grasslands | place: USA: UC McLaughlin Reserve, Lake County...
GCGACGGATCGATCATCGCGACCAGGCTCACCTTCTCCCCCTCGACGGCCCCCAGCACCACGGCAGCCGGCTGCCGCTGCTGCTTCAGGCGATCGGCGACCGCCAGCAGGTCCCCGGCCTTCACCTCGCCGATCACGACGTTGACGCCGTCCGCGGCCTCGTCGTGCCGGAGCTCGAAGCTGTCCTCGCGCCCCGCGAGCTGCTTCGGCTTCTCCTTCCGTGCGCGTTCGAGCTCGCGGCGAAGATCATCCATCTCCTTCGAACGTGCGTCCAGGTATGCGAACGCTTCGCCCGAGGTCACGCCCTCGATCCGGCGCGTCCCCGCACCGACGGAGGACTCGGTCAGGATCACGAACGGCCCAACCTCCGCCGTCCAGCGAACATGGGTGCCGCCGCAGAGCTCGCGGGAGAAGCCGGGAATCTCGATCACGCGCACCTCGTCGCCGTACTTCTCGCCGAAGAGCATCATCGCTCCGAGGCGCCGCGCCTCCTCGATCGGCGTGACGAACGCGCGGACGGGCAGGTTCTCGAACACGCGCTCGTTCACGATCCTCTCGACCTCCGTCCGCTCCTCCGCCGTCAGCGCCTGTGGGTGCGTGAAGTCGAACCGCAGCTTGTCGGGCCGCACCCCTGACCCTGCCTGACGGACGTGGTCGCCGAGCACCTCCTGTAGAGCCTTGTGCAGCAGGTGCGTCGCGGTGTGGTTCGCCATCGTCGGAAACCTGTGGTTCCACGGGACGACGGCGCGGACGCGGTCGCCGGCGCCGAAGCCCTCGCCGCGGAACGTCAGGACCTGATCGTCGCCCTGGCGGATCGCCTTGACGAGCTGCGCGTGCGCGCCGGTCTCTTCATTCTCGATGAAGCCGACATCCGATACCTGGCCCCCGCCCTCCGGGTAGAACGGCGACTGCTCCAGCTTCGCCTGGAAGAGACCATCGTCCAGCTGTTCGAACGACGTGATCGCCGTGAGCACCTCCGTTCGCTCGTAGCCGACGAACTCGGTGGGACGTCCGCCCGCGACCTTGACGTCGACCTCGAACGCTCCCGCCGCGCGCGATCGCTGGCGCTGCTCGCTCATCAGCCGCGCAAACTCGTCCTGATCGACCTGCAGCCCGCGGTCCGCCGCCAGCTCGACGGTCAGCTCGAGCGGAAACCCATACGTGTCGTGGAGCTGGAACGCGTCGTTCCCGGAGATGTCTCCGCGCGCGGCCACCTCCTCGAACAGCCGCATCCCCCGCTCGAGCGTCTGCGCGAACCGTTGCTCCTCCGCTTCGAGTGCTCGTCGGACGTGGTCGCGGTTCTCGACCACCTCCGGATATGCCCGACCCATCGCCTCGACGACCGTGTCGGACAGCTCCGACAGGAAGGGCGGCGCGATTCCGAGTCGCGACGCCTGCTGGATCGTGCGGCGGATGACCCGCCGCAGCACGTATCCGCGTCCCTCGTTCGACGGGCTGATCCCCTCGGCCGCGAGGAACGTCATCGCGCGGCCGTGATCGCAGAGGACGCGCAGCGCCTTGGTGACGATCTCGGAATCGCCGTGACGCGCACCGGCACGCTCTTCCGCCCACGCGAGCGTCGGCGCGAAGACGTCCGTCTCGAACACGGAGCCGACGTCCTGGAGGAGCATCAGCCCGCGCTCGAACCCGAGCCCCGTGTCGACGTTCTGCGCGGGAAGGCGCGTGATCGTCCCGTCGTCCTTCAGGTCGTACTCCATGAAGACGAGGTTCCAGAACTCGAGGAATCGGTCGCACTCGCAGCCCGGTGCGCAGTCGGGGCGGCCACAGCCGTTCTCCTCACCGCGGTCGTAGAAGATCTCCGAGTTGGCGCCGCACGGCCCGGTGTCGGCCGCCTGCCAGAAGTTGTCGACACGGGGCAGCGCGACGATCCGCTCGCGCGGCATGCCGATCTTCAGCCATCCCTGGACCGCCTCCTCGTCCTCGCCGAGCCCGAGCTCCGGGTCGCCCGCGAAGACGGTCGCCCACAGCAAGTCGCCGTCGAACCCCATGTGCTGCGTCACGAACTCCCAGCCGAGCTCGATCGCGCCCGCCTTGAAGTAGTCGCCGAGCGAGAAGTTGCCGAGCATCTCGTAGAACGACTCGTGGCGCGGAGTCGTCCCGACGTCATCGAGGTCGTTCTGCTTCCCGCCCGCCCGCATCACCTTCTGCACGCTGCAGAGGCGGTTCGAGGGAGGATCGTCCAGTCCGAGGAAATAGCGCTTGAACGGCTGCATCCCGGCGATGATGAACAGCGTCGTCGGGTCGTCCGGCGGCGGGATCACCGACGCCGTCGGTACGCGTAGGTGGCCCTTCTCCTCGAAGAACGAGAGGAAGCCCTCGCGGAGCTCGTCGGCGGTGCGCATGAGGCGATTCTAGGCGGCTACGGCTTCGCGGCCCGGCCGCGCGGCAGCGTTTCCTCGGCCTGGATCTCCTCGCGGATCTTCTCGAGCGCGCGCCTGATCAGGCGCGAGACGTGCATCTGAGAGATCCCAACCTGCTGCGCGATCTGAGACTGCGTCAGGCCCTCGAAGAAGCGCAGGTGAAGGATCATGCGCTCCCGGTCGTCGAGCACCCGCAGGCCCGGCGCGAGAACCGCCCACTCCTCGGAAATCTCGTAGCGCGGCTCCTCCGAACCGATCGTCTCCATCGGGTCGACGTCCTCCTCGTCGTCGACGCCAACACCTGTCGAGAGCGACAGCGAGCTGTAGGCGCGGCCGCTTTCGAGCGCCTCGAGGACCTCCTCCTCCTCGGCGCCGGAGCGCTCCGCGAGCTCCTTGATCGTGGGGGAGCGGCCGAGCTGGACCGTCAGCTCCTCGACGATCCGCGAGAGCTGGACGTTCAGCTCCTGCAAGCCGCGCGGAACGCGGACCGACCAGCCCTTGTCACGGAAATGGCGCTTGATCTCGCCGATGATGTTCGGCGTCGCATAGGTCGTCAGCTCGACACCGCGGTTGACGTCGAAGCGGTCGATCGCCTTGATCAGGCCGATGCTGCCGATCTGGACGAGATCCTCGAGCTGCTCCCCGCGGTACGCGTAGCGTCTCGCGAGCGATCGCACGAGCGACAGGTATTGCTCGATCAACTGCTCCCGCGCGGCGAGGTCACCATTGACGTGGTACCGGCGGAGCAGCTCCTTATCGCTGGTCTCCGGCGCCATCAGCTCACGGCCGCCGAATCGTCGACGTTCTTCGTGAGCGTCACCCACGTGCTGCCGTTCTCCTCGCCGACGTCGATCCGGTCGACGACGGTGTCCAGGATCCTGCGGAGGCCGACGTCCGTCGCCTCGCCGCGCTCGAGGTCTGTCCGAAGGGATTCGGCGAATGGGCCGACCTCCGCCTCGATCGCTCCGTTGCTGATCCGGACCTTGAGCGTGATGTCGCCCTCTTCGTCCTGCTGTGCAAACAGGCTGTCGAGAGCGAGCTGGAGGTCTTCGAGGTGCTCGAAGGTCAGGTTCTGCCGAGCGGCGATCCCGCCCAGGACCAGGTGCGCGACTCCGTAGAACGTCCGCTCGCGCGGCAACGTGAGAACGATTTCGTCCACGCGCGTCATCTTAGGTGTCGATCGTTCCAGCGCCGACGACAGCACCGTCTTCGTACAGGACCGCAGCCTGCCCGGCAGCGACGCCGTGTGCGGGTTCGTCGAGCGTGAGGCGGAACCCATGCTCGACCGGTGCGACGGCGGCAAGGATCGCCGGTGATCGGTAACGGAGCTTCGCCTCGACGCGCTCGACGTTGCAGAAGAGCCGGCCACGGGCGACGACGTCCCTGCGCGCGAGCTCGTCACGGCCGCCGACGACAACTCGATTCGTCGCGGGATCCGTGCGGAGCACGTGGAGAGGGTGACCCACGGCCACGTCGAGCCCTCGGCGCTGGCCGGGAGTGAAGCGCCAGTACCCGTCGTGGCGTCCGAGCGTCTTGCCTGAGACGTCGACGATCTCCCCTTGCTGCTGAGGTAGGCCTGCTCGGCTCAGGAAGCTGCGGTAGTCGCCACCCGCGAGGAAGCACGCCTCCTGGCTGTCGGGGCGGTGAGCGACGTCGAGGCCGGCCCGCGCTGCCTCCACACGCGTCTCTTCCTTGGTCTGGTCGCCGAGCGGAAACCAGATCGAATCGAGTTTGCTCGGGTCGAGGCGGCCGAGCATGTACGACTGGTCCTTGCGGGCGTCGTGCGCGCGCGCGAGCAGGAGCCGCCCGCGGTGCCGAGTCGTCCTCGCGTAATGCCCCGTCGCAAGCCGCGACGCACCCGCGCGCTGCGCGAATGCGAGCAACTCCGCGAATCGAAAACTCCCGTTGCAGCGCATGCATGGGTTGGGCGTCTCGCCGCGCGCGTAACCGTCGACGAACGGCTCGACGACGCTGCGGCGGAATTCCTCCCGTAGGTCGAGCGTCACGTGTGGAAGCCCGAGCGCGTGACACGTTTCACGAGCCGCGATCACCGCGGCCGGAGAGCAGCAGGCGCGCGTCGCGTCGGGTCCTGCAGGATCGAGCCACAGGCGGAGAGTCACGCCGATTGCGTCGTCGCCCGCTCGCAGGAGAGCCACGGCGCTATCGACGCCTCCGCTCATGGCGACGGCGACTCGCGAACCTGACCGAGGCGCGCGGAAGATCGGCCCGATGGCATTTGCGAGCGCGTCCACCGCGAGCGTCTCGCCCGAGACGGCGGCAGCCTCGAGCAAAGTCAGTCCGTGGAGATCCGTGTCGAGGCCGTCGGCGTCTGCGTCGGCGATCCGATCACCGTCGAGCTTGAGGCGGACGAGCGCCCATTCGCCACCGCGCGACGAATCTCCCGAAACCTCGGTCACCAGGCGAGGATAGCCACGTGCGCACGAAGCTCCGCGCGTGGGACAAAGGCGCCGCGGCGCTGCAAAGAAGCAAAACGGGGGAGACATCTCCCCCGCGTTCGCTCCACCCTGCCGTGACCTGCGCCCGATGCGAACCTGGTCGAACCAGGTGGGTGCCCTGCCGACGTTCGACAAAGTCTTGGCCGGACGCAGGCTCCCTGTGCATGAGTGTTGGTTCTACATTGCGAACGGAGGCCACGAACAGGGTCGAGCCGGATCACCTTAGCGCGTCCGGATCAGCGTGCGTAGCGCCACTCGATCGGCTGCGTGCCGTTCAAGCCGAGCTTGCGCGCCAGCGCGGGTGAGATCTCGAAATCTCTTCCCGCCGAATGGACGCCCCGCGCGAGCACCTGCGTCAGCGCCTCGACGTCGCCGTACGCGATGTAGATCTTCGCGTCGCACGGGAGCACCGGGTGCGCGACGCCGAGGGTCTTCGGGCCAGGACCGACGCGGTGTCCGCACGTTTCGTCGAGATGCTCACTGGCGAAGCTCGGGCCGTTCGAAGAGGCGACGGCCGAGAACCAACCACCGTCCGGCGCGGGCACAGCCGCGGGCAAGTCCGGAGCGGGTTGTTCGGCAATCTTTGCGCTGAGCGCCAGGGCGAGAATCCCCGCTAGGAGTGCGATGCCGCCGAGCGCGATCTGCCGCTGCGCCAGCGCCGCGTTCATGGCCCGGCAGCGGGCTCGATCAATTCCGCGAAGGTATCCCGAACCACCGGGTCGAGCTCGACCGGGATCGCGCCTCGCCGATCGGCGTGCCGCCGCAGGTCGAACAGCGTCAGCCGCCACTCTCGCTCGCGCTGCGGATGCTGACCGGCGTGCTCTCCGATCGCCCGCTCGAGCTCCCAGATGTTCCATTCGCGCGGTTGCGGCAGGCGCCGCATCAGGTGCGGCCGCGCGGTCGGCCACGACGGCCGTTCAGGGGAAGGCGACGGCGACGCGCGTGTCACCTGCTCGCGAGCCGGAGGTTCGGCCGCGATGTCGTCCACGGGTGGCTCGGCGAACGCCTCCCCCACCGTCGCGACCGGCTCGTCGACGAGCTCCGGCTCTTCCGGTGGCGACTCCGGTTCGGGCACCGGCTCCGCCATCGGCTCCGGCTCCTCAATCGCGGCCGCCTCAGGAGGCTCTTCGAGCACCGCGTCCTCGTCGACGCGCGGCTCCGGCTCGGCTCGCGACACCTTTACTTCGCCGAGCGCTTCTGGGGCATCGCCGTTCGCGATCGGCGCATCCGCGTCTTCGTCGGCCTCGAGTTCCAGATCAGCTGAGAAGAAACCGGGCGCCGGCGGAAGGTCGAGCGGCTCAGGCGCGGCGTCGGGATGCAGTGGGGCGTCATCCAACGCGGCAGCCGTGAGTCCGGCGAGCTCGGGCTCGGCGTCCGCCGGTACGTCTGCAGAAAGTTCGGCATCCTCCTCATCGGGCAGCGCGGCCGCCGTCGCCTCGGTTTGCTTCTTGCGCCGCCAGAAGCGTGCGCGAGGAGCTCGATCCTCTTCCTCGCCCACTTCGGCCTCGGCCGCATCGACGCCTGCGGCGGCTTGGTCTTTCTCGGCATCGGGAACGGCATCCACGATCGCGGCCTCTTCTGGGGCCGCCTCCGTTTCGACCTCCTCGGCGCCAATGATCGGCGCGATCGCGTCGTCCGTTTCGTCCAGCCCCTCTGCCGCCTGGTCATGTTGGTCCTTGCGGCGACGCCAGAACCGGGAGCGCGGCGACGGCGGTTCTTCTTCGGCCGCCTGCTCCGACGACTCCTCCGCAGCGGCGTCGACGGCGGGCGCCTCGGCGGGCGCAGATTCCGTGTCCGCTCCGAACAGCAGCGGCGCGGCTTCCGCTTCCGGTTCCGCTTTCGTTTCATCGGCGTCTTCGGCCGAAGCGGAGTCCGGCTCGTCACGAGAGGCAACGTCATCGCGGCGCCTCCAGAAGCGGCTGCGGCGTGGTTCCGGGGTCGCGAGCGGAGTCTCTTCCTCAGGTTCCACGAGCGTCGCGGCCAACGCGCCCGCGTCCGCCGTTGGTTCCTCGTCAGCTTCTGCAAGCGCGGCACTCTCCTCGGGCGCCGCCTCACCGTCTGCGGTGGGCGTGGCGTCGCTCTGCCGTTGCCAAAGCCTCTTTCGTGGTGGCGGCGCCTCTTCCGCTTGCTCTTCCTCGGCCGCCTCCGCCGGCTCGGCCGCCGTTTGGTCGGCGGGAACGGCTTCGTCGGCGGAAACGGCTTCGTCGATCATCGGAGGGCCTGGGTCGTCGTCCTTCCGGCGCCGCCAGAACCGCCGAGACGTCTCCGGAGCGGCGGCAGCAGCGGCGGCGTCTTGTTCTGCCGCCGGCGGTTCCACGTCGGACTCTTCCTCTGGAGTAACTGCGACCGACTCGGCCTCGGCCACAGGTCCGACCGGCTCCTCCTGCTCCTCTTCGACTGGCTCCTCGAATTCCAAAGCCTCGGCCTCGGCGACGGGAGCCTCCTGTTCCTCCTGCTCCTGCTCCTGCTCCTGCTCCTGCTCCTGCTCCTGCTCCTGCTGCTCCTCGACTGGCCCCGGCAGTTCCAGCGCCTCAGCCTCGGCCTCGACCGCGGCAGGCTCGTCGCGGACGGCTTCTGGACCCGTCGCAGCTTCGCCTTCTATGCGCGGCTCGGCCGGCTCCGGCGCGTCGCTCTTCCACCGCCGCCAGAACCGCTCTGGGCGCGGCTCGAGCGCGGCAGCCGGGACTTCTTCGGGCTCCAGCGGCTCGACCGGCTCCGGTTCAGCCCGCGGCGCCTCGAGCACGTCCTGATCGAGCCGCGGCGGTAGCTCGTCCGCCACAGGCGCGGCCGGTTCGAGCTCCTCGACGACCGGGAGCGGCGGAGCGACAGGAAGGCCGCTGTCCTGCCAGCCTCGTGGGGCCGGCTCCAGCTCCGGCTCTGGTTCCGGTGCCGCGGACGGCCCCGGTTCGGCCGCGGCGACCTCACCTGGGTGCGGTTCGATGACGATCGGGTCGGAGATTCCCTGTCCTGGCCACTGCACCGGCGGCTGGACCTGGCGGATCGGGCGTGCGGCTCGCGACGCGAGCCATTCGACCGCGGCCGTGATCAGCCACGCGCCGGCCATCGCGACCACGACACCGCGCGTGCCGAGATCCGCTAGCCCGACGGCGACCGCGACGAGAACGAGGAAAACTGCCTCGATCGCGAAGCGAGGTCCGAGTCGCGAGGGCATTCGCTCAAGTATGACTCGTGGGCTCGGCGGTACTCGGCACGATGACGCGGACGCCGAGCTCGGCAAGCTGGCCGTCCGGAAGCGGAGTGGGCGCGCCGGTCATCGGTTCCGATCCGCTCGCCGCTTTCGGAAAGGCGATCACCTCGCGGATGTTCGGCTCACCCGCGAGCAGCGCGAGGAACCGGTCGACGCCGAAGCCGAAGCCGCCGTGCGGCGGCGCTCCCATCCTCATCACCTCGAGCAGGAAGCCAAAGCGCTGCTGGGCCTCCTCGTCCGAGATCCCGAGGACGCGGAACACGCGCTCCTGAACGTCCTGGCGGTGGATCCGGATCGAGCCCGAACCCAGTTCCCAGCCGTTCCAGACGAGGTCGTACGACTGGCTGACGACCTTGGCCGGATCGGTTTCGAGCAGATCCTCGTCACCCGACCGCACGCCCGTGAAGGGGTGGTGCTCCGAGTTCCAACGGCCCTCTTCCTCGACCCACTCGAACAACGGGAAGTCCGTCACCCACAGGAACTCGTTCCTGGACGGGTCGATCAGCCCCAGCTCGCGACCGAGGTGAAGGCGAACGGCGCCCAGGACGCGCGCGACCGTTGCGGGCTCGTCGGCGCCGAACAGGACCGTGGACGCGGGTTCCCCGCGAAAGGCCGCCAACTCCTCAACCGAGAGGAACTTCGCGATTGGCGATCGCACTTCGCCTTCCTCGTCGTACACGAGGTACGCGAGGCCCTTCGCCCCCCACTCCTTTGCAAGCGCCTCGAGCCGGTCGAGCTCGGAGCGCGAGAGCTCCTGCGGGACGCGGATGAAGCGGACGGCGGGCGCATTCGAGAAGACGCCGAACTCCGACGTTCGCGTGACTTCGGTCGCGTCCTCGATCTCCATGCCGAAGCGCAGGTCCGGCTTGTCGGAGCCATAGCGGTCGGAGGCCTCCTGCCACGTCAGCCGCCGGAACGGCCGTTGCGGAGGTTCTCTTTCGAGCGCCTCGAACGACGCGCATACGGCACCTTCGATGACGTCCCACACGTCTTCGCGCACCGGAAACGCCAGCTCGACGTCGAGCTGGCGGTGCTCGAACTGGCGGTCGGCGCGGAGGTCCTCATCCCGCAGGCACGTGGCGATCTGGTAGTAGCGGTCGAAGCCGGCCACCATCAGGATCTGCTTGAACAGCTGCGGCGACTGGGGCAACGCGAAGAACTTGCCCGGCTGGAGCCGCACCGGCACGACGAAGTCGCGCGCCCCTTCCGGCGTCGCCTTCGTCAGCAGCGGCGTCCAGACGTCGAGGAAGCCGCGGGAGTCCATGTAGCGGCGGATCGCGGCGATGACCGTCGCGCCGAGCCGCAGGTTCCGCTGCATCCGGTCGCGGCGAAGGTCGAGGTACCGGTAGCGGAGCCGTGTCAGCTCCTCGACGCCGTCCTCATCCAGCTGGAAGGGGAGCGGCTCGCTGCGCGAGACGATTTCGAGCGAATCCACCTGCAACTCGACCTCGCCAGTAGGCAGCGCGGGGTTGACGGCCTCCGGCGCCCGAGGGACCAGCTCGCCTTCCGCCTTGAGGACGAACTCATTTCGGACGGCGTGTGCGGCTTCGGCCGCTTCAGGCGCGCGCTCGGGATTGACCACGAGCTGGCAGATGCCGGTGTGGTCGCGGAGGTCGATGAAGACGAGCCCGCCGTGATCGCGGCGGCGAGCGGCCCAGCCGGCGAGCGTCAGGCGCCGGCCGACGTCCTCTGCCCGCGGTTGCCCGCACATGAGGTCGCGCCAGGTCATCGTGCGAGCTCCGCCCCGAGCTCCCGCTTCGGTATCTCGCGGTCGTCACGTCCGCGTTCGCGCACCGTTGCCGTCCCACCCTCGAGGATCACGACGTAGCGCGGCTCCAAGCGGTTCGCGTGCTTGATCTGCGCGCTGTGGGAGCGACCGGCGTAATCCGTGTCGGCGCGGAGGCCCGCGTCGCGCAGCTCCGCCAGCGTCCGCAGCGCGTCCCGGCGGTCGCCGTCGGCGCTGACGAGAAAGACGTCGAGATCCCCGCCAGGCTCGAGAGCGCCCGCTTCCTCCTCGAGCTGGAGCACGAGCCTCTCCACCCCAGCGGCCCAGCCGATGCCGGGGGTCGCCGGCCCGCCGATCTCCTCGACGAGATAGTCGTAGCGGCCGCCTCCGCAGATCGAATCCTTCGCGCCGAGCGCCTCCCCCAGGAACTCGAACGTCGTTCGCGTGTAGTAGTCGAGGCCTCTCACGAGCGTCGGCGAGACGCGATACGAGACGCCGTAGGCGTCGAGGTAGGCCCGGACGTCGTCGAAGTGAGTCCGGCACTCGTCGCAGAGCGATTCGCCGATCTTGGGGGCGTCCGCGAGCGCCGCGCGCACTCGCTCGTCCTTGACGTCGAACACCCGCAGCGGGCTCGTCTCCCGTTTCTGGACGACCTCCGGCGTCAGCACGTCCGGGTGCGCGTCGAGCCACTGGTTGAGCTCCTCCAGGTAAGCAGGACGGCACCTCCGGTCCCCGATCGAGTTCAGCTCGAGCCAGTAGCGTCGAACGCCGAGGCGGCCGAGCAGGTCGTCGTAGAGCCGAATCACCTCGGCATCGAGCGCGGGGTCGTCGGAGCCGATCGCCTCGACGTTCAACTGCCAGAACTCGCGGTAACGGCCACGTTGAGGACGGTCGTAACGAAACATCTGTCCGACGAGGTACGTCTTAACCGGTTGCGGCTGACGGTGAAGCCCGTGCTCCAGGTACGCCCGGGCGACGGGCGCGGTCGCCTCGGGTCGGAGGGCCAAGGCGCGCCCCGATCGATCCTCGAACACGTAGATCTCCTTCTGGACGATGTCCGAGCCCTCGCCGGATGTTCGCTGGATGAGCTCTGCATGCTCGAACGTCGGCGTCGTGATGGCGCGGTAGCCGTAGCGGCGAGACGTCTCTTCGAACGCGGACGTCACCTGCGTCCAGCGCGCCTGCTCGTTCGGAAGGATGTCGTGCGTCCCGCGTGGGGCCTTGATCATCAGGCGCGAAGCTCGGCGAGGAACGGGTTCGCGGCAAGCTCGGCGCC
>Ga0126311_10001599_pt1 | contig 11045 bp, 11 predicted proteins | sample Plot61_FD_92539 | JGI IMG/M metagenome (GOLD analysis project Ga0126311, IMG submission 92539) | Serpentine soil microbial communities from UC McLaughlin Reserve, CA, USA - Plot61 | ecosystem: Environmental > Terrestrial > Soil > Grasslands | place: USA: UC McLaughlin Reserve, Lake County...
CGGTCGACATCGCCCTCTGGGACCTGAAGGCGAAGCTCCTGGAGGTCCCGCTCGCCGACGCGCTCCCGCGCTTTCACGACGCCGTGCCGATCTACGGCAGCGGCGGGTTCACCTCCTACTCGCTCGATAGGCTCCGGGAGCAACTCGGCGGCTGGGTCTCAGAGGGGATCCCCCGCGTCAAAATGAAGGTCGGGCGCGAGCCCGAGAAGGACGCGGAGAGGGTTGGGGCCGTCAGGGAGGCTATCGGCGAGGGCAGGGAGCTGCTGGTCGACGCCAACGGCGCCTACACGCGAAAGCAGGCCCTCTACTGGGCCGAACGCTTCGCCGAGGATGGGATCACCTACCTCGAGGAGCCCGTCTCTTCGGAGGATCGCGAGGGCCTAAGGCTCCTGCGCGACCACGGGCCCGCGGGCCTCGCCATCGCCGCGGGCGAGTACGAGTGGACCCTGCACGAGCTCCACGACCTGGCAGGTTGTGTAGACATCCTCCAGGCCGACGTGACCCGCTGCGCCGGCATCACCAATTTGCTGCGGACGGACGGGATCTGCAAGGGACGCCAGATCCCCTTCTCCGCCCACTGCGCGCCCGCTATCTCGGCGCACGCCTGCTGCGCGATGGAGACCCTGGTCCACCTCGAGTACTTCCACGACCACGTGCGGGTGGAGAATATGCTCTTCTACGGGGTCCTTCAGCCCGAAGGGGGCGGTCACCTACGCCCCGATTCCTCACGGCCGGGGCTGGGGCTCGAGCTCAAGCGCTCGGAAGCCGCACGGTACGCCGCCTAGAGAGACACCCTTGTAAGGAGAGGATCATGCGACAACCCATGAACATAGGAAGAGGAGATCGCCCCCGCAACGGCTCCCTGGATGTCGACGTCCGGGAACTGGAGAGGGAGCTGAAGGAGAAGGTTCGCGGCGAGGTGCGCTTCGACGAGGGCTACCGTGCTGCCTACTCGACCGACAGTTCTAATTACCGCCAGGCGCCGCTCGGAGTCGTGGTTCCCCTCGATATCGAGGACGTGGTGGCCGCGATGCATGCTTGCCGGCGTCACGGGGCTCCGGTGTCCCCAGCCGGTTGCAGGACCAGCCTGGCCGGCCAGATGACCAACGAGGTGGTGATAATCGACGCCTCCCGGAACCTGCGCGAGATCGTCGAGGTGGACCCCGAGAAGGAGATAGCACGGGTGCAGCCCGGTGTTATTCGCGACCACCTCGCCAAGCCGCTGGAGACGGAGCACGGCCTCTCCTTCCCGCCCGACACCTCCACGCACGCCTTCGCCACCTTCGGCGGCATGATCGGCAACAACGCTTGCGGCGCGCATTCCGTGATGTCCGGCAGGACCTCCGATAACATCGAGGAGATGGAGATCGTGCTATACGACGGTACCCGGATGCACGTCGGCCCGACGAGCGAGGAGGAGTTCGAGCGGATCGTCGCCAGGGGCGGCAGAAAAGGTGAGATCTACGCGCAGCTAAAGGAGCTGCGCGACCGCTACGCCGACCTCATCCGGGAGCGCTACCCTGCCATCCCCCGCCGGGTCTCTGGCTACAACCTCGACGAGCTCCTGTCCGAGAAGGGCTTCAATGTCGCCCGCGCGCTGGTCGGCACCGAGGGCACCTGCGCGTTCGTGCTGGAGGCCACCGTCAGGCTGACGCCTTGGCCGCCGGCGCGCTCGCTCCTGGTGCTCGGATATCCCTCCATCTTCGAGGCCGCAGACCACGTGCCCGAGGTGATGTCTCACGGCCCGATGGCTTGCGAGGCAATAGACAGGGAGCTCGTAGACGACATGCTCCGACAGGGCATACACGAGAGCGAGATTCCCATGCTCCCCGACGGTGACGGCTGGCTGATGGTCGAGTTCGGGGACGACACACGCCAACAGAGCGACGCCCGTGCCCAGGAGGTGGTGGAGGCGCTCGGGAGCGACGAGACCGTGCCTTCGATGCGGCTCTTCGACGATGTAGCCGAGGAGCAGAAGCTGTGGAACGTGCGCGAGTCGGGGCTGGGAGCCAGCGCCTATCCTCCTGGCAGCGCCGACCACTACGAGGGCTGGGAGGACACGGCGGTCCCGCCCGAGAAGCTTGGAGACTATCTCAGGGACTTCCAAGCTCTGCTCGATCGTTACGGCTACGACACGCCGAAGTACGGGCACTTCGGGCAAGGCCTAGTGCACTGCCGCATTAACTTCGATCTCAAGACCGCCGAGGGATTGCAGCACTGGCATGCGTTCCTGAGCGAGGCCGCCGACCTCGTGGTCCGCTATGGAGGCTCGTTCTCCGGTGAGCACGGCGACGGCCAGTCGAAAGCCGAGTTTCTCTCCAGGATGTACGGCGAAGAGCTCGTCGGGGCTTTCCGGGAGTTCAAGGAGATCTGGGACCCAGATTGGAAGATGAACCCGCGCAAGGTCGTAGATCCCTACAGCCACACCGACAACCTCAAGCTCGGCGCCGAGTACAATCCGCCGCATCCCAAAACCCACTTCGCGTATCCCCAGGACGACGGCAACTTCGCCCACGTCACGATGCGCTGCGTAGGGGCCGGACTGTGTCGCGACACCTCGAGCGGCACGATGTGCCCTTCCTACATGGTGACCCTCGACGAGAAGCACACCACCCGCGGTCGCGCCCGCATCCTGCACGAGATGCTCCGCGGCGAGATCATAAAGGACGGCTTCAAGAGCAAAGAGGTCTTCGACGCCCTCGACCTGTGCCTCTCTTGCAAGGGCTGCAAAGGGGATTGCCCGGTTCAGGTGGATATGGCCACCTACAAGGCCGAGTTTCTCAAGAAGTACTACAAGGGGAAGCTCAGGCCGCGCTACGCCTACACGATGGGCCTCATAATGCTCCACGCGCGCCTCGCCCAGTACGCGCCGCGCCTGGCCAACTTCGTCACCCACGCCCCGGTCCTGAAGGACGTCGCCAAGAAGCTCGGCGGCCTCACCACGGAGCGTGAGATGCCGCCCTTCGCTCATCAGACCTTCAAGGCGTGGTTTGAGGAGCGCGGCGAGAGGAATAGGGGCGGGCCGCCGGTCGTCCTCTTCCCTGACACCTTCAACAACTACCTCCACCCCGAGACGGCCAAGGCCACCGTCGAGGTCCTCGAAGCGGCGGGCTACCGGGTGATCGTGCCCCCGGAGGCCCTCTGTTGCGGCCGCCCGCTCTTCGACTACGGTATGCTCGACATGGCGGAGGCGTTCTTCGACCGATTGGTGAAAGGACTCGCCCCTTACGTGCGGGAGGGCATCAAGGTCGTCGGCGTGGAGCCTAGCTGCATCGCGGCCTTCCGCGACGAGTTGCCGAACATGATGCCCCACGATGAGGACGCAAGGCGCCTCAGCAAGAACACCCTGACGCTCGCCGAGTTTCTCGTAAACGAGGCCGAGGGCTACGAGCCGCCGAAGCTGGAGCGGAAGGCCCTCGTGCACGGCCACTGCCACCAGAAGGCCACCGTGGGCCTCGGCGCCGAGCAAGAGCTCTACGAGAAGATGGGCTTGGGCTACGAGGTGCTCGACTCCGGATGCTGCGGGCTCGCAGGCTCATGGGGCTTCGAGGAGGACAAGCACGACCTCTCGATGAAGATCGGCGAGAGGCGGCTCCTGCCCGCCGCCCGAAATGCCGAGGTCGACACGATCCTCCTCGCCGACGGCTTCTCGTGCAAGACGCAGATAGATCACGGCACGGACCGTCGCGCCCTGCACACGGCCCAGGTCATAAAGATGGCCCTCGACCACGGCACGGGGGCGCCTCCCGAGACGAGCATCCCGAGTCGGAGTACCCCGACGTGGTGCTCGACGGCAAGAGTCCCGACCTCAAGACGGCAGCGGCTTTGGCCGGCATGGTGATGGTAGGCGCCGTGGCGTGGAGGCTCGGAAGGAAGGGGACATGATAGGCGACCTGAGAAGGAACAGATGCCGCAAGAAACCCTGATCCGGCTGGCGAAGACGATCCTGGAGTTCAACTGGGCCGGGGCTACACGAGGCCAGGCCCGAGACTCTATCCGCACCAGTGGTCGTGGGACTCGGCGCTCATCGCCATCGGTTACGCCTGTTACGACCAGGACCTCGCCGTAAAGGAGCTCAACCACCTGTTCGAGAGCCAGTGGAAGAGCGGTCTCTTGCCGCACGAAGTCCACGACTCGCATCTGAAGGGCGAAGGCCCAGGAGGGCTCGGCTTCTGGAACGCCGAGAGCGATCCGCGCGCCCCCAACGACCGCCAGACCTCCGGCGAGGTACAACCTCCCGCCCACGCCACCGCCGCGCTGCACGTGTTCCGGCACGCCGAAGACGAGGCGACGGCGCAGGAGTTTCTCGAGGCGTCGTTTCCGAAGCTAAAAGCCTGGCACGAGTACCTTCATCGGGAGCGAGATCCCACCGAGGAGGGACTCGTCTACATCCGCCATCCGTGGGAGTCCGGTATGGACAACTCCCCCATGTGGGATCAGATCTTGCAACGGATACAGCTCGAGCCGGGCCAGGTCCCTGACTATCAGCGCGGGGACCTGGAGCTCGTACCCGAAGAAGACCGCCCTCTGGATACCGAGTACGACCGTTACGCCTACCTGGTCGAGCTCTTCGCCGATCGCGACTACGATGAGCAGAGAATCCGGCAGGACTGCCCTTTCCTAGTTCAGGGACCTTCCCCACCAAGCAGGCGCAAAGGGTGCTGCACAACTGCATTCAAGGCTGGACGAGCATCGGCGAGTGGAGCGGTGTTCCGCTGCGCCAGATCGTCGAGCTCGTAAATCCCTTGCCCGAGGAGCGCCACATCGTCTTCTGGACGATGCAGGATACGGAGAGAGACGAGCCGAGGGCGTAGGGCAGTTCTACGAGACGATAGACCTCGACCTCGCATACCACCCGCAGACGCTCTTGGCCTACGTGAGATGAACGGTGAGCCGCTGCCGATCAAGCACGGAGCTCCCTTGAGGCTCAGGCTGGAGACGCAGGTGGGCTTCAAGATGGCCAAGTGGATCGAGCGCATCGAGTTCGTCTCCGATTACTCGCGAATAGGCGAAGGCATGGGCGGCTGGCGCGAGGACAACGTCTTCTACGACCAAGACGTGGGAATCTGAGATCCGGTGGGGCTCACTGAGGAGAGAAGGGAGCTGACCGAGAGCCAGAAACGCACGGTACTTGAAAGGGTAGAGCAGCACGGCTTCGCGTGCGGGTACTGCGGCTCGGGCGACTTCGAGGTCGGAGAGGCCCTCTACGTTGGTTACCTGTTCCTGAGCGAGGACCACGACAACTACGTAGTGGCCCTCACCTGCACGAATCCGGACTGCCGGACTCCGCGGACAGGTATCAAGCTCAGAGGGGCCGAGTTCCTGCAATAGCGGCGACCAGGGTTGGCGCAAAGCGCGATAGGGGCACGCGCCCCGGGCGAAGGAGAGTAAGAGCATGAGCGACGAACAGAACATCGGCGACGCAAAAGCGGCGGCCCGCCACGGGAACGACTCCGAAGGGGTCGCAACCCGGGTCATCCTGCGGCCAATCGCCTCGCCGCTCGCCTTGGGCTTCCTCGCCCTGGGCGGGGCCACCCTCGTTCTCAGCGGGTTACAGCTCGGCTGGTTCGAGCCGCAAGACGCTTACTACGTCGCGCTCATCCTGATGGCTTTCGGCACCCCCCTGCAGCTTCTCTCGTCGATCTTCGGGTTCCTGGCCCGCGATCCGGCCGTCGCGACGGGGATGGGGGTACTCGCCGCGAGCTGGCTCACCATCGGCCTTGTCAAGCTCGACTCCGCGCCGGCGGCGACGAGCACCGTTCTCGGGGTCTTCCTCGTCTTCATGGGCGCGGCGCTCCTCGTGCCGGCCATCGGCGCGGCGTTCGGCAAGCTCGTTCCGGCCATCGTACTGCTGACTGCGGCTGTGCGCTTCTTCCTCACCGGCCTCTACGAGCTGAGCGCGAACCCGAGTTTGCAGTACGCGGACGGGATCGTTGGACTCGTCTTGCTCGGGGTCGCGTTTTACGCGGCCCTGGCGCTGACGATCGAAGACGCGCGGCGCAAGACCGTGCTGCCGGTGCTGCGCGTGGGTGTTGGCAAGAAGGCGGTGGAGGGCAGCGTCGAGGACCAGATCGAAGGGTCGGACACGAAGCTGGGGTGCGCGAGCAGCTTTGAGGTTCGACGGAGAGAAGACCGGCGAGGCCACGGACTGGGCAACCTGGCGACGGCAGGCCCTTGCCGTGGAACCGGTGGCCAGATGTGTCCGGCATGTACAAGAACACCAGAAAAGGAGTCGCATGGATAATAGCAACATGGAAGTAGTGGTGGTGACCGGAGCATCGGCCGGCGTGGGCCGGGCGACGGCGCGGGAGTTCGGCGAGCACGGGGCGCAGGTGGCCCTGCTCGCCCGCGGCGAGGATGGGCTCGAAGGCGCGAAAAAGGAGGTCGAGGCGGCAGGAGGGGTGGCCCTCCCCATCCCGACGGACGTGGCGGATCCCGAGCAAGTCGAGGCCGCCGCCGAGAGGGTAGAGCGCGAACTCGGCCCCATAGATTTGTGGGTGAACGACGCTATAGCGGTCATCTTCTCACCGTTCAAGGACATAGAGCCGGAGGACTTCAAGCGCTCCACAGAGGTGTGCTACCTCGGTGCCGTCTACGGGACAAAGGCCGCCTTGAAGCGGATGCTGCCGCGCGACCGCGGGACCATAGTACAGGTGGGCTCGGCGCTCTCCTACAGGGCCATCCCGTTGCAGTCGGCCTACTGCGGGGCGAAGCACGCCATGAGGGGTTTCACCGACTCCGTGCGCACGGAACTCTTGCACGACGGATCTAACGTGCACATCACGATGGTCCAGCTCCCCGCAGTGAACACCCCTCAGTTCAACGTCTCGAAGACCACCCTCCCGAAGCACCCCCAGCCTGTGCCGCCCATCTACCAGCCTGAGGTGCCGGCACGCGCCATCTACTGGGCGGCGCACCAGAGGCGGCGCGAGGTCAGGGTGGGCCTCTCCTCGACCATAGTAATTGCGGGCAACAAGCTGCTGCCGGGGCTCGGGGACCGGTACCTGGCCAGGACGGGCTACGACTCCCAGCAGACGAATCGGCCCGTGGACGAGAACCGCCTGGACAACCTCTACGAGCCCGTGCCCGGCGACCACGGGGCGCACGGCAACTTCGACGATGTGTCTCACGAGGAGAGCCCGCAGCTCTGGGCGACGGAGCACCTTGGGTTGCTCGCGCTCGCGGGCGGAGCCGGGTTGCTCGCCGTGGCGGCCTTGATCGGGAGGAGATGATAGAAGCAAAGGAGTCCCCGGGGTTCTCGTCGAACCCGACGAGGTGGTCCCGGCGCATCCTTATCATCGCGCTCGCTTTCGCCGGGCTTTGCGTCTCGGTGTACCTGACGCTCTTCCAGATAAACGTACTTCGGAGCGTGTGGGACCCGTTCTTCAAGAGTCCTAAGGTGCTCGAGTACCTCGGCATTCCCGATGCGGCGCTTGGGGCTTTAGCCTACGCGACGGAGATAGTCTTGAGTCTTATCGGCGGGCGCCAGAAGTGGCGTACGATGCCGTGGACGGTGCTGGCTTTCGGGGTCGTGATCCTCTCCGGCGCGCTGGTGAGCGTGCTGCTCATCCTGATGCAGGCTTTCCTGGTGGGTGCCTGGTGCACGCTGTGCCTGGCCTCAGCTGCGATCTCGCTCGCCGTCTTCGCCCTTGGCTACGAAGAACCGCTGGCCGGTCTCCGTTACCTGAGGCAGGTGCGCGGCTCCGGCGGCTCGGCTTGGCGTGCCTTCTTGGGTATAGACGCGGTGAAGAGGGCGGAGGACCATCGTGGCTAAGGGCACGCCCTATCCTCCGATCGGCGACTATGCGCTCATCTCCGACAGCAACTCGGCGGCCCTCGTCTCCCAGGCCGGATCCATAGACTGGTGCTGCATCCAGCGTCTGGACTCCGGGAGCTGCTTCGGCCGGCTGCTGGACTGGGAGAAGGGCGGCTTCTGCTCCATAGCCCCGAAGGGCGATGTCCTGAGCTCCTCCCGACGTTACCTGGAGGGTACGCTCGTGCTGGAGACGACGTTCGAGGCCCAGGGTGGCGAGGCGCGCCTGATCGACTGTTACGCGTTGCCCTCAGATCCCGAGGAGCATCCTTACAGGCAAATACTGCGCGTCGTGGAAGGCGTGAGCGGTCGCGTGGAGCTGGAGATGAAGATAGCGCCCCGCTTCGACTACGGTTCGGTTGCGCCCTGGCTGCGGCAGGAGGGGGTGAGAATCTATAGCGCCATAGGAGGCAACGACGGGCTCCTTTTCTCCAGCGACGCCGAGCTTGCGCCTTCCGACAAACACACCCTGAAGGCGACGATCAACGTCTACCCCGGGGAGCGGGCGCGGCTCTCCATCTTGTCCGTACCTCCCGAGAAGCTCGACTACGACCCGCCCGAGGTGCCCGACGCCGGCGAGATCGACCGCCGCTTGGACGACACCGTCGAGCGTTGGCGCGATTGGGCCTCCGACCTACGCTTCGACGGTCCCTACGAACCCGGCGTCCTCCGCTCCGCCCTCGTCACGAAGGCCCTGATGAACGACCTGACCGGCGCGGTTGCGGCGGCCCCGACGACCTCGCTCCCCGAGGTCCCCGGCGGAGAGATGAACTGGGACTACCGCTACGCGTGGATAAGGGACTCCTTCTTCTCCGTACGCGCGCTCGCCGAGGTGGGCTTCGAGGCCGCCGCCGACAACTTCCGCCGCTTTATCGAGCGGAGCGCCGCAGGCAGCGCCGAGAGCCTCCAGCTCATGTACGGTGTTGGCGGCGAGCGACGCATGACGGAGGAGGAGCTAGACTACCTGGAAGGCTACCGTGGGGCGAAGCCGGTACGCGTGGGCAACGCCGCCGCGGGCCAACTCCAACTCGACATGTACGGAGAGCTCCTGGAGCTCAGTTGGCGTTGGCACCAGCGGGGCAACTCGCCCGACGACGACTACTGGCGCTTTCTCCTGGAACTCGTAGACGCCGCCGCCGAGCGCTGGGCGGAGCCCGACCAGGGCCTCTGGGAGATGCGCGGCGACCCACAGCACTTCGTGCACTCGAAAGTCATGTGTTGGTCGACCCTGGACAGGGGCCTGCGCCTCGCCGAGGAGTGCATGAGGAAAGCGCCCGAACGCCGCTGGAAGAAGGTGCGAGGGGAGATCCGGGAGGCGGTCGAGAGCGAGGGCTACGACGAAGAGCGCGGCGTCTTCACCCAATCTTTCGGCGGCAAGGATCTCGACGCGGCACTCCTACTGCTTCCTCGCGTGGACTTCGTAGCTTATCGTGACGACCGCATGGTCCGAACGACGGACGCCATCCGCGAGGACCTCGACGACGATGGTCTTCTCAAACGCTACCGTAGCGATGGCCCGCAGGAAGGCGCGTTCTTGGCCTGCTCCTTCTGGCTGGCTGAGTGCCTGACTCACCAGGGGCGTACCGAGGATGCGCGGGCGGTCTTCGACCGTACACTCGCTACGGCCAACGACCTCGACCTCTTCTCCGAAGAATACGACACGGAAGCGAAGGAGCCGCTCGGCAACTTCCCCCAGGGCCTCACGCACCTCTCCCACATCTCCGCCGCCGTAGCCCTCGCCGATCACCAACAACACAGGTTGTAGAGTTCTTCGCCCCGGACCTCGCGGTCGAGTACCTCCTTACCCCGCCCCGGGCAGCTCAATACTTACCCTCGTGCCCTCTCCTTCCCGTGACTCGGCGGAGATGCGACCCTCCATCCTCTCCACGAGGTCGCGGCTTACTGGCAGCCCAGCCCCGCTCCGTTGGATCTTTCCTGGCGAACGTCGGCGCCGTACCCGCCCCGGTAGAGGGGTTCGAAAACGTAGGGCAGGTCCCCCTCGCTTATGCCGCTTTCTTCATCTTCCACAACTAGGGAGTTGCGGTCCGCACGCAGGGTCACAACCCCGCCTGGCTCGGAATACTTCATGGCCTTGTCGAGCATGGCGAGGAGGATTTGTTCGAGCCACTCTCGGTCGGCCAGGACGCGACCGTCCTCGCCCTCTATGCGCAGCTCCAGACGTGCGGTAAGCGCGAGCGGCTCGACACGCTCGGCCGCCGCCCGCGCTGCCTCGAGCAACCCCACCAGCTCCAGATTCGGTTCCGTTGGTCGCAGCCCGTTCTGGCTATCCGCAAGAGGGTCTCGGAGAGGTCGCGCACCCGATGCGCCTCGCGATCGAGGTGCTCCAGAAAACGGCGGCGCACGCCGGGTTCCTCCTCTTCCTGCAGGAGATCGACGATCCCGATTATGGCCGTGAGGGGGTCTTGAGCTCGTGAGCGTCAACGGACGAGAACCGCTGCTGCCTCGCCTCGAGCCGCCGCACGTTCGAGAGCTCGTGGAAGATCGTCAACACCCCGCCCCTGTGCTCGTCGAACTCTTTGAGAGGCCTCAGCCTGACCCGCAAGCGGCCACCATCGCTGCTTACGACGGCCTCGGGGCACTCGCCCGCCTGCGTGCAGCTGGACACTGCCCTCGGCAGGTCGAAGTCCTCAAAGGGATCAGGCTGCTCCTGGGGTTCATTCAAACTAGTGACCCTCTCCTGGCCCATGCCGAGCACGGCACGGGTGGCAGGGTTGGCGAACAGGATCCGGCCCTCAAGATCGGTCGCGAGTATCCCGTCGGAGATCCGATCGAGCACTGCCTCGAGCGGCTTGGTCCTCTTGCGGGCGAAGTGTCGGGTCTGTGACCTAGACAATACTTCCATGATGTGATCTCTCCACGCTGCGAACCCTCCTCGATAGTGGCCGACCAACGCGGCCGGTCCGCGTGGGCTCCCCTGCCCAGCGGGGGCCCTGGAGCGCCGCTGACGCGGGATAAGATCTTCGCCGGGGCGCACGGCGCTACTGATCGCTAGCGCCCGGGATCAGGGGTCGGCGAACTTGTAGCCCGCGCCGCGCACGGTCTGGACGTAGCGAGGGTTCTTGGGGTCTGGCTCTATCTTCTTGCGGATGTGCTGGACGTGGACGTCTGCGGCCCGCGCCTCGCCGAAGAACTCCTCGTTCCAGAGGTGGCGCATGATCTGCTCGCGGCTGTAGACCCGTCCCGGGTGGGAGGCGAGCAGCGAGAGCACGTC
>Ga0126311_10001600_pt1 | contig 11043 bp, 7 predicted proteins | sample Plot61_FD_92539 | JGI IMG/M metagenome (GOLD analysis project Ga0126311, IMG submission 92539) | Serpentine soil microbial communities from UC McLaughlin Reserve, CA, USA - Plot61 | ecosystem: Environmental > Terrestrial > Soil > Grasslands | place: USA: UC McLaughlin Reserve, Lake County...
GCCTTTTGTGGCTCTCTTCTAAAACTCGTACCGGTAGCGCAGCGTCACGCCGCGTCCCGCACCGTCGATGCCCCAACTGATTCCACGATACGACTTGTCGAAGATATTTTCGAAGTCGACAAATATTTCCGATCGCTCCGCAAACTTGATCGACCCGCGCACACCAACCAATCCATAACCCGGCAGGTACGGAAACAGCGGCACAAGCGTGTTGTTATCGACGACGCGAACGCCGTTGATCGTGGCGCCAATCGGCAGCAAGCGATTCTGCACCTGCGCGAGAGTCTCTCCAGTCGGAATCAGAATCCCGCCGGCATTGCCACAACCGCCAACCGGCACTGTCGTCAGTCCACGCACGCATGCGCCGCGCCGGAAGAAGTTTTGAATGTTGGCTCGCGAGCGCGCGGCGCCGGTTCTGCGATCGGAGAGATCGAGTGACGACAAGCGATTCTGCCGGCCCGCCATCGTCGAGTAGCCTTCGATGTAAAAACGCGAGCGTGGTTGATAACGCAAACTCACGAACGCCGTCGCCGGCGGAATTCCACCTTCAATCTCCGGTGGTAATCCGTTCAGCAGGCTATAGGCCCGGATGTAGGTGAAGTTGGCATTTGCGCTCCATTGATCGGTCAAACGAGCGCGACCATTAAACTCAACGCCGTTAAGACGCGCATCGTCAAAGTTCACGCGCACCAGCACGGGCGTTGTTGCCGCTGCCGCAACAAACACGAATCCAGACGCGTTCTGCGAGATGATCTGATCGCTACCGAGGAAACTTCCGGTAGCGCCCGGCGGGAGCGCGAGCGGCAGATCGAAGTAGACGTCGTTGAGCTTCGTCGTAAAGCCGGTGAGCTCAGCACCAAAACGCCGGCTTGTGTAACGAAAACTCAGATCGAAGCTGTCGCTGAATTCCGGTTCGAGACGAGTCACGGGAATGCCGGTCGTGCTGATGAAACCCCCACGGGCAGCCGCCGTTTGCGAATCAACCTCGAAACCCGTTCCCACGAGACCAAGAATGCCGAGGTCGGTCGTGTTCGGAGCACGAAATCCACGCGTGTACTTCGCCGCGATGTCGAAGCCGCCCGTGACTCTGACGACCCCGCCGATTCGTCCGGAGAGTGCACCGAAACGCTGGCTATCATCCGGAAACAACGGCACACCGCCTGGTCCAAGCGGCGCATTGCTCGCACGCGATTGATACGACGAGACGCTGTAACGCAGCGCGCCGTTTATTTGCAAGCGATCGGGAATCGCAGTGAAGTTGTCCTGCGCAAAGAAACCGTATGAGAGATAACGCGCGCCATGCGGAATGCGCGGACGTGAGTTCGTCGTCGTTTGCGTAACCGGATCGAAAGTGAATGCGGGCGCGTTGATCTTGTCGCGATAAACATCGGCGCCGACGAGAAACGTGTTGCGGTCGCCGGTTTGTTTGTCGAGAAAAAAGTTGAAGCCGAGAACGTTCGTCCGCTCGCGCTGGTTTGTGATCGCGCCGACGGGATTTCCCTGTCCGCCCTGGTTGATTCTTTCTTCGCGCTGCCCGTTGTAAGAAAACGTGAACGAGCCATTGTTGAAGATCCAGAGGTCCTGCCGGACGAGGCGCGCGTAGAACGTGTCAGTCATGAGGTTACGCAAGTCAGCAATGTTGTTGCCGTCGCCGCCGAGTAACTGATCGTAACGTTTACCGTTGTCCTGCTGGTTGCGCGCGTAGCTAAAAAGAAGCTGTGTGTTGTCGTCGAGATTAAAGTTGGTGCGCACGAGCCCGCCGTATTGAGTGAAGCCTGTGTCGGGCAGCCGCGTACCGAAAACGTCAGACGGAATGCCGAGAAAACGTGTGACTGCGGCGTGATAATCGAGACCGTCTCCAGATCTGAGTGTGCTGATGCGGCGGCCATTCATGTTGACCAACAGGCCGTACTTGCGCGTGCCGTAAGTGAGCAACGCATTGCCGCCGGCGCCGTTTGTCGGTGACGTGTAGAAGATGTTTGTGTGGCCGTGAAACTCGTTGTCCGCACCGCCGTATCGAGGCGCCTGCAGGATGAAGTTAACGACTCCACCATGCACGTCCGAACCGTATTGCGAGCTGTTTGGACCACGCAGTATCTCGACTGATTCCAAACTCGACGGCTCGATCAAACTGAAGAACGTACCGACGCCGCCACGCTGTGCACTCGTCGTGTAACGAACACCATCGACGTAGACTGCGACGTTTCGTCCAGTCAAACCACGTACAAACACCGCGCTTAACGAGGGGCTTGTGCGCTGCAAGTTGACGCCAGGCTCTTCATCCACAGCCTGGGCCACCACTTCCGGCGCGCGCTCCATGATCTTGCGCTCGTTGATGATGTTGACCTGTGTGTCGACTTTGCGAGTGTCAGCGACGATTCCAGCTTCGGCTGTGATCGTCACCTGTTCGGCGATCGGCGTGACCTCGAGCACGACTGCGAGTTGTTGCGTGTCACCCGGCGTCACGCGAACTGCCGAGCGACGCCGCACGAAGCCGGTGCCTTCGACGTTGAGCTGGTAGTCGCCGGGTGTGATCTTCTCGAGCGCGAAGCGACCTTCGGCATCGGTCGTGGTTGCAGTAATCACAGCGCGATGAGCATTGAGCAGCGAAACACTCGCGCTCCTCACAACCGCGCCGTCTGGATCTTTGACTGTTCCGGTGATCCTGCCTTCGGATTCCTGCGCGACACCGATGAACGGCATCGCACACGCGAGAAGACAACACCTCACTGCTGCTAAGAGTATTTTCATAGTAATTGTAGGGGCGGCCCTCCGTGGCCGCTCCAGCCTGGAAAAACAATGTGGCAAACCTGGGGCGGCCACAGAGGGCCGCCCCTACAATTGTTCTGCGATATTGGGAATGTAAGGCTGAGCCTAAACTACTACCAGCCGTCGTAGGCGCTAATAATTAACTGAGGACGACGACGACGTGTTCGACGAAGTGATGAACTGCGGCGAGGACATGTGGGCGGCTCTCGATTGTTACCCCGGCGACAACAAACAACCCGAGGACGAGCCATGGGACGAAACGAACAATCGAGGCATTACTGACAAGCTGACGCGGATCGCTTGCGGCGAGCTCAACCAAACGCCTCACTCTGGCTTTCACTCCCGGCGAATCATCGCTGAGAAACGCAGACACCGCAGCCGGAATCTCCTGCCGCTGCCCGCTGGGAATCATGCGCGCGATTCGCACAAGCGCTGACGCCAAATTCAACGCGACGAGCGAGCTCTGCTGCGCCGCGTGTTCATCAGCCGCAGACTCAGACGCCTCACTCCACGCGCGATCCAGAGATCTGCCACACGGAATGAGCAACAACGCCGCGCGACTGACACGCATCACTGAACGCTTAAGATTGTCATGCGCGGCGAGATGTCCACACTCATGCGCTACGGCAGCCGCGAGCTCTTCCGTGGTCAGCGAATCAAGCACGTGATCGCAAATGAACAAGCGCGGACGAAGCGCACCGACCACGGCGATGATCGGAAACGAGTGTTGTTGTAAGACAAACGTGGGAACGCTGATCGCGTCCAGCTCGATGCGCGTCGAGTTGGCGAGCCAGTTCTTCAGAAGTGCACGAGTCGCGAGCCAGGTACGAATTCCGCGCGAGATCGCGAAACCCACGCCAATCGCCGAGAGCGTTGCGAGCAGGCCGAGTTTCCAACTCACAATTTCTCCGCTGGCATGCGGCTCGTAAATCAAATACGACGGGATCATGAAAGCGACGATCGCAACGATCGCGAGCACTGGCGGGCCGATGCGCATCACGAACAGGATCTCAGCGCGTGTGCGTGCGGAGCATTTGCGCAGCAGGGGCTTGCACAGGCGTCCGAAGCCTGCGGCCATCATCGTCGCCGTAGCGTTGATGGTCAGCAGTAAAGCAAGGACGAGGGTGATACCGAGAAACGTGTACATTAGGCCTTCCGCCGCAACTCGCGTTTCTTTTCCTGAACGAGGCGATCGAGCTCATCAAGCAGCTCGCGATCTCTTTCGCTGATCGTATCGACGATGCAGGCAAGCACCGGCTCGACGCCGTCGGCTCCGTGGCCGAGCAGCCCATCGACTACGTCTTCTTTAATGCCGCGATCGAGATCCTCGCGAGAGACCACCGGCGCGTAGACAAACGCGCGACCGTCCTTGCGGCGCTCGAGCAGTTTCTTTTTAAAGAGACGATCGAGCGTGGTCATCAAAGTCGTATAGGCGATTTGCTGGTCGAAGGTGCGATGAATGTCGCGCACGCTGACTTCGCCGAGTCGCCAGGTTTCTTCCATGACCTGGCGTTCGAGCTTGCCGAGAGCGAAGCAGGCGATCTCGCGCGGGCGGCGAAATCCACGCAGAAGAAATCGAGAGGTTTTCATGTTGACGGGCATTTTCATGCAGCACCGCGCAGGTGTCAATGTGAAATTCAAAATAGAACAAGTCAGGAAGAGGGGCTTGCCCCCGCTGGTTGAATCCAAGTAGCAGCGGGGGCAAGCCCCTCTTCCTGACTTGTTCTATTGTCTGGCTCCTTTATATTCCAGCCTGTTCCATTCCAGCCGTTCTATTCCAACTTGCTGCATTTTACTTCGTGCTCATTTTGAGAGCGCGCGGTGTCGGGTTACTATTGCTGGTTTTCGACTACGCTCGATTCGCATCTGTATGCCTGAAGAAGCAATCCAAGTAAAAGGAGCCCGCGTGAACAACCTCAAGAACATCTCGTTCAGGGTCCCCATCAACCAGATGACGGTCGTGACGGGCGTGAGCGGGTCGGGCAAGTCTTCACTCGCGTTCGACACGATCTACGCCGAGGGACAACGCCGCTACGTCGAATCGCTCTCCGCTTACGCGCGCCAGTTTCTCGAGCGCATGGACAAACCCGACGTCGACGAGATACACGGCATCGCTCCCGCGATCGCAATCAGACAAAAGAACTCGACGCGCAATCCACGTTCGACTGTTGGCACGCAAACCGAGATTTACGATTATCTGCGACTGCTCTTCGCACGCGTTGGACAAACTTACTGCCGCGTCTGTGGACGACTGGTCACACGCGACTCGCCCGACTCGATCGCCGACGAAGTGCTCGGCAATTTGGCGGAAGGCACGCGCTTCTACGTGCTCTTCCCTGCGTCCGCCGGCTTGAGCGAACCGAATCATGAGGCGTCAAAGAAACGTGGCCGAAGTGGCAACACGCGCCAGTGGATCACGGCGCACCTGATGAGTCTGATGCAACGAGGCTTCACGCGTCTCTTCGTCAATGGCCAAACGATCGACCTCCAATCACCTGACGATTACCCACGCGACGACTTCGAAGATGTGTACGTGCTCGTCGATCGACTAGCTGCGCGCGCGGACGTTCGTCAGCGTCTCGTCGATTCCGTCGAGATCTGTTTCCAGGAAGGCCACGGCACCGCGCTCATCCAACCGGCCGACAGCGAAGCGAAACGCATGTGGTTCTCAGAACGTTTCGAATGTAAGTACGACCACACTGTTTATGCGACGCCGGAGCCGCGCTTGTTCAGTTTCAACAATCCTTACGGCGCGTGTCCGACGTGCCAGGGCTTCGGAAACACGATCGGCCTCGATCTGGATCTCGTGATCCCGAATCCTGGTCTGTCACTGAAAGATGGCGCCATCGAGCCGTGGACCAAGCCGCAGCACGAGTGGGCCATGCAGGAGTTGAAGCAGTTCTGTCGCGCGGAAAAGATTTCGATGACGGTGCCGTTCAACCAGCTTTCGAAATCAGACCAGCAGGCGATCGTCGAGGCCCGTGGTGATGGGGGCGGCGTGCGTGGGTTCTTCGATTGGATGGAGACGAAGAAGTACAAGCTTCACGTGCGCGTGTTCCTTTCGAAGTATCGCGGCTACACGTTGTGCCCCGATTGCGGCGGCGGGCGTTTGCGGCAGGAAGCGCGCGACGTGCGAGTCGGCGGCAAGACACTTCCGGAAACGTGTGCGCTCTCGATCAAAGAGGCGGCTGAGTTTTTTGACACGCTAGAGCTCTCGCCCGAGCAGACCGCCATCGCTGATCGAATACTCTTCGAGGTGCGCCGACGTTTGCGATTCATGGTGGAAGTCGGGCTTGATTACCTGACGTTGGAGCGTCTTGCTTCGACATTGTCCGGAGGTGAGGCACAGCGCATTCAGCTAGCAACGAATCTCGGCTCGTCCCTCGTCGGCGCGCTCTACGTGCTCGACGAGCCGTCGATCGGTCTGCACCCGCGCGACAACGATCGGCTCATTCGACTGCTGAAAAACCTGCGCGACATCGGCAACACTGTTCTCGTGGTCGAGCACGACGCAGAGATGATGCGCTCGGCTGATCACATTCTCGACATCGGTCCTGCTGCTGGTGAGCTCGGCGGACGCGTCATGTACGAAGGTGATTTCGACGGTCTGCTCGCGGACGAGACTTCGTTGACTGCGCGCTATCTGCGTGGCGACGCTGAGATCAAAGAGCCACGCCAGCGCCGCACGATGCAGAAGCGGCGAATCGTTATGCAGGGTGCCGCTGAACACAACCTCAAGAACATCGACGTCGAGATTGCACTCGACATGCTCGTCTGTGTCACAGGTGTGAGTGGCTCCGGGAAGTCGACGTTGATTCACGACTGTCTCTACGCCGGACTGAAGAAACAGCGCGGTGAGTGGCAGGGACACGTCGGAGCGTTTCAGAAACTCGAAGGCGGGAATTTGATCGACGACGTGATCCTCGTCGATCAGTCACCAATCGGTCGCACACCACGCTCGAATCCGGTGACCTACATCAAAGTCTACGACGCCATCCGCGAAGTTTTTTCTCTGACGCGCGAAGCACAGGCGCGCGGTTTCGATCCGTCACACTTCTCTTTCAACCTCCCGGGTGGGCGCTGCGAGGTCTGTCAGGGCGATGGCACGGTCACCGTCGAGATGCAGTTTCTCGCGGACGTCGAGCTCGTCTGCGAAGAGTGCAAAGGCACACGTTTCAAGCAGCAGATTCTCGATATTCGTTATCGCGGCAAGAACGTACACGACGTGCTCAGCATGACTGTGCGCGAGGCGATCACGTTCTTTCGTGAAGTGCCGAAGATCACAAACCGCCTGCGCGTGCTGGACGACGTCGGACTCAGTTACTTGCGACTGGGCCAGTCGGCAACCACACTCTCGGGCGGTGAAGCACAACGAATAAAGCTCGCGGCCCACCTGCTCAAACGCACTGGCGCGAAAACGCTCTACATCTTCGACGAGCCAACCACCGGTTTGCACTTCGACGACATCAACAAGCTGCTCTCCGCGTTTCGAGCGTTGATTGACGCGGGCGGCTCACTGCTGGTAATCGAACACAATCTCGACGTGATCAAGACAGCCGATCACGTCATCGATCTCGGCGCGGAAGGCGGCGACGCAGGCGGTTACGTTGTCGGCGTGGGCACGCCCGAAGAGATCATGAACATTCCTGAGTCGTACACAGGTCGGTTTCTGCGAGAGTACCTTGCAAAATCAAACGGCCACATCAAATAAGATCCCCTTACGACGACGACTGCTGTACATCGGATTTATCTACGTCGTTTTCCTGCTGCTCTTATTGTCCGTTGAGATCATCACGCGCGCGACGATGACTCGCGTCGAGAGTCTCGACATGTTCGTCAACACGGTGCAGCAGAAGATGCAGGTTGCCGGCCTGCAACAGTCGACGATCTTTGAAGGTGATCCGTTGCTGCTGTGGCGATTGAAGCCGAACCTCGATCACGCATACTGGGATTTCACTGTAGTTTCAACCAACGCACAGAGTTTTCGTGCTGACTATCCGATCGGTGCGAAGCCTGCGGGGACGTTTCGGATTGTTTGTCTGGGCGACTCGGTGACGTTTGGTTATCGTGTGCCACCGGCCTGGCCGGAGCGGCCGAAGGATTACAACCCGGAGTGGCAGCCGTTTCCGATGCTGCTCGAAAAGGAGTTGCGGAAGGCGAACCCGAATCGAAGCATTGAAGTGTTTCCAATGGCGGTGCCGGGTTACACGAGTCACCAGGGTTTGGCGTGGTTGCGGCATGACATCAGTTACTTGCAACCCGACATGGTGATCGCGAGTTTTGGTTGGAACGATGCGAGTCTGAGTGATGCGCCGGATCGTGAAGCGATTGATACGCGCTGGTCGCCGGTGGCGATCCGTTGGCTCATCGATCACAGCCAGGCGTTTACACACGCGACGCGTTGGCTAAGATCGCGAAACAGCGCTGCGGCTGTCGTGCGTACGCCCGTGCCGCGTGTGTCGCAGCAAGAGTACATCGACAACTTCAACGCGATTGTTCGACTCGCTAAAGATCATGGCGCTGCGGTGATTGTCATCGGCGCGCCGTATCGCGACAGTTTTACAAATCCGCCTGAAGCACAGTTGATGACGCAGTATCGCGCGTGGTTGAAATCGGAGATGCAGCAGAGCCAGATGCCATATCTCGAGATTCTCGAACTCACTGAAGCAGCGGGGACCGTTAATCAAGGCTTCTTTGGTGAGCTGATCCACCCGAACCACATTGGTCACCGCTTGATGGCCTCCGAGCTTTTGAAGCTCATGTCCCAACGCCACCTGCTTGGCGATATGAACGTTCCTGTTTTTGTGCCTTAGTTACATAAAGACATAAGTTAGATAGACCACTCAGAATAGAACAAGTCAGGAAGAGGGGCTTGCCCCCGCTGTTGGAGGAAAGCGGGGGCAAGCCACCCTTCCTGACTTGTTCTATCTACAGTTGTTCTTTTTCCTTGAGGTATAGTGATGAAGGAGGAGTTGGGAAATGTCTCTTAACAAACAGATTGTCGCGGATCTGACGGCGGCGATGAAGGCGCAGGACGCGAATCGCACGTCCACGCTGCGCATGGTAAAGGCGGCGATGATGAATCGCCAGATCGAAAAGGGCAGCGAGCTTGATGATGATGACATGCAAAAGCTGCTGCGCTCGCTCGTGAAACAGCGTCGCGACTCGATCGAGCAATACGAGAAAGCCGGCCGCCAGGAGCTCGTCGATAAAGAGAAAGCCGAGATCGGTGTAATCGAGACTTACCTGCCGCAAGCTGCTTCACAGGAAGAGATCGAAAAGGCCGTAAGCGCTGCCATAGCTGAAACGGGCGCGACCTCGATGCGCGACATGGGCAAAGTAATGAAAGCCACCCAGGCCGCTCTGTCAGGCAAAAACGCCGATGGGAAGCTCGTCAGCGAGGTTGTAAAACAAAAGCTGGGAACGGCGTAAGCGCGTTTGCTTGAACCCCGGTGTTTCCGTATAATTCACAGCTTGCTCGAAGGCACGGGTTCTTGTCCGGTGGGTTTCGCCCACTTTTTCTTTTGGAGCAAGAACCTTCAGAAGGGTGGTAATGGCAAACGAGTCGATTGCAGAGAGGGTTCAGGAGTTAGCTGAACAAGTCGCAATCGACCATGGCCTTGAGCTGGTACACGCCGAGGTAGCCGGCCCCGAGAACAAGCCGATTGTTCGTATATTCATTGATAAGCCGCAAGGTGTTACCCACGAGGATTGCTCCGAAGTCAGCACGCACCTTGGCACGATTCTGGACGTGGAAGACTTCATCCACGCTGCGTACACACTGGAAGTTTCGTCGCCGGGACTCGAACGAGGGCTTTACAAGCGCTCTGACTTTGAACGCTTCGCCGGTAGCAACGCGAAGATGAAGACGCGACAGCCGATTGGCGGCCAGCGCAATTTCCGCGGTCGTTTGCTGGGAGTCGACGCCAACGACGTGCTTTTTGAAGATCGAACCAGCGGGCAGGTGCGTGTTCCTCTGGATTTGATAACCAAAGCGAACCTGGAAGTGGATGTAAGCGAGGACCTACGCCGCTCAGGGCAATAGACTTCTTCTCTGTGCAACAGAGAAATACAATTGAATAGGTTAGAACGTAGATGAGTTCATCGATAGCACAAAATATCGAGGCGCTTTGCCAGGAACAGGGCATTGACCGCGACCTCGTGATCGAAGCAATGAAGGAAGCCGTTCGCGCGGCCGCCAAGAAACAGTTTCGATCCGGCGAAGACATTCAGGTCGACTGGAATGCCGAAACGGGCATCGAGCTTTCGGCTTCGAAAGTCGTCGTTGACGAAGTCGAGAACGCGGCCACCGAACTCTCTATCGTCGAAGCGCGCGAGCTCGCGGGCGACGAAGTCGAACTGGGCGACGCGCTGTTGTTGCCATTACCGATGGAAGAGCTGGGCCGTATCGCTGCACAAACAGCCAAGCAGATCCTGTTTCAGAAAGTCCGCGATGCCGTTCGCAGCAACGTCTACGAGCAGTACATCGATAAGATCGGCGACCTCGTCAACGGTTATGTCAAACGATTCGAGCGCGGCAACATCATTGTCGATCTCGGGAATCTGGAAGCAATTCTGCCGCGTTCACAACAGTCGCGCGGTGAGCAGTGGAATCAGGGCGAGCGCATTCGCGTCGTTATAAATAACGTGTCGAAAGAGTCGAAAGGACCACAGGTCGAAGTCTCGCGTACATCGCCAGAGCTCCTGCTGCGCCTGTTTGAAATGGAAGTGCCCGAAATCTACGACGGCACCGTCGTTATCAAATCGGCAGTACGTGAGCCCGGCGAGCGTGCCAAGATCGCCGTGATGTCAAACGAGCGTGACGTCGATCCGGTCGGCGCCTGCGTCGGTATGAAAGGCTCACGCGTGCAGGCGATCATCCGCGAGCTTCGCGGCGAGAAGATCGACATTATCGAATGGTCTGACGAGCCTTCAGTCTTTGCCGCCAACGCGCTTTCACCTGCGAAAGTCAATCAGGTCAGAATCACCGATATCGAAAACCGCCAGATGGAAGTCATCGTCAACGAAGATCAACTCTCGCTGGCGATCGGCAAGCGTGGTCAAAACGTTCGCCTCGCGACCAAGCTGGTGGGCTGGAATATCGACATCCGCAGCGAGGAAGAGATCAAGCGCGAAGTCACCGAACAAATGGGCGCGCTCATTGCTTCCGGCGCGGCAGTGCCGCTCTCGGCCATCGAAGGTGTTACTCCGCAGCAGCATGAAGCCCTTGCCGCCCACGACATCAACGATATCGACGCCCTAGCACAAACTTCC
>Ga0126311_10001601_pt1 | contig 11040 bp, 8 predicted proteins | sample Plot61_FD_92539 | JGI IMG/M metagenome (GOLD analysis project Ga0126311, IMG submission 92539) | Serpentine soil microbial communities from UC McLaughlin Reserve, CA, USA - Plot61 | ecosystem: Environmental > Terrestrial > Soil > Grasslands | place: USA: UC McLaughlin Reserve, Lake County...
ACCTGGACGAGATCCGCCGCGCCGGCGCCGTGCCCACCGAGGAGGAGCTGCGCGCCGCGCGCGAGAGGCGGGATCGGGAGTGGTCCCTGCTGCGCCGCGCCTGGCTCGCCGGAGAAGAGGTGCCGGCCGGGCAGGCCGGCGTCTACGAGCAGACCGTCGAAGAAGCCGACGACTTGGCGGACCGCCTGCGCCGCGAGGCCGACCGCGTCCAGAAGCAGGCGCACCTGCTCGCCCGCCGCGACCAGCTGACACGTGCGCTGGCCACCCTGGAAACCGAAGAGGCCAGCGTCGCACAGGAGGACGAGCGCCTCCGGGACGACTGGACCGTCCTCTGGAGCCCCTGCGGCCTGGCGCCTCGGCCACCCAAAGAGATGCAGGCCTGGGCCGGCCGGCACGAGAAGCTCCGCCTGCGCGCCGAAGCCCTGCGCACCCAGCGGCGCCAGGCTGACTCGCTGGAAGAGACCCGCCGCGAGCACCGGACCGCGCTGGTGGGAGAGTTGGAGGATCTGGGAGAGTCAGCCTCTTCCGCGGAGACCCTGGATCCGGTCCTCACGCGGGCCGAACAGGCCGTCCGCGCCTTGGAAGGGGAAACACGCGAGCGGCTCCGTCTGACGGAATCCCTGCGCGATGCCGAGGCCGAGCTGGCCGCGGCCCGCGATGCCGAATCCGCGGCGGCTGCGGATCTGGAGGAATGGCAGGAGGCCTGGGCGGACGCCGTCCGTGGCTTCGGATTCGATCGCGAAGCCCTGCCCGGCGAGGTCTCCCATTTCGTGGGAACCCTCCGCGACGTGTTCATCAACCTCAACCAGGCGGCGGGCCTGGATCTCCGCATTGCCGCGCTCGACCGGGATCTCGCAACCTTTCGCACCTCCGTGGGAGCCTTGGCCGAGCAACTCGCCCCCGAGCTGGTGGGCCAACCCGCCGACCAGATCGCCGTCCAGCTTCACGCGCGTCTCGCCGAAGCCCGCCAGCGCGCCACCCGCCGGAGGGACCTCGATCGCCGCATCGAGAAGCTCGATCAGGAGATCCGCCAGGCCGAGACTACCCGCCGCGCGATGGAAGAGAGGCTGGCCCTCCTCCTCCGCGAGGCTGCCTGCGACGGCGAAGCCGGGCTGGAGGAGGCGGAAGCGAGATCCGCCGAGTCCCAGAAGATCGCCACCGCTCTGGAAGAGACCGAGCGGGAGCTTCTCCTGGACGGCGAAGGCCTGACCCTGGACGACCTGGAGCGCGAAGCCGCCGCCGTGGACGGCGACCTCCTGCCCGCCGAGATCGACCGGCTCGACCGAGAGATCCAGGAGCTGGAGAAGCGCTCGCTCGACCTGCGGGAAGAGCTGGGAAAAGAACAGCGGGAGCTCGACCACCTCACCGGTGGCGATGCCGCCGCCCGCGCCGCCGAGAGAGAGCAGGAGATCCTGGCCACGCTACGGGACGACGTGGAGCGCTACACCCGCCTGCGCTTGGCCGCCGCCGTCCTGCGCCGGGAGATCGAGCGCTACCGCGCCGAGAACCAGGCGCCCCTTCTGCGACGGGCCGGGGAGCTCTTTGCCACACTGACCCTGGGCAACTACCGTGGCCTACAAACCGACTTCGACCGGGAAGACGAGCCCGTGCTGGTCGGCGTGCGGAAAGGCGGTCCGAAAGTGCGGGTGGAGGGAATGAGCGACGGCACGAGAGACCAGCTCTATTTCGCTCTCCGCCTCGCCACCCTGGAGCGCTACCTCGCCCAGGCCGAGCCGCTCCCCTTCATCGTCGACGACATCCTCATCAACTTCGACGACGACCGCAGCGCCGCCACCCTCAAAGTCCTCGCCGAGCTCGCCAAGAAGACCCAGGTCATCCTCTTCACCCACCACGGACGGCTGAAGGAGCTGGTGAAAGAGCTGCGGAACGGGGCGGGAGTGTTCGTGCGGGAGCTGCCATAAAAAAGAGGGAGTCCCCTCCGCCAAGTCGGAGGGGACTCCCCTGAAGAGGAGGGACGCTATGGCGAGGCGTGCTGCACGGCGTGGCCACGGACGACCGCCGCGTTGAGCTGTGCGAAGTTCAACGACTGGAAGTCGACGAAGTTGAACATCAGAGAGCAGGGGGAGAGATCGTTCGCCGCGCCCTGGAGGTTCCCTTCGACGCAGTTGGCGTAGTGATGGTGGGCTCCCATGAGATGGCCCAATTCATGGGCGGCGATCTCCGGGTGTGCGTCCACCTCCAGGAGGAAGGGGCCGATGGCCGACTCCTCGATGCCAACCGCCTCGCCCACGGCGAAGGCATGGTTGGCGAACCGCACGCCGCCGATGCAGTCGGCCAAGCCGGCGAGACTGGTGTCGCCACCAGTCGTCAGGTCTTTGTTCGACAGGACGTAGACCAGATCCGAGCCCGCCGGCCGCACGCCGCCGAAGCGGTTCTTGGCTTGCTGGATGAGGGCGGCTCCCTCGGTTCCCGTGAACGTGACGCTCTGGTACGAGACGACGTTCAGGTTGATCCCGACCGGCGCGTAGGCCTCCGCGGCCTTGGTCATAATCTGGTTACCCACCCCGAGGCTCACGCCGTCCAGAAGGACTGTGACATCCAGCGAGACCGTCTGGCCGTTGTCGGTGATCCCGGAGATCCCGATGGCGGCGGGGACCGCTTCGAGACAGGCGTTCGGATCCTCCGCCTCGATCGCGGCATCGCGGGTGCCGCGCGCGAGACCCTGGTAGGTCGAGCCGGGCGTGACGGTGAACGGGAGCACCCGAACCTGGTAGGAACCGCTGCCATGCAGCAGGGTGTGCTCGATCACCACGGCCTCGTTCCCGCCCTCGGAGGCGGAGCTTGCCGCCGCGGTGCCGTCCGGGTAAAAGACGTACAGGTCGTAGTCGTCGCCTTCGATCTCGGACGCGATCGCCACCGCGAACCGGGAGCCCGGTTTCAGATCGACGGTCAAAGCGAACGCCTCGCAGGCGGGGTTGAATGCCGAAACGCAGCCGACGGCACTCGGAACACTCGCCGTGTGGGGCCCGCCCAACCAGTTGGAGGTCCGATTGCCCTTGGAGACCGTGCCGGAGCTAGGCTCCGCAGCTTGAGCGGCCGTGGCGCTGGACAAAGCCGCGATAGCCAGGAACTTCAGGGATATACGAAACCAGCGGTTCATGAGTCCTCCTTGTCAGGGGCTGAGCCCATCGGGCTCTCCTGCTTGTCAGACCCAAGTGTGGGAGATCGGCGGAAAAGGCGGAATGAGGTAAATCCCCCAGGCGGCTGCGGGGGCTTCCCTCAGATTGGGGCGGAGCTTTCGGACGCGGCGCGGCGGATGGCTCTGAGCAGCTCTCTGACGACGATTCCCTGCTGCTCAGCCCGGCTGATCGTGGCCCAATGGTCGCCCGGCTGAAAGCCATACGATCCGAACTGCGAGTGATTGCCTCCCTCGATGCGCACCCATCGCGTGTCTGGCGGGAGGTTGTGGGCCGCCTCCCGGACCCACGCGGCGGGCGCGATGCCGTCGCGCGTCGCGTAGATCTTTGTCACGGGAACGGGGGAGGAGGAGAAGTCGAAATCCCGAGGATGCGTCGTACCGAGAAGCACGAGCTCCTGGATGCGGTCCGGATGCTCCTGGGCGAACACGATCGCGAAGAAGGCTCCCTTCGAATGCCCGGCGACCACCCATCGACCCGAGTCCGTCGCGCCGATCAGATGAAAAGCCTGGCCGGTCACCTCGCTGGGCGAGGCGATCGAGAAGCCGCCCCGCCCGGGAACTTTGACGATGATGACCGGAGCGCCCGCGTCGGCCACGGCTCGGGCGAGCGGGGCATACGCCCGCGGATCGACCAGCGCGCCAGGGAAGAAGAGAAGCCCTGACGCAAAGCGGGCATCGTGCGGCCGGAAATGAATCGCCTCGGCGCCGTCGATCACCTCGACCCGGCGGTCGCCCGCCATCGCCTCATCGACGCCCCACGCCTGAAAGGCGATCAGAGACCAGAGCGTGAAGACGAGGAAAACCGAGCTCCCCGTGATGATCCAAATCTTCCGAAGCGTCCGCCAGGGGAAAGCCATCCTCGAAGTATCTCATCCTGCTTGTGCTCCGGAACTTCCGGGAACAACCCCCGGGAACTTGCGACAAGCAATGCAGGGGATGTAGCAACAAAGACGGTCGTCATCAGCGGGAAAGGGCTACTTGTAGCAACCACTGGTCTCGATGAGAGAGCGCGGAGTCAGTATGGGCGAAGTAGGTAGGACCTTGCCGCAGGTCATGCCCAACCTGTTACGACCTTCGCCCATCCGCGATGACTCAGGAGCTTGCTTGTCGCAACCTGCCGGCTCTGTGAGGCATCCCAGTGAGTCGATCCTCGAAGTCGTCATTCCTCCGCGCACTCCGGCACCTCCGGGAACCACCGCACCTGCTGCGCTTCTTTCCCGAGCTTCGTGGTGGAGCAGCACTCCAGAAGCGCCTTGTAGAACGGCCGCGCGGCGTCGGCGTCGCGGGCTTTGAGCCAGGTGCCGCCGGTGGCGAGATAGCGCGCCTTCTGGTCGGAGCCGTCGGGGAGGAGGCCGGCGGCGTCCCAGGCCATCTCGGCGGCCCGGTACCGGTAGTGGAACCGCTTGTCGGGATCCGGACGGGTGCGCTCCACGGCCTGCGATTCTCCCGGTCCAGGCTTCAGATGCGGATTCTCGGCGCGCATCTGTAAATCTCCCGGTCCTCGGAGCACCTCGTACTGGCCCTCATAGAGGAACCAGTCGGGCCCGAGCTCGGTCCCCATCAGCTCCAAGCCCTGCTTGCGGACGACGCAGGCGGCGCGGAAGAGGGCAGCGGCCCGCTGGTCGGCCGGCTGACCTTCGTTTTTCCCTTGGAGGAGGGACGTGCTCAGGGTGTCCAGTGCCGTTCCCATGTCCATGGGAAGATACGGCTTCGCCTCGTCGTACCGGCCGGCGCGGATGAGCCGGCGGCCCAGGAGATACCTGATGTCGCGGGCAGCCAGGGCAGGGAGCACCGGCTGGAGCCCTTCGGCATATTGGGGATATTCCGGCAGGTCCTTGATGAGGCTCGCCGGCCAATGGGCGTCGACGTAGGTCTTGAGCTCGTCGATCGTGACGACGCGCTCGGCCAGATGCGCGGCATCCGTCCAGAAGCCGCTCTCGAGGAACCGGTCGAGGGCATCGAGATACTTGCCTTGCGTCGTCAGGAGGACCGCCGACTCACCCGAGGCGAGCGTGGGTGTGGCCACCTTGCCTCCCGATGCGCCCGGAGTGTGATCCCAGGCTTCGTCCTCCGTCAGTTGCGGGTCGGGGAGGGTCGCCGCGGTCTGATCGAGCAGCTTCTGCGCCTCGGCGAGCTTGCCATCGCGCAACAGCAGCTTGGCGCGAATCCAGCGCGCCATGGGAGCGTCGGCCGGCGCGCGGTCGAGCCACTGCCGGGCCGCGGCGAATTCGCCGCCCTGGTAGGCGGCCCAGGCGATCCGGTCAGCCCCGTCGACGTCCTTGACGCCGGCCTTCTGGAGCGCCGCGAGCCAGGCCGGCACGGCCGGTTCGGTCTTGGGCGGCGTTTCGCCCGCGTCGGTCACTTCCTCCTCCTCGTCGAGCTCCCACTCGTCCCAGGGCGCGCTTGTGTCCGACACCAGGAACGCGGTCATGACACCTCGCGCTTCGTCCGAGCGGGCGATCGAGGAGAGTGCGTCCGGGCTGGCTTTGAAGGCCTGCCGGGCGACGAACCGGAGAGAGCTGGCGGCGGTCGAATCACCCGCTCGGGCCTGCCGCGCATAGAGCACGAGAGCCTTGTCATAGTGGCCGAGGTCGCGCTCGGCGCGAGCTTCCCAGCCGAGACTGGCGGCGGCGAGTCCGAGACTGTCCTCGAAGCCCTTCTGTCCAGCGATCTCGCGGGTGCGCTGGAACCAGCGGACCGCCTCGGCGGGCCGTTCCGCGCGCAGGTGGGTCTTGCCGAGCATGAACGCCGCCCAGGTGGAGCGGAAGAGCCGCTCGCTCTCCGGACTCTTCAGCAGCTTCTCCCACGTGGAGAGGGCGGCGTCGAGATCTCCACGGTGATAGGCGAGGGCCCCCTGGAGGTACTCGGCGAATTCGCCGGGAAGGCCCTCGGGAAGCGTCAGCTTTTTGGGGAGAGCGGGAGGCTCGCTCGGCTCCTCGCCCGCCATCTGCTCCTCCGGATAGAGCGGCTCGGACACGTTCGCAAACACGATGGCCGAGGCGGCGTACTGCGACAACGCGTTGCGCACCTCCGTATAGCGCTCGACGAGCGGACCGCGCCGCCCGGCCGGAACCTTGGCAGCGTCGAGGGCCTTCCCCAGATCGGCCAGGTCGGTCTCGGATGTCTGTTTCCAGGGGTCCTCGGCCGGAACGGCGCGGGGAGAGTCCGCCAGCTTCAGCCGGCCGATCTCCGTACGCAGGATCCCTTCGGGAGCCGGCACCAGAAGCCGCTCGGGGCCGAGCAGCCACCGCGAGAAGTACGGACCGCAAGCCCAGAGGGCAAACGTCCCGGCGAAGAAGATCGACACGACGAGCGCAACCCGGCCAAGCCGGTGGCGGAGGAGGGCGGAAGGTGTGCGCACAGGGGCTCCTTTGGAAGGGACAGGAAGAATCCTATCGCAAGGAGACCCGAGTTGGGACGGGGAGAGGGCTTAGCGCCCGTAGTCGCGCGGCAACACCACCTGGAAGACCGTCCCCTTGCCAGCCTCGGAGCTGACCTCGAGGCCGGCGTGCAGCAGCTCGCAGAGCCGCTTGACGATCAGGAGGCCGATGCCTTCGCCGGGATTCTGGGGACCGAATCCTGCCTCCAAGGTCGAGGGGGGAACTTTCGGAGCGGGCTCGACGTCCGTCGAATCGGATCTTTCTTCGACCTCCATCGCGCTCTTGGTGGCCTCCAGCAATCCCTTGCTGAGAGCCCCTCCCGGGCCGGCGGGCATCCCCGGACCGGTATCCTCGATCCGGATCGACCAGCGGTCGATGTCGCTCTCCTGGGTCGGTCCCCAGGAGATGGTGATCCCACCTTCGCGGGTGTACTTCAGAGCGTTCAAGATGAGGTTCTGGAGGATACGGCGGAGCTTGGCCGGATCGCCTTCGACGGGCAGGCTCGCGGGACCTTCAGCCTTCAGGTACAAACCCTTGTCGCGCGCCAGGAGCTCCAGGGCCTCGCACGTGCTCCGCAGAAGCTCGCCCGCGTCGAAGCTCTGCACGTGGAGCGTCTCGCGGCCCGCCTCCAGACGGGCGAGGCCGAGCAGGTCCTCCAGCAGGTGCTGCAGCGAGTCCACGCTGGCCTGGAGCAGGGTGAAGGCTTTGGCGCGCAGGCCGTCCGGCACGCCGGCTTCGGTCAGCAGAGAGGTCGTGGACGTCACCAGGCCCACGTTGCCCCGCAGGTCGTGGGCCGCCTCGTGCCAGAGGGCTGCCCGCTCACGGTCCAGGCTCTGGATCTCCGTGACGGCTCGTTGGAGGTCCCGGAAGACCCCCTCGGCCTCCTGCTTCTGCAGACGGCTGAACTCGTCGACGCTGTTGGAGACTCCATCCGTGCAGACCTTCAGCCACAGCCTGCGCGCGAAAGGCAGGACACCGAGCGCCCCGCCGGCCTGGGTGCGGTCATATTGTTCGAGCTCTTCCATGACGCAGGCCTGGAAATGGCCCCATTCACGGACCATTTCGTGCAAGGAGTAGCCTTCCTGCCAGCGGTGCGCTCCATGCTCGAAGGACTTCTCCTCCTCGGACTTCGTCCACTCCTCGCCGGCGGCCCGCAGCCTCCGCTCGAAGCTGTCGAGAATCTGGGGAGCGATGTCCTCGAAATGGAGCACCGAAACTTTGGAGGCGGTCTCGAGGGCGGGATCCGCGAGGACGAAAGCCCTCCAGGCGTCCAGGATCGCCTGCCGGTGGCTGTGCAGGTAGGCTGCGAGAGCCGCCAGATGTTGCCCGAGGGTCTCCGGTTGCGGGTCGAGGCTCATCGCGGGACGGAGTATAGCGAAGCCATTACCATTCTCCTGATACATTGCGCGCCATGGCCAGAAAAGATCATCCGCCGCCCCCTGATCCAGAGAACGGAATGTGGCAGGGCCGCTCCATCTCGCGCCGCTTCGTTTCGCCCGACGGGCTGACCGTGCTCGTCGGGCGAACCGCGGAGGACAACGATATCCTGTCTTTGAGGCTCGCGGCACCCCGCGATTTCTGGTTTCATACGGCGGGGGAGTCCGGCTCCCATGTCGTGGTGCGCAACCCCGACGGGCTCGAGCGTCTTCCGAAAGAGACGGAGCGCTTCGCGGCGTCGCTCGCCGCCGGCTACTCCAAGGCGCGCAAGGGGGGGCGGGTCTCGGTCCACATGTGCCGGGCGGAGGACGTGAGCAAGCCCCGCGGCCTGCCACCCGGCAAGGTCCAGATCGACCGCTTCAAGAGTGTTCAGGTCGCGCCCTGGCGGCCGGACATGGAGGAGGAGCCGTGAGCGGCCGGCGGGCTACAGCGATTTCAGAATCTCCTCGGCCGCGCTGACCTCCATCCGGCCGGGCTGGTCGACCTTGAGATCCTTGATCACCCCGTTTTCGATCACCGCGGCGTAGCGCCGGCTGCGGAAGCCCATGCCCCAGGGGCGGGAGTCGGATTCCAGGCCCATCGCGCGCGCCAGGTCGCCGTTGCCGTCCGCCAGCATCAGGATCTTGTCGCCCGTCTCCCGGGCCTTGGCCCAGGCGCCCATGACGAAGTGGTCGTTCACTCCGACGCAGGCGATGGTGTCGATCCCTTTCGCGCGGATGTCGTCCGCGTGGTCGATGAAGCCGGGCAGGTGGTAGTCGGAGCAGGTGGGGGTGAAGGCCCCCGGGACCGCAAAGAGCACCACCTTCTTGCCACGGCACAGCTCGGTCGTGGAGATCTCCTGACCGTCGGTCATCTTGAGCTTCACGTCCGGAATCTTCTGTCCAATCTCGATCGCCATTCGCACTCTCTCCCTGTAGAAGTTGCGGGAGGGATCGTAGCAGAGGTCCCGCTCCGTCTGGTCCTCGGGAATGTGAAGTGCTAAACTAGGCTTGGGTGGTCCGGTTGAGCTTTCCGCACGGAAACGTGTGTTGAGGCGTGACGCAAGTCACAAACGGCCGGCCCTCCGGATCGAGGTGACCCGGCAACGGGTGGATTCCGGGCCAAGGGTACCGCATACGCAAGTATGTGGAGAGTAGGCCGGGCAGGAGGGCTGTCTAAAGGTCCCGGCAGTGATTCTGGATCTTTGGTCAGTCCTTCCTGCCTCAGGTATCCAGTCCGAGCGCAATCAGACCGCCCACTAGCGACTCCTCCGCTTCAGGAAGCCAGCATCTGCTCCACCGTCCGGCGGATTCCCATCGCAACGTTCTTGAAGCCCTCCTCCCGCGGCCTCCATTTGCTGACCGGCTCGCCCCCCTCCGGCAAAGCTTGGGCTTGAAGCTTCGCAAAAAGTGCAGGCGCCCAGTCCGCCGGCCGCACGATCACCGGGATAACGCGGAGTCTTCCCGCCTCATGCAGCTCCATCGCCCGCTTCACCTCCGCGGCCTGGCCGTAGCCGGACTCCATGAACGGGGGGCTCACCAGGAAGAGGACGACATCGGCGTGCTCGAGCTTCTCGCTGACCTGCTCCCCCCAACCGCTGCCTGAGGGTATCTGGCGGTCGTCCCATCTCTCGACGAGCCCAGAGCTCAGTAGCCCTTTCAGATGCTCGGCGAGTCCCCTTCGCAGGTCTTCGTCTTCCTGGGCATAGGAAAAAAAGAGGCGCACCTTCCGTGAGGGTTCCGGCTCCCGCTCGCGATCTCTGTCCTCCGGAAAGGGAAAGAGCGGCGGCTTGCTCATGAAAGCCTTGATCTTGCGGATGCTCTCCTGGAGGTCCTCGATATCCTTTGCGGACTCGGTGGTCGTCCTGTCGTTATACCAGCGCTCAACTTCTTCGGGCCTCTCTTTGAGAACAGAATACCGTACCTGGTTGCTGTAGGTCCAAACATCCTCGGCAAATGTGCTGACCCGGCCTATGCGGTGATCCGCGAGGAATCGGAGAGAGGAAATCGCCTTCAAGACCTCGACCATTGTCTCGAAGAGACGTTTCATAATAGCCGAAGTTGGCCTGGCCGGGCAGCCAGGAGGTTTCAAGCGGGGATGGAATCAGGTCGAGAGCTCGAATGAAGGCCTGCACGGCATACACGGCCGCCAAAACGAGCTCGTGAGTCTCGGCGAGGGGGTTCAGATCCTTCGAGCTCCGTCCGCCGAGCAAGAGCGCGACGTTCTGTCCTGCCAGTGCCAGTGTGCTCTCGTTCTTCCAGGAGAGGGACTCGAGCGCATCGCGGAGACGACTCTCAAGAACTCCTATGGGCCTCCTTTTCCCTGAAGCCACAGACATCAGTCGAGCCAACTCGGTAACGCAGGGTGCCGGGTCAATGTCCCCAGCGAGACTGTACACGGTGTGGGGTGGTTCCCAGATGAACCTCTGCATCTCTTTGAAAAGAGAATGATTGACCTGGTCGATGACATTTTGGAAGAACTTGTCAGGCGGTGTCGACTCCCCTTGGGTGTCGACGAAGAGCAGGTCTTCGACGTGCTGTGCAATCTGGTTGACCACCTCGAGGTCCACAACCTCTCGGAAAGTCAGTGTCACGGCGACGTGGACGACCCCTGTCCCGGGCGGGTAGATGCGGAGCCGGCCGGTAATCTGCAGGTTCTCCAAGGGGCCGCCCGATTCTCTCAACGCCATCTTGAGAACGGAGCTGGGGGCGAGGTCGAGTTTTTTGAGCTGATCGGAGAGAGGCAGCTCAAAGGGGAGAAAGAACAGGGGTGGTGCCTCCGGACGCCCCAGGCTTTGGATGCTGTCGCCCCAAAAGGAATCGGCTGACACCGGGCTCAATGCGCCCAGATTTCCAATCTGAATCTTCCATTTTTTATCCTTGGGCCTGTTGATGGCCCGGTTCAACTTATTCGAACCGCGAATCACTTGGATAAAACGCTCGGCGTGGGCATAGACTTTGTCCGGATAGATCAACAGGTCGGCCATCTGGAAGAGCTGAGAGATGGTGATCTTCACAACCCTGGCTCCAGGAACCAAGGAAGTGCTCAAGGGGTTGATCAGGCAGAGCGGACCGCCCAATTTCT